>OHAU01001022.1_pt1 | contig 35173 bp, 29 predicted proteins | sample 1577181 | NCBI WGS metagenome assembly OHAU01 (sample SAMEA3541472, study PRJEB24748) | human gut metagenome | biome: human gut; feature: human-associated habitat; material: faeces | place: China | collected 2012 | reverse complement strand
GAATTTTGCCCCTTTAGAATTGACCCGCCGATGGAACCTGAACAGGAACACCTTTCCAAGCTTTATTCCGGTTCGGGTATCCACAGCCTTCCTGAATTAAATCCCAAATTACGCATTCATCTTCAATATCGGACTGATTTTTTTATAAACCAGGAATACGATCAAAGACACCAACACACCTTTCAGCAGATTAAATGGTCCGACTGCCAGTATCACGAAAGTCTTAAGGTCTGTGATATGTTTGTTTACGGCAGTTCCCATTCCAACCAGGCCGTCGATCGGCATACCGAATGCTTTGGCATATGCCGGTAGTAATACGAAGGCATTCAGGAAACATCCGACTACTGTCATGAATACGGTTCCCGCTGCCATTCCGGCTACTGCTCCGGTTCTGGTATGTTTCTTATGGTAGATCAATGCGGCCGGCACAACCAGTGAACAGCCGATCAGGAAGTTTGCGATTTCTCCGACTCCCGCTGTCATAGTTCCGTTGATTGCAAAGTTCAGTAAGATCTTGATAAGTTCTATTGCCGCTCCGGCGAGTGGTCCCATCGCAAAGCTTCCGATCAGGATCGGTACTTCGCTGAAATCTATCTCATAGAAGGACGGGGCGAACGGAAGCGGAATTTCGAACAACATCAATACTGTTGCGATTGCCGACAACATACCAATCTGTGCCATTGTCCTGATTTTATTTCTGTTTTTTTCATTTTGTCTTGTCATTACTTTTGTACTCATCTTTCTTTCTCCTTTAAATTGAATTATATTCTAAAGGAAGAAACTTCTTATTTTGAACCATACGATATTCACATTGCAGACAAAAACCCCGTCACCCAAAAGGGCAACGGGGCAATCATATCATTCTGATAATTCTGTAAATATCATATCATCCTTCTCTCATCCAGACTTTACTGTCGGTTCCGGAATCTCGCCAGATCGGCTGATCATCACATTGATAACATCTGTCCAGATATCTCTGACCAGAAATTCTTCAAATGACCAGTTCGCGGACTTTACCGCCGGTTGGGAATCACACCCTGCCCCGAAGAATCTTCTTTCGTCCTATATTATAGTACGGCATATCCGTCTATGCAACCATTATTTTGTGCTCATTTCACGGATCAGTTTTCTGATTGGAAGAACAAATGTCGGAGATACAGACAATTCATCGATTCCCATCTTAAGGAATGTCTCTGTCAGAGTCATATCTGCTCCAAGTTCTCCGCAGATACCAACCCAGCATCCTGCTTTGTGTCCGTTTTCGATCGTCTTCTGGATCATGCGGAGCACTGCCGGATGATGTGAATCATAAATGTTGTCAAGTTTGCTGTTCTGTCTGTCAATTGCCAGTGTATACTGAGTCAGGTCGTTTGTTCCGATACTGAAGAAGTCAACTTCCTCTGCCAGAAGATCACTGATCATCACTGCTGCCGGTGTCTCGATCATAATACCCTGTTCAACTTCACCGTACTCGATTCCTTTTTCTGTCAGTTCTGCTTTGATAGACTCTACGATCTTCTTGATCTCTTTCACTTCATCCACAGAAATGATCATTGGATACATAATTCCAATGTTACCATATGCGCTTGCACGAAGAAGTGCCCGCAGCTGTGTACGGAAGATATCTCTTCTGTCCAGACAGATACGGATCGCACGGTATCCCATGGCCGGATTTTCTTCGTGATCAAGGTTGAAATAATCCACCTGCTTGTCCGCACCAATATCCAATGTACGTACAATCACCTTCTTACCTGCCATGTTCTCGGCTACTGTCTTGTATGCCTGGAACTGTGCTTCTTCATCCGGATAATTATCCGCTTCCAGATATAAGAATTCACTTCTGAACAGACCGATTCCGGCCGCATCATTGGCCAGTACACTTGTAACATCTTTTACACCGCCGATATTTGCATATAATTTGATATGTTTTCCGTCTACCGTTATATCTTCTTTTCCTTTTAATTCCTGAAGAAGTTCTCTTGCTTTGATGTCTTCTTCTTTCTTTTCCTGCATTTTCTTTAAAGTTTCTTCATCCGGATCAATGTAGAATGTTCCTGTGTAACCGTCTACAACCGCCATTTTTCCGTTCCACTCTTCTTTAATATCAACTTCGATCAGTGCCGGGATGTTCATCGTTCTTGCAAGGATTGCTGTATGTGAATTTGCAGATCCAAGTCTGGTTACGAATGCAAGGAGCTTCTCCTTGTCCATCTGGACTGTCTCACTTGGTGCAAGATCTTCTGCCACAACGATCACAGGTTCATCACCGAGGGCTCCACCGCTTTCGTTCCCACTTAAGATATTTACCATACGTTCCGAGATATCTTTTACATCTGCTGCTCTTGCTTTGAAATAATCATCTTCCATCTCTGCAAACATCTTCGCAAAGTTATCTCCTGTTGTAGCAACAGCAAATTCTGCGTTTACCTGCTGTGTCTCGATGATATTTACAACAGAATCAATATAATCATCATCTTCCAGCATCATTTGATGTACTTCAAATACAGCAGCATTCGCTTCTCCGACTTCTTTTAATGCTTTTTCATACAGTCCCTGTAACTGCTCTGCTGCCTTTGCACGTGCATCCTCGTAACGTTTGATCTGTTCTGCAGTATCCTCTATTTTCACACGTTTTACAGGCTGTTCTCCCTTCTGGTAGAACAATATTTTTCCAATTGCAATTCCTTTAAATATTGATTTGCCAGTATATTTCTCCATAAATGATACCTCGTCCTTCCTTCAATCTTTGTTAACATTCTAACTCACAATACCTGTAAAGTCTAGTTTTTCGTAATATTCAATTCGTCGTAACGCAGCTTTTCCATTGTAAATCCGCGTCCTCTTACCTCATTGATCTGCGTGATCGTGATAAATGCTTTCGGATCGATCTCCTGAATCGCCTCTTTTACCGAATACAGCTTTCTGCTGTGGATAACACATAATACGCCCTGCTGCTTCTGCTCTCCATAACCGGTCTCGATGTCTACCATCGTCACTCCGGCATCAATATCCGTTAAGACTTTCTGACGGATTTCTCTGTATTTGTCCGAAATTACAAATAACTGGATCTGTGACTTCCCAAGAAGCATCACCCGGTTCAGCACAACCGTACTTAAAAACAAATTCAAAATACCATACAGTATCTGTTCCGAATCTGAAAACAGCATCTGAAATCCCAGCACCGAAAAATCTACGATATACAAGAATACCGCTACCGGGACATGAAACCATTTGTGTAACACAAGTGCCAGTATATCGGTTCCACCGGTAGAAGCACCTACTCTTACCACCAGTCCGATACCGATTCCAAGGAGAACCCCTCCATATAATGCCGCAAGCATAGCATTATTCTCCGTCACTTTGTCTATTCCCGGAATGGACTGTGCCATCGACAGGAATATTGGATAAATAAAGGAACTGATGATCGTTGTCAATGCAAACTTCTTTCCCAAAAATACTGCACCGAGAACGAACAGCACCGCATTGATCGCCAAAATAATCATCGATAGGTTTACCTGAAAATAATGGCTGATCGTAAGACCGATACCAGTCGCACCTCCCATAATGATCCCATTCGGCACGATAAACGCTGCCACAGCAAACGACAATACAAGATTGCCGACCAGAACTCCCAGAATGGTTTTGATTATTTTTTCCCAACTTTTTTTCATGTGCTCCATCCTCTCTCCGTACTTTCTTTCCCGGATTATGAAATTCCTTTCATCGTAAGCTGGATCCTCTTCTTCTTAAGATCCACGCTCATCACTTTTACATCCACGATATCGCCAACGCTTACCACTTCCAGCGGATGCTTGATGAATTTCTTATCCGTGATCTCGGAAATGTGTACCAGTCCATCCTGGTGCACTCCGATATCTACAAACACACCAAAGTCAATGACATTTCTTACGGTTCCTTTCAGGATCATGCCTTCCTTTAAGTCTTTCATATCTAAGACATCTGTTCTTAAGATCGGTTTCGGCATTTCGTCACGCGGGTCACGTCCCGGTTTTTCCAGTTCTTTCACAATATCCCGGAGGGTGATCTCTCCAATCTCCAGTTCCCCGGCAAGTCTTGCATAGTCTTTGATCGTGAGGGAAAGTCCGGTTAGCTTTCCTCCGCTGATGTCTTCCAATGAAAATCCCTGTTTCTGCAGCAGTTTTTCTGCAGCTTCATAGGACTCCGGATGTACACTGGTTCCGTCTAACGGATTCGTACCATTCTGGATTCTCATAAATCCGGCGCACTGCTCAAAGGCTTTTGGTCCGAGTTTTGCAACTTTCAAAAGCTGCTTTCTGTCTGTGAATCTTCCGTTCTCTTCTCTGTATGCCACAATATTCTTAGCAATTGCTCCGGATATTCCGGAAATATAAGAAAGGAGCGGTGCCGATGCCGTATTCAGGTCAACTCCGACTTTATTTACACAGTCTTCCACAACACCGGATAAAGCTTCACTTAACTTTTTCTGGTTCATATCATGCTGATACTGTCCGACACCGATGGATTTCGGATCAATCTTCACAAGTTCTGCTAATGGATCCTGCAGTCTTCTTGCAATGGATGTCGCACTTCTCTGTCCAACGTCAAACTTCGGGAATTCTTCCGATGCAAGCTTACTTGCCGAATATACGGAAGCTCCTGCTTCATTTACAATTACGTACTGCACTTTCTGCGGAATCTCTTTTAATAATTCTACAATGAACTGCTCAGATTCTCTGGATGCGGTACCATTTCCTACGGAGATCAGTGTAATGTTATATTTTGCAATAATCTTCTTCAGCAGGTCTTTGGAGGCCTGGATCTTCTTCGGTGTCGTCGGCGCTGTCGGATAGATAACCGTTGTTCCGATGACTTTACCGGTCGGATCTACAACTGCAAGTTTACAGCCGGTACGGAATGCAGGATCCCATCCAAGTACAGTCTGTCCTACGATTGGCGGCTGCATCAGAAGCTGATGCAGATTCTTCTTGAATACGCTGATTGCCCCGTCTTCTGCCTTCTCTGTCAGGTCACTTCGTATCTCACGCTCAATCGCAGGTGCAATGAGACGCTTATAGCTGTCCTCTGCCGCTTCCTTTAAGATCGGTGTGGTATGCGGATTATCACTGTGGATCATCTTCTTTTCCAGATATCTTAAGATATCGTCCTGCGGTGCCTCAATCTTCACCGTAAGGAACTTTTCTTTTTCTCCACGGTTCAGTGCGAGCACTCTGTGCCCCGCAAGTTTTGTCACCGGCTCTTCAAAATCATAGTACATCTCGTATACGGACTCCGCTTTTTCATCTTTTGCCTGTGAGATTACTTTCCCGTGCTGTATAGTTGCCTTGCGGATCCAGCTTCTGTAATCTGCCTCATCTGATACCGACTCGGCGATGATGTCTTTTGCTCCATCAATTGCTTCTTTTACGGATTTTACTTCTTTCTCCGGATTCACATATTCTTCTGCATACACTTCTATCGGTTTCTCCGCTTTTTGAAGCGTGATGACTACTGCAAGCGGCTCCAGTCCTTTTTCCTTTGCGATCATGGCACGTGTCCGGCGTTTTGGACGATACGGACGGTAGAGATCTTCTACCACAACCATCGTCTCTGCTGCCAGAATCTGCTTTTTTAATTCTCCGGTGAGTTTTCCCTGTTCCTCTATACTTGACAGAACCTGTTCTTTCTTTTCTTCCAGATTGCGCAGATATACCAGTCTCTCATACAATGTTCGCAGCTGAGCATCGTCCAATGTTCCCGTGACTTCTTTTCTATATCTTGCGATAAACGGGATCGTATTGCCTTCATCGATTAATTTTACCGCCGCATCGACCTGCCATCTTTTGACTCCAAGTTCCCCGGTAATCACCTGATTAATATCCATATGTTTTGTCTTTCCCTTTCTTGCCGTATTCAAAGAATTTGTACTTCTTTATTACGCGGATAATTATAACTGAATTCCCCACTGTATGCAATGGCGTCTATAATACAGAGTTCACTCTGTTTTCTTGAAAATATATTTTCTCTATGTTATACTGAAGCTACTTGAACTTATCAGAAAAACAGAAATACTTAAAGGGGCTTTTACTTATGAATCAGGAAATACAAGGACTCTCAAAACAACAACTCAAATCCAGGGAAACACGTGCCAAGATCTTTCAGGCAGCCAAACGGATCCTGCAAAAGCAGGGTTATGAGCAGCTGTCGATCAAGAATATCTGCGAAGAAGCCGGTGTCTCCAATGGAAGTTTTTATCATCATTTCAAGACAAAAGATGATCTTCTTTCTTATTATATTGAAGAACAGCCGAGTATGGATCCTAATCTTCTTGATCTTCCGTCCAGTGCTGCCGGGACAAAAGAGGCAATCATCTCGGTTTACTTGAATTATGTTCACTACTGCGAAGAGCTCGGAGTTGAATTTATGGCCAATTACTATACACCTAAGAATCAGTCCCTGAACCCTTTGATCCGTACGGAAAGACCATATCCGATCATCACCGTTCACGATTATCTGAAACGCGTAATTGATGCCGGAATCATTTCCCCTCCTGTCAATCTGGAGGATATCACAACCGACATCCGTATGATCGTAATCGGAAATGTATTTGAGTGGTGTTTAAAGAGCGGCGATGCTGATTTTGAGGGCAATATGCGCCGTTCCCTTACTACTTATCTGAACGGATTGTTCTGATCATTTTGAAATCTATGAATTTGCAAAGGATGAATACGGTATGTACACGTTTATTGCCAATCCCAATGCCAGATCCGGCAGAGGGATTCTTCTCTGGAAACAGATTGAAAAAATTTTGCTGGAAAAAGAAATCGCATATAATGTTTTATTTACGAAATATCAGCATCATGCTACCCGCCTGGTGCATGATCTGACTTCCGACGGTGCTCCTCATACGATTGTTGTCCTCGGAGGAGATGGAACTTTAAACGAAGTAATCGATGGGATCAGATATCTGGACAAAGTAACACTGGGATATATCCCGCTTGGTTCAGGAAATGACTTTGCCAGAGGTCTGGGACTTCCGACGGACATCCACAGTGCTCTGGAACAGATTCTTTCTCCTTCGCATTACACTGCCATGAATGTCGGTGTACTGGATTATGAAAATAAACACCGGCGTTTTGCCGTAAGTACCGGTATCGGCTTTGATGCCGCAGTCTGCCATCAGGTAATGGTCACGCCGCTCAAAGCTTTTCTGAACCGTCTGAAACTTGGGAAACTTACCTATCTCGGTGTTGCACTTCATAAACTGCTTACATTAAAGCCGGTCACAATGACTGTCACAACCGAAACCGGTGAAACAAAAACCTATCACAAAGTCTATTTTACAGCAGTTATGAATCTGAAATATGAAGGCGGCGGATTCAACTTCTGTCCTGCCGCCAGCGGGACCGATGACAGACTGGATATCATCACTGTCTCAGAACTGACACGGCTTAAGGTTCTCTGCCTGCTTCCGACAGCATTCAAAGGATGGCATACCCGTTTCCGTGGAATCACTCTGGACACCTGCACAGAAGTCACGATCACCAGTGACCGCGCACTGCCTGTACATACCGACGGCGAGCCGGTCTTTCTGCAGTCTGACATCCATGTACATCTGGAAAAAGAGAAGTTACGTATTATTACGCCTTGTAAATAATTCTGTACACAGGGAGGTTATTTTATGCGTTTACTAATTGCCGGAATTATTATATTTTTCACAGCATTCTACTTTTATCTGATCTGGCCGAGGCTGTCCCACAAACAACAGATCCGCCCATTTCTCCATACTATGTTCGCACACCGCGGATACCACTGTATTGAAAAGGGAATTCCGGAAAATTCCCTTCCTTCTTTCCGGGCTGCAATCTCACACGGATACGGAATTGAACTGGATGTACATCTGTCAACCGACGGAAAACTTGTCGTATTTCACGATGATGATCTGTCACGTATCTGCGGACGCCCGGAAGCAGTTGAGGTACTTCCGTCAAAAGAACTGCAGCGCTGCCGGTTACAGGATACCACTGAAACCATCCCTCTTTTTTCTGAGGTACTTTCTCTGGTAAACGGGCAGGTGCCGCTTCTGATCGAACTTAAGATTCCGAATTCTTCTCTCAGTATCTGCGAAAAGACATTGGAAGCCCTGAAAAACTATAACGGTCCTTATATGGTGCAGTCCTTTAACACACTTGGCATCTGGTGGTTCCGCCGTCATGCGCCACATGTTCTGAGAGGCCAGCTTTCTTCCAATCTGACCGCAGACAATCTGCCGGAACCATGGATATTGACTTTTATTGTAAAACATCTGCTCGGCAATGTACTCGGACGTCCTGATTTTATCTCGTATAAACTCGCAGACCTTCCGAGATTTGAAGTATGGTTTTTAAAGCACATTCTGCATCTTCCGGTTGCTGTATGGACACTTCGTACACCAGATGCGTTAAAGAAAGGAAGACTTTCTTATGACATGCAGATATTTGAGAAAAAGAAAATGTATTACTAATTTTGTTAATATTCCATGAACATTATTGTTGATTCATTTTTTTCATGTTATAATGCGCTTTGAAACGAGATAAGATAATAACAAAGGCTAAAAAAGGGGTAGTTCATATGAAAGCCATTGATAAAGCAAAGAGTTTTTTGAAGAAGTACCGTCATGCATGGGTATTATCATACTTTCTGATCTATATGCCATGGTTTGTTTACCTTGAAAAGCGCACAGATGTACGACATTATATGATACACTCTCCAATTGATAACCATATTCCGTTTATTGAATATTTTATTATCCCTTATTTGTTGTGGTTCATATTCATTGCTGTGACTGTGGCTTATTTCCTGATTAAGGATAAATGGGGATTTTACAGACTATGTGCTTTTTTATTTTCCGGTATGACAATCTTCCTGATCATATGCACGGTCTTTCCAAATGCATTAAATTTAAGACCAACTGTATTTCCACGAGACAATATGTTTACCGATATGGTAAAAGTCCTGTATAAAACAGATACACCGACGAACGTGCTTCCAAGCATCCATGTATTCAACTCTATCGGTGCAGTCATTGCCATCTCACATAGTAATGATTTGAAAAAGCACAGATGGATCCAGATCAGCGCTTACATTCTGGCTGCACTTATCATTCTGTCCACAATGTTCTTAAAGCAGCATTCCGTGACCGATGTGATCGCAGCTGTTACGATGGCATGCATTATCTATCCATTCGTATATGTTGCAGCAGACAAGAAAGCTCCTAAGCTTTCCCAGCAGCCGACGTAATATGAATAATTATGAATCATATAGAAAGATGCAGGTAACTGTTATATAACTGACAGTTATCTGCATCTTTTTAATTTCCATTGTTTTTCCGATCACTACCGTTCAATCCCCGCATACCCTGTATACTTTTCAAACGCCGACGGAATCGAATACTCCTTCCTGATCTCTTCCGGATGAATAAACAGAAATCCTTTCTCATTCGTCTTCTCCAGCTCATCTACGATCACCTCATATCCTGTCATGTGCCATTCGATATGACTGAAGATATGCTTTGCTTCCGGAAGTTCCTGCACACGGACCGGCATCAGACCGATCGTCTTGCTATATTCCGTAACTTCGTCCATCGAAAGCTTACCTTCCACATTCGGAAATTCATACAGTCCTGCCAGCAGACCTTTTGCCGGACGCTTCCGGATTGCAATCTGCTTACCGTCTTTGAATATCAGAATGGTTCTTTCTTCGATCTTTCTGGCTTTTGCCTTTTTCTTTACCGGTATCTCTGTCGTTAGATTCTCCTTGCACGCAATACAATATTCTTTTACCGGACATTCCTCACATTTCGGTTCTCCGTTCGGCACACACACGATTGCTCCCAGCTCGATCAGTCCCTGATTGAAATCACTGGCAGCATCGGATGGTATCACCTGTTCCAGTGTGTGTTCAATCTTCTTACGGACACTCTGCTTCATGATATCTTCATAACTTCCAGTGATCCTGGAAATCACCCGGAGTACGTTACCATCCACTGCCGGCTTCGGGATTCCGTAAGCAAATGCACTGATAGCCCCCGCCGTGTAATTTCCGATTCCTTTCAATTGCAGAATTTCTTCATAAGTATTCGGAAATATGCCTTCATGATCAACCATGATCTGCTGTGCTGCCTTCTGCATATTCCTGACACGGTTATAATATCCAAGACCTTCCCATAGCTTCAGGAGTTTATCCTCTTCTGCTTCTGCGAGATCCTTCACTGTCGGAAGTGCTTTTAAAAAGCGGTCGTAATATCCTTTTACAGCTTCCACCCTTGTCTGCTGCAGCATAATCTCGGATATCCACACCCGGTATGCGTCCGGGTTATGGCGCCACGGAAGATCTCTTTTATTCTCGCGGTACCAGTCCACCAGCGGTTGTACGATTTTAACAAGGTCTTCATCTTTTTTTTCTGTATTTTTCATTTTCTGTTGCTTCCCCATTTATTTTACTTTCTCGAACATATGATTCATTATAACTTATCATTCTATACAACGTCAAAGCCCTTTTCCTGGAAATGTCGTCCCGATATCGACATCCTCAGGAAAAGGGCTTTAAGAGAAGGGAATGTGGCTGATCCCTGCCACTAACAATATTATCGTTTGATATTATTATATTCCTGTTTCCTTTATATTTCCAATTGGTTATTCTCATATACTTATAGAAAGATTCTATATACTTTTTAAGCTGATTCTTATTTCTTTGTTCTATAGAGATTATCTATTCCAGTTGTCTTTCATCGGAAAAAGCAATTGGAAAATTTAATTAGAAAAGTCTATACTATTCATAGAAAATAAATATGAATATTTAGGAGGTATTCGGTATGTCAATTACAGCTGAAACAGCGAAAGCGCATGCAAATGATCCTGCCGTATTATGCTGTAGAGCAGAAGGCGGAATTACAATTGAACCGGCAAACTTAGAGGATCCTGCAATCTTCGATGAATTAGTAGATTCAGGTCTTTTAAATCTTGACGGATGTCTGAAGATCGGACAGGTTCTTGGGGCAAAATTAACAAAAACAAGTGATTCCCTCTGTCCACTGACAGCAGATAACGTAGAAGGATTCAAATCAGATGACGATTTAGCAGCAGAAGAAGCTCCTGCTGAAGAGGAAGCTCCTGCCGAAGCCGCACCTGTTGCAAGTGTTCAAGGTGCTGTTACTACAATTAAACATGGTAAAGTAGTCATCTCTATCAAAGAAGGAAAAGATATTTATCTTGAACTTCCTATCTAATTTGAAGAGAACCTATGAAAGTATACAAATAGCCAAAAGGGCAGATATCATTAAACAGATATCTGCCCTTTTATCTTTATTTTTCTAATGCTGTATATTTATTTTTCCGTCACACAGACTCCCCACGGCTCCAGCTTACTCTGACCGATCAGAACCTTCTCACCTTCACCGATAACCGGTTCCAGTTCTTTTTCCGAATAATTCAGATAGAATGTAATCTCTTTTCCCTGTACGTTCTTTCCTTTTCTTATAATCAATGGGAATGTTGCTTTTTCTTCGCAGGATACACCTGCTTTTTCTAATATAGCTTTGAACAACTTCTGTAATTCCGCTTCTTCAAACATACATCCGATATGATATGCATATCCATATCCGTACTGATTTTCAGTAATTGCCGCGTATTCTTTCCAATTATAATGTTCATAAAAAGAAAGCACATTTGCCGTATCCGGGATCAGTAATTCCATAAATGTTTTTGCTTCCGGATGTCTGTCCTGCATTCCTGATAAAGTAACTTTTTTCGGAAATGTAAACTGCTGATAATGCATACCAAATACACCTGTCATGTTATGAGGCTGATCATCTGCATAGACTTTTATATTCTCATTGGCAAATCCAGTTTTAAAGGTTGAAACCAGTGTGCCACCCTGTTTTACATATTCTTTCAGACGGTTCAGCACTTTTTCTTCTACTGCATAAAGTGCAGGTAAAACGATCACATCATAATTTTCGATGTTCTGACTTTCCGGCCAGATGAAATCGCACTCTACATTCATTTTATACAGTGCATCATAGACCCATCTAACTACATCGTTATAACGGATACCTTCATTGCCTGCTGCCGTTGCTTCAATTCCAAACCAGTTAAGTGCTGTTAATGCTTCATTACTTACCATGATTGCGACTTTGTTTTCTTTTTTAAGGCCACAAAGCTTATCACTGTATTCTGCCCATTCATTTCCTATTATCTGCGCTTCTTTATATACCGCATTTTCCTTGAAATCATGACTTAAAATTCCTTTCCAGTAAGTTTCAAAGGAATTATGGATCGAATGCCAGTGCCAGTACATTACACCATTTGCCCCGGATGCCAGGTGGCTGTATGCCTGAAGTCTTAACTGTCCTTTATATGGCGTCCATCCTGGATAGCCCTGAGCCTCTGTTTCAAGGACTAGATAATTATCATTTTTCAGGCATCTTGTCATATCTCCGCCAAATGCGATTTCGATACCGGTCAGATCATCCTGTGTTGGATGATAGATATCAACACCTGCCATTGTAAGTTTCTTTGCTGCCTTGAAGTGATTGACATCCGGCTGTACACCATACGAATATCCTCTCCATTCAAAATCAAAATTGTGTGTAACAAACTGCTTCGGTCTCTTATATTCGGATACGATATCTGCCTGCCATCCAAGGAATTCATCCACCAGACTTCTCTGATATTTTTCAAATTCTGCTCCAAGGCTTCCGTTGATCGTACCTCTTACATCTGGAAAATCTTCCCATGCATTGATACGGTTGCTCCAGTAATCCAATCCGAATTCATGGTTCATCGCATCCAGATCATCGTGGAATTTTTCTCTTAAATATTTTACAAAACCAAGCTGTACATTCTTACCGGCTGTTCCATAATATTTTGTCTCATTATCTACCTGAAAACCGATGACGCATTTTCTGTGTGCAGATACTTCCATCAGTTTCCGGATCACACGCTCCGCATAAAAACGGTAAACCGGATGTGTAATATCCATAATCTGACGTGCTCCGTATATCCCCTGTCCTTCTTTTGTTGTTGCGATCACATCCGGATGTGCCTTTACCATCCATGTAGGAATTGCATAAGTAGGTGTTCCGACAATCACCTGGATTCCGGCTTCTTCCATCGCATCCAGCACACGTTCCACATGTGAGAAATCAAAGACACCTTCCTGCGGTTCACAGGTACTCCAGGTCGACTCTGCGATCCTGACCGTATTGATGCCTGCTTTTTTCATCATTTTTACATCTTCTGCAAGTCTATCATACGGCATATATTCATCATAATATGCAGTACCATAAATTAACTTTTCCATCACTTATACCCTTTCAAACTGTCGTTATATGCATTCTATTTTGTTGCTTTGCGTCCATTCAGATCTGCCAGAATACCTTCATACTCTTTGTCCAGATGGTAGAAATACAGTACTACGATCTGGATCACGGTTAATATGATCGGCACATAGATATAACCTGCTTTGATTGCTGCCAGTGCGCCACTTGTCTGTACTTTTGCAGATCCTACATATCCTCCGATATTCAGGATCACACCCAGAAAGACTGTGCTGAGTCCGTTTCCTAATTTCTGTCCGAAACTTGCAGCACTGTTGATCAGACCTTCTGTACGCACACCCGTCTTCCACTCTCCGTATTCGATTGTGTCTGTAACCATCGCGAACATACAAGCAGAGATTCCTGCGTTACCGATTCCTCTTGCTGCGCATCCGATGATCAGTACCGGCACGCTTGTTCCTGCAACAGCCATGATTCCATAGCCGATGATCATAATTGCTGCTCCTGCCATCAGAACATTTCTCTTTCCATATTTTTTAACAAAGATTGCGATAAATAACATACAGATGATTTGTGTTACCTGAAGTGCTACAGAAAATGTTCCGATCAGGTTACTGTTACCAAGTACATTCTTGGTATAATATACTTCTGCCGATCCATTCACACCTTGTGCAATGAAGATCAGGATCAGGTTCAATGTCGCCATAAACCAGTATTTGTTCTTTACAAGTGCTTTAAATCCATCTTTCACCGGAAGATTTTCTTTCTTAGATTCCAGATCATTTCCAACGCGTTCTTTTGTTCCAAGGAACGTGATCATAAATGTAATAATCTCTAAAATACCGAATACGATAAATGTATATGTCCATGCATGTGCATCATTTCCAAAGAACTCTACAACCGGTAATGTACAGGTCTTAATGAATAACGTTCCTGATGTTGCAAGGATCATACGGAATATACTGAGGACGGATCTTTCGTACTGATTCTGTGTCATCAGGGCTGTCAGTGTTGCATACGGAAGGTTGATTCCGGTAAATAATACGGTAAATGCAAGATTATAACTGAAGAATATGTAAATCAGCTTTGCAGTCTGTGTCCAGCCTGTCGGCACTGCGAACAATAAGACCGTACCGATGGCATACGGGATTACCAGCCTCAATATCCACACTCTTGCTTTTCCATATTTGGAATTCGTTCTATCGATAATGATTCCCATGATCAGGTCGCTGACTCCGTCAAATAATCTGGAACACATCATGATCACTCCGACTGCTGCCGCTCCCACACCAACGACGTCTGTATAATAGAACATCAGAAATGCGGACATTGCCGAATACATAATGTTACTTGAGAAATCTCCAAAGCCATAAGCGATACGTTCTTTTACACTTATTTTTCCATTACTATCTGTTACATTTTGTGACATCTTATTTTTCTCCCTTTCGTTTTTTGATAGCATTATCTTATCATTCAGTCGGAGAGCAATCTATCATTCATTTCGTTCCTTTATCATTTATTTCTGGTATTTTTGCCATATTTTTGTCGAAATTGATTCGGTGTCAGATTCTCGTACTCCCGAAAAACCTTTCCAAAATAGCTCTGCGAACAGAATCCGAGATAGTTTGCTATGTCTTCTATCTTGTATTCCGAATACTGTAACATATTCTTTACAAGCTTGATTTTTTCTCTTTGAATGTATTTCTGAATCGTGATTCCTTCTGTTTTGTGAAATAATTCTGACAGATAGGTTGTATTGACTCCTATTTCATTTCCGATATTTCCAATCTCTATTTTGCTGTGCAAATGTTGGAAAATAAATTTTTTCGTGTCTTCTACCAGCATATTTTTTACTTTTGGTTTTTTATTTTCCTGTACTCTTTCCAGAAATGTCTGTTCCGCTTTTCTCATAAAAGAACGGATCTCGACAATATCTGACATTTTCTCCACCTGCATAATATACGCATCTACCATGGAAAATGCCATCTCCGGAAGCACACCTCCCTCAATTGCCGCACGGGATGCCAGCGTGATCACACAGATAGCAATGTTCTTCTCCTGCCGGATCTGGTTTTCCGAAAGTCTCCCTTCTGATCCTGAATAAGTTTCCCGGATACTCTTCTGAAAACTTTCCAGATCTCCGTTCCGTATACTGTTCAGCTCTCTTACTTCCTGATCGTATGGATTATGTGGATTTTCAAATTCCATACGTTCGAATAAGACTGACCCGACCTGCCGTTCATGGATATGATTTTTATTTACTTTTTCTCCATTCCGTCTCCACAGATCTTCCAGCGATAATTCCGCTCCGGTCAGCATATGATGGACAAGCAGGACTGTAGTCCCGAATCTGTCCCGGCTGCAGTATGGAATCTTCTGAAACACAGATGTATCTTCCTGACCGCTACATTCCTGCATTATGAATTTCTTCAGATTTACCTGCTTATACTCTTCAAATGATACCGGTCCGATCAGATACAATTCCTTTTCCGAATCTTCCACTACCGCAGTTGTCACACCCGGGCACAAATTCACCAGATACGGATAATTTTCCATATCTTCCTTTTCTTCCCTGTATTTTTTTACTACATAAGTAATATGAAAGTCTGTCAGATTTCCATATATCTTCACCACATTTCCCTCATAACTGACTCTGGAAATGGATGTATGCAGAAGCTTGGCATACATATTCATATTATATTCCATATAATTTCACCTTTATTTTTTTATCCACACTTATAATCTTCTGATCCGGCCGCATATTTCGGTATAAGAAAAAAGTGTGTTACCTTTTTGTACCATTGTAACACACTTTTCCTAAGTTCTGTTTTATTCTATTTTTCTATCTCCGCTGTTTCTGCCGGATCTTCCGTCCAGTTCATTCTTCCGTAACGCAATGTCACTGTATAGATCTCTTTCTGTAATTTCACAGATAATTGATTCTTGCGGATTCTCCATTTCCAGTTCGTTCCGACCGTTGACGGTGTATTCATACGGCACTTGTTATCAAGACCCAGGTAATCCTGCATCGGGATCACGCACCATTTTGCGGCACTTCTCATAATCAGGCTGATCAACGACTTATTCAGTTCTGCTTCCGGTGTGTAAGTATCACAGAGATACTCGCGGGTCAGCTTCTGCTCATCCTTACTGATGCTTCCCCACCAGCCAACAAGTGTCTCATTGTCATGTGTTCCTGTATAAGCAACACTGTTCACCGGATAGTTGTGTGGCAGATAGTCATTCGCACATCCCGAATCTCTCGAGTCAAACGCAAATTCCAGAACCTTCATACCCGGGAATCCGCTGTCCCTTACCAGCTCACGTACACTGTCCGTAACATATCCAAGGTCTTCTGCGATAACCGGTTTTTCACCCAGTGCTTCTCGTACTTTCCAGAACAGATCCATGCCCGGTCCTTTTTCCCAGTGTCCGTCTACCGCCGTCTCTGCCCCGTATGGAATAGAGAAATACTCATCAAATCCACGGAAATGATCGATTCTTACCACATCGTACAGGCGGAACACATATGCCAGACGAGATATCCACCACTGATATCCTGTTTCTTTATGATATCCCCAGCGGTAGAGTGGATTTCCCCATAACTGTCCGGTTGCGGAGAATCCATCCGGCGGACATCCTGCAACAGCAACCGGTACATTTTCCTCATCTAACTGGAACAATTCCGGATGTGCCCAGGTATCTGCGCTGTCCATTGCAACATAGATCGGGATATCACCGATGATCTGAATGCCTTTTTTGTTCGCATAGGTTTTTAACTGCATCCACTGTTCATAGAACTTGAACTGCATATACTGATGGAATTCGATATCGAAATACAGTTCTTCACGGTAATAATCCATCGCAGGTCCCCAACGTAGCTTGATATCATCTGCCCACAGTTTCCATTCCACACCGTCAAATCTGTCTTTTACTGCCATGAATAATGCATAATCTGACAGCCACCAGCTGTTCTCTTTTACGAACTGCTGATACGCTGCATTCTCATGTACATTACTTCTTTCGTAAGCTTTTCGAAGAAGCGGATAACGTCCTTCGTAAATCTTTTTATAATCAATACTCCCTTTTACTTTTCCCCAGTCTACAGCTTCACATTCTGCTTTTGTCAGAACGCCTTCTTCCACCAGTGCCTCCAGACTGATGAAATATGGATTGCCCGCAAATGTTGAAAACGACTGATACGGAGAATCTCCGTAGCTTGTAGGACCAAGCGGCAGAATCTGCCAGTAACTCTGACCTGCTTTCTTCAGCCAGTCCACAAATTCATATGCACTCTTTGAGAAACAGCCGATTCCATATTCCGATGGAAGGCTGCTGATCGGCATGAGTATGCCTGCTGCTCTCTCGCTCATCTTTTTTCCCTCTTCTTTTCTGTTTATTTTGATTTTCATACCGTCATCTTTTTCTTCTGCCAGCAGATAGGTATCTTTCCGTCTACCGGGCTTACAATCTTACCGTCTGCCGGGATAATTGCGACTCCGTCACCTAAGACTTTCTCAGAAAATACCGGATCCGGGACTTCACTTAACGGCACTGCCTTTCCGGTTAACGGTGCAAGAATGACTTGTGGTATATTTTTACTCTTATTCTCGTTCACAACGAAACCTCCTCATATTTTAATTGCATTTGTTTATGCAACCGTTTGCGTTAATTATAGTCAGATTTTGCATGATTTTCAATGTATTTTCGTTTATAAAATGTAATTCTACCTTTTCAACAATTTGATCTTACCTTTTTTGTGCAATTCTTCTATATACAAATGCACACGTTTGCATTGCATTTCCGCAATTCAATTGCAATATTGATTTATTTGCTGTAAAATATAAGAAAAATACAAAAGCTACGAAAATATAACTCTAACGGAGGTTACTTACATGACAGTAACAATTAAAGATGTGGCTGCGCTGGCAGGTGTTTCCCCTTCCACCGTATCCAGAACCTGCAAAAATAATCCCTCTATCAGTGAAGAGACAAAAGAACGTGTCAGAAAAGCTATGATAGAACTTGGATATGAACCGAATTTTCAGGCAAGCAATCTCGCTTCACAGAATTCACGTACGATCGGCATCATTCTCCCTGCTTCTGCCAAAGAAGTCTACGAGAACTCCTTCTATCTGGAGGCGGTCCAGGGAATCAGCCATTACTGTAACGGCAGACAATATATGACGACAATTGTAACCGGCCAGGATGAAGCTGAGATCCTTGAAGCAGTCCGCTCTATGTCCCGAAGCGGCAAAGTAGACGGTTTCATCGTACTGTATTCCAAGAAAGAAGACCCTGTTATCGATTATCTCTTTAACGAAGGTCTTTTATATATTCTTATCGGAAAAGCAACACAGTACACCAATCAGACGATCTATATTGACAATGACAATCTGCTTGCCGGCCGTGAAGCAACCGAATATCTGTACCAGCTCGGGCACCGCCGGATTGCCTATCTCGGTTCCGACAGTTCCCTGATCTTCTCCGCCGACCGCAAGGCCGGTTACCAGCTTGCACTCGCAAGCCATCAGCTTCCTGTCCGTCCGGAATACTGTGCGGAAGTAAAAAATGCATCAGAGAATAATGAAGAAGCCATACGCGGACTTCTGCTCCAGGAAGACCGCCCGACAGCTATTCTGGTCAGTGATGATATCCTCGCCGTCTCTTTAGAACGAGTCTGCCTGGAAGCTCATCTGTCCATCCCGGAAGATCTGTCTATCATATCTTTCAACAACTCTCTGTTTGCAAGACTGACCTCCCCGCAATTAACTTCAATTGACATCGGAGCCGGTCAGCTTGGAAGTGAAGCTGCCTCCCAGATCATCAACCACATAGAAAATCCAGATCTCCCCGCAACCAAGATCATCGTTCCCCACCATCTGATCGAACGGGACAGTTGTTGCAAAGTATAGTTTGAAATAAAAAAGGAAACATATCATGTAATACCTTTCTGACCGCACAGCGGGAGAAAGCGTTTACATCATATATTTCCTTTTTCCATTCTGCATTATAAAATCTTTGATAAAAATTCCTGCAACCGCGGATCCTTGGGATTGTCGAAGAATTCATCTGGTTTTGCCTGCTCTTTGATCTGTCCGGAATCTATAAAGATAACCCTGGAACCAACCTCCTTGGCAAATCCCATCTCGTGTGTTACCACAACCATCGTCATACCTTCTCTTGCGAGCTGTTTCATCAACTCCAGAACTTCTCCTACCATTTCCGGGTCAAGAGCCGATGTCGGTTCATCGAACAGGATCACATCTGGATCCATTGCCAGGGAACGCACGATCGCGATTCTCTGCTTCTGACCGCCGGATAACTGGGATGGGTAAGAATCCGCCTTCTCAGCAAGTCCTACTCTTTCCAGAAGTTCCATTGCTCTTTTATCTGCCTCTTCCTTGCTCTTTCCAAGAAGCTTGATCGGAGCAAGCGTGATATTTTCCTTGATCGTCTTGTGCGGGAATAAATTAAAATGCTGGAACACCATTCCCATCTTTTGACGGTGCTTATTGATATCCACATGTTTATCTGTAATATCCACGCCTTCAAAATAAATATGTCCCTGATTCGGAACCTCAAGAAGATTCAGAGAACGCAGGAACGTTGACTTACCAGAACCGGATGGTCCTACGACAACGACCACTTCTCCCTTGTGAATCTCTTCATTAATTCCATTCAGCGCATGAAAATCTCCGTATATCTTGTGCAGACCTTCTACTTTGATCAGCACATCATCATTCTTAGTGGTCACTGTTTCTCAACCTCCTCTCCAGTAAGCTGACAAGCTTGGTAAAGATCATTACCATTGCCAGATAGATCAGCGCAACGGCGATTAGCGGCATGAATGCATCATATGTACGGCTCCGGATAATGTCCCCGCCCTTCGTCAGATCCTGTAACGCAATATAACCGGATACAGAAGTCTCTTTCAATAAAGAAATGAATTCATTACAAAGTGTCGGAAGTACATTCTTGAATGCCTGCGGCATAATGATGTACATCATTGTCTGAGCATAATTGAATCCCAGGCTTCGTCCCGCTTCAAACTGTCCGTTATCGATTGACATGATACCGGAACGGAAAATCTCCGCAACATATGCACCTGAGTTAATACCAAATGCAATGATCGCGACCAGTACTTTGCTGATGTCCACACTTCCGAATATGATAAAGTAAATGATCATCAGCTGTACAACAACCGGAGTTCCACGAATCACAGTCAGATATACTTTACAGATTGCGTTCAGAATCTTTAATTTACCGGTCTTATCATGTGTTGTACGGACAATTGCGATCAAGAATCCAAGTACTACACCAATCAATACTGCAAATACTGTAACCAACAAAGTGATCTTCAGACCATCTGTAATATATCTCCAGCGGTTATCTTCTATAAAATTCGAAATAAAACTACTTTTCAATTCCTGCATGTTCTCATCCTACTCTTCTGGATTATTTCTTAACGATGATCATCTGTTTTCCTGTGTAATAGGAATCAGAAAAATCTACCTGTTTCTCTCTTTCCTTTGTAACAGTCATACCAGCCGCACCAAAATCTGCTTTTCCGCTGTCAACTGCTGCAATGATTGAGTCAAATTCCATATCATTTACAGTAAGTTCCATACCAAGTTTATCTGCGATTGCCTGTGCAAAGTCTACATCAACACCAACAATCTTGTTATCTTCATAATATTCATATGGCTCAAATGCAGCATTTGTTGCCATTACAAGTTTACCATTGGAACGGTCAGCATCTGCCGGAGACTCATATCCTTTATCTTCTGTTCCATCGATATAATATCCGATGATTTTGTCAAATGTTCCGTCTTCTTTCAGTTCTTTGATCGCTGCGTTGAATTTATCTTCCAGCTCTGTGTTGCCTTTTTTGAAGCACATTGCATAATCTTCTTCTACATAAGGTGTCTCGAGGATCTTCAGTCCGTCATTTGCATCTACAAATGCTTTTGCAGGCTCGTTATCAATAACAACTGCGTCAATCTTACCTTTTACAAGTGCCTGAACTGCATCTGCACCTTTATTAAAACGTTCCACATGATCATCACCGAAATCATCAGAGCAGTAGATATCACCTGTTGTACCTGTCTGCACACCGATCTTTGCATCTTTCAGATCATCTGCGCTTTCGATTTTTTTTGCTTCTTCTTTTTTAGAACCACATGCTGCCATAGAGAATACGCATGCACCAACCAGCATGACACTGATAACTTTTTTTAACTTCATAATCTTTTTCCTCCATTCTTTTCAATATGTGTATAAAAATACATATATATTTAATATTTTATCATGTTTTAATCAAAAAACAAGTGGATAATTCCACATAATCGTGAAACATCCACTCGTTTTCTTATACATTTCTATGCAATTACAGTCTGAATGATCGTCCAGAGAATGATCAGTGCCCCCAATACGATACGGTAATATCCGAACACTTTGAAATCATGCTGCTTGATATACCCCATCAGGAACTTGATCGCAATAACCGACAGACCAAATGATACGATACATCCCAGCATCAGAAGACCGAACTCTGCACCTGTAAAATGGAAACCAAACTTGATCAGTTTCAGAAGACTTGCACCAAACATTGCAGGAATCGCCAGGAAGAATGTAAATTCTGCTGCCACTTCCCTTGATACACCTATCAGCAGTGCTCCGACAATCGTAGCTCCTGATCTGGATGTTCCCGGAATCAGTGCAAGCATCTGGAAGAATCCAATCCACAACAGCATCTGGACGCTGAGCTGTGAAATCTTTGTAACAGAAGGTTTCTTCCCTGCGTTATGCTTCTCAACGACGATGAATAATACACCATAAACGATCAGCATGATCGCTACCGGTAATGGTTTGTAAAAGATCTCATCCAGAATATCGTTAAACAATATTCCAACTATTCCTGCAGGTACTGAGCCGATCAGTACTTTGATCCACATCTGCCATGTCAGCATCTTCTGTTTATGACTTTTTCTCGGTGAAAAGGGATTCAATTTATGGAAGTACAATACGACAACCGCCATGATCGCACCCAGCTGGATCACTACATCGAACATTTCCATAAATGCATCACTCATACTCGGCTTTAATACATTTCCTACCAGAATAAGATGTCCCGTACTGCTGACCGGAAGCCATTCCGTGATTCCCTCCACAATTCCCAAAATAATTACCTTAATAACATCTAACATGTTGCGCTCCTTTCCTTAATTCAGCACATATTTTTCTATAAATTTCGCAACGCCTTCTTCATCATTGGACAGTGTCACATAATCTGCTGCTTCTTTCAGCGATGGAATGGCATTCTCCATTGCTACACCTGTTCCGACTTCTTTTAACATCTTCAGATCATTATTTCCATCTCCGAATGCCATGATCTCTTCTCTTGAAATACCAAGAACTTTCCCAAGTTCGATCATTGCCTTTCCTTTATTGACGCCTGCAGCATTAATCTCCAGATTCATCGGAAGCGCACCGGTAATCTCGATTCCCGGAACCTCTTCTATATCTTTTCTGGCTGCATCACGGTCTTCTACCGATGTAAATAATGCCTGGATCTTATCTACCGGCTGATTCATCTCTTCAAACTTTGCCCTCACATCATCCACGGGTACACGCGTAGACGTAATATAATCTGCCATCGCCGGTATATTCAGATACTTATCAATTCTGGCCAGTGCCTCTTTTGATGCATATCCAATGCCATGATAGTAAATTTCCCTGAACGTATCATAGCGTTCAAATACAGTCAGCATTGCTTCTGCAATATCATACGCAAGAAGTTCTTCCACGATCACCTCATTTTTCTTCATATCTATGACTCTTGCTCCATTTGCAGTAACTGCATAACGGATTTCCTGCAGCCTGATCAGCTCTTTCGGAATGCCGGAAAAAGGTCTTCCTGTCGCCGGCATGACAATGATTCCCTGTTCTGCCGCTCTTTTCAGTACATCTTTCGTGTATGCGGTCAGTTCTTTATTCGTCTTCAGTAAAGTCCCATCTAAATCCATACCGATCATTCTGATCTTATTCTTCATATGTAACTAATTCCTTTCTTTCTCTTGAGAACCGGTACAGATTCTTACTGATCTTATTCTCGCCCTGTTCATAAGCCTGTTCCCCGTGATCGATCATCTTCTGAACAGTCTCTTTATTGCCTGCAGGTGCAAAAAGAACCGCATCCTTTCTCGGAATCATAATGATCAGATCATCCTCTAATTTGTCTGCACACACCTGCCAGATATGTTTAAAACATACAGAACTTGCTTCATGATGTCCGTCTGCCACAATTCCAAATCCTCCGTACCAGGTATTCGCAACTACAAATTCTACATCTCTGTTCAGATTTTCACAAGACTTATGATACAATTCTATGATATCACATTCCGGCGGAAGCATATTGTCTTTTAATATCTCATATGCATCTTCGGCCCTTTTGATTGCAAATACAACATTCAAATCCCCAAGAAAACTAATTACCGGAGCATCTTTTTTGGAAAAATGTTTTCCGTTCAATGCATGTGAATCTGTAAGCTCTGTTTTTACCCACGGATAGATCTTATCGCAGATATTTTCATATTTATAATTTTCTTCTTCATATTTTTTCATATTAAATATTCCTCTCTCACTTAGACATTCTCATTATTTATTTTATACACAAATCTCCTCTGTGTAAACCTTTTCCGGATTTGTTTATATAAAGTTTTAAATACCTTTAATCTGTCGAAAGAAACAAAAAACTTCTGTCTCTTCTTATGTTTCCGGTCAAAAATTTGCTTTATCTTATGTTTTGTAGTATAATAGATACGCATTCGCGAAAAGGGAAAGGATATGTTTATGATAAGTATGAAAAAGAAACGAACATTACGATCGGCTTTGGCAATTACCATCTGTACCGTAACAATTGCTTCTGTTAATACTCCAGTATATTCGGCACCTTCCACAGATGAATTGGAAAGTACCACCTCTGGTTTAAAAGGTGAGTTAAATGATTTGAACAGCCAGTTATCTTCTTTAAGTAAGGAACTGGACAATACTTCAAGCCAGATTGAGGATTTATCTGCTAAGGTTGAAAAATCCAAGCTGGATCTCGCTTCTGCGCAGCTTGATGAAGAAGCGCAGTATGATTCGATGAAAGACCGAATCAAATTCATGTATGAAGGCGGCGGCGCATCTCTGGTTCAGATTCTTCTTACTTCAGAAAGTATGGGAGATTTCCTGAACAAGGCTGAATATGTTGCCACTATTAGTCAGTATGATCGAAAGATGCTGGAAGAATTACAGCAGGTTCGCAGTAATGTAGAAAAGAAACAGAATGATCTGGAACAGCAGCAAAGCAAGCTTTCCGGCCTTCAGGAGACATTAACCAGCAAGCGTGATGAATTAAATTCAAAAATTTCATCTACTTCCGGGGAACTGGCAGATTATCAGGCACAATTAGACCGTGCCAAAGCTGCTGAGGAAGCATTAAAGCTTGCACAGAACGATGAAGTCTCAGGATCTGTAAAGGCAGATGACACAAAAAATACTGAGACAAGCAACACTAATACCAATACGAATAACGCGAATAAAAATAATCAGACAGCATCAACAAATACAAATAACACAAATAAGAACAACACTACCAACACCAATACCAACACTAATTCTCCAACTGTTAATAATGGTAATTCAACTCCGGCTTCAACCACAGATGTTGCCCTGTTAGCGGCAATTCTCCAGTGTGAAGCAGGCGGTTATGATGGAATGTTAGCCGTTGCAACTGTTATAATGAACCGTGTGGCAAGTCCGGCATATCCGAACAATCTGCGCGCAGTCATTTACCAGTCCGGTCAGTTTGCCCCAACCTGGAACGGTTCATTGAACCGTGTTCTCAGCAAAGGTGCTTCCTCAACTGCTTATTCTGTTGCCCAGGCAGCACTTGGCGGCGCAAGACATTCTGCAGTTATAAATTGTTTACAGTTCCGCTCAGCATCTACCGGCGTATCTGGTATAAATGTTGGTGGAAATGTATTTTTCTGATTTTTATCAGTTGATTTTGTCTCTTATGTATATTATGAAATAAAAAAATAAGCCTCGTTCGGAGGCTTATTTTTTGTACGATTTATTCATACTCCATAACATCGATCCATTTCATCAGAAAATCTTTTTCCAGCCGGATATCTTTCTCAAGTTCTGCGGCAGCAACAATTGGAAGCCATTGTTCTACATACTGTCTTGCGGTATCGCTTTTCTTACAGAATAACTTAAGATAAAGATCTGCACTCTCCTGATCGTGTAATGCAAACAGCAAATATGTCATTGCCGCATCTGCGCTTGCATTTCCCTGTGAAGCATGTGCCCAGTCAATCACAGTCATCTTTCCGTTCTTTTCAACAATTACGTTACTTGGATTAAAATCACCATGACACAATTTTGTATGTCTCGGCATAGATTCCAATCTAGTCAAAAGTTCATAACGCTCTGTTGCATCCAAAACTTTCAGATTTCTTATCTTATTTGCGAGTTTATCTTTTAATTTCGGTAATGTTTCTGCCGTTTTACTCTGTACTTTCAGCTGAAGATCTACAAAATCTGACATATATTTTTCAAGATTGGCACGGTCAATTTTCATCATTTCTTCCAAAGTTTTTCCTTCCCGGTTCTCAATGACCAGCGCCCATTCCCCATTAATCTGAGTTACCTCTTTTAGTTTCGGAATATCCAATCCTGTTTCTTCAACTTTCACAGTGTTCAATGCTTCATTAAATACTGCTGACTTTGGATGATCTGTTACAAATATTTTAACAACACCCTCCTCGGTCTTATAAACTGATTTGTAAGGTCTCTCTACGATCAAATTCTTCTTTTCGAGCTTCATACAGATTCCTCCTTTTTATTGAACTTTGGCCCTTTTCCTTCTTGTTATCTGTATTATATACCTTATTGTCAGATTTTTAAATAGTTTTTTGATATTTTTTTCACTATTTTTCATCCTGCATATTTATTGTTATTTTTTTATCAATATTTTGACATAAGAAAAAGTGCAACGTCAAACGCTGCACTTTTCCTATGCTCAATACATTATCCAACCTCCAAACAAAAACTCATGGATATTATATTTACGCCTTTTTTATTTTCCATAATAGCATTTCAGGTAGATTTCTTTCATCTCACTCATAAGAGGATATCTTGGGTTAGCTCCTGTACACTGGTCGTTGAATGCCTGCTCTGTCATATCATCCAATGTATCCAGGAAGTATTTCTCATCTACACCGTAATCTTTGATTGTCTTCTTAATGCCAATCTTCTCTTTGAGTTCTTCCAGTTTAGCGATGAAGTTCTCAAATACTTCTTCATCTGTCTTACCTTTGCATCCTGCAAAACGTCCTAATTCTGCGTATCTTGCAAGTGCATGTGGATACTGATACTGAGAGAATGTTCCCATTCTTGTAGGTACTTCTGCAGCATTGTAACGCATTACATCTGTCAGGATTACAGCGTTAGCAATACCGTGTGGCAGGTGATGGAATGCACCAAGTTTGTGAGCCATAGAGTGGTTCAGTCCAAGGAATGCATTTGCGAATGCCATACCAGCCATGCATGAAGCGTTAGCCATCTTCTCTCTTGCGATTGGATCGTTAGCTCCATTCTCATATGCAGATGGTAAGTAATCAAATACCGCTTTTACTGCCTTCATAGCAAGACCGTCTGTATAGTCTGTAGCCATGATAGAAACATAAGCCTCGATTGCATGTGTCATAACATCGATACCAGATGCACTTGTCAGTCCTTTCGGTGCTGTCATTGCATTGTCTACGTCTACGATAGCCATATTAGGCATTAATTCGTAATCTGTGATAGGCCATTTTACTCCTGTGTCCGCATCTGTGATGATTGCGAATGGAGTTACTTCTGAACCTGTTCCTGAAGATGTTGGGATAGCTATAAAGTAAGCTTTCTCTCCCATCTTAGGGAATGTGTATACTCTCTTACGGATATCCATGAAGTCCATAGCCATATCTTCGAATTTTGCTTCCGGATGCTCATACATTAACCACATAATCTTTCCGGCATCCATTGCGGATCCACCACCAAGAGCGATGATCGTATCTGGCTCAAATGCTCTGATCTGTTCTACACCTCTTCTAGCGCACTGCAGAGTTGGGTCCGGAGCAACTTCAAAGAAGCATGTATGCTGGATTCCCATCTGATCTAATTTATCTTCGATCGGTTTTACATAACCATTCTTGTACAGGAAACTGTCTGTTACGATGAACGCTTTCTTCTTATGCATTACAGTTCCGAGTTCATCTAATGCTACAGGCATGCAGCCTTTCTTAAAGTATACTTTCTCAGGTGTTCTAAACCACAGCATGTTTTCTCTCCTCTCTGCAACTGTCTTGATATTGATCAGGTGTTTCACACCTACGTTCTCAGATACAGAGTTTCCTCCCCAAGAACCACATCCAAGTGTAAGAGATGGAGCAAGTCCGAAGTTGTAAAGGTCTCCGATACCACCCTGTGATGAAGGTGTATTGATCAGGATACGGCAAGTCTTCATAGCCTGCTGATGTTTCTCAATCTTTTCTGTCTGTGATGGGTGGATGTAAAGTGATGATGTATGTCCGTATCCACCATCTGCAACAAGCTGCTCAGCTTTTGCAAGAGCCTCATCAAATGTCTTAGCTCTGTACATTGCAAGTACAGGAGATAATTTCTCATGTGCGAATTCTTCCGAAATATCAACAGATTCTACTTCACCAATCAGGATCTTTGTAGCCTTCGGTACTTCAACACCTGCTAACTTAGCGATCTCATATGCTGATTTTCCAGGAATCTTATTATTTAATGCTCCGTTGATGATGATTGTCTTACGAACTTTATCAAGTTCTTCTCCCTTCTTGAGGAAGTAGCATCCACGGTATGCAAATTCTTTCTTAACTTCATCATAGATGCTGTCCAGTACAGTTACTGACTGTTCAGAAGCACAGATCATACCATTGTCAAATGTCTTAGAATGGATGATGGAGTTAACTGCCATCTTGATATCTGCGGAATCATCAATGATAACAGGTGTGTTACCAGGTCCAACACCAAGTGCCGGTTTTCCTGAAGAATATGCAGATTTAACCATTCCAGGACCACCTGTTGCAAGAATCTCATCAGCATCTTTCATAACTGTTGTTGTCAGCTCTAATGAAGGAACATCAATCCATCCGATGATTCCTTCCGGTGCTCCGGCTTTTACTGCTGCATCAAGAACAACTTTCGCTGCCGCAATTGTACATGCCTTTGCTGCCGGATGTGGACTGATGATGATTGCATTTCTTGTTTTCAAACAGATCAGTGTCTTAAAGATTGCTGTTGATGTAGGGTTTGTAGTTGGGATAACGGCTGCTACCAGACCAACTGGTTCTGCAATCTTTTTAATTCCGTATGCTTTGTCTTCTTCAATCACACCACATGTCTTGTCATTTTTATACTTATTATAAATATACTCTGCTGCGTAATGATTTTTGATGATCTTGTCTTCTACAAGTCCACGTCCTGTCTCCTCTACTGCCATCTTAGCAAGTGGAATACGCATCTTATTTGCTGCCATTGCTGCTTCAAAAAAGATCTTGTCTACCTGTTCCTGTGTATAGGTAGCAAATTTTTTCTGAGCTTCTCTCATTGCTTTCATCTTAGCTTCGAGAGCTTCTACGTTGTCAATAATCTCTGGTACTACATTCTCTTTTTTCTTTGTCGCCATGTTGATTATCCTCCTGTGAGTTTTTGTTTGTTTTCGATGGTCTTAGTATAACCGCTTGTTAATTCTTTGTCAATGACTTTTTTGATATTTTTTTCACATATTTGATAATTCTTTAACAGATTGTTTTTCCCACCTCTTTCGATATACACAAAGAAGCTGCCGCCGGCAGCTTCTTTGTGTACACATTGATATTTAAAAACGTTCCAATTTGTGCTCAGTATGTAACAGCATGTGTGATTTCGGCGAATTTGGTTTTACAAAATATTCTTCATACATTTTCCGTACATCATGATTTTCATGTGAAAATCTGCGTTTTGCATTCTCATCCAGATGATAGAGTTTACGTCCTCTTTCGTATGCCATCTCCCTTCCATCATGAATCGGCTGTCCGCCGCCGCCTACACATCCTCCGGGACAAGCCATTACTTCTACAAAGTCATAATGTACTTCTCCTTTGTTGATACGGTCCAGAAGTGCCCGTGCATTACCCAGGCCACTAACTGCAGCCGTTCTGACAGTTACATTGTCAATCTGGAAATCCGCCTCCTGAATTCCCTCATTCTCATTGAATCCGGTACTTCTTACCGCTTTAAAAGCATCTTCCGGCGGATTCTCACTCTTAAGCAGATAGTATGCCGTACGAAGAGCTGCCTCCATGACACCTCCTGTTACACCAAAAATTACACCTGCTCCTGTTCCATCCTGCATTGGCCGGTCACTTTCTATATCTGACAGTGTATCCGGACTGATATGCGCTGATTTGATCATCTTTGTCAGTTCTCTTGTCGTAATAACTGTATCAACATCATGTCCTGCATATTCCTGATAGAACAGTTCCATCTCCTTTTCTCCTTTTTTTGCCACACATGGCATGACTGATACTGTGTAAATCCTCTGTGGAGATACTCCGAGCTTCTCTGCAAAGTAAGTCTTCATCACAGCTCCGAACATCTGCTGCGGTGATTTCGCCGTTGAAAGCTGTCTCACCAGATGTGGGTACTGCGATTTGATAAATCTAAGCCATCCCGGACAACAGGAAGTAAACATCGGACGCTCTTTCAATTCCCCTGCAGTAAATCTGTGCAAAAATTCCGTCCCTTCTTCCATAATTGTCAAGTCAGCCGAAAATGTGGTGTCAAAAGCATAGTCGACTCCCATTCTCTTCAAAGCATCAAGGATCTTTCCAACTGTTGCTTCTTCATCAGAAAGTCCAAATTCCTCACCCCACGCTGTTCTGACAGCCGGAGCTACCTGTGCAACTACAATCTTGTCCGGATCTGCAATTGCATCCCATATATCTTCTGTATCATCTCTTACTCTTAACGCACCAACCGGACAATGTGTAATACACTGTCCGCATAATGCGCAGTCAGCTTCTTCTATTGTCCTGTGACCAGCCACATTGATCGTAGTTCTTGATCCTGTTCCTTCCACATCCCATACACCAAGTCCCTGTACTTTTTCACAAACCTGTACACAGCGCATGCATTTTATACACTTGGAAGAATCCCTGATCAATGGGAATTCTTTATTCCATGGCTGTCTTTCAATCTCCATTTTAAACGGAATATCTATAATATTCAGGTCATTTGCAACCGTCTGAAGACTACAGTTTCCACTTCTGGAACAGGTAACACATTCACAGTCATGCTGCGAAAGGATCAGCTCTACCGTTGTTCTTCTGTGTCTTCTGACTTTCGGACTGTTCGTATGAATGACCATACCTTCTTTTGCGATATTATTACATGAGGTGATAAGTTTCTCTTTTCCTTCTAATTCCACTACACAGACACGACAGGCCGCAATTTCATTGATTCCTTTTAAATAACAAAGTTTCGGAATTGGAATTCCATTCTGGGATGCAGCTTCCATGATCGTGGTATTCTCTTTTACCGTTATCTCTCTTCCATCTATTGTAAGATTTACCATAATGTCTCTCTGCCTCCCTTAAATATACCGTATCCGAAGTGATCACAGCGAAGACATCTTCCTGCTTCCTGTTTCGCTTCTTTTTCTGTCATACAATTTTCCACTGCCTCAAAATCGCAGACTCTTTCACACGCTTCTCTTTCTGTAAGATTTACTCTTCCGCAAGGTGTACGATCATCCAGATGCGCTTCCGGAATTTCAACATCGCAGGAAATCTCATGATGATATCCAAGATACTCATCAATATTAGCTGCTACGACTTTTGCAGCTGCAATTGCCTTAATAACTGAAGCCGGTCCGCTTGCACAGTCTCCTCCGGCAAATACACCCGGAAGGTTCTCGAATGCGCCCGTGCTTTTGGTAACAATTTTACCTCGTTCTACCGGAATACCGGCCTGTTCAAAGTGATGTGTTTCGATATTCTGTCCGATTGCTACGATTAATACATCGCATGGTATGTAAATATCTTCTTCACCTGTAGGTTTGATGCTTGCTCTTCCATCTCTGATCGAGCTCACCATCTGCGGAGTCACATAGATTCCTTTCACATGATGATTCTCATCTACATCAATGGATGCCGGTGCTTTCAATGTCTGTAATTCAATACCTTCTGCAACGGCTCCGTCTATTTCTCCCGGAAGTGCAGTCATATCCGCAACCCTTCGTCTGTAAACGATACTTACTTTCTTTGCACCCAGACGTTTTGCTGTACGGACTGCATCCATAGATACGTTACCTCCACCGATAACAGCAACTTCCTTTCCTGTCAGATCCATAATCTGGTTCTTTCCTACGTTACGCAGGAACTGTACAGCTGATAGGATTCCGTCTGCATCTTCGTTTTCTAATCCTAATTTTTTATCAGTACTTGCCCCGATTGTAATCAGAACAACATCATATTCCTGTCTCAATTGCTGGATCGTAATATCCTGACCGATCTTCAGACCATTTTTCACCTGTACACCTGTCTTCAGAATCGCACGGATATCATCGTCAAGTCTGTCTTTCGGAAGTCTGTAGTTCGGAATACCATAACGAAGCATTCCTCCTAATTTCGGAAGCATCTCATATACAGTTGTCTGATGTCCCATTAACTGCAGATAATAAGCTGCACTCAAACCACCAGGTCCTCCACCAAGGATTGCAATCTTTTTTCCTGTATCCGGTGCACACTGCGGAGGATCAACTTCTCCCGCAAAATCTGCTGCTACACGTTTTAATCCACGGATATTAATAGAATCATCCACCATATTTCTTCTACATCTTGCTTCACATGGATGTTCACAGATAAATCCACATGTAGTCGGGAACGGATTATCTTTTCTCAGCAGACGGATCGCATCTGCATATCTGCCTTCACCTACCAGTGCAACATATCCCGGAATATCTACATGTGCAGGACATAAAGATACACATGGTACCGGCTGATTATAGGTACAGGTACATCTTCCGTTCTGGATATGTTCAACGTAATCATCACGATAACCGATCAATCCTTTGTATACCATATTAGCAGCCTCATATCCGATTGCACAGTCTGCTGATTCCATGATTGAAAGTGCAGTCTGCTCCATAATATCCAGCGTCTTCATAGTTGCTTTTCCATCCAGTACTTCACGGATGAAATTGTTCAATTGACCTAATCCGATACGGCAAGGTACACATTTTCCACAGGTCTGTGCATGACATAACTCAAGAAATGCTCTTGCCATATCTACAGGACATAATCCCGGAGGACTTGATTCGATTCTTCTTTCCAGATCTTTATAAAGGCCTTCCATTACGATCTTTGCTTTTTTTGGAGAGGCAATTTCCAGTCTGCTCATTCTTTATTCCTACCTTCCATCTGTTTGTTTTCAATTTACAGTACATATGAATTGCAATTATCAGTTTTTTGCACAATTCATTTCAAATGTGATATCGGTATTATATCATTTATTTGATAATTTGTAATCATATTTGTTAATAGTAGTAAATTTAACGCCATAGTCAGATTTTTAACAAATCTTTGATTATCTGTTTTACGAAATTTCCTGTCTGTCTTTTTTCTGTGTCATTTATGCAGAAAAAAACCTCACACATGATTGTGTGAGGTTTTCAATATTTTTATTGACTTCTAACTATACAAGTTCAATCAGAACTTCCATAGCTGCATCACCTTTACGCTGACCAATCTTAACGATTCTTGTGTATCCACCGTTACGGTCTGCATACTTAGGAGCGATCTCATCGAATAATTTTGCTACGAGATCAACTTCTTTTGTATTTTTCTTCTTTCCAGCCTGTGCAGTTGGAACTTCCTTTACAGGATAAAGAACCTTCAGCATCTGACGACGAGCATGCAGTCTGCTTGGCATATCCTTTTTGATTGTTTTATCAACTTCGTCATATACAGTAACTTTCTTACCATCTACAACTTCTTTTACTCTCTTGCCATCTTTATCTTTGCGGGCAACTTTAGCTTTTACAGTAACTTCTTCGAAGTTATCTTTTTCTTTAACAGCTAATGCGATAAGTCCTTCAGCGATCTTGCGGATCTCTTTAGCCTTAGCTTCTGTTGTAACGATCTTACCGTTGTTCAGAAGTGCTGTTACCTGGTTTCTTAATAATGCTTTTCTCTGGCTTGATGTTCTGCCAAGTTTTCTATATTTTGCCATTTTAAATATCCTCCATTATAACACTTGGTTATGCTTCTTCGGGCTTACTAGCCAAATGCTCTGCCATGCACTTACGGGCTTACTGACAGATTATTCTTCACCTTTGCTGAGGCTTAAGCCTAACTCATCTAATTTTGCAAGTACTTCTTCCAGAGACTTACGTCCAAGGTTACGTACTTTCATCATATCTTCCGGTGTTCTGTTTGTCAGTTCTTCAACTGTATTGATACCAGCTCTCTTCAAACAATTGTATGAACGAACAGAAAGTTCAAGTTCATCAATGCTCATTTCAAGAACCTTTTCTTTTTCATCGTCTTCTTTCTCGATCATAACTTCTGCAGCCTGTGCTACTTCCGACAGATCAATAAAGAGTTTCAGATGTTCACTAAGTACCTTTGCAGCCAAACTTACAGCTTCATCCGGAAGCAGTGTGCCGTTCGTGTATACATCCAGTGTAAGTTTATCAAAGTCTGTAATCTGTCCGACACGGGTATTCTCTACTGTAAGGTTCACTCGTTCCACTGGAGTGTAGATAGAATCAATTGGAATCACTGCGATTGGCAGTTCGTCATTCTTATTCTTATCAGCACTCACGTAGCCTCTTCCATTTGTAATGGTAAGTTCCATATACAATTTGCTGTCTGCACCGCCGTTTAATGTAGCGATTACAGTCTCCGGGTTCATGATTTCAATATCCTGATCCACCTGAATGTCAGCTGCTGTTACAACTCCTTCGCCTTCGAACTCAATATAAGCAGTCTTAGGCTCATCAGATTCAGATGTGTTTTTGATTGCCAGAGATTTCAGGTTCATGATAATCTCTGTGACATCTTCCTTAACACCCGGAATAGAACTGAATTCATGAAGTACACCATCGATCTTAACCTGGCTGATTGCTGAACCAGGCAAAGATGAAAGCATAATTCTTCTAAGAGAATTACCTAATGTTGTACCATAACCTCTTTCAAGAGGTTCTACAACGAATCTACCATATTTCTTATCATCTGAAATATCAGTTATTTCAATATTGGGTTTATTAAAATCAAACACTAAGTCCACCTCCTGTGGGTTACGGTTTATTATTTAGAATACAACTCGACGATTAACATCTCATCTACAGGAACATCGATTGCTTCACGTTTTGGAAGTTCTTTTACTGTTCCTTTCAGACCTTCCAGATCAGCTTCTAACCATTCTGGAACAAGACGTCCGCCTGTAACCTCAACGATCTCTTTGTATCTTGGTGAGTTTTTCTTAGCTTCTTTGATTTCTACAACATCTCCTGCCTTTACAAGGTATGAAGGGATGTTGATCTGTTTTCCGTTTACAAGCACGTGCTTGTGGTCAACGATCTGTCTTGCTTCACGTCTTGTTCTGGCAAGTCCAAGACGGAATACAACGTTGTCAAGTCTTGACTCTAAGAGTACCATCAGGTTTTCACCTGTCATACCATTCATCTTAGATGCTTTCTTGAAGTAGTTCAGGAAAGGTTTCTCTAATACACCATAGATGAATTTTGCTTTCTGTTTCTCACGTAAC
>OHAU01001011.1_pt1 | contig 35405 bp, 25 predicted proteins | sample 1577181 | NCBI WGS metagenome assembly OHAU01 (sample SAMEA3541472, study PRJEB24748) | human gut metagenome | biome: human gut; feature: human-associated habitat; material: faeces | place: China | collected 2012 | reverse complement strand
AAGGTGCAGAGGGAGTGGACGGAATGAAGTACACAGAACTCAAAGAACATCTTGCAAAGAACGGCGAAAACATCAAGGAACAGTTGAGGACAAGAAAATATAAACCTCAGCCAGTACGAAGAGTGGAGATACCAAAACCAGATGGTGGTGTCAGAAATCTAGGAGTACCAACAGTAACAGACAGATTTATACAACAAGCCATTGCACAGGTTTTAACGCCAATCTATGAGGAACAGTTTCATGACCACAGTTATGGATTTAGACCGAACAGATGTGCACAACAGGCCATCCTGACAGCACTTGATATGATGAACGAGGGCAACGACTGGATTGTAGACATTGACTTGGAAAAGTTCTTTGATACAGTAAACCATGACAAGCTTATGACCATCATAGGCAGAACTATAAAAGATGGAGATGTTATCTCTATCATTAGGAAATATCTTGTCAGTGGAATCATGATTGATGATGAGTATGAGGATTCTATTGTGGGAACACCACAAGGAGGAAATCTTTCACCATTACTGGCAAATATCATGCTGAATGAACTTGATAAGGAAATGGAAAAGAGAGGGCTTAACTTTGTACGATATGCGGATGACTGTATTATTATGGTCGGAAGCGAAATGTCTGCCAATCGTGTAATGAGAAACATATCTCGTTTTATTGAAGAGAAACTAGGACTCAAAGTTAACATGACCAAGAGCAAAGTAGATAGACCAAGAGGATTGAAATATCTGGGTTTCGGATTCTACTTTGATTCAAGAGCACACCAATTTAAGGCAAAACCACATGCAAAATCAGTAGCAAAGTTCAAGAGGCGAATGAAAGAACTCACTTGTCGTAGCTGGGGCGTTAGTAACAGCTATAAGGTTGAGAAACTTAATCAGCTTATCAGAGGGTGGATTAACTACTTTAAAATAGGTAGTATGAAGGTGTTATGTGCCACGCTCGACCAAAACATAAGATTTCGATTGCGCATGTGTATATGGAAACATTGGAAAACTCCACAGAATCGCGCGAAGAACTTAATAAAGCTAGGGGTATATAAGAAACTAGCGTACTCAACGGCTTATAATGGTGCGAGAATCGCACACTGCTGTCAAGGCGGTGCCATGAATGTAGCCGTTACAAAAGAAAGACTAACCCGTTTTGGATTAGTCTCAATGTTAGATTACTACACCAAAAGGTGTGTCACTTGTTAAGTTGATTGAACCGCCGTGTACCGAACGGTACGCACGGTGGTGTGAGAGGTCGGGAAATCACTCAGATTTCCCTCCTACTCGATTGTTAGCCAATCCCGCCAAGTGCGATTCCAAGAATCAGTACGATAAAGCAGATTGGTACATAGATGTATTTGCAGACAGGAATGAAGTATTTGGTGAATTTCCGTTCCCGGCCTTTATTGACTTGTTCTTCGACGTAGCTTTTCTTACATACCCAAAAGAACATGATTCCGGCGAGTCCCGCGCCCAGTGGACAAATGTATATAGAAAGAATATCCATCCATGTGGAGACGATGCCTTGAATCAGAAGTGAAACGATGATTCCGATTACTGCAATGACGCCGCATGCAGGTACGCGGGATAAATGTAGTTTTTCCTGTACCGTTGCAATTGGTGCTTCGTATAAGTTGATCAGTGATGTCATCCCTGCAAGGAATACGGCTGCAAAGAAAATGATTGCAATGATCCGGCCTCCCGGCATGGAACGAATTAGATTCGGCAGGAAGATGAATAATAGTCCCGGACCGCCCTGGTTTAACTGTGCTCCGGTGGTTGCCATAGCTGGAATGATGACCAGGGCTGCAAGGACTGCGGCGATGGTGTCAAAAAGTGCTACTTTTGCGGCAGAAGCGGGTATATTTTCCTTATCTGACAGGTAGGAACCATAAATCAGAGTTCCATTTCCCGCAACAGACAGGGAGAAAAATGCCTGCCCAAGAGCAAAAATCCATGTAGACGGGGATGCCAGCATTTCTGAATCCACCCGGAAAATGTAGCGGTATCCATTAATGGCTCCCGGCTGGAATGCAACGTAAACTGCCAGAATAACAAACAGGCAGAAGAAAAGTGGCATCATGATTTTACCGGCACGTTCGATTCCGCCTCCGACACCGAGCATGAGGATTAACATGCAGATAATCAAAGCGCCAATCTGCCATCCATTATTTCCAAATGCAGAAGCCATACTGCCAAAAGCATTTCCATATTCTTCTACATTATCTGGGGCAAGAGTCGAACCGGTCAGGGTACCGATTGCATATTTGAAAATCCAGCCCATAACGACGGTGTATCCGATTGCCATTGCAAGGGAACCGAGAACTGGAATCATGCCAAGGGCTTCTCCGAGTTTTCGTTTGCCGTTTGCCTCGCAGGCGCAGCCGAATGCGTCGACCGGACCAGATCTGGTAGCACGGCCAAAGCTCATTTCTGCAATGACTCCAGTGAAGCCGATGAGGGCAACAAAAAATATATAAGGAATCAGGAAAGAGCCACCTCCGTAAAGGGACACTCTGGTTGGAAACATCCAGATATTTCCCATGCCGACGGCGGAGCCGATGCAGGCGAGGATAAAGCCCCAACGACTGCCAAAAGATTCGCGATTGTGTTGATTAGTACTCATTTGATCTCTCCTTTAAATAACAACATGATTTGATTATAAAAGGTTGCAGGGAAAATGTCCACAATTTATAATAGAAAGTAACTATTCAGAACCCCTTGAAATAAGAAAAATTGATGCGTCATGCTTGCATGTAAGTAGCGGCTTTTCTTATTTCAAGGTGACTCGAATAGAGTTACCACCCCACATATGAGCAAAATTAGCTGCGTAGCAGTGGGAAAGCACGAGTATCGTGCGGTTTTGCGAATTTGTGTGGTGGGGTTCTGAACAGTTATAGATGAAAGAGGAGTGTTACCGTCTGAAAAGTGTATGAACGGTAACAGGTGAGTTGGAAATTATGAAATGTAATATATCGAAGAAATGTGGTGGCTGCCAGTTTCAGGGTATTCCTTATAAAGAGCAGCTTAAGAAAAAGCAGAAAAAAGAACAGAGTCTTCTTGGAGCATACGGGAAGGTCTGCCCAATCATCGGAATGGAGAATCCATATTATTACAGGAATAAAGTGCATGCGGTATTTGACCGTGACCGGAAAGGAAATATTATTTCCGGTATTTACGAAGAAGGAACGCATAGAGTAGTGCCTGTGGAGAATTGCCTGATTGAAGACGAGAAGAGTCAGGAGATTATCCGGACGATTCGTGGAATGTTGAAATCATTTAAAATCCGGACATATGATGAGGACACAGGTTATGGACTTCTGCGTCATGTGCTGATCCGCCGAGGCTTTTCTACAGGAGAGATTATGGTCGTCCTTGTCACAGGTTCACCGATTTTTCCGTCGAAAAATAATTTTGTGAAAGCGCTTAGAAAAGCGCATCCGGAGATTACGACCGTTGTGTTAAATGTAAATGACAGACAGACAAGCATGGTTCTGGGAGAACGGGAAAAGCCGATTTTCGGTCCGGGGTTTATTAAAGACAGATTATGTGGCTGTATGTTTCGTATTTCACCGAAGTCCTTTTATCAGGTCAATCCGGTGCAGACAGAGATTTTATATCAGACTGCCATCGATTATGCCGGCCTGACAGGAAAAGAGACGGTGATTGATGCGTATTGCGGAATTGGAACAATTGGGCTGATTGCTGCGAAGAAAGCCGGTAAGGTGATTGGTGTGGAGCTAAACAAAGATGCAGTAAAAGACGCCAGGATCAATGCGAAAGAGAATAAGATCACGAATGTTGCATTTTATCAGGGAGATGCCGGAAGATTTATGGTTGAGATGGCAGCGAAAGGTGAGAAAGCCGATGTGGTATTTATGGATCCTCCGAGAGCCGGAAGTGATGAGAGATTCTTATCTTCTGTTGTAAAGTTATCTCCGAAGAAAGTCATCTACATTTCCTGCAATCCGGAGACGTTGGCAAGAGATTTGAAATATCTGACAAAGCATCATTATAAGGTGGAAAAGATTCAGCCGGTTGATATGTTCCCGTTCTGCGATCACTGTGAAACTGTGTGTGAATTAGTGCGTAAATAGGCGGTTTCTCGACTGTGTTCAGTGCGATTCAGTGAATTTGCCACCCATTTGCCGCCCACAAAAATAAAATTCAGAATGGCTACAATCAAACTAGCAGTTGTCAATATAAACATAGCTGAATAAGTAGGACAAAGTTTTGACAATCTTTCTGGTTAAACAACTTGTAGTTTTTATTTATATTTGGTAAAATAAATGTGTTTACCAGAACGATAAAGCGCGGATTTTTGAATCGTGCAGGAGGGTTAAAATCATGTCTTCAGATTATATCATGACCATGCAGCAGGCTCAGACGGAGATGGAATTGTATAAAAAGGTCTTTACGGTTGTAAGACTGTTAGATAAGCGGGAGTTCCGGTTGGAAGAGAGCGACAATCCAGGCGGAGACATGGAATTATGCCATTGTTATGATTTCTGGAAGAAGGAAAAGCCATGTACGAATTGTATTGCTGCCCGGGCATTCGAGGAGAAGTCAGTGCGGACAAAGCTGGAATACTTGGATTCAGATATTTATCAAGTGACAGCGCGTTATGTGGAGATTGACGGACAGCCATACGTTATGGAGCTGCTCAGGAAGATGGATGAGGAATTCCTGGTTGATTTGGAGAATCGCGACCGTTTAATGGAGAAGTTGAGCGGATATAATGAAAAGCTGTATCAAGATGCGCTGACCGGTGTATATAATCGCCGCTATTACGAGGATCGGATCAAGAAGATGACAGCATCTGTCGGGGTCGCCATGATTGATATGGATGATTTTAAAATCTATAACGATACATATGGACACAATGCCGGTGATCTGGCACTTATCACCACAGTGGAAGCAATTCGTCGTTGTATCCGAAAGAACGATACTCTGATCCGTTATGGAGGGGACGAGTTTCTCCTTGTATTGCAGGGAATCAGCGAGACGATGTTCAGAGAAAAGCTTAAGCAGATCCGGACAGAAATTTATAATGCAAATGTTCCGACATATTCAAGGCTTCAGTTATCAGCAAGTATTGGTGGAGTCATGTCTGCAGGAAGGACTGTCGAGGAGACGGTAATGGAAGCGGATAAGTTTATGTATCTTGCGAAGAATCGAAAGAACACAGTCGTTACAGAGAAAGATTTTTCGAATGAGGAAGGTGAGGATGGAACTGCACTTGAAGCATTAAAAGTTAAGCAGCAGATTTTAATCGTGGATGATTCGGAGATGAACCGGGAAATCCTTACAGAGATGCTTCAGGACGATTTCAGAATTTTGGAAGCTGAGAATGGAGAAGAGGCATTGAAGATGCTTAAGCAGTATGATACGGGCATATCACTGATGTTGCTGGATATTGTGATGCCGGTCATGAATGGCTTCGAGGTCCTTGCGGCTATGGCAAGAGAGCACTGGATGGATGATATCCCGGTCATTATGATTTCCAGTGAAGGATCTGAGGAGTATATACGCCGGGCATATGAGATGGGGATCGCAGATTATATCAGACGTCCATTTGACGCGAAAATCGTATATCAAAGAGTGTTTAATACCATTAAGCTTTATGCAAAACAGAGGAGATTGATTTCTCTTGTTGCTGACCAGATTTATGAGAAAGAGAAGAATAACCGGATGATGGTCGGAATCTTAAGCCAGATTGTGGAATTTCGTAATGGAGAGAGTGGACCTCATGTATTACACATTCAGACTTTGACGAGATTACTTTTGGAGTGTCTCGTCCAAAAGACGGGGCAGTACGGACTGTCATGGTCTGAGCAGTATATGATCTCTATGGCATCTGCGCTTCATGATATTGGTAAGATAGGAATTGATGAGAAGATTCTGAATAAGCCGGGTAAGCTTACAAAAGAAGAATTTGATATTATGAAGACACATACACTGATCGGAGCTACCATGCTTGAGAATCTCAAGATGTATCAAGGAGAGATACTGTTGGAAGTTGCTTATCAGATCTGCCGCTGGCACCATGAACGTTATGATGGAAAAGGATATCCGGATGGGCTTGTGGGAGAGGAAATTCCAATTTCTGCTCAGGTCGTATCACTGGCGGATGCCTATGATGCGTTGATCAGTGACCGTGTGTACAAGAAAGCTTATTCTCATGAACAGGCTGTGAAGATGATTCTGAATGGAGAATGTGGTGCGTTTAATCCGGTTCTTTTGGAATGTCTGACAGATATTCAGGATCATTTGAAAGAAGTTGTGAATTCGGACTTTGTAGATAATTTTGATGCGGAAGATAACATAGAGCTGGCGGGCAGCCATCGTTCAGAAACAGAGAATATTTCTGTGGGGGGGGGGCAAATCGCTAAAGCACTTGATGGAAGATATTTAATATCAAAGTGATTATTAAAAAGACAGGATAGAGAACTTTTTGTGTAAGTATGGAAGTTCTTTTTCCTGTCTTTTGACTTTTATGAAGTGATTATTTACATTATTTATCAGAATAAACAGTTTTACCGCCACAGATCGTATATTTTACTTTTCCGAAAAGTTCTTGTCCGGTAAACGGGGTATTGCAGGATTTGGAAGCGTAATCGCCAGGTTTCCAGCATTCTTCCGGATCAAAGATAACCAGATCGGCAGCAGCACCTTCTTTGATCTGCCCGTATGGGAGATGGTAAAGCTTTGCCGGATTGACAGTCATTTTTTCCAGAAGCTGTAACAGAGTTAGGTGCCCAGGTCTTACAAGACTTGTGATGCCAAGTGCAAGAGAAGTCTCAAGACCAGTGATTCCGCTTGGTGCTTCTGTAAGAGGTTTATTCTTTTCTTCCATGCTATGTGGAGCATGATCGGTGGCAATGAGGTCAATGGTTCCGTCTGCAAGACCTTCGATGATCTGCTGGCGGTCCTTTGCGGTGCGAAGTGGCGGATTCATTTTGGCCAGCGCTCCGTAAGTCAGAAGTGCCTCATCAGTCAGAGTAAAATGATGCGGTGTTGCTTCTGCGTGAATTTTAGCACCGAGGGCTTTAAAAGTGCGGACCATTTCTACAGAGACACCAGAGCTGATATGCTGGATAACAACATCTGCGCCGGAGCGAAGTGCCAGAAGGCAGTCACGGGCAACCAACGATTCCTCGGCAATGGAAGGGGAACCATAAACGCCAAGCTTTTCAGATATAGCACCGTGATTGATTCCATTATTCTGAATAAAAGAAGGATCTTCCTCATGGAGACTTACAGGTACATCTAATTTTGCGGCATGTTCCATAGCACGGTAACAGAAATCAGCGTCCAGGAGAGGGATTCCGTCATCGGTGAAGCCACATGCACCGGCATTTTTCATAGCCTCCATATCGACAGCTTCTTTTCCTTTCAGAGAGCAGGAAATGGCAGCTGCCTGGAAGATACGGATGTCTTCATTTTTCTCGCGGTCGATCAGATCTTTGAGCACAGGGAGACTGTCAACAACCGGTGAAGTATTTGCCATGCAGATGACACTTGTAAATCCGCCTTTTGCAGCAGCAAGTGCACCGGTATGAAGATCTTCCTTATAAGTAAATCCCGGATCGCGGAAATGTACATGAGTATCAATCAGTCCCGGAGCAACGACAAGTCCTGTGGCGTCCAGGATTTCGGTATCATTTGAAACTTGATCTGTATCAATGTTTTTTTCTATTTTCAGAATTGTTCCATTTTCAATCGCAAGATCCATCTTTTCGGAAAGTCCCAAAGCCGGATCAACGACGAGTCCATTTTTTATAATCATAATAATTATCATCCTCCTGTCATGTATGAATTTCGTATCATTCCCGACATATTTTCAAATGTAATAAATGAGTTTACAGGCATCATGGAATACCGGGAATATTTCTGTAAATTAGTATAAGGGATAGACAGGGTTCATGTCAAACTTCATGGAAATAATTGCAGTTCATTCCGAAATGTTATAGAAAGAATGGTACAATACAGGTGGATGTAGTATAATGAGCCGGGATTGTGGAAGTGCGAAATGTTCCGTAAGTATCATTTATATACGAAGAAAGCAGGCAGGAACAACTATGTGTCTGATAAGAAATAAAGCAGTAAAAAGGAGATTGGTAAGATGGAATATAAACGTTTGGAACAGAGCCTGATTGATATTGTAAAGGAAGAGCAGGCAAAGCTGGGATATAGAAAAGAAGATGTAAGATTATATTATCCACTCAGCACGCTGAATCATTTCTTTGATACTGAGGATACAGTGGAGGAGATGGCAGAGAGACTGACACATTTACCGGAAGATATGAAAGCAAGACTTGGAGAAATTGCTGTAACACATAAAAAAGATCGTTTCTGCTTCCATATTCCGGAGCAGGGAAGTGAGTATGTGCATGAGCATACCGCTGAAAATGAATTTATCAAAGAACTGATTGAACTGGTGAGAGAACATGGCTGCACGAAGAAAAAGATTCTGGAATTGTTTGGTCAGTACAGTGAAAACACAATCACAGAAGAGATGAATAACGGAGAGTTTGATTTTTATGTGAGATTTCCAGAGGGAAGTGAGGACAGATACTATTATTGCTTTAAAGATGAAGGCTGTCATATCATTTATCACAGATTCCTGCCGGAAGATTATGCAGATTTTGAATTTTAAAAGGATGGAGGATTAATCCTCCATCCTTAATAAATCTTGATTGATTGGATAATGCCCGAAGATACGGGCTGCATCCATAAGTGCAGTCATATTTTCTTCTGGTGTGAACATCGGAGTCTGGCATCCGGATGTCAGCACGAAACCTTTCGGGGAGTCGTAAGCTTTCCGGATACTTTCTCTGGATGCGCGAAGAACATCGTAAGGAGTTCCAAGACGCATGACTTCTACAGGAGGGACATTTCCCTGAATGCACATATATGGTCCGAGGACTTCCTTGGCTTCTGCCATATCCTCGACATTGTCCGGACCAAATGTACCGATTCCGGTCGGAATCAGAAGTTCCCATAATTTACGGCTTGTACCACAGATATGAAGACCACATCCCCCACCCTGGCTTTTGATAAAGTCTACATTCTTTTGGAAAAATGGAAGTGAAAATTTCTCATATTGTTTCACACGAAGAAGAGAGGTGGAGCTTACCGGATCTGCAAATCCAACTCCTACGCCCATGTCCAGGAGTCTTTGGATGTAACGGTTATTATTTTCTGTAATGATGTCCATCATTTGAAGGACTTTATCCGGTTGTTTTACCATACCTTTCAGAAGATTTTCTGTTCCAACAAGCATTGAGGCAACGGTAAATGGTCCAGTGACAGTCCCGCTCACAGGGACTTTGTCTCCAAGCCGTTCTTTGACCATTTTCAGACCTTTTAAAATAATAGGAAGGCGTCCGTCTTCATCTACATTTATCAGTTTTAATTTGTCTACTTCATCCAGACTTGAAATGGCAGGAGTCTCGAGCTGGGCAATGTTGTAATCAGAATATTTGATTTTTGATCCCATAGCCTCAGCCATGCCGCGCAAGGTTGTGGACAGACCGGCTCCGTCAGAGTGGAACTTATTATAGATATATTCCTCGAGTTCACACATTTTCTCGGCAGAAAAGTAATATTCCGGAAGAGTACAGCCAATCAGGGGAGCCAATGTCTCCCCTGAATCTATGCAGCACATAATCCGGTCTACGTCTTTTCCTTCGTTTAGCAATTTGTTACGTTCAATTGCGGTCAGTTCATCTTTTGGAACTTTCAGACCTTTTAAGTACTGTTCTATCATATTTTTTAATAACCTCACATATTAGTTTGTTGCTTTTTTCGTATCTACACCTTTTGCAAAGAAGATGGACAGGATTGCAAATGCCATCAGGATGAACTGATACCAGCACTGCGTGATTACCTGGAACGGACTGTTCAGATTCTCCATAAGAGCGCAGGCAAATAAAATCTGTGCACCATATGGCAGAATTCCCTGGAAAGCACAGGCAAAGATGTCGAGAAGGGAGGCGGTACGTTTTGGATCTACACCGTATTCTTTACTGATATCTTTTGCAATTGTACTGTCGATCAGGATTGCAACAGTGTTATTGGCTGTTGCAATGTTAGTCAGAGAAGTCATGACAGCGATGCCGAGCTCTGCAGTCTGACGGTTCTTGATAACTTTGCTGATTTTCTGAAGAAGCCATTCTAAGCCGCCTTCTTTTTCTACCATTTTAGCAAGACCACCTGTGATCATAGATAACAGGAAGATTTCGAACATTCCGGAAAAGCCGTTATAAACATTGTTGGCAAGTTCCAGTGCGGAAAAGCTTCCGGTTGCAAGACCGATAGCACCGGAGAACAGGATTCCACCAGTCAGAACTGCGAATACATTGACACCGAGCAGTGATGCAACCAGTACGAAGATGTATGGCAGAACTTTTATAATATTGTAAGAGTACTCCTGTACTGCAGGTAAAGTTTCCGGACGACCGAAAATCAGTAATAAAACAAATGTTACAAGTGCAGCAGGAAGAGCGATCTTAAAGTTGGCACGGAATTTGTCTTTCATCTCTACATCCTGTGTACGTGTGGCAGCGATGGTTGTATCGGAAATCATGGATAAGTTATCTCCAAACATAGATCCACCGATCGTAGCACCTACCACGAGGAACTGATTGAGTCCACCGGCCTGTGCAAGTCCAAGTGCAATTGGTGTTACAGCAGTAACCGTTCCAACAGAAGTTCCTGTTGAGATGGAAATGAATGCTGATATTACGAAAACACCTGCAGCGATGAACTGTGGAGGAATGAAAGTCATACCCAGATTTACAACGGAGTCAACACCGCCCATTGCGGAAGAAACAGATGTAAATGCTCCGGCAAACAAGAAGACCATACACATGATCATAATATTTTCTTCTCCACAACCGTGAAGGAAAACAGATAACTTGTCATCAAATTTTCCCTTGAACATAGCAAAAGCAACAATAATACCGATAAATGAAGCAATTGGAGTAGGCAGCTGATAGAATGCCATCTCAACACCCATTGCATTCAAGGTGATTCCTGTAGCCAGGTAAACCCCTACAAATACTGCGAAAGGAATGAGCGCCAGACCGTTCGCTTTTTTCTGATTTGGTTCCATTTTATAATTCTCCTTTAAAATAACCTTATTTTGTTGTTGTTTAAAAAGTAGTCTTGATCAAAACGCGTTTTTCTAATGCAAGGCATATTGTAAGGAAAAAGTAAAAAATATCAAATAGATTTGTGTAATAATACTAGATAACATATTGACGATATTAATAAATATTATATCTAGATATAGGATAAAACTATAATCGAAGGGATGGATGAATAATATTTGAACAATTAAATGGTGTTGGGGGCAAAACCCCCAACTATGATATAAAGGTAATCGGAATCATTTGGAGAAATCAAGTCTAAATCAGCTCTCCGAGAAATGGGATTTTTTCTTCTTTTGGTACATTTTTCGAGATAACATCACGGACATTCTGCATACGGCGGTCGAGGTCGGCGCTGATTTCGGCACATTCCAGCATCTCATTCTGGAGATAGAGAGCTTTGTCTTCCGGAATATTTTTTTTATAGCGGATCTTGTGTTCCAGACTTGCCCAGAAATCCATGGCTATGGTTCGAAGCTGAACTTCTACAGTAACCATGCGCTTTTCGTCCTGAAGAAAGATTGGCACGCTGATAATCAGATGAAGACTTCGATATCCGCCCGGTTTTGGGTTTTTTATGTAATCCTTTTTTTCAATCAGTGTGATGTCATCCTGATTTAACAGGCAGTCGGCAAGCATGTAGATGTTCATCAGGAAAAGAACAGACGACGCGTACTCCGGCAATATTCTCTTCAATAGAAGAGAGTGTCAGAGGGATTTCTTTCCGGCGGACTTTTTTTATAAGGCTCTCCCAGGATTTGACACGGGATTTGATGTCTTCAATCGGGTTGCGGTCGTATTCCAGAGAATACTGATGATCCAGAACACGGAATTTTGTCTCTACTTCCATAATTGCGCAGGCATAGTAAGAGAGCAGTTTGTCCATTGGTTTTTTGTTCTTCTGTATAAAATCAATAAACTCATCCGACATCAGATTGTTGCGGATGAATTCTTCTTTTCTTTTTTCAATGAGTTTTTCTATAGGTCTCAAAATCTTAGTGCTCCTTTCTTTTATCAATACAGCATACATAATTCAAAAATTATGTATGTAGCTAGCCTCCGGCAGGATTGCAGAGGTGCACAGTAGAAGTATATCATGCAATTGCATGACGCGCACCTCGCAGCAAGAATGCCGAGGCATTCTTGAATGGATTTTTACAATCCCATCAGGCATCATAATCATACCATGATATGAAAAGATAATCTATCCTACAATTGTTAATTAATGTCAGATTTGGTATGATTATGAGAAGAAAAAGAGAACCTTATCTTAATATAAAAGGAAGACGATAGATGTGTTGTGCGATTGTGACACTGATATATGGTGGTGAATTATGAATCAAATGAAAATATATAGGGTAGAACAGAAAAATGAAGAACCGGTAGAGGTACAGATCATCCGCTCATCCAGACGTTCGATGGGACTTCAGGTGAAAGCAGATGGGACGGTCTGTGCCAGAATTCCGATGCAGGTGATGGATTATGCTGTGCAGGAATTTATTGAGGGACATGCAGACTGGATATTTAAGAAGAGAAAACTGGTTCTTTCAAGAGACAACCGCCCAGATATTGTGTATCTTCCGGAAGTGACAGAAGAAAGCGATAGAGAGCGTATACAGACATTTATAGAAGAAAAGGTGTCGTATTACGCATCTGTTATGGGTGTCAGTTACGGACGGATTACTATGCGGAATCAGAAGACCAGATGGGGAAGCTGTAGCAGTGAAGGAAATCTCAATTTTAATTGCAGACTGTTGTTTGTGCCGGACCGGATCGTGGATTATGTAGTGATCCATGAGCTGGCACACCGCAGATTTATGAATCATTCGAAAGCATTCTGGAAAGAAGTGGAGAAGTATATGCCGGATTACAAAGAGCAGAAGAAACTGCTGTCAAGATTTGCTATAAAGCATTAATTTTTATAGAAATTCACGGTTTTTACAGGTTTTCCCTATTTTCGAGTATTTCGTGCTGGATTTTCCAGAGTGTTGATTGTATAATAGTACCGATGATGATATATGGATTACTTATAATTTTAATAATTTAATCCTAGGAGGAAATGAAAATGAATCTGAATTTAAGACCAAAAGAGGAGTGCCAGTTTGACGCAGTATCATTAGGTGAGGTTATGCTTCGTCTTGATCCGGGTGAGGGAAGAATCCGTACAGCAAGAAACTTCCGTGCATGGGAAGGCGGCGGAGAGTACAACGTTGTCCGCGGACTTAGAAGATGCTTCGGTATGAAGACTGCAGTTATCACAGCATTTGCTGATAACGAAGTTGGCAAACTGATGGAGGACTTTATTCTTCAGGGTGGAGTAGATACATCTTTAATTAACTGGAAGAAGACAGACGGAATCGGACGTATCTGCAGAAATGGTATCAACTTTACAGAGCGTGGATTTGGTATCCGTGGTGCAGTAGGATGCTCTGACCGTGCGAATACAGCAATCGCTCAGGCAACACCGGAAGATTTTGATTTTGATTATATCTTTGGTGAGCTTGGAGTTCGCTGGTTACATACAGGCGGAATCTATGCGGCTCTTTCCGAGCAGTCATGTGAGACTGTACTTGCAGCTATCAAGGCAGCTAAGAAGTATGGAACAATCGTATCTTACGATCTGAACTACCGTCCTTCTATGTGGAGTGCAATCGGTGGACAGGAGAAAGCTCAGGAAGTGAACAAAGAGATCGCAAAATATGTAGACGTTATGATCGGTAACGAGGAAGACTTTACAGCATGCCTCGGATTTGAGATTGAGGGTAACGACAAAGATCTCAAGCAGCTTAACCTTGACGGATACAAGAAGATGATCAATGAAGCAGCTAAGACATACCCGAACTTTAAAGCTGTTGCAACAACTCTTCGTGAGGTTAAGACAGCTACAGTGAACGACTGGAGCGCTATCTGCTGGGCAGATGGAGAAATCCACAAAGCAAAAGACTACAAGGGACTTGAGATCATGGACCGTGTAGGTGGAGGAGACTCTTTCGCATCAGGACTTATCTATGGACTGATGACAACAGAGGATGCAGAGCTTGCAGTTAACTACGGAGCAGCTCATGGAGCACTTGCTATGACAACACCTGGAGACACAACTATGGCTAGCAAGAAAGAAGTAGAAGCTATCATGGGTGGTGCAGGAGCAAGAGTTCAGAGATAGTTCATACATTGGTTTTAGCAGAAAGAGTAAATGTTATTCTATGAGGGAATTGACGAAGGGCAGTCCGGCAAAGGTCATAATGACCTTTGCCCTGCCCATTATTTTTGGAAATCTTTTACAACAATTATATAATCTGGCAGATGGTAAAATTGTCAGTACTTATGTAGGGACACAGGCATTTGCAGCAGTTGGTGCAACAGCAGTTATTGCGAATCTGATTATTGGTTTTGTGAATGGAGTGACCCAGGGATTTGGAATTCCGATATCCAGATGTTTTGGAGCAGGAGATTATAAAAATATGCGACGTTATGTGGCAGGAAGTTTTATTATGATAGTTGCAATGACGCTGATTCTTACAGTAGGTGCGCTTCTTGGGATAGAAGGGCTTTTGCATATATTGGACACGCCGGCAGATATTATGGAAGAGGCACTTCAATATATCCGCATTATTATTATGGGGACAGCATTCATTTCTCTTTACAATTACAGTGCCAATACATTGAGAGCGGTCGGAGAAAGCCGGATTCCGCTTTTATGCCTTGCAGTTGCAGTCATTTTGAACATTTTTCTGGATATTCTTTTTGTGCATACATTTTCCATGGGACTTCGCGGTGCAGCGCATGCGACCAATATTGCCCAGTGTATTGCAGGAGTTCTGTGTATGGCATACTTGCTTTTTAGGTTCCGGGAACTTGTGCCAAAGGGGCAGGAATGGCAGGTACAGAGAAGAAAGTATCAAGAGATGACCGTATTTGGAATTTCACTTGGTATGATGTCCTGTTTTGTGAGTATCGGTACCGTGATTTTCCAGACTGCAGTAAACAGACTTGGTACGAAGATTGTGACGGCGCATATTGCGGCAAGAAGAATCGAGGAACTGACCAATGTTCCGATGCTGTGTACAGGCATGGCTATGACGACTTATGCCAGCCAGAATCTGGGGGCAGGAGAATATGACCGGATAAAAAAGGGAATCCAGCAGGCATTTGTGATTGTACTTGTGCAGGGAGTTATATTTACTACATTTTGCTGGATATTTGGACACCCATTGATACGCTGGATCACAAGCAGTAATGATACCTATATTTTGAATACGGCATACCGTTATCTGACAAGAAATACGTCATTTTATTTTGTGCTTGGTCCACTGTTTGTATTGCGCTGTTCTCTTCAGGGGCTGGAACATAAAGTCATTCCGGTGGCGTCCAGTATTCTGGAACTTGTGTTGAAAATAGTATCCACGATCTGGATCGTGCCAGTTTTGGGATACACTGGAGTTATCTATACAGAGCCGATTATCTGGATTTTTATGACATTGATGCTGATCGGCGGCTATGTAAGGGCGCTGAAGCAGATCAATGAAGCAGAGCACATAAAAAGTGCAAGAAATGCGAAAGCTGAAAATGAAAAGATAAACGGTGATAACAGATTATAAAGTGATAAATAACGAAGAAAGGAGGATGGAATCCAGATGAAGAAGGTAGAACATTTGATTAAGGAAGTCTATCCGGGCTCCATCGCAGAAGAATTGGAGATTGAACCGGGAGATGTGCTGCTGGCGATCAATGATCAGTCAATTGAAGATGTGTTTGATTATCGTTATATGATAAAGGACGAATATATAGAAGTGCTTATTCGAAAACCGGATGGAGAAGAATGGGTTCTGGAAATCGACAAGGATTACGAGGACGATCTTGGTATCGAATTCGAGAATCAGTTGATGAGTGATTACAAATCATGCAGTAATAAATGCATTTTTTGTTTTATAGACCAGATGCCGCCGAATATGCGAGAGACCTTATACTTTAAAGATGATGATTCCAGACTTTCTTTCTTACAGGGAAATTATATTACGCTGACTAATATGAAAGAAAAGGATGTAGACCGCATTATCAAGATGCAGCTGGCGCCGATTAATATTTCCGTGCAGACTACGAACCCGGAACTTCGTTGTAAAATGCTGAATAATCGATTTGCAGGAGAAAAGTTGAAATTTTTAGATCAGCTTTATGAAGGTCATGTGGAGATGAATGGTCAGATCGTGTGTTGTAAAGGTGTGAATGATGGAAAAGAGCTGGAACGCACGATGGACGATCTGTCAAAATATCTTCCGTTTATGCGCAGTGTCTCTGTTGTGCCTGCGGGTATCACGAAGTACAGGGACAATCTTTATCCGCTGGAACTTTTTACGAAAGAAGAGGCTGGAGAGATTATTGATATGATCGAGAGCCGTCAGAAAAAATATTATGAAGAATATGGACTTCATTTTATGCATGCAAGCGATGAATGGTATATTACCGCTGGACGTGATTTTCCAGAAGAAGAGCGGTATGACGGATATATCCAGTTGGAAAATGGTGTCGGTATGATGCGGCTTTTCATTACAGAATTCACGGAAGCGCTTGAGCAGGTGAAAAGCAATCCTGGATATCTCAAAATGCGTGAAGAAGTGAAGCGCACGGTCACAATCGCGACCGGAAAATTGACTTATGCAACCATTTGTTCATTTGCAGAGCGTATGATGGAGGCATTTCCGGGACTTCAGATCCATGTATTTGCCATAAGGAATGATTTCTTTGGTGAGACAATTACCGTATCTGGACTGATTACCGGACAGGATCTGACTGCTCAGATAAAAGAGTACCAGGAGAATAGTAGGAAACATTTTGTGGAAAAAATCTCTGATGCGAAGAAATTTGTGGATAACATAGGAAGTGCTGATAAAAATGTGCATGGATTAGGAGAAGATCTCATTATTCCATGTAACATGCTTCGTACCGGAGAAAGGGTATTTTTGGATGACTGGACTGTGGAAGACGTGGAACAGAAGCTCGGAATGCGGCTTATTCCAATAGAATCTGGTGGAGGAGATTTTGTCGAGGCAATTCTGAATCCGGAATATAGTATGGAGCGTACCAATGATAATTTTGTCTATGTAAAGGCGTATGACAGATAATGTAATTGAAAAATAAGTATGACTAAAAAATAACATTAAAAAAAGTAATGAGCCAGAGGGTGTCCAAATAGAAGTGTTGCATTATATAATATATGAGTTGAAAAAATGATTCAGGAGGAAAAGAATGAATACAAAAGAAGCAAAACAGTCTGTTCAGATGGACAAAGCATTGTTTGATTTTTACGGGAAGCCTTCCATTGGACAATCACTGCCACTTGCAGTACAGCACGTACTGGCTATGATCGTCGGCTGCGTAACGCCTTCTATTATCGTGGCAGGCGTAGCAGGTCTTTCACAGGAAGACTCTGTGATTCTTATTCAGGCAGCGCTTGTGATGTCTGCATTGACGACATTGATTCAGTTATTTCCGTTTATTAAGACAAAATGGTTCACTATCGGAGCAGGACTTCCGGTCATGATGGGAATCAGTTTCGCATATGTGCCAAGTATGCAGGCAATTGCTGCGGATTTTGATATTGCAACGATTCTTGGAGCGCAGATTGTTGGTGGTATCGTTGCACTTTTAGTGGGATTAAATATTAAGAGGATCCGCAAGTTCTTCCCGCCGCTTATTACCGGTACGGTAGTGTTTTCTATTGGATTATCTTTATATCCGACCGCGATCAATTATATGGCCGGAGGAGCCAGCAGTGAAAATTACGGTTCATGGAAGAACTGGCTCGTAGCAATTATTACATTGATTATTGTAACGACACTTAATCATTTTGGAAAAGGTATCTGGAAACTGGCATCTATCTTAATTGGAATTATTGGTGGATATATTGTAGCACTTTGTTTTGGAATGGTAGATTTTTCTTCCGTTGCACAAGCGGCAATCTTCCAGCTTCCGAAGCCGATGCATTTTGGAATTAAGTTTGAGCCTTCATCTTGCGTAGCACTTGGTATTTTGTTTGCTATTAACTCTGTGCAGGCAATTGGAGATTTCTCTGCAACTACAACAGGTTCTATGGATCGTATGCCGACAGATACGGAATTATCCGGTGGTATTGTAGGCTATGGAATCAGCAATATTTTTTGCGCATTTTTCGGTGGACTTCCGACAGCAACTTACAGCCAGAATGTAGGTATTGTATCTACAACAAAAGTTATCAGCCGCAGAGTGCTTGGGATTGCTGCTGCGATTCTGATGGCGGCCGGATTGATCCCGAAATTTTCATCAATACTGACTACGATTCCTTATTGCGTGCTGGGAGGAGCAACAATTTCTGTATTTGCATCAATTGCAATGACAGGTATGAAGCTGATTACAACAGAGCCGATGGATTTCCGCAACACAACAGTTGTTGGACTTGCAGTTGCAGTCGGCATGGGTGTGACTCAGGCAAGTGCATCACTGGCACAGTTCCCGGACTGGGTAACGACTATATTTGGAAAATCACCGGTAGTTCTTGCAACTATCGTAGCGATTGTGTTAAACTTAACTCTGCCAAAAGCAAAGAAGTAGATTTTGAGTTTGTTGGACGGGGGTTTTTAAAAGAGGGTAACCCTTTTTTGAAGACCCTCGTTTTGTAGTGTTTATTGATTTTAGGGAAAGTAACAGTTTGTTGGAGAATGTGAATATGGAAGAACAAAAAAACGGACAAGAATCAGAAAAACAGGGGCAAAAGCCTCATAAGAGAAGAAAGCGTTATTCCGGGACGCATCCGAAAAAGTACGAAGAAAAATATAAGGAATTAAATCCTGAAAAATATGGAGATACGATTGAAAAGGTCATAGGAAAGGGCAGCACTCCGGCAGGTATGCATATTTCCATTTGTGTGCAGGAGATTCTGGATTTTCTGGACATCAAACCGGGACAGCATGGACTGGATGCAACACTTGGCTATGGCGGACACACAAGAAAGATGTTGGAAAAGCTGGAAGGACATGGTCACATTTATGGTCTTGACGTAGATCCGATTGAGTCCGAGAAGACAAAAAAGAGACTGCGTGATCTTGGATATGGAGAAGATATTTTGACTGTGAAATTATGCAATTTTGCAGACATTGACAAAGTGGCAGAAGAACATGGAAAGTTTGACTTTGTACTGGCAGATCTTGGTGTGTCTTCTATGCAGATCGATAACCCGGAACGCGGTTTTACTTACAAATTTGACGGACCTTTGGATCTGCGCATGAACCCACAAAAAGGAGAAAGTGCGGCACAGCGTTTGAAAAGCATGGACGCAGAAGAAATAGAAGGAATGCTGGTGGAAAACTCTGATGAACCATACGCAGCAGAGATAACAGAAGTGCTGATGAATTGGAGAAAACACGGGAAATCTCCGGAAACTACAACAGAATTAAAAGAAGCAATCGAAGAAGCTCTGACATTTCTTCCGGAGAAAGAGAAAAAAGAGGCGGTCAAGAAATCATGTCAGAGAACATTCCAGGCACTTCGCATCGACGTGAACCAGGAATTTGAAGTGTTATATGCATTCTTAGATAAACTGCCACAAGTCATGAACCCAGGTGGAAGAATTGCAATCCTGACTTTTCATTCCGGGGAAGACAGACTTGTGAAACGAGCTTTTAAAGAAGGAAAAAAAGCAGGAATTTACAGCGAAATCTGTAAAGACGTGATTCGTCCATCAGCACAGGAATGCGCAAGAAATCCACGCGCAAAATGCACAAAAATGAGATGGGCAATTATTTAACAAAGGATGTAGTGAAATGTTAAAGTACTACGTCCCCATCATTGATTTGCGGTGTCGCTTTTGTGCATTGTGAATAAAAATGGGAAGGATTTTTTATGAAGTATTACCTTGCTCCGCTTGAGGGGATTACAACTTATATATATCGTCGGGCTTATCATCAGCATTTTGCACCGATGGATAAGTATTTTACGCCCTTTCTGGTACCACATACGAAGAAGGGGTTCAGTACGAAGGAAAAGAATGATGTGATGCCAGAACACAGTCCGGGCATGAATCTTGTGCCACAGATTATGAGCAATCAGGCGGAGTCATTTTTACATACGGTTGAGAAACTGAAGGTCTATGGCTATGAAGAGGTGAATCTGAACCTGGGCTGCCCTTCAAAGACAGTTGTGTCTAAAGGGCGTGGCTCTGGATTTCTTGCAGATCCGGACGGATTGGACCGGTTTTTGGATGAGATTTTTAAAAAATGTGATGTGAAAATTTCTATTAAGACAAGAATTGGAAAAGATGATCCGGAAGAATTTGCGCGGCTTCTTGATATTTACAATCAGTATCCGGTAGAGGAACTGATTATTCATCCGCGGGTACAGAAGGATTTTTATAAAAATCAACCGAATCTTGGTGCGTTTCATGATGCGGTGGAGGAAAGTAAGATTCCGCTTTGCTATAACGGAGATATTTTTACGCCAGAAAGTTATGAAGAGATGAAACGGGAATTTCCGCAGGTAGATACCTTTATGCTTGGAAGAGGGATTTTAATGAATCCGGCTCTGCTTGATCTTATCCGTATGAGAGAAAAAACAGATGTGAAAAAGACAACTGATATAGATGTGACTGAGTGGAAAAAAGAAGAAACGTCACGAAAAATGCAAAGTGCAGACAGATATAAAAAGGAAATCCATGCATTTCTTGAACAGATTAAATGTGATTATCTGGAAGTGGGAATGGGTGAGAAAAATACGTTATTTAAGTTAAAAGAGCTGTGGGCATATATGGGACAGAACGCTCCGGAAGCGAAGAAGGCGCTGAAAAGGATCCGGAAATCTCAGAGTATGGCAGATTACGACAGTGCCAGCCGGGAAGCGTTGGAAGATTTCATATTTTTTTAATTGCATATGCTGTAGAAAAGAAGTACAATTAACATCGTGCCGAATAGAGGAGTTTTCGGTGAAGGTACAATGAAAAGTGGATCAGCAGCAAAAGGAAAGGAAGTAAATAGATGGAACAGAAAACAAGAGGCGGGAGAGGCTTCTGGTATATCTGGGGATCTGTGCTTATCAAACTGGGAATTGCATATCTTGTATATATGGCGGCGGTATCACTTCTTGCAGGCGTACATCTGATGCAGATGACAGGTGGAGATGCAGATGCGATGATGCAGATTGCGCAGAGTACAGCACAGTCCGGCAAATTATATGATCAGATCACAAATGAGCTAATGAACTGGGCTGTTTATATTGAGGGCGTGGCAGCGCTGATTACGATTCCAGTCATGTTATTTTTATTTCACAGAGACAGCAGAAAAGAAAAAGAGCTTGGGATTGTAACGGAAAAAGCGTCAATTTGGAAATATATTGCAATTATAGTGATGTTTGCAGTTATGGCACTTGGGCTTAATAATCTGATATTTTTAAGTGATCTGTCAGCAGCGAGTGAAACTTATTCCGATACAATGCAGACTTTATACGGACAGGGATTTGCAGTGCAGATTCTCGTGCTTGGAATTTTGATGCCGACATGTGAAGAACTGGTGTACAGAGGACTTGTCTATAAAAGATTACGTTATACTTCACCGTTTTGGGCAGCGGCTTTGTATTCATCACTCGTATTTGCATTTACCCATGGCAATCTTGTCCAGGGACTTTATGGTTTTATCATGGGCATGATGTTCTGTTATGTGTATGAAAAATATGGTTCTGTGAAAGCACCGATACTTGCGCATATTACAGCGAATATCCTGTCAGTGGTTGGAACGCAGTTCCAATGGTTCGACTGGTTGTTCAAAGATCCGATGCGTGTCGGAATTTCAACAGTGTTATGTGCATTTATTGCATCAAGTATTTATGTTATGATTCAGAGATTGAACACAGATACAACTAAAAATAATAGCCAAAATGAGGGGTAGTTATCAGACTACTCCTTTTGCAATCGTAAAACGTCTAATTATCTGACGATTTAAAAAGAAGTTTTTATTTACAAATTTGAAAAATGGGTGTATAGTAGGAAAAAATAAAAAATGTAAGAAAGGACTCAGATATTATGAACGGGCAACAGCGACAGAAAAATGCTGGCTTGTATCGTCCTTCGTTTGAACACGATAACTGTGGTATTGGAGCAATCGTCAATATCAAGGGCCAGAAAAGTCACGATACCGTGGCGAATGCATTAAAGATTGTAGAACAATTAGAACATAGAGCGGGCAAAGATGCCGAAGGTAAGACAGGTGATGGAGTAGGAATTCTGTTACAGATTTCTCACAAGTTTTTCTCCAAAGTCTGTAAACCTTTCGGCATCTTTTTAGGTTCTGAGAGAGATTACGGCGTAGGTATGTTTTTCTTCCCTCAGGACGAACTGAAAAGAAATCAGGCAAAGAATATCTTTGAAGTGATTGTGGAAAAAGAAGGAATGGAATTCCTGGGCTGGCGAGAAGTACCGGTACATCCGGATGTGCTTGGAAGTCGTGCAGTAGAGTGTATGCCATGCATCATGCAGGGATTTATCAAGCGGCCGGAAAAGGTTGAAAAAGGAATTGACTTCGACAGACGTCTGTATGTGGTACGCCGTGTCTTTGAGCAGAGCAGCGATGATACTTATGTAGCTTCACTGTCAAGCAGAACGATTGCTTATAAAGGAATGTTTCTGGTAGATCAGTTACGTCTCTTTTTTGCAGATCTTCAGGATAAGGATTATGAATCTGCCATTGCACTGGTTCATTCCAGATTCAGTACGAACACGAATCCAAGCTGGGAGAGAGCACATCCGAACCGTTTTATTGTACACAACGGCGAGATTAATACAATCCGTGGTAACCGGGATAAGATGCAGGCAAGAGAAGAAAATATGGAATCTGAAGATTTAAAAGGAGAACTTCACAAAGTCCTTCCGGCAATCAATGCCACAGGTTCTGACTCCGCTATGCTTGACAATGCCATTGAATTTATGGTCATGAGTGGCATGGAACTTCCGCTGGCAGTTATGATTTCTATTCCGGAGCCGTGGGCAAATAATAAGAGTATGTCCCAGAAGAAGAAAGATTTCTATCAGTACTATGCAACAATGATGGAACCATGGGATGGTCCGGCGTCAATTCTGTTCAGTGATGGAGATTGTATGGGAGCAGTTCTTGATAGAAACGGACTTCGTCCGTCCAGATATTACATTACAGATGATGATCAGTTGATTTTATCATCTGAGGTCGGAGTTATGGATGTTGCACCAGAGAAAATCGTAGTAAAAGAAAGACTTCGTCCAGGTAAAATGCTTCTGGTCGATACGGTTCAGGGACGTGTCATCGGAGACGAAGAGCTGAAAGAAATGTATGCGGACAGACAGCCTTATGGTGAGTGGCTGGACAGCAATCTGATTGAGCTTAAGAATCTGAAAATTCCGAACCAGTTAGTACCGACCTACAAACCAGAGGAACTTAAGAGACTTCAGAAAGCATTTGGTTATTCTTATGAGGAAGTAGAAACTTCTATCAAAAATATGGCACTCAATGGTGGAGAAGGAACTGCTGCCATGGGTATTGACACACCACTTGCAGTACTTTCGGATAAGCATCAGAACCTGTTCAATTATTTTAAACAGTTATTTGCACAAGTTACGAATCCACCGATTGACGCAATCCGTGAGGAAGTGGTAACATCCACGACTGTATACATCGGAGCAGACGGAAATCTTCTGGAAGAAAAAGCAGAAAACTGCAAGATGCTCAAGGTCAATAATCCAATTCTTACAAATGTTGACCTTCTGAAGATTAAGAACATGAAACAGGATGGATTCAAAATTGCAGAGATTCCGACTATTTATTATAAAAATTCCAGTCTGGAAAAAGCAATGGATTACCTGTTTATCGAAGTAGATCGTGCAATCCGTGACGGAGCGAATATTTTGATCCTTTCTGACCGTGGTGTTGACGAGTATCATGTGGCTATGCCGTCACTTCTGGCATTGTCCGGACTGCAACAGCATCTGGTGCGCACGAAGAAGAGAACTTCCGTTGCAATCATTCTTGAGACCGGAGAGCCAAGAGAAGTACATCATTTTGCGACATTACTTGGATATGGAGCATGCGCAGTCAATCCATATCTTGCACATGAGACAATCCGTCAGCTTATTGATACAGGCATGCTGCAGAAAGATTATTACGCTGCAGTTGATGATTACAATCACGGAATCTTAAGCGGCATTGTAAAAATTGCTTCTAAAATGGGTATTTCCACAATTCAGTCTTATCAGGGAGCAAAGATTTTCGAGGCCATTGGATTAAAAGAAGAATTTATTAACAGATATTTTACAGATACAGTCAGCCGTGTTGGCGGCATCGGTATTGAGGAGATTGCACAGGATTATCTTGCAAGACATTCTCAGGCATTTGATCCACTTGGACTGGAAGTAGATCTGACACTGGACAGTCTCGGACAACACAAATCCAGAAGCTGTGGCGAGGAACATCTGTACAATCCACGTACGATCCATATGCTTCAACAGTCTACAAGACTTGGCAATTATGAAATGTTTAAGCAGTACACAGATATGGTAAATGAAGAAGGTGCCCACATTAATCTGCGAGGTCAGCTTGATTTTAATTATCCGAAGAAAGGTATTCCGATTGAAGAAGTAGAGAGTGTGGATGAAATCGTTCAGCGATTCAAGACAGGTGCTATGTCCTACGGATCCATTTCCAAGGAGGCGCATGAGACGCTTGCAATCGCCATGAACCGTCTGCATGGTAAATCCAACAGCGGTGAAGGTGGTGAAGAAATCGAGCGTCTGGATACAGAAAAATGTTCTGCAATTAAGCAAGTCGCTTCCGGACGATTTGGTGTAACAAGCAGATATCTTGTCAGCGCAAAAGAGATTCAGATTAAAATGGCACAGGGCGCAAAACCAGGAGAAGGTGGACATCTTCCAGGAGGAAAGGTCTATCCGTGGATTGCCAAGACAAGACATTCTACGCCAGGTGTCAGCCTGATCTCACCACCACCGCATCACGATATTTACTCTATCGAGGATCTAGCACAGCTCATTTATGACTGTAAAAATGCAAATAAAGACGCAAGGATTTCCGTAAAACTTGTATCTGAAGCAGGTGTTGGAACTGTCGCAGCCGGAGTCGCAAAAGCAGGAGCCGGACTGATCCTGATCTCTGGATATGATGGAGGAACCGGAGCGGCGGCTAAGAGTTCTATCCACAATGCAGGACTTCCTTGGGAGCTTGGACTTGCGGAAACACATCAGACATTGATCCAAAATGGACTGCGTGAACGTGTCCGTATTGAGACAGATGGAAAATTGATGAGTGGTCGTGACGTGGCAATTGCAGCAATCCTTGGAGCAGAAGAATTTGGATTTGCGACAGCACCACTTGTAACTATGGGATGCGTTATGATGCGGGTATGTAATCTGGATACATGTCCGGTTGGTGTGGCAACACAGAATCCGGAACTTCGCAAGAACTTCCGCGGAAAACCGGAATACGTCATCAACTTTATGAGATTCATCGCACAGAATCTGCGTGAATATATGGCAAAATTAGGTGTTTGTACGATTGATGAACTGGTTGGAAGGACTGACCTTCTGAAAGTCAAAGAAGTGCCGACATCTGATCGTGCGGCAACACTGGATCTGAGCCAGGTCCTGCAAAACCCTTATGAGGGAACAAAGACACCAATGACTTATAATCCAAAGAAGATTTATGATTTCGAACTGGAGAAGACGCTGGACGAAAGAGTCCTTGTAAAAGAACTGCTTCCGGCACTTGAAAAGCATCAGAAGAGAAGCCTGGAAGTCGATGTTACGAACACCAACCGTACATTTGGAACAATTTTCGGATCGGAAATTACAAGAAGATATCCGGAAGGCGTAGAGGAAGACAGTTATGTGATCAAATGTACCGGAGCAGGCGGTCAATCATTTGGTGCATTTATTCCAAAGGGTCTGACACTGGAACTTGTAGGAGACGGCAATGATTATTTTGGTAAGGGTCTCTCAGGCGGAAAACTGATCGTGTATCCACCGAAGGGTGTTACGTTTAAACACGAAGAGAATATTATAATAGGAAATGTTGCACTTTACGGAGCAACCAGTGGTAAAGCTTTTATCAATGGTGTAGCAGGTGAGCGTTTTGCAGTCCGCAACTCTGGCGCAAAAGCAGTTGTAGAAGGTGTTGGTGATCATGGATGTGAGTACATGACCGGCGGATGCGTTGTTGTTCTTGGCAAGACTGGAAAGAACTTTGCAGCCGGAATGAGCGGCGGTGTCGCTTATGTACTGGATCTGAACAGTGATCTTTATAAGAATGTTAATAAGCAGATGGTAAATATTGAACGAGTAACTTCGAAGTTTGAAATCAACGAATTGAAAGAAATGATCGAAGAGCATGTGGCTTATACGAATTCTGAGAGTGGAAAAGAAATTCTGGACCACTTTACTGATTATCTGCCGAAATTTAAGAAAATCATTCCGATTGATTACGAGAAAATGCTTTCTACTATCGTTCAGATGGAAGAACAGGGCATGAGCAGTGAGCAGGCTAGAATTGAAGCATTTTACGCAATTAAAGAAGGAAGAAGATAGGGGGCGGACAACGTGGGAAAACCAACAGGATTTATGGAATATGAAAGACAGGATAAGCCGGCAGAGTCACCGAAGGAGCGAATCAAGCATTTCCGCGAATTCCACACACCTTTGTCAAAAGAAGAACAGGAGCGCCAAGGTGCAAGATGTATGGCGTGTGGCGTTCCGTTCTGCCAGGCAGGACAGATGATTATGGGGATGGCAAGTGGCTGCCCTCTCCATAACCTGGTGCCGGAGTGGAATGATCTGATTTACCACGGCAACTGGGAAGAGGCTTATTATAGATTAAAAAAGACGAATAATTTTCCGGAATTCACTTCCAGGGTATGTCCTGCACTTTGTGAGGCAGCATGTACATGTGGACTCAACGGAAATGCAGTATCATCAAAAGCGAATGAGTACAGTATTATTGAAAATGCTTACGAAAAAGGATACGCTGCGGCAAGACCGGTGAAAGTCAGAACCGGAAAGAAAGTAGCTGTTGTGGGATCAGGACCGTCCGGACTTGCTGTGGCAGATATGCTGAACCGCAGAGGACATAGCGTGACAGTGTTTGAACGGGAAGACAAAGTCGGAGGACTTCTTCGTTACGGAATTCCAAACATGAAACTGGAAAAACAGTATATTGACCGTAAGGTAAATATTATGGAAGAAGAAGGAATTACATTTGTAACAAATTGCAATATCGGTAAAGACAAAAAAGCTTCTTCTATATTAAAAGAGTTTGACCGAGTAGTTCTCTGCTGTGGAGCTTCTCATCCAAGAGATATCAAAGCACCGGGACGGGACGCAAAAGGAATTTATTTCGCAGTCGATTTCCTGAAGTCCACGACAAAAGCATTGTGGGCAAATGATATGAAACTGGTGGATGGCACATACATTTCTGCAAAGGGAAAACACGTTATCGTTATTGGCGGAGGTGATACGGGAAATGACTGTATCGGAACTTCTATGAGACATGGAGCAAAATCTGTTCTTCAAGTAGAAATGATGCCCAAAGCACCAGATACTCGTGCAGATAACAACCCGTGGCCGGAGTGGCCAAAAGTCTGCAAAACAGACTATGGTCAGGAAGAAGCAGCGGCAGTCTTCGGACATGATCCGCGTGTATATCAGACAACGGTCAAAGAGTTCATCAAAGATAAGGAAGGAAATCTCTGCAAGGTCACACTTGTGAAGCTGGAGCCGAAGAAAGACGAGAAAACCGGACGCATGATGATGACTGAGATACCGGGAACTGAGTATACAGTACAGGCAGATCTTGTACTTATTGCAGCAGGATTTCTTGGAAGTGAAGAATATGTGACAAAAGCATTTGGCGTGGAAGTCAATGCGCGTACAAATGTGGCAACACCGGCAGGTGAGTATCATACAAATGTGGAGCGGGTGTTCACAGCGGGAGATATGCACAGAGGTCAGTCACTGGTTGTATGGGCAATCCGTGAAGGAAGAGAAGCCGCACAGGAAATCGATGTCAGCCTGATGGGATATACGAATATGAATGTACAGTAACAAAATAAGTATCGGGTGAGAACTTCAAACAAGCTTGATTTCTCACCCCATATTTATTTTCCTGCATGGCTTGATTGGTCCAAATGTTACAAAAATGTTAAAAAATATTGCAAATATGTACTGACTCATGTATAATAACATCTAGATGTAGTAGCAAAACTATATAAAATTGTATACATTTGAGTGAGGAAGTTTTTATATGAATAAATTTGGAAGAAGAATACTGGCAGCATTAATTACGAGCAGTTTAGTAGTTACACCGGTTTTGGCAGCACCTTCAGTAGATGATCTTCAGAAGAGTAAGGCATCAGCGCAAAGTGAAGTAAACTCACTTCAGTCACAGCTTCAGAGTATTGTAAGTAAGATTACTCAATTGGAAGCTGATCTTACAACAAAGGGTGAAGAGATTATTCAGGCGCAGGCAGATCTGGAGCAGGCACAGGAAGACGAGAAGACACAGTATGCGGCTATGAAGCTTCGTATCAAGTATATGTATGAGGCTGGTGATGCAACAGCGCTTGAATCACTGGTAAGCTCAGAAGATTTTTCAGATCTGTTAAGTAAAGCTGAGTATGTTCAAAGTGTACATGGATATGATCGCGACAAGCTGGAAGAATATGTTGCAACTAAGCAGAAGATTGCTGATCTGAAGGATCAGCTTGAGACAGAGCAGTCACAGCTTGAGAGCATGCAGACAGAATATGAGACAGAAGAGTCTAATCTGACAACTCTGATTGATTCAAAACAGGCAGAAGTAGCAGATCTTGATTCACAGATTCAGGAAGCGGCAGAGAAGGCAGCGAAAGAAGAGGAAGAGCGTCAGAAGAAAGCAGAAGAGGAAAGACAGAAACAACTTCAGGCAGCATCTCAGAATAGTACAACAACGAATAGTAATTCTGGCAACTCCAATAGTTCAAGTAGCTCCAATAGTAATAAAGGCAACAGCAGCTCGAATTCAAGCAGTTCCAGTAACAAAGGAAACAGCAGTTCATCATCAAGCAACAGTTCTGGTAGTTACGTATCCGGAAGTACAGTATCCCGTGCATATTCAGCACTTGGAAAACCGTATGTATGGGGAGCGGCAGGACCTAATTCCTTCGATTGTTCCGGACTTGTAAGTTTCTGCCTGACAGGAAGATATTCACATACATATAGCTCCAGTGATTTCGTTGGTTTGACTAAGGTAAGTAATCCACAGCCAGGAGATATTTGTGTAAGAGTTGGGCATGTAGGTGTTTATATAGGTGGAGGTCAGATGATTCATGCACCACACACAGGAGATGTAGTGAAAATATCTGCAGTACCATCTAATATGTGGTACGTTCGTCCATAAAGTATATAAGAAAATGAATAATTTAATGCCAGTTCTTTTTTGAAAGGACTGGCATTTGTCATATACAAGAGCATATCTAGACATCTTTGATGGAATTGTATCTGAAATGGTAAAAAAATGAACACAAAATGATAAAGATTGCGTCAAATTTGTAGCGGGTTGCGTAAACTATAAAAAATGTGTATAATAACGATGGGGCGTTTTCGAAAGAAAAATAATTAAAAGAGGGAAGATGAATATGAACAAAATAGGTAAGAGGATTCTGGCGGCGGCAGTTGCCAGTTCTGTACTTGTGACACCGGTTTTTGCAGATCCATCTGTTGACGATTTGAAAAAGAGCAAAGAGTCCGCACAGAATGAAGTAAGTTCACTCCAGACCCAGCTTAATACAGTAGTGGGAAAGATTACGGAGCTGGAGTCTCAACTTAGCAGTAAAGGTGAAGAGATTATTCAGGCACAGTCAGATCTGGAAGATGCCGAGGCAGAAGAACAGAAACAGTATGCAGATATGAAGGTTCGTATTAAGTATATGTACGAAGCTGGCGATCAGAGTGCTGTAGAAAGCTTAGTTGGTTCAGAGGATTTCTCTGATATGGTCAACAAAGCGGAATATGTAAGTAATGTACATAATTACGACAGACAGAAATTACAGGAGTACGTAGAGACAAAGCAGAAGATTTCTGATCTGAAAGATCAATTGGAAGAAGAACAGTCACAGCTTGAAAGTATGCAGACAGAGTATGAGTCACAGGAGTCGAAACTTGATAACCTGATTGCATCTAAACAGGCAGAGGTGTCTGATCTGGATCAGCAGATCGAAGAAGCTGAGCGTAAGGCGGCGGAAGAAGAGCTGAAGAGACAGCAGGAAGAAGCAGCAAGACAGGCAGCGGCAGCAGAAGCAGCAAGACAGCAGGCTGCATCGAACAGGAATAATTCTTCCAGCTCATCAAGCAATAGCTCAAGTAATAGCAATAAGGGAAATAGTTCCAATAAAGGAACAAGCAACAATGCTCCAAGTTATGTATCAGGAGACGCAGTGTCCCGTGCGTATTCTGCACTTGGAAAACCGTATGTATGGGGAGCGACAGGACCGAATTCCTTTGACTGTTCAGGTCTTGTAGGTTTCTGCCTGACAGGTAGATATTCACGTTCCTGCACATCAGCGTCATTGAATGCCCTTCCGACAGTGAGTAACCCACAGCCTGGAGATGTGTGTGTAAGATCCGGACACTGTGGAATTTACATTGGAAATGGTCAGATGATCCATGCACCACATACAGGTGATGTAGTAAAAGTAGCAAGTGTCCCTTCTAATATGAGAATCGTACGTCCTTAATAAAAGAATATTGAATTTATTTGCCAGGATTTCTTTTGAATCCTGGCATTTTTAATGTCTGAAAAGTATCTGAAAAAACAATTTCATTATTGATAATTCAGTAAAATTATTGTATTCTGAACGTATAAGACAAATGAGGAGTATAACATTCAGGTGGGGGAGAAACCTGAATGTAAAAGGGTAATTAATAAGGAAGGGTGAGAAAATGAAAGTACGAGTTGCTCGGGCGCTTATTGCCTCTGCTGCAGTGAGCACTTTATTTGTTACGACAGCGTTTGTAACACCAGTATTTGCAGAACCGGAGAATCAGGTGGAAGCACTGGAAAATCAGAAAAGTGAGGTTGAGGCACAGGCAGATAGTATCAATTCCCAGTTGGTTTCATTGTTGGTCAGCTATAAGGCGCTGCAACAAGACATTGAGAATCAGCAGGTGAGAATTGGTGAGGTTGGACAAGACCTTGCAGTTGCGCAAGAGAATGAGCAAAAGCAATATGAAGATATGAAGCTTCGTATAAAATATATGTATGAAAATGGTGATGCATCATTTGCAGAGGCTATTCTGACTGCAACATCCTATTCGGATTTAGTCAATAAATCTGAGTATGTCGAGAAAGTTCATGGTTATGACCGAAACAAACTAATGGAATATGTGCAGACAAAAGAAGAAGTTGCGAATTTGAAAACAGAACTTGAAGGCGAACAGGCAGATATGGAAGTCATGGCGCAGGAGATGAGTTCACAACAGGCAAATTTAGAATCAACTTTAACCCAGATGCGTGCCCAGATTGCAGATTTTGACAGCCAGCTTGCAAGTGCGCAGGCAGAGGCAGATGCAAAAGTAGCAAGAATGCAGGAAGAGCAGCAAATAGCTCAGAGTAAGAGTGAAAATCAGACGGGAAATGTTTCATCGGCTAATCAGGTGGGTTCAGCAGCCAATACAGGCACGACAAAGCCATCCGGAGGAAATACAACACCGTCAACTGGAAATACAACGACGCCATCGACTGGAAATGTAAGTACGACAACACCGTCAACCGGAAATACAGGTACGGCCACACCAACGACCGGAAATACAGGGATAACGACAAAGCCGTCAACAGGAAGTTCTTCTAATACAAGCAAGCCGAGCAATGCATCAGTTGGACAGAAGATTGCCAACAAAGGCTGTGAATACATAGGGAATCCGTATGTATATGGAGGAAACAGTCTGACGAATGGAATTGATTGTTCTGGGTTTGTGCAGCAGATTCATGCAAAATTTGGAATATCTACACCGAGAAATTCCACATCACTTCGTTATGGCGGAAAAGCTGTAGCTGTTTCAGATATGATGCCGGGAGATGTGGTCTGTTATGAGGGGCATGTCGCAATTTATATTGGTGGAGGACAGATTGTACATGCTTCCAACAGTAAACCTTATCCGGCAGGTGGAATAAAAACGTCCAACGCATATTACAGAACGATTGTTGCTGTAAGACGTTACTGGTAGTAAAAATTACGGATATTGTAAAAAATGTAAAAATATAAAATATACAAAAATCTAATATGATGTTTTTGAAAAACCCTTGCATTCGCAAGGGTTTTATGATATCATTTTAAGGTCGCAAAAAAGCACGCACATGGCTGTCTGAGACGGTGCCAGTCAAAAGAAAGAGACTGGTTTCAAGGACGTATACCGGTGCGGAAGTAAAAAAACCAATTGGAGGAAAGAAACATGAGCGTTATTTCAATGAAGCAGCTTTTAGAAGCAGGTGTTCACTTTGGACATCAGACAAGAAGATGGAACCCTAAGATGGCTCCTTACATCTACACAGAGAGAAATGGTATCTATATCATCGACTTACAGAAATCTGTAGGAAAAGTTGATGAGGCTTACTATGCAGTATCTGATATTGCAGCACAGGGCGGAACAATCCTTTTCGTAGGAACAAAGAAACAGGCTCAGGATGCAATCAAAGTAGAAGCAGAGCGCTGCGGAATGTATTATGTAAATGAGAGATGGCTTGGAGGAATGCTTACAAACTTCAAGACAATCAAGAGCAGAATTGCCCGTCTCAAAGAGATTGAGAGAATGTCTGAGGATGGAACATTTGATGTACTGCCTAAGAAAGAAGTTATCCAGATCAAAAAAGAGTGGGAGAAACTTGAGAAGAACCTTGGCGGAATCAAAGAGATGAAGAAAATCCCGGATGCTATCTTCGTAGTAGATCCTAAGAAAGAGAGAATCTGTGTTCAGGAGGCTCACACACTTGGAATTCCACTTATCGGTATCGCTGATACAAACTGTGATCCAGAAGAGCTTGACTATGTTATCCCAGGAAATGACGATGCAATCCGTGCAGTAAAACTGATCGTTTCTAAGATGGCAGATGCAGTTATCGAAGCTAATCAGGGCGAGGCTGGCGCTGACGTATACGAGGAAGCTGAAGCAGCTGAAGAAGTAGCAGAGGCAACAGAAGAGTAAGAACCAGATAATATTGATTAATTACATTAATTAATTGGAGGACAAAAAAGATGGCAGTTACAGCTAGTATGGTAAAAGAATTAAGAGAGATGACCGGAGCAGGAATGATGGACTGCAAAAAGGCACTTTCTGCAACAGATGGTGATTTTGACAAAGCTATTGAATTCCTTCGTGAGAAGGGACTTGCTACTGCTGAGAAGAAAGCAGGAAGAATTGCCGCTGAAGGACTTGTAGCAACAACTATCAAAGATGGTGATAAAGTTGCAGCAATCGTAGAAGTTAATGCTGAGACAGACTTCGTAGCAAAGAATGAAGTATTCCAGACATTTGTTAAAGAAGTTGTTGAGCAGGCAGCAGACACAGATGCAGCTGATATCGATGCATTCAAGGCTGAAAAATGGGCACTTGATACATCTATGACAGTAGATGAGAAACTTGCAGCTATGATCGCTAAGATTGGTGAGAACATGAACATCAGAAGATTCGAGAAAATCGTATCTGAGGATGGAATCGTTGTATCTTACATCCACGCAGCAGGAAAGATTGGTGTTTTAGTAGAAGCTAAGACAGAGAACAATGACGAGAGAGTTAAAGAGGCTCTTAAGAACGTTGCTATGCAGGTAGCAGCTCTGAATCCGAAGTATGTATCTACTGATGATGTACCGGAAGAGTACAAAGAGCACGAGAAAGAGATTCTTATCGCTCAGGCTAAGAATGATCCTAAGAATGCTAACAAGCCAGAGAACATCATCGAGAAGATGATTACTGGACGTCTTGCAAAAGAGCTCAAAGAGATCTGCCTGTTAGAGCAGGAGTATGTAAAAGCTGAGAACAAAGAGACAGTTGCTAAGTATCTTGAGATGGTATCCAAAGAAGTTGGAACACCTGTAGAGCTTAAGAGATTCGTTCGTTTCGAGACTGGTGAAGGTCTTGAGAAAAAGAATGAGGACTTTGCAGCAGAAGTTGCAGCTCAGATGAACGCATAATCGAACAGTTTACAAAAGAATTTAACGAAAATGGGATTGCTTTGCAATCTCATTTTTGTTATGAGCAAGTAGCAAAGCGGATTGCGAATGTCCTTTTTGTTATGTAAATCAACGAAAAACCTTGAATTTCCTATGAAAATGGGACAATTCAAGGTTTTTTTGCGTTGCCAAGCATGCGACAAAAAGGTCCGGTGGACCTTTTTTAGACTTGGGGAGTAAATTGAAACTTATCGTTAATTATCGCAATTTGATAGCGGAATTGGGGAAAAATTAGGGAGGGAGTTGGGGAATAGCGTAACTCCCCAAATTCCCCAACTTTTATCGTAGATTGGCGTGAAATTTCCCAACTTTTCGTAGGTTGTCATGAAAATATTTACCGATTGATGAAAAGGACTGATTAGCATAATGAATTCATTTCCAGCAGCATATATAATTGCTGATGATGAAGAAAAATGTGGATTATTTGATTTGTTCAGTGTATGTAGTAATAATATAGATGAAATAGTGTGGGAAGTATCAATGCTTCACTGGTAATTCCAAGAGAAGTTTTTAAGAGCAGTATTTTGGCAAATGCATCTGCGATTATTGGACTTCATAATCATCCCAGTGGCAATGTGGAACCATCCAAAGAGGATATATCGCATATTATATATGTGAACTCACAAATAAAAGATGAGTCAGCATTAGGGAAACTGATGCATGATTTCTATTGTACTGATCCTAAAGATATGAATTACAAAATATTGGCAGAACGTGTTCGATATTTTAAAGAAGACGAGAAAGGAGTTGCGACTATGTGTAGAGTGATGGAAGATATGAGAAATGAGACTGCGAGAGAAGAAAGAATAGCAATGGCACAGCGATTATTGAAGTTAGGAAAACTGTCATATGAAGAGATTGCAGAAACAGCAGTACTGACAGTAGAAGAAGTCAAAGCTCTGGACGAGAAAGTGATTGCTTAGAGTAATATTTTATCTCAGTCGAGAAGACTCCCAACTCTTCAGGTGGTGAGTAATAGCGAATTTGTCTCAGTGGGAGTTAG
>OHAU01000980.1_pt1 | contig 36180 bp, 55 predicted proteins | sample 1577181 | NCBI WGS metagenome assembly OHAU01 (sample SAMEA3541472, study PRJEB24748) | human gut metagenome | biome: human gut; feature: human-associated habitat; material: faeces | place: China | collected 2012 | reverse complement strand
GACAAAACATCTTCAGTTAACAAATTGTATAACTCATATAAATCTTCCTTTAGTTTACTAACTTGTTCGCGCACTGCTTTACCTGCAGAAGTGTATTTTGTTCCGTCTGCACCAACTCTTACATCGGTTAATTCTGCATCGCCTGTAGTACTTCCTTCTTTTAAACTTGTAAAAGTATCCATGCGACTTTCAAGTGTAGTAATCTTAGAATTCTGATTAGTTAAATTTGCATTAACATCACCCTTGAATTCATTCATATCTGCTTTATCGGCAAATGTATCTAACTTCGCATTTACGTACTGATCAACAAGTTGCTGCCACGAAAATTCACTTGGATCAACAAGAGTTTTACCATTAGGCGCTTTTTTAACAACAAATTGCAATTCATTCGTGACACGTTCAACATCTCCATTAATAAGGTGAACGGCCAATTGAATTGGGCCTGATTCAACAAACACTTTTCCTGGAATATAAAATTCCGAATCCTTCGAAGGAAGAATTTCCTCAAATGCTTTTCCACCATTTATATATCTAATATGCACTTGCTCAGTAAAATTAACATATTGATCATCCGAGTTATGGCCCAATTTCACTGGCACATTTACGGATCCTTCTGAATCATCTAATCCCTGAACAACAACAAGCTTTAATCCGTTTCTTAATAATTCCATAGATTCTCCTTCCTAAACATAATCAACGCCCACAACTATTCCATTGATTAATGTTAGCTGCAGCTTTTTTTCTCCATCTGAACCATTCGCATAACATTTTGGTCTAAAATAACCTAAAGGCGCTGTTCCAATCGCTAACAAATTAAAAGGACCACCATATTGTCCTGAACTACTCCCTTGATTTTGGCCAAAGAATTTACCATTGTAGTACATCGCAACGTGGCCATATCCTCCACCCATGTTGGAACCCCAAACTGCGATATCTCCATTTTGCGGAGTAGATACGACATCACACGAATTCAACATTCCATTCGATGCTCGTAAATTCCAAATATCCTTGGCACCACCACTTGCGGTACAATTCGCATATGGATAGCCTAACCACTTCATGTAGAATGCGTAACCATCCCAACACTGAGCGCCTGCGTCACCGTCTACGTCATGCGAGGTACCATTATAAGTGTCGACGAATTCTTTAAAAGGCTTAGCCATATTAATCAACCTCAGTCACTAGTCCCGCTTCAGTGGTGATTGATTTTTTCACAACATAAGTGCCTGTAAGACCTTTTTTTCCATTTATTTTAAAAACACATCCATTTGTGCCGACTGTTATATTATTGTTCGAATCACCATACAATATTGCCTGTCCGCTTGTTCCTTCTGTTTCTGCTCGAACATATCCAATACCTGTATTTAGCGCAAGTGCATCTCTTGTAATATTCGATATTAATATATGCCTAATTGTAATTTGAGCTGGTAAATTATTTCCATCTTTGTCAACCGCTCGAATATCTGACCACACTGAGCCGCTTGCAACTCCATCCTCTCGTGCATGCATATAGATTTCTGCACCGACATTTATATCCTTATCCGTATTTAGTGTTCCTTTAAACGTTCCGTTTTTCATTACAAGCTCACCGGTATCCATATTCAGATAAAAGCTGCCGCTCTTATCTGAAAGAATACCTGTAATAATCGCATTCGCAATCAATCCTTTTGGCCCAAACGCATTACCCCACTTCCAATCTGTTCCGTCTTCGGTTCTTGTATCAGAGAACTCTAATCCGCTAGTTCCATAGCATGTTGCTCCATACGTTGGACTATCTGGATCTAAATCTTCCATCTTCATGGCTCTGTAATCCATCTTCTTTGCGATATTTCTTTGAGCATAAAGCGAGGCTTGAGTTGCATCAATGATTCCTTTTATCTTTTCCGCAATCAAGCTTGATGTTTTCTTATCAATCACCTTTTGTGCTGCCTGGATAACACTATCCGCATTTTCAAAATACTTAGTTTCATAATCGCCTAAAGTCATACTGCCATATTTCTTTAAAATACAATCGTAATCACATTCGATTAATCTTGCCTTGGTTTCGATATTCAGCTTTCTATGTTTAATATGAACTGTATCACCAAAGCCAATTGAAACAAGATTCTTAATATCTTTGTAAACATCCAGTCTTGCCAAATCTACAATATCAACCTTATACGTGATATTAGGAACATCACAATTATTTTCTGTGAAATAATCAGATGCTCTTTTTCTCAACACTTTATATAAATCTTCCAATGTGTCGCAGACTGTGATTCCATTCGATGCATCATCTTCCTGTGCATCTTCTTTTAGCTTTACGTCATCAAACTGGATGAAACTCCAATATACATCTGGATAATTATTGATATAAGGAGAATCAATACACTCCCCATTGGGCAATACATATCCATTGTAGGCTTGCGGATATATTCTTGTGATTAAATTTTCTGTGTTTGCGACTTCCTGAACACTTTTCAAATTGTATCCGAACTCACACCTGGCACCTTTGTCTGAACCAATTCTTTTGTTGATTTTGATTGTATAATCGTCATAAACGATTTCTCCACCCCACCGATTCATAAATGTATTGTCTACATTTCCATTAATGGCCTGCAGACGATTCATTTTATTGAAATAGCATGTAGAAATATCTGTGATATCTGAAACACCTTTAAAGGATGTTCCACTTAAAATCGTATTTAACGCATCCTGACCATTCATATTTACACATCGAGTATCCCACAAAGGCGGTGTTGTCTTGACCATGTAAAAAAGCGGATACGCTGTTACCTGAACATCATAATCCGCTTTGTCTACATGACGAATAATAAACAATTGGTCTTTATTAAATAATGTTGGAACTTTTAAAACTGCCCCATCAATGATATTTTCTGAAATATCATCAATAGGATGTACTAATTTAACACACCATTCGCCGTTCAATACAATGTGCATAACGCAGCTAGATGGATATAGAACATAATCACCGTTCTTTTCATAGCTTTTATTAAAAGGCTTATACAATTGGATCATAGTTCACACCTCCAGTTTGGAATCACTTCACACTTAAAATTGTCACTTACTGTAATTGAATTCGAACCTTCAATTAAATATAAAGATTCAAAATCCCCACTGACCTGAACATTCTGTAAATCACCATTTTCTCGATAGGCAACACATCTATCCGTGTCGATATAAATTGTTCCTGACGTATTAACTGTCATCTTATTACCATTTACAGACAAAACACATTGCCCTTCACCGCTAATGATATAAATAGGATGAGAAGCCGCATAAGGATTTGTCTGCACCATTTTACAACTATATCTATCTTGGCCAATAAATAAATATCCATATGGATCACAGGTAAATGTGGCCACAAAAGCATTAATTTCTTTTGTGCTTTCTCTTGAGATATCACCAAATTCAACTTTTTTGATTTTATAAAAAATTTCTGAATCATCCATCATCATAAGAGTCTTAGATTTACGAATCATTCTTTTATAGTCTCTAAAAGTTTTATTCAGGTATTCTCTTTTTTCTTTGAAGTTGAAATTGATATCAAATGTAATATCGTCATAAGTGCCTAAATCTTCGAAATACTTTCCATCTCTTCCAGGAATATCATATTCTTTGTAATTACGCTTAGGAGTTACTATATCAGGCCGTCTGACCGGATATAGTTTTTCCCGAACGCAAGAAACATTATCTAAATAAATATCAAATGAACTCATTCTATGCCTCACCCCTCATATAAGCATTAGACACACTTCTAGATCCAATAACTCTTTCCATAGATGAAGCAATATTACGACCATCCAATGTCGTAGTGTTATATACAACAAACGTTGGATCATACCGATAATTCGTATTATCAGTAAACGAAGGATCCATTCCAATATCCATGATATCTTGTAAATCTTTGATTTGGCTTTCTACTCTACTTTTGTTTCTATCAATTCCTGTAGCTAATAAATCCATGAAATCAGGCATCCATTCATCTGCATCGGCAAGCGGTCCTTCATCTGGAACAGAGAAATGCAGATTTTTCTTAATAAAGTTTGTAACTCCACTAATCTTTCCTTTTACCCATCCGGTAAAGCCTTTCCAGATACCACTTGCGAAGTTTGACATCATATCCAATCCCCATTGTAAAAATTGGCCAGGCAATGATTTGATTTCACCTGAAATATTCTTAACCAAATTAACTGCTGCATTCTTCCCTTTTGATGCAAAGGACTTTGCCCAATTGCCAATCGCTGACAACATATTGCTAATCCAATTTTGGAAGTTGTTTAAACCATTCGCAAAATTCTCACCAAGATTTTGGAAAAAATCATTGATTTTCTGTTTTACATTATTAAAACCATCCGCCCATGATTTTTTGAATCCTTCCCATAACTCAGATACTTTATTGCAAACGGACCCCCAAGTTTCCGTCAAGAAATTGAGAACCTCATCCCAATTCTGAATAACATATATAATTGCCATAATAGCCGCAATAATCGCAACGATTATCGCAATCACTGGAGCTGCTGCAGTTACCAAAGCACCGAATCCAACTGCAGACCATCCACATGCAGAGCCAACCGCGACTATCAATGGTGCTATCGTAGTTAGAACTGCAATTACACCGACAAAAATCGCAATCATTTCTTGAGCTGGTCCAGGAAGTTCACTAAAAATCTGAATAATGAATGTCAAAGCTTTTGTGAATTCAGTAAACACTGGCATAACAGATTTAGAAAATTCGGCCATAGCCTCGTTATAATCATCTTGAGCCTTGTTTGATTCAACCAATTCCTTGTTATTTTCATTCCATGCATCTGCTGATTTCATTAATCCTTGTTTTGTCATTTCTTCCAAAACCAACTGAGCACGTTCAGAATTATCTGAACATTGTCCTAACTTTTCATTAAACTCATCTTCTGAAGTTCCAGCCCAATTCAACATATCAGCAAAATTACCTGTAACTGTACCGGTCTTGATTGTCTCGTTGATTGATTCAGCCAAACCATCAATTGGAATCGAATCACCATACTGGGCCCAGGCACCAATGGCTCCCTTTGTAATTTGTGTTAATTGACTTTGTTCCAAACCAATTGCCTGTAAGTTAGCGGTAGTTGTAGCTGCGGATTGCGTATCACCTAGCACTCCAATAAGCTGCTTATAGGTTTGCTTAGTTTCATCCGTTGTGTAATTCAAATGAGATGAAGATACTTCTAAAGAACCCATGATCTTCAAATATTCTTTAGATTCTTCAACTGCTCCTTTTATATTTTCAACCATTCCGGACGCAAAATCAGATACCTGCTGAGCAACCTCTTGCATATTAAAGCTATCTTTAAGTTGTTGAACGTCCGTTTTAGCCTTTTTCAACTTTTCTCCAGTTTGTTCTGAACTATCTCCAACTTTATCAACTTGAGTTGATGCATCGCCTGCACTTTTCTCCAAATCATCTAATTTAGAATCATTGTCTGATATTTCAGAAGATAATCTATTAGCGTATGCAGTTGTCTCATTGAATGCAGTTTTTAACTTAGAAATGGTCGATTCCGTATTCGCGTAAGCCTTTTTCGTTTTCTGAACCTGGCTTGAATTCTCACCATATTCATTTGTTAATTGTTGAATTTCTTTAGCCTGTGCCTCAAGATAATCCGTTTGTTTTTTTATCTGATCCGATAAAAGTTTCATTTTATCTGACTGCTCATCATATTGTTTCTTCAAAACTTTATTCTTTGCAGTCAATGACTCCATGCTGTCAGCTTGAGCATCAAATTCACTTGATACAGCTTTTAATTCAGAACCATACTCTTTTAAATTCTGATTGATTTTAGAAATGGATTGATTAAATTCGGATTCACCTTTAATCGAAATCTTTGGTCCAATATCATATCCAGCCATATCATCACCTCAAATCTACATTAATATATTCTGGCTCTATGTATTCGTCGGCATATCCATCAAGAATGACCGAAGCATCCGTTAGATCCGCTAAATAGCCTAACGGCATTACCAAAAACTCATTGGATGGAATACCAATCTTATAGGCTTTTACCATTAAGTATTTGCTTGAATCACCTTGAAGCTTTTTTTCTTCTTTTTTTTTGAAGATTTTAAAGGCTTAGCCTGGATTTTTCTTTCTTTTGATTTGGAAATACATTTCTTGATTTTTGCAACAATTGCCTTCAATTCTTCTGGATCAGAAGGAATCAAGTACCCAATTGTATCTTTTGGAATCGGCTCCAATAATCCATCTTCACCAATTGGTGCTCTATCATACTTTTGTCGCATGATATTCATAAATGCACATCCTGAATCAATCATTAGATAAAGCATGCTGATCATCATGTTTGCAGCTTCGGCCACATCTTGACCTTCTTCAATCTTTTTAGCAGCTTGTGCAAAGTTTCCCATTTGAGAAACACAAGCTAAAGAAAAAGACATTGGATATCTATATTCTCCAATGTCTATAAACTGAATATTCATGTCCATAAGTCACCTTATTCAACAATATTCGCCTTTTGTTTCAAGTACGCAACCGCTTTTGCTTCATCTGGTAAATCTGCGTAGCATTGCCATGCATGATTACCTGCTGCATCACGCATCACGGATCCCGTGATTTCAGGCAACTGCCAGTCGACTGTATCTTCTTTTGTCTTCGCAGAACCACCTGGAATATTAAATTTAACGCGATTAAACCAAATTGCGCGATAGAATTCTTCGCCGTTATTTTGATGAAGTTCGATAAGCCCGCATCCAACTTCAATTGATTTTGTATTGTCATCGAATACATATTCAGTCACGGATTCCTCACCAACTGTAATTTTATTTTCTTTAATACTCAATAAAAGTTTAGATGTAGCAGGCATCAATTCACCAGTGGTAATAGTCAAAGTTCCTTCTTTGAACTCTCCACCTTCCGATTCTGCAATTTCATTGTCTAAATATAAATTATTATTGTCAGTAGTCGTAATATCAAGACTATACTCACTCATCTTTTCAGGGACGTTACCTTCTGAATAAGTAGTAGTACCGTCTGAATGACTATATTTCGCAATAATTAATTTTGATAAACCTTTTTTTGCCATTATTTGTTCATCTCCTTTTTGAATAATTCATTCATTTTACTGTCCATTGTTTCAACACTCTTTTTTCTATTTTTCCGGACTGCACGACCTACAAAATCATTTTTAGGACGAAAAGACGTTCCTCTCAAGATTGATCTAGCAATCAATGGGACCGGAACTCCCTTTGGATACTTTTTAGTTTTATGACTTGAATATCCGGCAAAACCAACTTTGACATTGATATCATCGCCCTTGCTTTCCATGTCTGATATTCCAAGACCTTTCTCAAGAGCTTTTTTCTCGTAGTCCATAGGACCTTGACTTGCATGATTGGATGTCTGCAACGATTGTATCTCACTGCGAATCCCATCTACAACCACTCCAGCACCTTCATACAATGACATCTTCATGATTGGAACTACATCATCTTTTTCAAGTTTCTGCAGTTTATCAAGATATTCATCAAAATCATTAAATTCAATTTTGGCCATCAATACTCCCAGTCGAATGAATAATGAATGTAACTCGAATTTGTTTCGTATTCAATATTAATTATATTGAATGGAACTCCGTTGGCGTTAAACAAATCAATAACGTCATCCACTAAATCATCGAACTCAACTTTCGTATAAATATCCAACGAACCTTTTAACATGATTTCATCATGCTGATTGTCCAAAAATAAAGAATCAGATTCTCCTTCTTCTTGCCAAACTATATATCTATCGCCTTTATCTCCTGTTGCATCATAATGGTAAATTTCATTAGTACTTGTATACCGCAGTAATTCTGCAAACTCTTTAAGCTTCGAATTCAAACTTTTCATTTAAATGCATCAATGTAAGCTTAGTAATTTGTATACCATTATCATCAAATGTATGTTGAATCTGTGAAATCTGATACTGTGTACCATCTTCCAAAACAACAATATCGTTATATGTAATTGAACGATCTCTGTAAATAGATACAGATTCATCCAGTCTATCCTGTGCTTTTTTAGCTTCATAAAACTTTGTAACACCAATTACTTCATAAGAAAAATAATAAGAAGATTTAAGGCGCAATTTAGATACAGGCATAAAGCCTTTGTCCTGCACTAATACACGCTCATAAATCTTCAGAATTCCATCATCAAATGTCATTATCTTCCTTTTTGTGACCACAGGATATTGTTCAATTCATATCTAAGAGATCTAGGCATAGCTAGCGGGCTATCTTTATTAGCTCTTTTTCTGAATAAGAATGCTGCGTAGTCAATCTTCGCCATATAGTAATCAAAGGAATCATCATCGACGATTCCTTCTCTTGCCATAAGTGAAACAGCTTGTTTCAACAACATTTTTAGATATTCATCGTTGGCATTTGTTGGAGGCATTTGGAGATTCTGCTTTAGGACAGTTAGTTCAGTATCTTCTCCAAAATCCATTGTTTATTACCCTTTTGTGACTTTTACAGTATATACAAGCTTTGACATACCGTTCTTAACAGTAACAACTAAATTCTTAGTTCCTTCTAATGTTAATTCCTGGCCATTATTGTATTTCTTTCCGCCATACATAATAGTCACTGATGCTCCTTCTTGAGCAGGAACTGCATTTACAACGGCATTTGCTGCAGTTGCGCTTACTTCATATTCGTAAGTATTTGAATTGAATACTAATGTTTCTGATCCAAGAGTTAATGATGATAACGTTGCATCGTTCGCATCATCTGCACGGAATGTTGCTGATGTTACTGGTGCTTTACCATCGATTGTCATTACACCGAATCCTTCATCGATTGCAGGTTTTCCATCATAGCGAGCAACTCCACGGAACACTGTCTGATTGTCTAAGAACTTAACGTGTTCAGACTGATCAATCTTAGCTCCGGCACGTTCTCCTAATGTGTATAAATCAAAGTGCCCGAAGATAATATTGTTGTCTGCAATAAAATTAAGCTCAACAATTTCACCACCGACGATAGGCATTGTATTCTGCATTCCGGCAACAATAGCACCATTCATATCTGCATCCAATGATTCTGCCATCAATAATTTATGCGTCTTTTCATTCATTACCCATGTCAATCCTGCAGAAGAGTAATCATTGATTACACATGTTGATTTTTTAATAATATCTTTAAACAATTCTTTGCCAGTAAGGTTAGCACTGCCTTTTAAAATATTTGTAGTATGCAAATCTTTCCATGCTCTAGCCGTTGAAGGATAATCGTTAGGACGTACTTCTTGTGCTAATCGAGTAACGATACCTAATGGCATTTTAACTCCGTGTCCAAATACGATAGCTTTATCCAATGCTTTACCGATTGCTTTACCAATTGCGTTGATAATTTCTGTAGCTAAATCTTCATCGCTGTCTTCTAAGACTGCATTGCATACTGCGAAGAATCCGGCTACTGTGTATCCATCCATCTCAATGTTATTGAATTTCAAATCCATTTCATTCAATGATCCACACATTTCAGTCCAAATACCTTCTGGAATATCTCCCATGATATTTTGACGAGACGTTCCACTTACACTCTGTAAATTAACTCGCGAAATCAATTTAGAATTTTCTTCTACTGTTTGACGAATCAATGGCAACATAACTTGTGGAATTGTTAATCCAACATTTTCAATTGCACGATGTTCTTTAATGCATGTTCTTACGTTTGATAAGAATTTTTCTACATTCTCATCTTTGAAGAAACGATCACGTTCTTCGATTGGCATATTGAAGAATTTATTTCTTACAGTCATTTTCTGTTGTCCTCCTCTATTTTCTCCTTGCTTAGGTTCTCCATCTGTTGGCTGTTGAGACTCTGCATCTTCAATTTCTTTTTCGATATCAGCGATTGTCTCTTCCAACTCTTTCTTTTCATCTTCGTACTCTTGCTTTTCTTCTTCTAATTTTGCGACTTCTTCTTCAACAGCTTTTTGTTCTTCTTCTGTTGAATCATCACGCAATTCAGAAATCGCAACTTCTAATTCTTTTGTACGCTTTTCAAAATCAGATTCTTTTTTTCTTAATTTCTCAAGATTCTTTTTCTGCGTATCTAATTTTTTACGCAACATTAAAACTTTTAACATGCTTATTCTCCCTTCAATCTCTTTAGCATTTCTTTTTTTCTTTGTTCTAACTTCCTAGAACGGATTGTGTTAAATTCCTTTTTACGCGCAGATACCTGCGTATCTTCGTATGCAGGAAAAGTAACTACAGATACTTCATACAGATTCACGGATTTAATCGTCCAATGAACTCCATTTCCGCTTTCTGAATATTCTTCTGAAGTAATCTCAAAGCCAAAACTACATTGATCCACATCGCCACGTTGCACACGAGCATATAGATTCATCGCATCCTGGTCTGATTCATTGATTTCAACTTCGCCCCATAGACCTTTATCATCAACTCTTAAAGTTAATGTTCCTGATTTGGTGCGTCCTAAAACCAAACGTGTATCATGGTCAATCAAACAACGGATATCACCATCCAGTGCTCCATCAAATGCATGCGAATCTACACTTTCAGTAGCCCCATCCCATAACTGATAATTGGAATTGAATACCGCGAAGTATCCGCTGATATACTTTTTCCCATCTGCATCTCTAGTTTTGAATTTAGATAAAGAACTTCTCATCTGATATTTTTTATCCATTATTCTCACCACCTTTTTCCAATTTTTTCTGGTCTCCTATCATTCCTTGTGGAATATAGTTTTCAAGTATGATCAATTCATCTAATCCATCCATCGTAGAATATCCTAGTGAATCTCTGACTTCATTGCCTGTCACGATTCCTCGTGTATACAAATCACATCCCACCGTCGAGAGCGTTTGTATGTCATAGGCATAAAGCGACCTATAATTGAACCTAAAATACCATTCAGGCTTGATAAGTAAACTTCGTGTAAGTGCCTGTTGGATGCACTCACAAATTCCTTTAATTCTTGTATTGATCCAGTTGTTCCATTCCTCTTTATTAAATTCTCCGGCACCTAGTACGAATGCTGGAACATCTAAAATGGAAGCAACTGTCTTCTTATCCATTTCAACTGAGTCTTTGATTGCCAAATCATTCAATGATAATGGTTTTACTGTAACTACATCAAATCCATCTGCAGGAATTAGCCAGGGCTCTCCTGTCTGATTCGATTTAATATATTTATCCAAAAGCTTTTGCCGCCCATCTGAGTTAGAGAACTCATCAACCATTCCATCAACCTTGACAATCAATGAGGGTTGCCATTTTGATTCCATGAATCCTTTCTTTGTAGCACTTGCTTGATCTAACGTTTCGGCCACACTTCGCAAAGATTTACGATATCCAGTACCTTTCCACGGATAGTTTGGATCCGGATTAATCACAATATGAATCAAATCTTCCGGTAAATATTCTTTCCCGTTATAAAGAATGGAATAACCAAAATCACCATTTGGAACGAAAGAAACACTTCCAGGATTCAAAGGATAGATACCTTCAATCAATCCGGATACTGTTCTTGGATACAGAACACAGTTCCCGTCGCCTTCCAATAACAACGAACGAACAATAGAAGACATCCATGTCATTCTTGTCATGTATTTGTTTGGATGAATATCCACTAAATTTGATAGTGCATTACTAATTCTTTGATCACCATTTTTAGAATTCTCCATTAAATGGATTGTCATACTTCCAATTAGATTGGCAATCTTATTAACTGCGCTAATAATTTCAGGATTCTGTGATAATGGTGTATAACCTGCTGACAATAAAGATTCCCAATTTACTGGCATTACAGCTGCATAATTCGACCTTTTCTGTGGATCCGGTCTAATATTCTTCTTTTTGTTTCTCCTTGACAAAATAAGCCTCCTAATCTAAGAACATCGAAGCAGACGAATTCTTTTCTTCTGCAATCAATAATTGTTTACAAGCAATAACTGAACAATCAAACAAATCTATACGTTGGTTTGGCATTACTTTTTGGAAACGAACAAAATCATCGCTATCTTCTGTAGCTTTTACATTTCCAACGCAATACTCATACGCAAGATTATGCACATAATAAAATTCTTGAAGATTAAACTTTTTCTCGATTTCTCTAAAAGCTTCCGTTTTTTCGACGTACAACTGTTTCTGATCACGAATTTTAAAACCAGCTTTTTTCATTTTTAAAATGAATTCACGTGAATACCTTCTGTCGTATCCAATCCATCGAATTCTAAAACCTCTGTCTCGAACTTTTATGAACCATTGAATTACATCTTCATATTCAATAACGTTCGAGTTACAACATGTTAGCCATCCTTCTTCTTCCCACCAGAATACCGGGATGTTATCTTCATCCGATTTCTGATATGCCGTACTACGTGGAATAAACGCATGACTGATGCAGATATCCACTCCTTTATATCGGCCATAAATACAAACACCGGTTAAATCGTGCAGTTTGGATAAGTCCGCACCGCCATACCACTTGATAGGAAGCTTGGCCAACTCATCAATCGTCCAATTATACTTGGCATCGGATGTCTTCACGACATTCATATCAAAATATGTATCAATTTGATTTGTAAAAACATTCAATGATTTCGCAAAGAAATCTTTTCTTTGTTGAGGATCGTTCTGCGCCTGGATTGCATCGTTCATTAAGTCTTCGGCACGAACAGATTGACCAATACCAGGATTGGCCATCGCCTGAACATCTGGATTCATGTAATCCAAAAACTTTGCACCTTCCTCATTTTCCGTTAGATCGGCTTCGCAAATAAAAACGAAGTATTGCTCATCGTCTACTTCGCCATCTAAAATCTTTTTGCAATATCGAACTCTTTGCGCTAGAAAACTGTTTGGATCATCTCCAGCGGTTGAAATACCAATAATCAATTTATTTGCGTAAGCCTTCATAGCTTCTTTAAACAAATTGTATTGTTTCGGCTTTTTAAATGCGTGAACCTCATCTGCAATCGCAAAGTTACAGTTAAATGAATCTTGCGCATCTGGATTTGTGGCCAACGCATTTAATTCGAACATTCCGTCATACATTTCTGCTTTTATAGAATGTTCGTTATTGTTGTCGATAATATGAAACAATCCACCATCCTCATCAGATTCACCCATGTTTCTTACGTTATATTTAAGAAAATTGAATGTTTCCAACGTTTGTTTTAGTGCTGCGGCCACAACATAAATCTTGGATCCGGATTTTCGATAAAGTAATCCAACCGCATACGCTAATGCTGCGGAAAATGATGTTTTAACATTTTTTCGAGGAATAAATATTAAAGCCTCATGATATTTCTTTATCTTTGTTCCTTTTCGGTAGATTCCAAACAGGTTGTAAATAATGAATTTATGAAAAGGCATCAAAATAAAAGGAGTACCTCGTAAAGGTTCTCCGTCTTGTGTTTCGCCCTGCATATGGCAAATTGTTTTTTGAATGATTGAAATAATGAAGTCTGCATCCTTTGGATTGAATTCATATCTTTCGTCTTCTAAATCTCTGTAAAATCTATCAATTGCTTTTATACGATAAATATTGGCTTTGATTTTTCCACTCTTACAATCTTCACAATATTTCTGTACTTCTGAAAAATACTTTCCATTATACACTACTTAACACCTGCGCCAATCTACTTTGTTTTGCGGATTCAAGTCCGTTTGATTTAATCGCTTTTAATCCTTTTGGAGTTAATCCTAAAGTTGTTTCAATCGTAAGAAGGTTCTTCTGAAGTGTTTCGATGGCCAAATATTCTGCGGTCTTGCGAATATTCTCATTTCCGGATTTATTTTTAAAAGTCTCTGTCACTTTGCACCCCTCTTCGAACCACTTTGCATACAGCAAATCGTACTGAAATCGCATCTCTGCATACCTGCGAATCGTAACATCGAACTCCTTCTTGTAAGTACCGATTTCTTGCATATATAAAACAGTTTTGTTGAAAATCAAATTTGTTTTTCTGCTGACAGTTGCTTTGTTCATTTTGGCCATCACCCCCTTTTTTCAAAAATTGCTCAGAGTTGGAAAGATGGATACTCCCCCAGGGAACCAATTTTCATTTCAAAAAAATTTAGGTGGGGGGATCTCTTTCAGAGCAATCTTTTTGAGGCTATCTCATCCAAATCCACACCCAATTCTTTGGCAACATCACGTTTATCATAAGCTCCAATCAAATAGAGCAGATAGATTCGTATAAGCCTACATAGTTCATCATTAGATTGCATAATCTTTTTTCTTCTTTCTCCAATCAACTCCTGGAATCGTATGTCTTTTCAATTCTTCGCCAAGCTCAGTCAATGCACCAGTGCTTCTGTTCTCCAACTTGTTGTGCTCGCCTACGCTTACACTAATTAGATTCCAATCGCAGAACCGATATTCCGGATATTCATCTGCTGGATAGATATGATGCACAACTTCTGCCTCTACTCTTCTGCCATATCGCTTTGAGATCTGACAAAGATATCCATCTTTTCTAAGAATTGACTCTCTTTTCTTTTTCCATCTCTTAGTCTTGTAATCCATGCTTTTTACCTCGTGAAGACAGTCTAGCAAGGAAACTGCCTACACCAAATAAAAAAAGCACATGTGCGTGCTTTCATGTATAAAAGATTCAACGCTTGGCTTGTCGAATCTTTTACGCTACTAATATACTACATTAAAGCGGTGGCCAATGGCTACTCTTTCAATTTTTTTGTATAATTGATTCGAAAGAGAGGTACATAATGAATTCATCAAATACAAAAACGAATGTTCCATCCAATTCACAAACGCGTACAGGACTTGGATCGACATCCCCAAGAAGACCGAATCCATCAACCACGAAAAAGCCGAGATAGGCTTTTTTTATTTTGGTTCAGGAATAATCACAATCTTGATTTGTTTATCTACATTCACATATACTTCAACATCATCATTGTTCTCGCATTTATTCATGGCTTCATCAAACGTTAGCTTTTTCAATCCTGGAAATGGATAAATAGAAAATTCATAAGTTTTACTTTTTTGATTCTCCCATCCCATACATCCGTGAATCAGTAAATCATTAGTTCTCAAATCATATACATAAACGAATAAAACTTCATCTCTGTCAAACAGAATTGTTTTAACAGATTTAGGGCTAAACGTTCCTCCGCCAAATGATTCTTTTCTTTTTTCACTGATGTAATCCGTATATTTGTTAATAAGCCATGGAAACAACGTAAATGATAAGAACAGAGTTAATGCAATTGTTACTGCAACACTTAATGCAATGCTCCATTCAAGTACATCTGTTAGTAAGAAACATAACGCTAGATTAAGCAATGAAAATAATCCAAGGGCAAAAACTTTACCACTCGAATCATTTTCGTTAATGTTTATTAAATTTAAATTTTCAAGAATAAAATAATTAACATATCCACATCCACCAGCTGTAACAAATGCCAAAATCATCTGCTTTAATAAATCTTCCATGCATTCACCCTGACTTTCTATAATATATTTTTAATCATAGCATGAATGTGCTTTTTTAATCCACTACGACTGAATCCGTATTTGTCAGCTACATCATACTGTGACATTCGAAAAAAATACAAATCATACATGATATTCATATCTGTGTAACCAAGCAGTTCAAACGCTTTGCATTCGTTGATTCTCTTTTTGTAATAAGTAATTTCACGCTCACGCTCTTCAATCGTTTCTAACAAAGCTAATTTAGAAGTAAATGTTCTTTGATATGTCGGCATTGGATAGTTAGATTTCATTTGTTCTTTAGACAGTTCTTCGACTGAATGTGATAAACCTAACATTTTATGATTTAGCTCTTCTAGTTCTTCATTCAACTCGATGATTCTATGGCAACAATAATCAAGTGATTTGAAATCACCAATAAACTGTGCGACTGTTTTTGATACCTCAATCATGCGAAACCTTTTCAATACCTGAACAACGTGCCCATGGTGTTCCAGACGAATATTTACTTTCTACACGCTTTCTCAAATTAAAGACTGTTTGATTTAAACCACAGTTTTCTCTTTCCAACTTTGAATATTCTTGTCTGATATATTCAAGCTGTTTTAATCCTGCTTCACGCATTCCACCATTTTCAACATCATATGTCATGATCTTAATTAATTCAGTTAAACAATCAAATGCATTCTCTGCCGTTTGATTGTGTAATACAACTTTTTCCATTCTTTTCCCCTTAATACAACGAAAACAAAAAACAAACAAATTTAACAATACTTGAGATAATCCATACAGTTCCACCTACAATGGCCGTAAACATCCATATGTATAAAACCCCAAACAGAATAATAAATACTAATCTCCAATTAATCTTCATATGCTGCGCTCATCGCTTTTTTTAACTCCATGTATTTACACATATACCAATCAGATTTTTCCATGTCCTCTTTACCATTTTTATTCAATGCTCTATATCTGTATTTCCAAACATTGCACAAACAAAAATTTGCGACTACTGACATTCCAAATACTGCAACCATTTCATCGATGCATTCATATGATCCACTCTCATAATGTTCTGGATGATTGACTGCGTCTTTTTCTTTTACCATTGTGGATATCCTCCTTCACTGTATGACATTTCTCTTTCCTGATTATTACTTTGCGAATCATCTTTCTTATCTAAGAATTGCAAACTTTCAACCATCACATCGCACGTGTAGATTGTTTCACCATTGTTATTCGTAAACTTACCTGTCTGCAATCTTCCATCAATTCCAATTAAAGAGCCTTTCTTCAGATACTGGTACATCAAGTCTGCTGTTTTGTTCCAGGCAACACAACTAATGAAATCTGCATCCGGTTGTCCTTGTGTCTTCACTTTTCTACTAACTGCCAAAGTAAACTTACAGATACTTGCTCCATTTGGTGTTTTTCTAATCTCAGGATTCTTGGTCAATCTTCCTACTAAAATAACTCTGTTTATCACTCTTTCTCCTCCTTTTTTCTTTGTCAAATAACCTTAAATTATTTTCCAAAATCAATTCTGCACTGAGAGCCCTAGTTTAAAGGCTCTCTGTACATTTTTTTGAACTAAAAACTTTTTGCGTTTTTCAAACTTATATTGCCCCTGGATATAATGCATTTTTTATCTGCAAATCTAGTGAAGAAAACACTGATTCAACATCTGTAAACCTTCGATTTAATTCACGCATCGATTCTTTAAGTGATATTGATGACCCAGGTTCTAGAGCACCAAGTGCCACAAATTTTATCTGATCCTCATCTAAACAAAATATAGCTCCATCATCAAATTGAACATCATAAAGCGTAGGTTTTACATAGTTGCCTTTGCTTATAACGCATGTATGGATTACTTTACCGATCTGACCAATGTATTCTTTTTTGAGCTTTCCTGTGCTGCTTACCAATTTATGCTCATATCCATCAGTTAAGCTTAATAGTTTTACTTTGGTTCCCATTCATTGACACCAGCCATCGTTCCCTTTAACATTTCAATAGCTCTATTTTGACAAATACATTCATTGACTATTTTCTTATAAGCATCAAAATACCATTCGTCTTTGACTCCGTTGTATGTCAGTTCATAATACATACCATCAGGAAGATTGGTACTAATAAGATACTTCCAATTCTGCAATGCTTTGCATTTCCAAACAACATAAACTTCTAATTCAGATAAATACTTTTCATAGTCTTTATCAGACTTATCTAAGCTGTTAATCGCATATTGTTTAGCAATACTGATTACGATCATATCCTCATAACTTGTCACTAAATTCCCTTGAAATAATTCATCTAAAACTACATTACTAATCATTTTCATTCTCCTTAAAATTATCTTCATTGCCTTGTATTCCCATAAACAAATAGAACAAATTTCTTTTACAGTTCTTACAAGGATGTTCATTTTTCAAATTACTACTATATTTACAGTTTTCACATTCACGTTTTTCCATTTTGATTACCTCTTCAATAGCTTCATATCATATCCACTCATAACAAATTTTTCTGTCAATTTATGATTACAAGAATTGCCTAATCTTTCATAGATTAATTCCATTTCTTCGCGTGTGAAATTTGTTCCTAAACACTTATTAATTTTTGACAAAACATCATCTTGATATCTTATGGTCCTCCATTCCTGACTGTATACCAATGCACATGTACAATCTCTGCTACACCATTCGAGCAACTTGTATTTCAATTCTGTAGGTGTATTCACATCACGCAAACAAATATACAAATTTGTTTTTGGAATCAAAATAAGCTCGTTATTGTGGTTAATAAACGATCATGGAAATTCCCTCATCACTTCAAATACATAATCTGTCATTTTTATTCTCCTTTAATTTCTGCTATTTCTTCCTCTAGAATTCGGGCCTCATTAAGGCACTCATCCAACTTATACTCAAGATATTCTATGATTGCTTTTTCAATTTCTGCCTTTGCTTCTTTAACTGAATTAACCCTGAGCGGTTTCATACAATCTGGATTAAACACACACATGCAATCGTAAGTATATCGTTCTCGATGGCCTTTTGGATGCACGTCCAATACTGCGACAGGTCTTCTTTCCTCATATTGCCATTCTCTAGGAAATGCATTGCAATATAGGTAATAAGCATTGCATTTTTTATCGTATTCCCAACGCATACTCTTTTCATTCTCCTAACTTACTGATTGCTAAATATTCAACATCTTGTTGGCCTTCCCACCAATCATTCAACCAACAAACTATTCCATCACATTCGCATCCCCATGATGCAGCTTCTATGGAATATTGCCATTCTTGTTTGAATACATCAGTGTTATATCTATATCTTAGATAAACAAGGAAATTTGAATCATTGTTTTTCCACATGTAGTCATTCAATTCACCCTCAGTTATCCCTTTTTTTAAAGGAACAAATCTAATTGAAGGGACTTTGATTTCAACTAGCTTTTCTTCTTCTGTATATCTGTCTACAAGTTCTTTCAATGTATCTAATTGCTTTCTGTAATTATCATTCGCAATTAGCGCTTGTCTTTGCTTGTGCTCATCTCCTGGATGAATAAAATCAAACAAATAAAACGAATTCAAATTATGCAATGCATATTGATATTTGTTCATGATTCACACCTAAAGATTCTCTCAAGAAACATAAATGCTTCTCTGATTAGCTCAACAATAAAGAAAATTGGCCACAAAACAAGAAACAATGCCGCAATTTTTTCAACATCAATTAAAGGTTTACTAATGGAAAGTATTGAGAAAACTAACAAACCTAAAACAAAATATAAAAGCATTAAATAAATTATTGATTCCGACATTTATTTTCCTCCAATTTATGTAGTTCATATTGATATTTATTCATGATTCTCATTCTCGTCAGTAGATTTAAACTTATGAATCCAACTTTGCAAATATTCGATTTGTTCTTGAACGAATTCAACAATTTTTTCTTCTACTTCTAATTTAGCTTCTTCGATTGTTTCTGCATATAAATCATAAGGCTCGTCACTTTCATATGTATCTTCAATCTCAAAATCCGCATAGAACGCTCCACAATCATGAAATATAGTTGCGATAATTTCATCTTCGTAAAATCTTGTAAAATGTAGCTTATAATTCAAATCTTCTTCGTCGTATTCCCAATATTTATCTTTGTTACTGTAGTTTTTAGACATTGCTTTGTCCTCCTATTTATATTTCATGCTTTCCAACATATTCTTCTTAGCTTTGTTTGTCGTTCTAGTATACAAAGATGTTGTCTGTATAGAATTATGGCCAAGAATATCCATAAGATCCGTTACCTGTCCACCGGCATCCAAATAATTAATCGCGAACATATGTCTGAACGCATGAGGATGGATCTTATCCAGGCTTATACCTCTACACTTTCCTGCAATCTTCTTCAACTGGTAGTAAATCTGCTTATAGGTTAAAAAAAAGATTTTTCCTGACTTTATCTTTTCCGTTCTACAATACTTTAATATCTCACGTTTCAAATCGTTTCTAAGAATCACATCACGAATCTTACCTTTGTTTTTTACTGTGATGTAATTCGCTTTTACATTTTCAACTGTGAAATAACTTAATTCGCTCACTCGTATGCCTGTATATGCGAATATTTTCATGATCAGATAGATATCCATTCGATTACATTGTTTGGCCATTCTGCACATTCTCTTAAAATCAGATGGTTCAATCACATCATCAAGCGAAGCTGCCTGTTGAATCTTGATATTTTTTAATGTCATTTTAGAATGATGAGTACGCAACAATTCGTCTGGATCCAAATCCTTTTCGACCAATTCGCAATACTTTATAAACCTATTAGCGATAGTGATATAGTTCTTTACTGTGGCCGGAGCATACTCTTCTTCTAGATTCTTTTTAAAGTCGATAATATCAAGCTTACAGATATCATCGACCTCAAAAGAATTTACAAACAGTTCAACAACCTGTCGATAATGAACCAATGAATTTTTAGACTTTTCATTTTCCGTCTCAAACGCGATAAATTCATCGACTTTGCTAACTAGAAACTCTTTGTTCATTACTTAGCCTTGAAGAAATATCCTGGTAGTTCTTGAAGACTCATCGTCTACAATCTCAATAATTTGTCTTTTGCCAAAGTAATTCTTGGCTTTGCTTAAACATGGAAATCTATGAATTCCATTCATTGAAAACATAATTTCCTGATAATCTTTCACAACACTGATTTCCACGGGTCTAAATGTTGTATTCTTTAAATCTCTTAAAATCACGATATCAACTCCTTATTTATCTTAAATTTATCCGCCCATTCCCTGACAAAGCTAAATGCATCATCTGGAGGAACTGCATTATGATTTGCTCTAAATTGCCGAATAACCTTCTGCTTAAGCTCTAGCGTATACAATGGAACATCCGGTTTATCGCTTAAACGAACAAACATGATTTCCGTATGTCCTTTGGACACCTCGTATGCATAGGTTCTAACACAATGGTTCAATACTTCAGATTCCTTCTTCAATTCAGCATTCGTTTTAACAGGACGAATCAAATACTTTCCGTCTGAGTAACTCAACTCAATATGTTTTTCGTAATTCTCAAGAATCCCCTGTTCAAACCTGGCATCTTCTGTAGCACGCATAGCCCTATATGCTGCACTATGTGCTTCTACTAAATTCGATGGTGTTAGAACTTTATAAGACTTCATGTCCGCTCCAATCGTTTCCGCGAACTTCAAATAATCTTCGTAAATATTTATGTTCCAATCATCTATCTTCGATGCATACTCCAATACTCGTGGACACATATACTTACGTATATGCTTAAACTTCAATTTTCTGATTTTCAACAGCTCTTCCTCGTTGGCCCATGGAAATTTTCTGCACAACATAAGATGCGTGTAATCCATCTTTGGAAGAAGCGGAACAAACTTACGATCAACTTTAAATATCTTATCCAAACTCTTTTGACTTAGATCAAGAACACGAAGACTAGGAATGAACTGACTTAAATCTGCTTTCACAAGATATTCGATTTTCGGTTCTTTTCGATATGCACAAACATAATCAAAGAAATCTAATCCTGATTGATTTAATTCAGACTGATACTGGCAATACGGAATATTCAATAGCTTGATCCAGTCTTCAACTGAATACATCTTCATTGGATAGAAATTCAATTTACTGTCACTAATCCAAAACTTCAAAGGATAATCGAAATCAACTCTTTTGCCAAACATTCCACAATATAGATTGCCAACCAAAAACTTCTTTTCGCCTTCTATGTATCGAGCTACTTCCTGGATTTTTAGCTCTACTGAATGATTCGGATTCTTGAACAATTGAAATCCAAATATTCTCTTTAATAACTTTCCGTATTACATTTCTAGTGTTTCAACAAAATAAGTTCGGCTACAAGCTTCTTTTGCGAGCCATAAATCCATTTTTGAAAAAATAAACTCTTCAATGCCTTTTGGCCATGTGAGCTTCCTTGTCTTCAATCTCTCTAAAACAGACTTTCCTGCTTCCATTCCGATTCTTCTTTCTTGGGCTTTTTCTTTTGATCAACACTCTTTTTAACGATTGCCTTTGCAGATTCAAGATTCAAACGCGAAGGCTGTTCTTTATCACCACCAACATCTTCTTCATCGTAGTAATGAACGGCCAAACCAAACACTTCTTCATCACTGATGATCGCACAGTTTTTCACGGCCTTCTTTTTAGCTTCAGAAACAATGTAGTTCCACATTCCATCGACAGACTTCTTAGGATTATCCAACTTTGAAACCATGTCATTACGTGACATCAAATATTCACAGATTATTTTCAATCCTTGATTCTGCTTGATTGTCTTATATTCATCTTCAAACCTAGACATACAAACCTCCTAGTATGTCTTTACAGGCACAAGTACACTCATCAGTTTTAAAACGTCACACGAACCACGAACAATTAATGGTTTTCCGATACCTGGAGTCGTAATCTGAACTTTTTCAGAATTAATAACATCAAGTGCATCTCTTAAATACTTCCCATTTAAATTGAATTCGATTGGATCCGACATCAATTCAACTGTTTCAAGCTCTTCATATGTTTCTCCAATCATCTCAGATTTTGAATCGACATGAGATTCTTCGGTACCAAACGACAAATGCACAATTTGCTTCCCGTCAGATTTCACAAAATCACAACGTTTGATTGCTTCTAATAATTCATTTTTATCCATTTCGATACAATACGAACAAGATTTTGGAATGATTCTAGAAACATCTGGGTACGTTCCATTCAAAAGTTGTGACTGATACATTCTATTGTCAGTTTTAAATTGAATTTTATTCTCATCGTAGAAAACAGAAACCTCATCATTAAATGTTTTCAAGAATTCCACACAAGCCTGTCTAGGAATTGTAATACTGGTATCCTTGCAATCCATGTCAATAAATGCATATCGATTCATTCGATACGAATCAGAACCAACGATTGTAACTTGACCATTATCCACACTTAAATGAACACCTGTAAGTATTGTACGTGATACTGCAACCGGTCCTGCACTAGCAACACAGACCAATGCTTTTTCGAATGCTTCACGTAATGTTTCGATTGGACAATACAATTTATTGCCCGGTGCATTTAAATCTATTTCTGGATATTCAGAAACATCTGTACATGTTAATTTAAACTTAGCTTTCCCACACTTGATATGCATTAAATTATCCGTACAATCCACTTCAACTTGTTGGCCAGATACTTTTCGAATGATCTCGCTAAAATATTTAGCATCCACTAAACATTGGCCACATTCTTCAATGCCAGTATCCATTGGCAATGTCTGCTGCATTGAAGCAGTTCCATTGGATCCAGTAATCACAACCGAATTTTCTTCGGCGACAATTTTTAAATTTGCTAACGCAGGCAAAACAGATAACTTATCAATTACCTTTGACACGTTGTTCACTGCATTTAGCAATGTCTTTGTTTCTATATTGAATTTCATTTCATTTTTCCTTTCTTGATGCAATTTCATCAAGTTCCATTTCTTTTAACTCATCAGAACTATAAGCTTTAAAAAATGCTTTTGTTGGTTTAACTAGAATCCAATCCTTAGCAAGTATGTCGTCCGACATTGGATTCCAAAATCTTAAATATTCATTTCGTTCTGGAAGATAAACCGCGATTTTGTAAATCATTACGTTTGTTGGATATAAATAAGTCCCTTTTTTGTGATCGTAACTATTTTTTCTTACAAATCCCATTTTTCTTTTTTTAGCTAGTTTGATTGCTTTAACAATATTCATTCACGACACCTCACTTTATAGATCAAACAAAATTACTACAACCTCATAAATATTTATTAAAGTTAATAAAACAACCATTTTCAAAGTACCCTTCACTATTGATTCATCCTGAGGAAGAGATTCGATTAAAAATACTGCGTAAATAATCACGAATGCTTCTGCAATTAAAATTTGATTCATTTGTTTACTCGTTCAAATATTCATCAAACTTATCACCAAACAAAACACTCGGCTTCAAATAAGATTTCATGATTGGATCAGATATCCATGCATCACATTTCTTTTCAATGACACATTTAAAGTCCGCCAAGCTATATCCAGCATTCAATTTATCCTGAATCAACTTTCTAGTTAATTTAGTATCAGGAGAGAATTCCTTCTCTGTTTCGACATTAAGCATTTGAATGATTGTTTTAATAATTTCCTGTTCTTCGTCAGAAGAACAATATAAATTATTAATATTCTTTATATTCTTTATATTCTTTATTTCTTTAGTTGTTGTGGTTTGTTTGTTTTTTGTTTGTTCTTCGTTTGTTCTTTGCATGTTGTCTACTTGTTTTTTGTTTGTGGCTTGTTTGTTGTCATCACCAACGAAACACTGATAATCATTGTATTTTGTAACGATTATGAGTGTGTTTTTGTTTGTTGAAACTTTCTCAATCTCGCCTGTTTTCTGTAAATTTTTTAAAGCTCTTCTTACTTGTTCCGCAGTCAACGCTGTTTCAGCGCTTAAACTGGCATAACTTGTAACAAATGAACCTCTTTTTATGACTTGCCCTCTCCAATCGCGATCAACATAATTCGCTTTCAAAAGCAAATGAATAAACAGACAGAATGTAGGAAGATCGGTGTACCATTCCCAATCAACAATTCGACGATGCAATTTAATGAATCCGTCTTGTTCCATAGGCACTACTCCTGCGCTATTGGATAGCCATTGAAGCCCTTGATATGAACAAGCTTTGAACTCAAACTCTCTCTTTTGACATTCAATAAATTAGCCAATTCATTAGAGCTTAGAGTTTTAATTATTGTTGAATAGTCTTTACTAACTAAATAGTAAGTTGACTCTCTAGTACTCATATTCTTTTTCTCCTTGCTATATCTATCTCGAGCCCTGCAACCTAGATACCACAATCCGCGTAAATCTTGTTAAAAAGGAAGATAAGTTACAGAAACAATCCATTATTTTTTTGACGTGCTAGATCAAAAAATACATTATGTAGAAAGCGAGTGCGGATCACGTCGATTTGTGGTGATACCCAGGTTGCAGAACCCGAGAAAAAGTTTTATAATTTAAGTGTTATTTTTTTGGGAGTGCTTAGTCACTCTCTTTTTTTATTGCCGGCTCATAAGCATATCCTGAATAGTCATATAATAATTTAGGACTTATGTAATAAGATAAATTCTTACTACCGACAACCTTAAAGCAAGAGCCAATTGGAAGTTTCCCCTGCTGCATTCCAATACGAATAAATGCTTCTGTTACATTCAATGCATTCGCAGCTGCTGCAATAGGAACCTTCATTCCGTTGAATTCCATGAGGCCTCCTTTCTACCAAACTTGTTTGGCCAAAATAATAAAATTTAACAATGTAATCATGAATCCGAATGAATATAGAATGAATAAATCATCTTTTTCATCTTTGCCGATTCCACCTTTTTCAAAAACAACCTGAACATTCACTTCTGGCTGTTCTTTTCTTTGTCCAAATGCAGGGATATCCAATTTATTTTCCATAACTGCATCTACTTGTTTTGCCGTTGATTTAGACGCCATAATTTAATTCCTCCTGTTCTACATCTTTAAAGCAATTTGAAATAAGACATAAATGATTGTATGCTTCATCATCTTCAAAACCTTTGTAATGAACCACTTCAATATCATCTGTATTGAAACCGAAATCTTTCCCTTCTGGATAAGCAATTCCATTTGGAAAATCAGTAGCACAATAATCAAATATGTCCCTTGTATGCTCATCGACTCTAAAATGACCAATGATCATAGCTCTGTTTTCTCTTCCTTTGATTGAAACAACTGTTCCAATCGGCAATAAAGTTCTCATCTCTATCACTCCTTTGATTTTTATCAGTAGTATTGATTTACGTACAATTACGAATAGTTAATGCAAGATGAGGTCACTTTACGTGACACTATTCTTTATAAAAAATATAATTGACACTTTTCCCTAAAGCCGTTGCAATCTTAACTTTAATTTCATCTCTAGGTATACGTTCTCCGGATTCATACATACTGATAGTTGAAGTAGCTGTTCCAATCATATTGGCTAGAGTTTCCTGAGAGTATTTTTTACTTTCTCTTAGTTCCTTAATTCGTTTTCCAACAATTTCACTATTCGGCATTTTATTCACCTCTTCCTATGTCACTTACCGTGACTTCACAATCATAATACTCTGTGTCACATAACGTGTCAATAATTAAATTCACTTTTTGTGAACTTTCTATTTGTCTGTGTTCACTTATTGTGATATTATCAAAATGGAATAGAGGATAAAATAATGAGAACAATCGGAGATACAATAAAATTATTAAGAGAAGAACGAAGACTATCGCAGCAGCAATTGGCTGATACTTTAAAAGTTGGACGCAGTACAATTTCCATGTATGAATCCGGGTCTAGAATCCCTGAAGATGAAACTAAAGAACAAATTTGCGATTTTTTTAATGTTGATATGAACTATCTATACGGTAAAACAAATACTAGAAATTCATATCGTGAAAATAAATCTGTTCAAGAATTAGATGTGAAAATTGAATTTGATGATTACTTCCCTTTACATTACTGTACAAATCTAAGTGCTGGAAGCCTTGAAGAACTATTAGACAATGATCCTGATGCAATTGTATATGTTCCAATCAAATTCCAATTAAGGAAGAACCGCCTACATGCATTCAAAGTAAATGGAACAAGCATGGATAATGTTATTCCTGATGGTTCAATTGTAATTGCAGAAAAGGTAGATAATGCACTGGATTTAAAGGATGGAACGATTGTAGTGGCTTGGGTAGATAATGGAGCTACTGTAAAACGTCTATATGCCAAAGAAAATTCGGTGACTTTAATGCCAGACAGCTCAGACAAGTCTCATAGACCAATTGATGTTAATCTTGAGACTTCACCAATACAAATCATTGGCCGTGTAATTTGGCACATGAATCCTGATGATATCGCAAAAATGTATTAATGCTAAGAAAGGAAATGAATATGAATAACCATGAAATAGCTATGGAAGCTTATTTCTATGCATACAATCATACGTTGTATGGTGGTATATCTCAGAAAAACGCAATCAAGTGCTACGAACAAATTATCGCAAGAATGGATTCTGATGAAAGACTGGATTTGCCATTCATGACTGCGCTAGGAAATTGTTATGTGGCGACTAAAAAGCGTCTTATAAAATGTTCAAAGTCTTTATTTGGCTATAAATTTGAAGAATTGAAGTGGGATCAAATCAATTCCATTTCATTCGATAGCACATTGACAACAGGAGCTCTGTTACTGGATACAGTCAACGGCAAGATTAAAATATCTGTTCATAGGGACGGCGCTGGATATGCCTGCCAACAATTGAGAAAGCTGAAAAATGCTGCAAAATAAAAAAGCCTGGATGCTACGAACATCCAGAACGATCAAGAGTACTGCCGTAAAAAGTAGATTGAGAAAGGAATTGGATTATGAATGATATGCAACATATTTATATTTACATGGATGACTCTGGTAAAATTTCAAAATTTGAAGACTATGCCGTTTTTGCAGGCATTGTTATCAAAGACGGAAAACAAAAATCTGAATTTAACAACAAATATAGAGCGATTGTAAATAGCATTAAGTGTAAGTATTGTGAAAAGACGAATGATAATTGTAAAAATGAGTGTCCAGAAGTAAAGGCGGTAGCCATTAGTCCTACCCATAGAAGACGAATGATTAATTTTAGTAAATCTTTTACTACATTCGGTGTTATTACGTACAACAAAAGTCTATATAGCCATATCATCAATGATAAAGGCGCAAAAGGACGTTTTAATGAGTATGCTCAAAGAAGAATTATTAAAAATACTGTTAAGCATTTAATCAATAGTGGAGCGATAAATCCTAATATGCCCGTTTATCTGCATGTTAATATTGATGAAATGCCTACAAAATCAAATGGATATTATTCTCTTAAAGATGGATTGGTGGAAGAATTAAGGCACGGAATTATTAATTATAATTATTCCAAACAATTTAAACCTATCATTCACAGTGATTTGGAGATACAGGTAATATATAAAGACTCAAAGAAAGATTTAGGAATACAAATGGCAGATATATTGGCAAATACAATTAGGCATTCGTTTGTCATTAATAATAATTGGTTTGATACAAGTGAATATTTAAAAAGAAAATGCCACATAGATGTCATTTTAAGATTGCCATAATAAAAAAATTCCACTCATTGAGTGGAATCTAATCGGGGCGACGTACTTAACATACGCTTAGTATTCTTAACCATCCACCGACTATTGACCTGTCGAGGAGTAAGTACCTCCGGTATTCAAATTATAATTCGCATTTTGTTTGTTGTCAACAAAAGCGTGCTCATTTATATTATCAAAACTTTGCACGGACGTCAAATTTATATTTAAAATCAACAACAATTAGTAAACATAGAATTAAAAAGTCAATTAATGTATTAGATCCAATTGGTAAAATACAGTTATCTAATGAAACAATGGATAGAATTGACGATTCAGTACTTTTCAATTAAGATATAATTGAATTAAGGCCTTGCGTCGTTTAGATTCATATTATGGCCTTAGCGCCGATTTATTGGAAGCTACTGAGTTAATCTCGGTAGCTTTTACTTTTATAAAACAATAAAAAACTGGATGCTGCTAACATCCAGGTAAATAAAGAGTACTGCTAATACTCTAGGCATAAAAGTATGAATCCGAATCAATGCTTTTATGTGCTCATTTTACCATGAATTGGAGGGAAATAAAATGGCACAAAAGAATTTTAGGCTTCCTAGTGGCTATGGATCTGTGACTAAACTATCAGGAAACCGAAGAAAACCATATCGAGTGCGTATTACTACAGGTTGGGAAGTAGACATGGAAACAATGAAATGTAACCAGGTACGTAAGACTATTGGATACGCAAAGACACGTCAGGAAGCGATTCAAATGTTGGCTGAATACCATCATCATCCACTGGATCTTGACGAAAAACATACAACTTTCTACGAAGTGTATGAACGTTATTACAAGGAGTACCTAGAGCCTTATGAATTTGAAAAAAAGAAAAAGAACAATATAAACAGATTCAAAGGTAACATGAAAGTATTTGAATCAATATACAATGTTCCATTCAACGAATTAAAACTGAATGATTTTCAACACATTATCGATAGGTGTGGAAAGAACTATCCAACACTAAAATCAATTAAAACGACTTTAAGACAGCTTTGTGCTTATGCAATGAAATATGATATCATCACGAAAGACTATTCTGAGTATGTTGATATACTTAAGTATAAAGATAGAAATCCAAATGCATTGAATCGTACAGTATTCACAGAAGCTCAAATTAAGAAGCTTTGGAAGGAATCTGACGATATCTATGTACAAGTCATACTCATGTTAATTTATTGCGGAGTGCGTGTTTCTGAACTCCTCAATCTAAAAAAAGAAGATGTTGATATGGAGAATCAAATATTTAAAGTAGTTGATTCTAAAACCGCGGCTGGTATCCGAGTTGTTCCAATCGCGGATAAGGTTTTTCCTTTTTATGAACAATGGATGAAACATGATTGTGAATACTTGATTTGTAATAAGGATGATTGGCACTGCTCATATGAGAATTATCGTGATACGTATTGGGACCCAATAATGGAACGATTGAAAATGAAACATACTCCTCATGACACTAGACACACATGCATATCACTTCTAACACAAGCGGAAGTACTTCCTACAACAATAAAGAAAATTGTTGGCCACAAGGGCGCAATGAGTTTAACTGAGAAGGTATATACGCATTTAGACTATCAAACACTCTTGGATGCGATCAATAAAATATAAAAAAATTGCCTCGGATTGACCGAGGCTTTGTTGTATTTATCGTGTGACCTGTAAGTGTCCTGTGTGTGACCTTTACATAGTATTTTATAGTGTTTTAGAAAAAGAAAAAAGCCTTTATATAAAGGCTTTTGCGTTCTCTTAGTAAGTAAAATACTAACGTTTAGAGAATTGTGGAGCACGACGAGCTGCTTTAAGACCGTATTTTTTACGTTCTTTAGCACGAGGGTCACGAGTAACGAATCCTGCAGCTTTTAATACTGGACGGTAGTCTTCACTAGCTTCCATTAAAGCACGAGTGATTCCGTGACGCATAGCACCAGATTGACCAGTGTATCCTCCACCTTGTACGTTGATAATCACATCAAATTGATCAACTGTGTTAGTGATTTCTAATGGTGATTTAACAACCATACGTAAAGTTTCCAATGGAAGGTATTCTTCCAAAGTTTTTCCGTTGACTACGATATTACCTGTACCTGGACGTAAAAAGACACGAGCAACAGATTTTTTACGACGTCCAACGCCATGATATTGAACAGTGTTAGATTTTTTCATATTCTATTCCTCCTTATCCTCTTACCTTCAATTCAACAGGTTTTTGAGCAGCATGTGGGTGTTCGCTACCAGCGTATACGAATACGTGTCCACGTTGTACATCACCTAATTTAGTGTGAGGTAACATACCTTTGATTGCTCTTTCAACCCATTCAACAGGGTATTTCTCTTTCATTTCTTTAGCTGTACGCACACGCATACCTCCAAAGTATCCAGAGTGGTTGTAATACTTTTCAGTATTCAACTTGTTTCCAGTCATTTCGACCTTGTCAGCATTGATCACAATTACATAATCACCACAGTCAACATTTGGTGTGTATGTAGGTTTGTGTTTACCTTTTAATACATGAGCACATGTTGAAGCCAAACGTCCTAATGTTTGTCCGTTTCCATCAACTACATACCATGTACGTGTTACATCGGCAGGTTTTGCCATAGTAGTTTGACGCATATCTAATTTCCTCCTTGATTTGAGCGTTTACCGGGGCTCAAAAGGCCAGAGTTTAGCCACCTAATATGATATTCAATATCTATATAAAAGTCAATCAAAAAAAGCAAAAAGTTTAGCTTTATTTTAGCTAAACTTTGATCTTGTTTTCTTTTATCTTTTTATAATCAATTGAAGGTATATCATCAATGATTTCTATATCAAATTGAGATAGTTTTTCTAATGCTAAATCATACCATTTTTTGTTTAAATCACCAGTCTCATGCGCATCCATACCAATGATTGCCTTTACATCATATTGCTTGGCAATCTGCCAGAATCTAGAATGTGGATATTCTTCATACCCCATACACTCATTATGCTGCATACCCAATACATTAAACTCTAATGGTACATTATAATCTTGGCTTGTCTTACAAATTCTATGGAAGCCCTCTTCGATTTCAGGTGTTATTACACCACCCGTACTTCTTAAAATCAATTCAGGATGAGCCAAGTATGCATACATACCCGTTTTCATACCTTCCACACAAGTATCAAAATAGCCTTTAATATACTTACCTTTGGCTCCACCTAAATAAATACGATCTTCATCTGTGCCATAATAATGATTACCAAAAATCAAGTAATCAATATCATTTTCAATACAGAAATCTAACAACCAATCCATATATTTAGGAAAGTATTCAGCTTCTAAGCCAAAACGAATTTCAATCCGCTTCTTATATCTATCTTTCAAATATAAAACGCTATCTTTATAATCATCAAATTCATCAAGCTTCATGCGCATATGAGCTACAAAGCTTGAATCATATTTCCAACAAGCATGATCCGAAAATCCCAATACTTCAAAGCCATTTTGAATGGCAGCACAAACAAATTCTTCATCATTGCCAAACGCATGATGACAACGAGATGTATGTGTATGAAAATTTGTCTGTCTCATTCGTACATTACCTCCACTAAATATAAACCACAACTCGGTGCATTATAACGACATGCCGACTTATTCTTCGCATCCAACATTCTTTGCACATCATCAGCATCGATTTTATGCTGACCCACCGCAATTAAAGTACCCGTCATCATACGAACTTGATATCTTAGAAAACCAGTACCTTCAAAAATGAAATGCACATCTGTACCTTCTTCATTAATTTCAATATTTGAAATTGTTTTTACCCTAGGCTTTCTAGGATCAATTTTACTTGAGGCAAAACTCGTAAAATCATGAGATCCCAAAAATACTTTTGATGCACTTTTCATCGCATCCATATCCAGTCTTTTTGCAAGTAGATTCCGATACTTATAATTAAACGGATTCTTTATATCATACGAACAATAATAATCATATCGCTTGGCAACTGCACTAAAACGCGCATGAAAATCATCAGGCTTTTCTTCTGTTTTTAAGATACGAATATCTTTAGGAAGCAATGCATTCAATGCTCTTTCATATTGAATAGCAGGAATATTTTTACTTGTCTCAAAATGAAAAACTTGACCTAATGCATGAACACCTGCATCCGTTCTTCCACTCGCCACAACATCTACATTCTCTTTTGTGATTTTATACAAAGCTTCTTCAATCACCTGTTGAATACCTAAAGCATTCTCTTGTTTTTGCCAGCCTGCATAATTAAAACCATCATAACTGACGATTGCCTTTACAATCATAATACCCAAATACCAATACAAGCACAAAGTACGACAACACTTAAAATCATTGAAGCATAATCAATTGTCTGCATCTTTAACACTTTATAACGTGTTCTTTGTCTTGAAGGATCATAGCCCCTGGCTTCCATCGCATTTGCGAGTTGATCCGCACGATCAAAAGCAGATACAAACAAAGGAACAATCAAGGACAAGATAGCCATGATTTTTTCTTTGATACTACCATTTTCTAAATCCACACCACGACTTGCCTGCGCATTCATGATACGTTGTGTTTCTTCAATCAACGTAGGAATAAAACGCAACGCAATACTAATCATCATCGCAATAATGTGGGCTGGTACACCAATTTTTTCAAAAGGCTTTAATAATTTTTCAATTCCCAAAGTCAAATCCAAAGGCTTCGTTGTAGCTGTTAATGCAGTTGTAATAATAATCATCAACATTAAACGAACCACAATATACAACGTTTGGTTTACGGCATCACTATAAATTGTAAATCCCTTAATTGAAAATAATGGTGTCCCTGTCTTGATAACCAATAAGTTAATAACCAACAAGAAAGCCATCATCCACAACATGGGTTTCATCGTTCTTAGGGCATATTTAATATTTAATTTTGATAAATATAAACTAAACAGAATAAAAACACCAATAACCACATACCCAAAGGCTCCTGCAGGAATAAAGATTGCGACCATCAAAAACAACATGATCATGATCTTAGATCTAGGATCCATCTTATGAACCACAGAATCTAGTGGCATGTATTGTCCTAACGCAACATTATTCATGTTTCTTCACCTGCTTTTCTATTGAATCCACAAGTGAATTCATATCCATAGTATCTGGATCCATTTCAAATCCATTTTCCTCTAATTGCATTTTTAAACGTACAATACTAGGCGGATTAATACCAATTTCCTGTAAATATTCTGGATGTTTAAAGAATTCCTTTACATCCGCTTCCTGCGTAACTTCACCATGACTTAACACAATCACATGATCACAATAGTTCATAACATGCTCCATATCATGTGTGACTAAAAGAACGGTTTTACCTTCTTTTTTATTTAAGTTCATAAACAAAGTCATCATTTCCTGAGCACCCTGAGGATCTAGTCCTGCTGTTGGCTCATCTAAAACTAAGACCTTAGGATCCAATACTAAAATACCGGCAATCGCAACACGACGTTTCTGTCCTCCACTCAAATCAAATGGCGAACGCTCTAAATAACTTTCATCCAAACCAACAACTGGTAAAACCTTCTTAACAAGTTGAGAAGCATCTTCTTCACTTGTGCCAAAGTTTTTTGGCCCGAACGCTATATCCTTACCAATTGTCTCTTCAAACAATTGATATTCAGGAAACTGGAATACAAGTCCAACTTCTTTTCTTAATTGCTTAACATCTTTGATTTTCAACAAAGGCTGAATATGAAAACCACAAATATCCAAAGTACCTGCCGTTGGAATCAATAGACCATTCAAGTGCTGAACTAAAGTCGATTTACCCGATCCAGTCTGACCAATAATCGCAGTTACTTTTCCTTCTGGAATAGAAAGGTTAATCCCTTTTAAGGCTGCATGTGAAAAGGGAGTATTTTCATTATATGTGTGTTCTAAATTCTTTATTTCAATCGACATAACTTTTCTACCACCTCGTCTAAACGACATACATTTTCTTTAAAGATTCCACGCTTCTTTAATTCCTTAGAAATCTTTAACGCGAAAGGAATATCTAGCTGCATTCTAGCTAACTTATCTTCCTGTTTAAAAATATCCATTGGCGTTCCTTGCATCGCAATTTGACCATTTTCTAATACAATGACATTTTCAGATTGAGCAACCTCTTCCATGTCATGAGTAATAGATAAAATCGTAATATTCTTTTCTTCATGTAATTTACGAATCTGCTCATTGATACTTGCCTTACCTTGAGGATCCAACATACTTGTTGACTCATCAAAAATAATGATGTCTGGCTCAATAGCTAAAATACCAGCAATCGCAACACGTTGTTTTTGTCCACCAGATAATTTAGTTGGTTCTGCACTTAAAAAATCAGTCATTCCAACACGGCTTGCGACATCCTCAATAATAGACTGCATTTTTTCTTGTTCTACACAATGGTTTTCTAAACCAAACGCAATATCATCTGCCACTGTGGAACCAATAAATTGATTATCTGGATTTTGAAATACAATCCCAACATGACTTCTCAATTCATAAACACTTTCTTCATTTAGTTCTTGACCTAAAATCTGAATTTTTCCCTTTTTCGCCTCCAACAAACCAATGATTAGTTTTGCCATTGTACTCTTACCAGAACCATTATGTCCAATAATTGTTGTATAGCTTCCCTTTGGGATTGAAAAAGAAACATCTTTTAATATATCGTTTTTCCCATCATAGGAAAAAGTTAAATGTGAAACTTCAATTGCTTCCATCACATATCCTCCACCATAAACGGAACCATTATACCATATTAAAATGGCTTGAGCACGCTCAAGCCACTATTTATTTAAAATGAAATCCTTTATATTCTGCACTATTGTTTGTACATGCATTTACAAGTATATCGGATAAGATCTTAATATCACTCTCATTTAACCCTTCATGATAAATGACATCTACAACTTTATCTTCGTCATCATATGAAGAAGTTAAGCCATTTTCAGCAATTTCTGTTTGGAATTGCTTAGCCGCATCCTTAGAATCAAAGCCATATGTTAATGTTACTGGTAAAATATCTTCTTGTGCATCTTTAAAGCCCATGATATCTGATTCCATCGCTTTTAATGGGCTTACACTTGGCTGAATCTCCTTTTCAATGGGTTCATCAATATCTGGACATAAGAAATCATCTAACTCTTCTTGTCTTTCTCTATCACGACGAACCTTACCTGCAACTGCACAAGCACCTACTGTAATTGCAGTTGCTCCAACTAAAAATTTAAAAAGATTCATAATTATTTCCTCCTTGTTAAGGCAACTCCATCTCCATAATCATAAAATGCGGTTTCATAATCTGTAAGATTTGCCAAATACGTATGATAATCATGGATCTTACGAACCAATTGACGTGTATTACGATTACGCGATAATTCTGGATGTTCTACCAAACCATGAAAATTCATATTATCTGATACAATTATACCATTCTCATTCAAATGGGTACAATATTTCTCGAAAAAACGTCGATATTGTGCCTTGGCCGCATCAATAAAAATACAGTCAAACATGCCCTCAACATCTACCTCAAGAGCATCCCCTTCAATTAAAGTAATTCGATCCGATAATCCACTTTCCTCAATGTTTTTCTTAGCCTCAACAATCATGTCCGGATTTCTTTCAATTGTGACAACTCTCATTCTAGGATCTAATTTAGCCACTTCAATAGATGTACGCGCAATCGCAGTTCCTAATTCTAAAAATGACAGGCATTGATTCTTTTGAAGCTGCTCTAACAAGAATTTTAACCCACCATCCATCATAATAGGTACTTGATGTTCTTTTGCGTATTGTTCTAAATCACTCATATCTATTCTCCCTTAAAAGAAAAGTGAAGTAGTAACTACTACTTCACGAATTGTACAATTGCCATTGGAGCTGCATCTCCACGACGGATACGTGTCTTAA
>OHAU01000974.1_pt1 | contig 36375 bp, 30 predicted proteins | sample 1577181 | NCBI WGS metagenome assembly OHAU01 (sample SAMEA3541472, study PRJEB24748) | human gut metagenome | biome: human gut; feature: human-associated habitat; material: faeces | place: China | collected 2012 | reverse complement strand
CCCAGTGAAACGGGTCTCGTTTGAGAGCTTGTCAAAAACACTTTTTTGACAAGCTACGCTCCGGGGGCGCGACAGCGCTCCCGGTGCTTTGTATTCTGCGGCAAAATGCGGCAAAAATTCGTGCGGTTCTGCGCCGGATCGCCCGGACCGGCATATGCTGGGGCAGGGAGGGAAGTAGAATGAGCCAGATCTGTGTGACATTTCGTTCGATCACGGCGGCGCAGAATGCGGCGCGGGCGCTGGAGCAGGCGGGGCTCCCCGCGCAGGTGCTCCGCACGCCGCGGGCGCTGCAGGAGCAGGGCTGCGGCTACTGCGTGCGTGCGCCTGCCGAGCCGGAGACCATCCGGCAGCTGCTGACGGACGAGCGCATCGCGTTCCGGCGGCTGTATCGCCGCGGCGCGGACGGGGCGTGGCAGGAGGCGGAGCCATGATCTATTTTGACAGTGCCGCGACGACCCTACAGAAGCCGGAGTCTGTCTATGCGGCCGTGCAGCGCACGATGCGCGCCTGCGCCAGCGTCGGGCGCGGCGGCCATGCGGCGGCAGACGCGGCGGCGCGGGTCGTCTATGCCTGCCGCACCGAGGCGGCGGAGCTGTTCGACGCCGTGCCGGAGCAGGTCGTTTTCACCATGAACGCGACGCACGGCCTGAATATTGCCCTGCGCAGCCTTGTCCGGCCGGGCGGGCGCGTCGTGCTGTCCGGCATGGAGCACAATGCCGTCACGCGGCCGCTTGCGGCGCTCGGGGCGCAGATTGAAACGGCCGGCGCACCGCCGTTTTCGCCGGAGCGGCTGCTCGAGGGCTTTGCGCGCGCCCTGCGGCAGGGAGCGGATGCGGCGGTGTGCACGCATGTTTCAAATGTCTACGGCAATGTGCTGCCCGTGTCAGCCGTTGCCGCGCTGTGCCGGGAACGCGGCGTCCCGCTCATCATCGACGCCTCGCAGTCCGCGGGAACGCTGCCGGTCCGTCTGCATGGGACGGGCGCGGCCTTCATTGCCATGCCGGGGCACAAGGGACTGTATGGCCCGCAGGGGACGGGCCTGCTGCTGTGCGGCGCGGCGGGGGAGCCGCTGCTGCAGGGCGGCACGGGGAGCAATTCGCTCGATCAGAGCATGCCGGATTTCCTGCCGGACCGCCACGAGGCGGGCACGCACAACGTCTGCGGCATCGGCGGCCTGCTGGCTGGCCTGCGCTTTGTGCGCGAGCGGCGGCCGGAAGAGCTGCTGGCGGAGGAGCGCGCACTCACGGCCCTTGCGGCGCGCGGCCTTCGGCAGCTGCCGGGCGTGGAGGTGTTCACGGGGCCGGGGCAGAGCGGCGTTCTGTCGTTCCGCTGCCGGGACCTCGACTGCGAGGAGGCCGCCGCCCGCCTGGCGGAGGCCGGGATCGCCGTGCGGGCCGGGCTGCACTGTGCGCCGATGGCCCACCGCAGCGGCGGAACGCTCGAGACCGGAACGGTCCGGGTGAGCTTCTCTGCTTTTAACACGTCTGCGGAGGTCCGGCAGTTCCTGCAGGTGTGCAGAACGGCATTTTTGCCGGGATGAAGGAAAAACGCGCGTTTCCCACTTGCTATTGCGGCAAAAATCGGATATAATGAATAGAATCTAAAAATAGGGCCCATATCGGGTCCTGTAAGGTAATTGCAGTAACTTGGAATTTGCGGAGTTTTGCTCATGGATGCAGTGATCAATTTCTTTAAGGAGTTCAGCTCGATGCTCCCGACCATCAAGGTCATGGACATCGTGGATATCCTCGTCGTAGCCTTCCTCATCTATAAGGTCATCATGATGGTCCGGTCGACCAGTGCGGCGCGGATCGCCAAGAGCGTGCTCATCATCCTGATCCTTGCCGGTGTGACGCAGCTGCTCAACATGTATCTGCTGAACTATATCCTCGACAAGATCCTGGAGATCGGCCTTGTGGCCCTGATCGTTGTGTTCCAGCCGGAGCTGCGGCGTATGCTCGAAAAGCTCGGCAGCAAAAATGTCCGCGAGATCCTTTCCGTCAAGGAAGAGCAGCGCGAGATCGACCGCGTCATCGAGCAGACCGTGCAGGCCTGCGAGATCATGGCCAAGGAGCGCACGGGCGTGCTTATCGTCTTCGAGCGCTCCATCCCGCTGCTGGAATACCAGAAGAGCGGCACCGTCGTGGATGCCTGCGTCTCCTCGGAGCTGCTGCGCAACCTGTTTTTCACCAAGGCGTCGCTCCATGACGGCGCGGTCATCATCCGCAATGACCGCATTGCGGCGGCGGGCTGCGTCTTGCCGCTGACGGAGAACCACAATATCAGCAGCGACCTCGGCACGCGCCATCGCGCGGGCATCGGCATCAGCGAGGTCTCCGATGCCGTCGTCGTCATCGTCTCCGAGGAGACGGGCACGATCTCTGTGGCGATCTCCGGCATGCTCAAGCGCCATCTCGCCCCACAGACGCTCGAAAAGCTCCTGCTCAACGAGCTGGCCCCCCAGCGCGAGGAGAAGACACGCAACCCGCTCAAGCTCCTCCGCCGGAAGCAAAAGGAGAACAAAGATGCAAAAAAGTAAGATCCTTGCCTTTCTTCTGGCGCTCGTCGTCTCCATCGTGCTCTGGTTCTATGCCGTCACGGTCGTGAATCCCGACGACACCATCACCATCAGCGGCATCAGCGTTCAGTTCGAGGGCACGGAGGCCCTGACGTCCCAGGGCCTGATGCTCACGGGCGGCGATTCCACGAAGGTCAGCATCAAGGTCTCCGGCCGCCGATCCGATCTCAAGGAGCTGAACAACGAGACGGTCACCGCTATTGCGGACGTCACGCGTATTGCCGCCAGCGGCAGCTATCAGCTCAGCTGGAGTGTCGTCTGGCCCAGCACCGTGGCAACGGGCGATATCAGCGAAACGAGCCGCGCACCGTCACGCATCTCCGTCACGGTCAGCGACATCAAGGAGAATCCTGAGGTTCCCATCGAGCTCGAATATACCGGCGAGCCGAAGACGGGCTATATGATCGATAAATCCAACCTGACCCTCGGCACACAGTCCATCTCCGTCCGCGGCCCTGCGGAGGAGGTCAACAAGATCGCCCGCGCCGTCGTGCGCGTCGATGTGACGGATGCCGATGCACTCATCGACACGGATTGTCCCGTCGTCCTGCTGGACAAGGACGGCAACGAGTTGTCGCTGAGCCAGTATGTGACAAGCTCTGCGGATTCCGTTCGTGTAACGATCCCTATCCTGCAGTATAAGGATATTAAGCTCAATGCAACACTTATTTCCGGCGGCGGCGCGACATCCGAGGATGCGGAGGTAACGATCGAGCCGTCCACCCTGCGCGTCACGGGCAACACGGCCGTTCTGGATGCCATGGCGGACGAGCTGACCATCCGCACGATCGATCTGGCACAGATCACCGGGACCGAGACGTTCGAGGTCACGCCGGAGCTGCCGAGCGGCGTTACGAGCCGCGCCGACAGCCAGACCGTGAAGATCACGGTCACGCTCAAGGGCCTTGTGACGAAGGAATTCACCGTTCCCACGGCGAACATCCTCCGCAAGGAGGCACCGGCCGGCATGACGTTTGCCGACCAGAATGTCAAGATCACCGTCCGCGGTCGCGCGAGCGTCATGAGTACGCTCCGCATGGAGGACCTGACCGTTACGGCCGACTTCAGCCGCCACTATGACGCGGCGGCCAAGCAGGTCGAGCTGGAGGTCGCGCTGCCTGCGAATGTCTCCGCCGGTGTCATCGGCGGGCCATACACCGTGCAGGTCTCGCTGAGCGAGACGGACGGCGGCAATACGGAGTCCTGACGATGCGGCAGCGTGCAACGGTCGGGTCCCTGCTCCCAGACGGGAGCGTCAGCCTGCTGGTGCAGCGTGTGAGCGCCTGCACGGGCGACTGCGGCCACTGCGGCGGCTGCGGAGCCGTCGGCCAGAGCGTACAGGTGACGGCGCGCGCGCCGTTTCCGGTCGAGCCGGGCGAGCGCGTGTGGGTCGAATCCCGCAGCGGCGCGGTCCTCGGCGCGGCGGCGCTGGTGTATCTGCTGCCGCTCGGGCTGCTGCTTGCGGTCTGCCTTGCGGCGCAGTCCCTCGGCGGTGTTTGGATGGCTGTGCTCGGTGTGGCGGCCTTTGCCGTCGGTCTGATCCCGGCCCTGCTCTGGAACCGTCATCTGCGCCGCAGACCGATGGAGTACCGCATCACGGGCAGGGTGGACTAGCATGTTCGGCTATGTGCTGCCGCGGCGCGACCGCCTCTCCGAAGAGGCGCAGGCGCGCTACCATGCGGCCTACTGTGGCCTGTGCCGCGCGCTGAAGCTGGAATACGGCTTTGCGGCGCGGTTTCTGGTCAACTATGATATGACATTTCTCTACTTCCTCCTGCGGGAGGGAGTTCCGGCATGCCCGGGGCGCTGCTTCTGCCCGGCCCGGCCGTGGTGCCGCAAGGCCTGCCTGCCGGAGGACGGCGCCATGCGCTATGCAGCCGACCTGAGCGTGCTGCTTTCGTGGTGGAAGCTGCTCGACGCCCGGCGCGACAGCCGCGGCCCGCGCCGTCTGGCTGCCAAAGCGGCCCTGCTGCTCTATCGCCGGAGCTATCGCCGCGCCTCGGCCCGGCATCCGGCGCTCGATGCCGCATTCGGCACGGAGCTTGCCCGGCTGCAGGCGCTCGAGGACGAAAAAAGCCCCAGCCTCGACCGCACGGCGGACGCCTTTGCCTCGCTGCTGCGGGACTGCGCTGCCCACTATGACGGCCGGGAGCGTCGGCCGGAGCAGCTGCTATTGTACCACGTCGGCCGGTATCTGTATCTGGCCGATGCGCTCGAGGACCTGCCGCGCGATGTGCGGGCAGGTGCGTATAACCCGCTTCGCTACCGCTACGGCGCGGACGGCGGGACGCTCGATCCGGCGGACCGGGCGCAGCTGCTCGAAACGATCGACGCCTCCATCAGCATGGCCTGCTCGGCCATGGAGCTGCTGGACGGGCGGCGCGACCGGGAGCTGCTTTCCAACATCTTATATTTCGGACTCCCCGCCGTGCTCCATGCAGTCGCGGAGGGAACGTTCCGCAAGGCGGGAAACAGGAGGAAAACATGAAGGACCCCTATGAAGTGCTCGGTGTGCCGCACGGCGCCTCGGAGGATGAAATCAAAAAGGCCTACCGGGAGCTTGCGCGGAAATACCATCCCGATAATTACGCCAACAATCCGCTTGCGGATCTGGCACAGGAAAAAATGAAGGAGATCAACGAGGCCTATGCCACGCTCATGAAGGGCGGGCGGCAGCAGGCCGACGCCGGGAGCACCGGTGGCCAGCGCAGCAGTGCGGGAAGCACGTCGTCGCCGCTCTATGAGATCCGCCGACGCATCCAGCTCGGTGACCTCGACGGCGCGGAGGCCGGGCTCAATGCGGTCTCCGCGCGCACGGCCGAGTGGTATTATCTGCGCGGTGTCATTGCGCAGCGCCGCGGCTGGATGGACGAGGCTGCGCAGAACTTCCGCATCGCAGTCAATATGGAGCCGCAGAATCTGGAATACCGAAATGCACTCAGCAGCGTCGGCAGCGGCGCGTTTACCTACCGGCAGACGCAGTACAGCGACGGCTCGGACGAGCTCTGCGGCCTTTGCAGCTCACTCATGTGCCTGAACTGCCTTTGCGGCGGCTGCCGCTGATCTGATCGAAAGGGGACGAATCATTTGATCCGCAGTATGACTGGCTATGGCCGTGCCTGCAAGACCCTGCATGGGCGGGAGATCACGGTGGAGCTACGCTCCGTCAACAATCGCTTCCTCGATTGCTCCGTGCGCCTGCCCCGCGCGTTCTCCTACGCGGAGGATGCGATCAAACAGCTTGTAAAGGACGCCGTCCAGCGCGGCAAGGTGGACGTGTTCGTCAGCGTGAACGCGGCGGGCGCGGAGGAGGCCACCGTTTCGTTGAACCGCCCCGTGCTCGAGGGGTATCTGCGCGCCATGCGTACCATGGTCGCAGATTACGGCGTGCAGGACGATATCAGCGCTTCCGCGCTCTCCGCGCTGCCCGACATCTTCGTGGTGGAGAAGCCGGAGGAGGACGAAAAGCAGAATCTTGCCGACCTGACCGCCGTTGCGGCGGAGGCCATCGCCGTCTATCAGACCATGCGCGAGACGGAGGGCGCGGCCATGGCTGCCGACCTCAGCTCCCGCGCGGAGACCATCCGCGGCCTTGTCGGCCGCGTCGAGGAGCGCAGCCCCGTCACGCTGACGGAATACCGCACCCGGCTCGAGAACAAGCTGCGCGAGGTGCTCGCCAGCACGACGATCGACGAGAGCCGCATCCTGACGGAGGCCGCCATCTTTGCCGACCGCATCGCCGTCGATGAGGAGACCGTCCGTCTGCGCAGCCATCTGGCCCAGCTCGACAGCCTGCTTGCAGGCGGCGGGGCCATCGGCCGCAAGCTCGACTTCCTGCTGCAGGAGATGAACCGCGAGGCCAACACCATCGGCTCGAAGGGCAACGATCTTGAGCAGGCCCGCACCGTCGTGGAGATCAAGGCGGAGCTGGAAAAGATCCGCGAGCAGATCCAGAACATCGAGTGAGCGCGATGCGGCTGATCAACATCGGATTTGGGAACCTGGTCTCTTCGGAGCGGCTGCTGACCATTGTCGGCCCGGACTCCGCCCCGATCAAGCGAATGATCCAGGAGGCGCGCGACCGCGCCATGCTCATTGACGCCAGCTATGGCAGAAAGACCCGCGCCGTGCTCCTGATGGATACGGACCATGTGATCCTTTCGGCGATCCCGCCGGAGGCCATTGCCCGCCGTCTGGCCGATCCGTCGGCAGAGCCGGAGCGCGAGGAGGAGGAACAGGCATGAGCCAGGGCAGAATCATCATCGTTTCCGGCCCGTCCGGGGTCGGCAAGGGCACCATCCTTCGGACGGTCATGCAGCAGCACGAGTCGCTGCACTATTCCGTTTCGGCTACTTCCCGCCCCATGCGGCCCGAGGACCGCGAGGGCGTGAGCTATTATTTCGTCTCGCGCGAGCGCTTTGAAGAGATGATCGCGGCAGGGGAGCTTCTGGAGCACGCCTGCTATGCGGGCAACTATTACGGAACGCCCCTGCGCCCCGTAGAGGAAGCGCTGGCGCGCGGCGAAAGCGTCGTTCTCGAGATCGACGTGCAGGGCGCGCTGCAGGTCATGCAGCGCCGGCCGGACGCCATTTCCGTTTTCATCGCCCCGCCGTCTTATGCCGAGCTGAAGCGCCGGCTGGCCAGGCGCGGCGACACGCCGCCGGACATTGCTGCCAAGCGCCTGCATATTGCGCTGGAGGAATGCCGTCAGGCAAAGCACTATCAATATACCATCATCAACGATTCCGTCGGGCACGCCGTGCAGGAGCTGGAAGCAGTCCTGACCGCGGAGGCCTGCCGCACATCCTATCGCCCACTCAATCTCAAGGAGGAAGACTAATTATGCTGTATCCCGCTATGGCCGATCTGCTCAAGCACATCGACAGCCGCTATCTTCTCGTCAACGTGATCGCGCGCCGCGCGCGCCAGATCTCCATCGAGGCAGAGACGGAGCACATCCCGCTGGAGGATAAGCCCGTGACCATCGCCATCCACGAGGTCGCGGACGGCAAGCTCGCGGCAGTCGTGAAGGAATGAGCCGGAACAAGGCGCGGGCAGAGGTGACCCTGCCGGCGTCTTTTGCCTTTTTCCGCCGGACTGTCCCGGCGACGGCAGCATGATCGCCCGCATTGCGGTCGCTTCGGCCGTGTTCTCCATGGACAAGCCGTTCGATTACCGCATTCCGGACTCCCTGACGCTGCAGCCGGGCCAGCGTGTGCGCGTACCGTTCGGCGCATCGAACCGCCGCACGGAGGGCATCGTTCTTGCGGTGACACCGGATGGCGCGGAGCGGCCGGACGGCCCGTCGCTCAAGCCCGTCGAGGCGGCGCTCGACCCGGAGCCGCTGCTCTCGCGTGCTGCGCTGCATCTGGCGGCCTTTGTGCGCGAGCGCTATTTCTGCACATTCTATGACGCCGTGCGGGCCATTTTACCGGCAGGCGTCTGGTTTCAGCCGCGTGACCGCTATACCCTTGCGGAGAACGCCGCATGGGACGACCGCTGGCGCAATCCGGCGGCGCAGGCCGTATTCCAAACGCTGCAGACGCTCGGCGGTGCCGCGGAGGAATCCGCGCTGCGCGCCCAGTTTGAGGCGGAGGCCCTGCAGCGGGCGCTGCAGTACCTGCGGCAGAAAAAGCTCGTCACCTGCGAGACGTCCCATCGCCGCCGCGTGAACGATAAAACGGAGCGCATTGCCGTTCTGGCCGTCCCGGCCGAGGAGGCGCGGCGTTTTGCCCAGTCACATCAGGCGTCCGCTCCCGTGCAGGCGGCGGCCATGGAGCTGCTTGCCACGCTCGGTGAGTGCGCCTGTAAGGAGCTGGGCTATTATACGGGCGCAACGTCCGCCACGCTCCGCAGGCTGGAAAAGCTGGAGCTGCTGACGCTCCGGGAGCAGGAGATCCTGCCTCCGCCTCCCCCGGCCGCAGCGGCCGATCCGAAGCCGCTCCTGCTCACGCCGCAGCAGCAGGCAGCCTATGACAGCCTGTCTGCCCGCCTGCAGGATGCCTCTCCCGGCACGGCGCTTCTCTACGGCGTGACGGGCAGCGGCAAAACGGTCGTGTATCTCCGCCTGATCGACGATTGCCTTGCCGCCGGGCGCGGCGCGATCGTCCTTGTGCCGGAGATCGCCCTGACGCCGCAGCTCCTGCGGCAGTTTTCCACACGCTACGGCGCGCGCGTCGCCGTGCTCCACAGCGCCCTGCGCATCAGTGAGCGCTATGAGACGTGGAAGCGCATCCGCTCCGGCGATGCCGACGTGGTGCTCGGCACTCGCTCGGCCGTGTTCGCGCCGGTGCGGGACCTCGGTCTGCTCATTGTGGACGAGGAGCAGGAGCACACCTACCAATCCGAAAATGCACCGCGCTACCATGCCCGCGAGGTCGCGATCTACCGCGGCGCGCAGGAGCATGCGCTGACGGTGCTCGGCTCCGCCACGCCGACGGTCGAGAGCATGTACCGTGCCGTTACGGGCGCTTTTGGCCTGTGCCGCATGACGGAGCGCTATAACGGCAGACCGCTGCCGCCCGTCGAGATCGTCGACATGAAGCGCGAGCTGCGCGAGGGCAATGCCTCGATCATCAGCGAGCCGCTGCTGCTGGCTCTGCGCGAAAATCTCCGCCTCGGGCAGCAGTCCATCCTGTATCTCAACCGCCGCGGCACGAGCCGGATGCTGGCCTGTGTCGAATGCGGCAGCGTCCCGATGTGTCCGGGCTGCAGCCTGCCGCTGACGTATCACCATGCGAACGGGCGGCTCATGTGCCACATCTGCGGCCACAGCGAGCCTATGCCTGCACGCTGCCCCGTCTGCGGCGGGCATCTGCGCCAGATCGGCTGCGGCACGCAGCGGGTCGAGGAGCAGCTGCAGAATTTGCTGCCCGGCGTCGGCGTGCTGCGCATGGATGCAGATACCGTCTCGGCAGTCAATACCCATGAAAAGCTGTTCCGGCGCTTCCGCGAGGAGCGCATCCCCATTCTGCTCGGCACGCAGATGGTGGCAAAGGGACTGGATTTTGAAAACGTCACGCTCTCGGCCGTGCTGGACGCCGACCTCTCGCTTTATGCGTCCGACTATCGCGCCGCGGAGACGACGTTCAGCCTGATCGCGCAGGTCGCGGGCCGGGCCGGACGCGGAAAATTGGGCGGCAGGGCGATCCTGCAGACCATGACGCCGCAGAACCAGACCATCCGCTTTGCTGCGGAGCAGAACTATGACGCCTTTTTCGAGGCAGAGCTGCCGCTGCGCCAGCTGCGCGGCTGCCCGCCCTATCGCGACCTGCTCACCGTGACGTTCCACGGCCGGGAGGAGGAGCGCGTCTGGCAGGCGGCGCTGGCATTCCGTGCGCGGCTGGACGGCCTGCTGCATTCCGAATTCTACCGCGGGGAGACCGCTGCCGTGCTTGGCCCGGCCCCGGCCTCCGTTGCGCGGATCAATTATCATTATCGCTGCCGCCTGACGCTTAGCTGCGTCAATACGCGACGGCTGCGGGAGCTTCTGGCGTTCCTTGTGCGCGAATTCGCAAAGGATCGCAGCTTCCGGGGCGTCGGCGCGTTTGTGGATGTCAACGGCAGAGAATAAAGGGGAATCACGATGGCACTGAGGAATATTTTGACCGTAGAGGAGCCTGTGCTGCACAAGACGGCACGGCCCGTGACGCGCTTTGACGCCCACCTCGGCGAGCTGCTTGACGATATGAGGCAGACGCTGACCAATGCGGGGGGCGTCGGCCTTGCCGCGCCGCAGATCGGCATCCTGCGCCGCGTCGTCGTAGTCGATGACGACGGCGAGCTGATCGAGCTCGTCAATCCGGAGATTTTGGAGACCTCCGGCGAGCAGGACGGCATGGAGGGCTGCCTGAGCGTCCCTGGCCGCTACGGTATGGTCAAGCGTCCGGAATTTGTGCGTCTGCGCGCGCAGGACCGCGACGGCAACTGGTTCGAGGCGGAGGGCGAGGGCCTGACGGCGCGCTGCTTCGCCCATGAATGCGACCACCTCGACGGGCATATCTATACGGAAAGAGCCTATCACATGCTCACGGATGAGGAAATGGCCGAGCTGGAGGAGGAAGCATGAGAGTCGTCTTTATGGGCACGCCGCAGATCGCGGCGGACTGCCTGTCCCACCTGATCGCGGACGGCTTTGACCTCGTCGGCGTCTACACGAAGCCGGATATGCCGAAGAACCGCGGCATGAAGCTCGCCATGTCCGAGGTCAAGGAGGTCGCGCTGGCTGCGGGGCTGCCGGTCTATCAGCCCGCGACGTTCCGCGATGATGCCGCCGTGGAGGAGCTTCGCGCCCTGCGCCCGGACGTCATTGCCGTCGTGGCCTATGGCAAAATTCTGCCGCAGCGCGTGCTGGATATCCCAAAGCTCGGCTGCATCAACATCCACACGAGCATCCTGCCTGCGCTGCGCGGCTCGGCCCCGGCGCAGTGGGCCATTCTGAACGGTCTGGACGAGACCGGCGTGACCGCTATGTATCTCTCGGCCGGAATGGATGAGGGCGACATCATCGAAATTCGGAAAACGCCCATCGAGCCGCTGGAGAATTCCACGGCCCTGCTGGCGCGGCTGGCCGCCATCGGTGCGCCGCTGCTGTCCGATACGCTGCATGCCATCGAGGCGGGTACGGCGACCCGCACGCCGCAGGATCCGTCCAAAGCAACGTTGGCTCCGATGCTCTCGAAGGAGCTTTCGCCCATCGACTGGACGAAGTCTGTCCGGCACATCGTCGATCAGGTGCGCGGGCTTGACCCGTGGCCGGTTGCCACCGCCGAGCTGAATGGAACGCATTTTAAAATCTATGGGGCGCAGCCCGCGCCCGGTCATACGGACAAGGCCCCCGGCACACCGGTTTCCCTCACAAAGCAGGGCCTGACCGTCGCCTGCGGAAACGGCGAGCTTGTGCTGCTGACGCAGCTGCAGGCCCCCGGCGGGAAGCGCATGGCTGCGCCGGATTATTTCCGCGGCCATCCCATCGCACTCTGAGATGGCGGGCGCAAGAGACGCGGCGCTGCGGGCGCTCATCGCCTTCCGCCGCGACGGTGCATGGCCCGAAAGTGCGCTGAAGGACGCGCTGCGCGGGATGGACCGCCGCGAGGCGGCGCTGGCTACCCGGCTGTGCAACGGCGTGCTGCAGAACCGCATGCTGCTCGACCACTGGCTGAGCGGCTTCGTGCGCGGCAAGCTGCAGCCCGTCGTGCGCGATATCCTGCGGCTGGCCGCCTATCAGCTCTGTTTCCTGGACCGCGTCCCGCCCTCGGCGGCGGTGAACGAGGCCGTGGAGCAGACGCGCCGTCTGGCCAACCAGCAGGCGGCCCGTCTGGTCAACGGCGTGCTGCGCAATTTGCTGCGGGCCATGCCGCTGGCGCTGCCGGACGACCTGAGCCTGCGCTACAGCCACCCGGAGCCCATCGTGCGCCTGTTTCTGGCGCAGTTCGGCCCAGAGGAGGCGGAGCGCATTCTGCAGACCGACAACGAGGCCCCGCAGACCGTGCTGCAGGTCAATCCACTGCGCGGCAATGCCGCTGCGCTGCTGGAGGAGCTGCCCGGTGCGCAGCCGCATCCGTGGCTGCCGGGCTGCCTGACGGTCTCCGGCCCTGTGGAGCAGACGGCTGCCTTCCATGAGGGGCGCGTGTATGTGCAGGACGCGGCGGCCCATCTTGCCGTGGCTGTTTCCGGCATCGAGCCGGGTATGCGCGTGCTTGACTGCTGCGCGGCACCGGGCGGCAAGAGCTTTGCCGCTGCCCTGCAGATGCAGGACCGCGGCACGCTGTATTCCTGCGATATCCACCCGCACCGTCTCGACCTTATCGAGCGCGGCGCAGAGCGGCTGGGCATCTCCATTCTGGAGACGCATCTGCAGGATGCCTCGCAGCCCGTGCCCGCGTGGCGCAGCGCGATGGACGTCGTGCTGGCCGATGTGCCGTGCTCCGGACTCGGCGTTATCCGGAAAAAGCCGGATATTCGCTATCACGAGCCCTCGGCGGAGCTGCCCGCCCTGCAGCGCGCCATTCTTGCGCAGCAGGCGGAATATGTCCGCCCCGGCGGCGTGCTGCTCTACAGCACCTGCACGATCCTGCGCCGGGAAAACGAGGCTGTGGCGGAGGACTTCCTGCGCACGCATCCGGACTTCGTCCCGGAAAACGCGCCGTGGCCAGAGGGCTCCGGCATCGCGCCGGGAGCGATGGTCACGCTGCTTCCGGGGCAGCATGAGACAGACGGCTTCTTTATCTGCAAATTCAGGAGGAAACCTTGAAAGACATCAAATCCATGACGCTGGCGGAGCTGGGGGCCGAGCTGAAAGCGCTCGGCGAGCCTGCCTTCCGCGCCAAACAGATCTATCGCTGGATGCACCGCGGCGTGCGCGATTTTTCGGAGATGACGGATATCTCCCGCAGCCTGCGCGAGCGGCTCACGGCGGAATATACGCTCGTCTCGCCGACGGTCGCGCGGCGGCTGCAGTCGCAGAAGGACGGAACCATCAAATACCTCTGGCGCCTAATGGACGGAAACTGCGTGGAAAGCGTGCTCATGCGCTACCATTACGGCAATACGATCTGCATTTCCTCCGAGGTCGGCTGCCGCATGGGCTGCGCCTTCTGCGCCTCGACGCGCGGCGGACTGGTCCGCCGCCTCGAGCCGTCGGAAATGCTGGATCAGGTGCTGTTTTCGCAGCTGGATTCCGGCCTGCCCATCTCGCACATCGTGCTCATGGGCATCGGCGAGCCGCTGGATAATTATGACAATGTGCGCCGCTTCCTCGAGCTCGTCAATTCGCCCGAGGGGCTGAACATCGGCATGCGGCACATCAGCCTTTCCACCTGCGGGCTGGTCGATCAGATCGACCGGCTGGCCGGGGAGGATCTGCAGCTGACGCTCTCCGTGTCGCTGCACGCGCCGGTGGACGAGGTCCGCAGCAGCATCATGCCCGTGAACCGGCGCTGGCCGGTGCAGGAGCTCCTCGATGCCTGCCGCCGTTACTTCGAAAAGACCGGGAGAAGGATCTCCTTTGAATATGCCATGATCCGTGATGTCAACGACACGCCGGAGATGGCAAAGCAGCTCATCCGCCGTCTGCGCGGGATCGCGGCGCATGTGAACCTCATCCCGCTGAACGACGTGGCGGAAAGCCCGCTGAAGCCGAGCCTGCCGGAGACGGTGCTGCGCTTCCAGAAAACGCTGGAGGCCAGCGGCATCCCCGCCACAGTGCGGCGGACGCTCGGCAGCGACATCAACGCCTCCTGCGGCCAGCTCCGCAGAAATTACGAGGCGGAAAAACCAAAAGAAGGGAGCGGAATGGATGGAAGCATGGGGACTGACGGACACGGGAAACGTGCGTGAGGAAAATCAGGACTTTTACCGCATGGAGCGCCTTGGCCCGGAGACGCTGCTCGCCGTCGTGTGCGACGGCATGGGCGGCGCGCGCGCCGGGAATGTAGCCAGCCGCCTTGCCTGCGAGGTCTTCTGCGGCGAGGTCTGCCGCTCTCTGCGCGACGGGATGACCGAGGCGGAGGAGCAGGACGTGCTGTGCACGGCGGCAAAGCTGGCCAATATCTCCGTCTATGAGCATGCGCAGCTCAGTGACGAGTTCCGCGGCATGGGCACGACGCTCGTGGCTGCCCTCGTCCGCGGCCTGCGCGTGGAGATCGTGAACATCGGCGACAGCCGGGCCTATCATCTCGGGGCGGACGGCATCCGCTGCGTCACCGTGGATCACTCCCTTGTGGAGCTGATGGTGCAGCGTGGTGAGCTGACGCACGAACAGGCCAAGAACCACCCAAGCAAGAATCTCATCACCCGCGCGGTCGGCACGGAAAAGCAGGTCGCCGCCGATGTGTTCTCCCTCACGGCGGAGCCGGGCGACTGCCTGCTGCTGTGCTCGGACGGCCTTTCGAACCAGATGGCCGATCAGGAGATCTTATTTGAAGTCGTGCACGGCGCACAGAAGGCAGACTGCTGCCAGCGCCTGCTGGATATCGCAAAAAGCCGGGGCGCGCCTGATAACGTGACCTCTGTGCTCATTGCACTGTAACAAAAAAGGCCGCTCTGCGGTATCTGAGATTGAATCCGGCTTCCGTTCGCCGCTGAGAACGGGCCGCGCACGCGGAAGGAGTTGCCATGGAAAATTACTTAGGAAGGCTGCTGGATAACCGCTATGAGATCCTCGAGGTCATCGGGACAGGCGGGATGGCAGTTGTATATAAAGCACTGGATCACCGTCTGAACCGCTTGGTCGCCGTGAAGATCCTCAAGGATGAGTTCTCGCGCAATCAGGAGTTCCGCCGCCGCTTCCATGCGGAGTCGCAGGCCGTCGCCATGCTGTCGCACCCGAATATCGTCAGCGTTTACGACGTGTCCCGCTCCGGCGACGTGGACTATATCGTCATGGAGCTGATCGAGGGCATCACGCTCAAGCAGTATCTGGAGAAGAAGGGCTGCCTCAACTGGCGCGAGACGCTGCATTTCGCCATGCAGATCGCCAAGGCGCTCGAGCACGCCCACAGCCGCGGCATTGTCCATCGTGATATCAAGCCGCACAATATCATGATCCTGAAGGACGGCAGCATCAAGGTCGCCGACTTCGGCATCGCGCGCATCGCCTCGGCACAGAGCACGCTGACGCGCGAGGCGCTCGGCTCCGTGCACTATATCTCGCCGGAGCAGGCCAAGGGCGCGTGGGTGGACGACCGGTCCGATCTCTATTCCCTCGGCGTCGTCATGTATGAGATGCTCACGGGCCGCACGCCCTATGACGGCGAGACGCCCGTCTCCGTCGCCATCCAGCACATCAACGGCGGCGCGCCGCTGCCCAGCACGCTCGTCACCGGTATCCCGCGTGGCCTCGAGCAGATCACGATGCACGCCATGGCCTCCAATGCCGACGAGCGCTATTCCTCCGCGACGGAGATGCTGCGCGATATGGAGGAATTCCGCAAGAATCCGAGCCTGACGTTCGTGTACGGGCCCGGTGGTCAGACGCTGCGGCAGGCGCCGCAGGCCCCGCAGCAGTCCCAGCAGCCGCAGCACGGCGGCATGACCCGCTCCGAGGCGGAGCGCTATGCCGCTGCCCGCGCCGCGAACCGTGCTGCGCGTCAGCCGGATGAGCGCCGCGCAGCCGAGCGTGCCCGCCGCGAGCAGGAGAAGAAGCGCCGCACCGTCATCGGCGTCGTCTGCGCCGCAGCGGCAGCCGTTGTGCTGCTCGTTGTGCTCGGCGTTGTGCTGCTCCGCGGCTCCGGCACGAATGACAAGCCCGATACGCCTGAGGTCGAGGTGCCGAAGCTCGTCGGCATGAAGCTCGAGGACATCAACCCCGACGACTATCCCGAGCTGAAGATCGACCTGAACGGCGTGACCTACGACTATAACGACGAATACGAAAAGGGCTATGTCTATGAGCAGACCCCCAAGGCAGGCGAAATGGTCAAGGGCGGCCGCGTGCGCACGATCTCGCTGAAGGTCAGCCTCGGCAAGGAGAACAACCTCATGCCGGATCTGGCCGGTCAGTCGGAGGCAAACGCCATGTCCCAGCTCAAGGCCATGAATCTCGGCCTGAATGTCCGCCGCGAGGAAGAATCGAGCGACACTGTGCCCGCGGGCAGCGTGACGCGTACGGATCCCGCAGCCGAGACCGAGCTGCAGGAGGGCCAGAGCGTGACGGTGTATGTCAGCCTCGGCTCGGGCAAGATGCCGGAGCTCAAGAACCAGTCTAAGGAAAATGCCAAGAGCATCCTCGATGCCATGAACCTGAATCTGCGCATCACCTATCTCGAGGAGGAGAGCGACGATATCGCATCCGGCAATGTCACGCGCACCGTCCCTGCCTCGGACAGCCAGCTCAGCCGCGGCCAGCAGGTCACGGTCTATGTGAGCAAGGGCAGCGGCAAGGTCACGGTCCCGCCCGTCACCGGCCTGAGCGTCCGCGACGCCATCGATCTGCTGACGGAAAACGGCCTGAAATATGAGATCAAGCGCGTCTACAGCGACACGGACGAGAAGGACCGCGTCGTGCGTCAGAGCGAGGCGGCAAATTCCAAGGTCGCCAAGGACACGATCGTGACGCTCGAGGTCTCGGACGGCCCCGAGCCGACGGAGGCCCCGACGGAAGCGCCGACCACCGCGCCGACGGAGCCGGAGCCGACGACGGAATCCTCTGAATCGGGAGACTGAGCATGGAGCGTGGACGCATCGTCAAGGCGCTCAGCGGATTTTACTATGTAGACAGCGGGAACGGCACGCTCACGCAGTGCCGCGCCCGCGGCCGCTTCCGCAAGGAGCGGATGTCGCCGCTTGTCGGTGACTGGGTCCGCTTTTCCGGCTCCGGCGCACAGGGCATGGTCGAGGAGATCGAGCCGCGCCGCAACAGCTTCATCCGCCCGGCCGTCAGTAACCTCGACGCCCTCGTCGTGCTGGCGTCCGGCGCGAATCCCGTGACGGACCCGTTCCTCATCGACCGCGTCGCGGCCATTGCGGGAAACCAGAATGTGCCGGTCGTGCTGTGCGTCAACAAGACGGACCTCGAGAGCGGGGAGTCGCTCACGCGCATCTACCGCCATGCCGGGTTCCCGGTCTTTCCGACGAGCGCGGCCAGCGGCGAGGGCGTTGCCGCCCTGCACGAGGCCGTGCGCGGCAAGACCGTCGCCTTCACGGGCAATTCCGGCGTCGGCAAGAGCAGCATCCTGAACTGCCTCGGCTTCTCCGTGGAGACGGGCGAGGTCTCGGAAAAGCTCGGCCGCGGCCGCCATACGACGCGCCATGTGGAGCTGTTCCCGCTGGCGGACGGAACCTGCGTCATCGACACGCCGGGCTTCTCCTCATTTGACACGGAGCAGATGGAGCTGATCCTGAAGGAAAACCTCCAGTATGCCTTTCCGGACTTTGCCCCGTATCTCGGCCGCTGCCGCTATCACGACTGCGCGCATCTGTCCGAGCCGGGCTGTGCCGTGCTCGAGGCGCTTGCGGCAGGCGAGCTGGAGCCGACCCGCCATGCCAGCTATGCAAGGCTCTATGAAGCAGCAAAGGAGATCCGGCTTTGGGAACACAAACAGCCCTGATTTTTGGCGCGATGCCCTGCCGCAGCTGGGGGCATCTCGATGCGCTGCGCGCGGAGAAACCGCTTGTGATCTGCGCGGACGGCGGCGTGCACTGCGCCGCGGCGGCCGGTTTTGCCCCGGACTGCTATGTCGGGGACGGAGACTCCGGCGGCACGGCTGTGGCCGGAGCGGAAAATATCCTGCTCCGCCCGGAGAAGGACGAGTCCGACCTGCAGGCGGCCTATACGATGGCGCGGGCGCATGGCTGTACGCGCCTGTACCTCACGGCCTGCACCGGCGGGCGGCTGGATCATGCCCTTGCCAATCTGCAGCTGCTGGAAACGGCTCGCGCTGATGGTGTCGAGGCCATCCTGCTCGATCCCGATAATCGCGTGACGTGCATCGGACCGGGGGAGTATGTCCTGCCGCGCACGGAATATTTTTATTTTTCTCTGCTTCCCATCGACGCCGTTCTGCGCGGTGTGACGATCGAGGGCGCGAAATACCCGCTCTGCGACGCAGAAGCGCGCCGGGGCGACTCGCTGACCATCAGCAATGAGTGGATTGAACCGACGGTCAGGCTGCGTATCCGCGAGGGCCTGTGCTGGCTGATCTGTTCCGGAGCAGCTGCACGGTAACAATGGCTGCTTCGTGCATCCGGTTGGGCTTGCTGCGCGGAAAGAGAGGCTGCTATATGAAACGCTTGTTTCGCTGTCAGAGCAATGTATTGATGCTGGACGAACCGAAGCTGTGTATTTCTTCCCGTATGAAGCCTCTTCTGCGGCAGCTGCTTGCTGCTGAAGTGCATTATCATATGGCAGCACCCGGATATCTTGTGTTTCCGGGAAAAGCGTTTCATTGTGGTATTCTGCTGAATATCGGTGTCCATTTTAAGGCTGGCCGCATCCAATTTCTGGAGTTTTTTCAGGTCATTCCGCCGGAGCAGCGAAAGAGCTATGACGCTGCCGCTTCTTATGCGGAGCTGTCAGCTGCTTTGAGAAGAGCGTACGGACCGCCTGCCGAAGCAGAAGCGCGAGAGGACTGCCGGTGGGAGCAGTGGCCTCTTGGAAAATTGACGCTGCTGCACTCCTTGTGGGATCGCTTTGGCCCGGAGGAGCATCTGCATGTTTCCTTTTCTGCTCCGAAGCGTTGACATGCCAATCAAGCAAACAGGAGAGATTGATCGATTTCTTGCGGTGCGGAACACGCTGCTGCCCGATCTTCCTGCATAAAACCGCCCTCTGCGCATAGGCTGGCAGGGGGCGGTTTTTTATGTGCAGAAAAATGGAGCTTCTGGGCTCGGTGATGATGGCGCTCGGCGCGGGGCTGCTGCTCTCGCTGCTGTTCAGCTCGGAATTCGTGCTGGTCGTGCTCGGCATCGCACTTCTGGTCGCAGGGCTTTGCCTTGCGCGGCGGCGATAATCGGCAAATATTGCGCGCGCGGCCCGCATATGATTTTCCCAGAACAAGAAGGAGGGAAGACGATGGAGCTTGTCTTTCAGGAAAAGCAGCTGGACTATCTCGGCCGCGTGCTCGATCAGACGGTCACGCAGGAGCTGACAGCCGAGGTCATCGTACCGGACAGCTGCGCGGACGCGGACCGCGTCGTCGATGCGTTCGGCACGCTGCTCGTCCGCGCGGAGGAGTGTACCGCGGGAAGTGCGTCGGTCAGCGGGGAGGTGCAGGCGGGTATTTTGTTCGTCACAGAGGACGGACGGCTCGAGCGGCTGGAGACCGTGATCCCGTTCAGCGCCCGGCGCGGCTGGGAGGGGGAGCAGAGCGACTGCCGCCTGCAATGCGTCTGCCGCCTGTGCAGCGTGGATGCGCGGCTTGTGCACTCGCGCAAGCTGCTCGTGCGCGTCGGCGTCTCCTGCACGCTGACGGTCTATGCCGCGTTCACGCGGACGCTGCACGACTTTCCGGAGCCGGCACCGACGCTGCAGCTCCGGCGCAAGCGCCTGCCGCTTCGTCTGCCGCGCGGCCTCGGCGAAAAGAGCTTTTCGCTCAATGAGGAGATCGAGATCCCGGCGTCGAAGCCGCCGGTCGAGCGGCTGCTCAAATGCGTCTATGCGCTGGATACGGCTGAGCGGAAGACGATCGGGAACAAGGCGGTGTTCAAGGGGCGGCTGACGGTCCATATCCTCTATGAGGCCCCGGACGGCAGCCTGCAGCGGCAGGAGACGGAGCTTCCGTTCTCGCAGTTTGCGGAGCTGGAGCAGGACCTGGATGAGGGAGACCTGACGGTATTCCTCGCCCTGACCTCGGCCGAGACGGAGCCGGACGGCCAGCTCGACTGCCGCCGCCTGCTGCTGAGCGCGGGCATTCTGGCGCAGTGCACGGTCTGCGGCGAGCAGCCGGTAGAGCTGATCGAGGATGCCTACTGCCTCGATGCCGAGCTGAAGCCGCAGTGGGAGACGTGGGAGATGGAGGGCATCCTCGATGTCCAGACGTTCCGCGAAACGGCGCAGGCGGCCGGGCGGGAGCCCGCCTCCGCCATAGCAGACGGCTGGGTACTGGCAGGGGAGCCGGTGCGGCGGCAGGAGAACGGCATGGCAAAAATCGAACTGCCGCTTGCTGCGAACGTCCTTTTCACCGACCCGGCAGGGAAGCTGCAGGGCCAGACGCTGCGGACGAACGTGCTGCTGGAAACGGCGCTTGCGCCGCAGGCGGATTGCCGCGTCACGGAGATCACGCCGGGCGAGCTGTTCTGTGCGGCAGGGGCGGACGGCGTGACACTGCGCTGCCCGGTGCAGGTGACGCTTGCCAGCACGGCGCGGCATGCGCTCAAGGCCGTGTGCGGCGGCACGACGGAGCCGGAGCCGGAAGATGCGCGGCGTCCGGGCGTCATCCTGCGGCGCACGGAGCAGCCGGAGCAGGTCTGGGATATCGCAAAGGCCTGCCGCACTGCGCCGGAGACGGTCACGGCGGCAAATGACCTGCAGGCAGACGAGGTCCCGGCCGGAACGCTGTTGCTGATTCCAATGTAACATAGAATAAATCCCTCTGCGTGTCTAGCAGAGGGATTTATTCTAGGCTTCTTCATCATAGCGGTCGAGAAAGCTGTATTTTTTTCCGCCGGTCTTCCAGCCGATGACGGTGTCGAGATTCACATTCTCCACGGAGCGGAAAATATGCGCCTCCACATCCGGATTGCGCTGCTTCAGCGTGCGGATCAGATCCTTGATCTCCTGCCGCTTCGAGCGCATCTCCCGATTGGAGCAGGTCGTGCAGGTGTCCGTGAAGTGGCAGGCGCACTGGATGAAGTGCAGCTCGTTTGCGTCCCGCCAGGCCTTGATATCGTCCTCGCGGATCAGATACAGCGGCCGGATCAGCTCCATGCCGGGGAAATTCGTGCTGTGGAGCTTCGGCATCATGGTCTGGACCTGCGCGCCGTAGAGCATGCCCATGAGGATCGTCTCAATGACGTCGTCATAGTGGTGCCCGAGCGCGATCTTGTTGCAGCCGAGCCGGCGGGCATAGTCATACAGGTGCCCGCGGCGCATGCGCGCGCAGAGGTAGCAGGGAGATCTGTCCACATTGTAGACATAGTCAAAGATGTTCGACTCGAAAATGTGGATGGGAATATTCAGCTTTCGTGCATTTTCTTCGATGACGCGGCGGTTCTCCGGGCTGTAGCCGGGGTCCATAACGAGGTATTCCACCGAGAAGGGAAACTTCGTATAACGCTGCAGCTCCTGAAAAAGCTTTGCCATGAGCATGGAGTCCTTTCCACCGGACATGCACACGGCGATACGGTCGTTCGGCTTGACAAGCTCATACTGCCGGATGGCCTTGGTAAAGTTGCACCACAGCTTCAGGCGGAAGCGCTTGCGCAGACTGTTTTCCACGCGGCTGCACAGCTCCTCTGCCTCCTGCCGCTGCATCTGCCGCATGAGCCAGGCAAGATAGCCGCCCTTGAGGCTGCAGGCATCGAAGCCTTCGTCGCGCAGGCGTTCAGCCGTTTCAAGGCTGAGCTTGCCGCGTGTGCAGAACAGCACGATGCGGCCGGGCTCTGCTGGAAGCCCCTCCGGCAGGGCGGCGGCGTTGGCCGGAACGGAGCCGGGAATGGTGCCGTAGGCGGCCTCCTGCTCCGAGCGGAGGTCGAGCAGGGTATAGCTGCCAGGCTCCAGCGCCTCCAATTCTTCGGGCGTCAGTTCCATGTGACCTCCTGTCTGACGGAAGCCGTCAGGTCCTTGATGACCTCACCTGCCATCAGCAGGCCGACGATCGGCGGCACAAAGGCCGTGCTGCCGGGGATATCGCGGCGATCCGTGCACTTATGTGCGGCGCCCGGCGGACAGATGCAGTGGTAGCGGCAGCTGTTGGCCATGTCCTCGAGCGGCCGGGTCGGCTGCTCGTCGGACCAGACGACCTTCAGGCGGCGCACGCCGCGCTTTTTGAGCTCGCGGCGCATCACACGTGCCAGCGGGCATACACGCGTCTCGGAGATATCGGAGATGCGGAAGCGGCTGCCGTCGAGCTTGTTGCCCGCCCCCATGGCGCTGATGATCGGTACACCGGCTGCCTGCGCCTGCACGGCAAGCGAGAGCTTGGCACTGACGGTGTCGACGGCGTCGAGTATGTAATCATATTCCGAAAACGGGAACTCTGCGGCGTTTTCCGGCAGGAAGAAGCAGCGGTGTACGCGGATATCGGCCTGCGGATTGATGTCGAGCATACGGTCGCGCATGACGTCGGCCTTATACTGGCCGACGGTCCTCCGCGTGGCGATGATCTGGCGGTTGATGTTCGTCAGGCAGACCTTGTCGTCGTCAATGAGGTCAAAGGCGCCGACGCCGCTGCGGACAAGCGCCTCGCAGGCATAGCCGCCGACGCCGCCGATGCCGAAGACCGCCACGCGCGCGTGCTTCAGGGCCTCCATGGCCGGGTGGCCGAGCAGCAGTTCGGTTCGGGAGAAAGAATTGAGCATGGTGAGATGTTCCTCCGCACTGTGGATTCACGGCGCAGGGCCGTTCAGATTATGATACAACGAATTGCCTACCGTGTCAATCGGCTTTTGCGGTATTTCCGCCGGATTCCTGCCGCAGGCTGAGAAGCCCGTTCGGAACGGCGGCGGCCAGCGAAAACACCCGCTCGCTGCCGCTGGAAAAGCGGATGCGGACACGGTCGCCCTCCCGCGCCAGAATGCGCCCCGCGCCATAGGCGCTGTGCTGCACCGGCGTGCCGGGGAGAAAGCTGTCTGCCGCAGTCTTTTTCTTTGACTTGCGCGGAATGCGGCGCTTCGGTCGGAACAGGAACTGCGAAAAGGCCGAGGACGTTTTCTCCGGCGGGAAGGTGAAGACGGCAAGCTCGTTGCGGGCGCGGGTCATGGCGACATAGAACAGCCGCCGCTCTTCGTCACGGTCGACGTCCTCGCCCTCCTTTGGAAACACGCCGTCGATGACGTCGAGCAGAAAGACCCGGTCATACTCCAGGCCCTTGCTCGAGTGCACTGTGGAGAGGATCAGGCCGCGCGCCTCGGACTTCGGCTGCCGCAGCAGGGCCTGCAGCTCGTCCAGACGCTCCAGCAGGCGCAGAGGATCCGGCTCCTGCGCGCCCAGTGCTTCCAGAATTTCCGTGCGGCTCTTGTCGGCCCCGCATTGGTCCAGGTAGTCGCCGTAGCCCATGAAGGCGACGATGCGATAGACGGCGCGGCTGGCCTTTTCCTGCAGCAGGTTCTGCAGATGCGTCTGCAGCACGCGGCACTGCCGCCGCGTGTAGGGAGAGACCTCATCATCCGCTACGGCCAGCAGGAGCGGCTCGGCCGTGGGATTGTGGGCGGCGGCACGCTCGGCCACGGCCTTCGGGATCCCGGCACAGAATTTATAATAAATGCGGCGGAACAGCGCGCCGTCCCACGGGGACTGCGCAAAGCGGATAATATCCGTGATGTCCCGCACGATCCGGCTGGAGAAAAACGTGCCGTCCGTCTGCTTCGCCCGGTAGGGAATGCCGTTTCGCTCCAGAAGATCGATGAGCGGCAGGGCGGAATCATGGTCGCGATAAAGCACAGCCGTGTTTTCCGGCAAATTGCGCGCGACCTCAAGCAGGTAGGTGTACTGCCGCTCGCGGCGGTTCAGCGGGATCTGGCGGATGGCCGCGCCGCCAGAGCGGACGGGGTGCATGTGCTTGTCCCGGCGGGAGACGTTCTGGCGGATAAAGCGGTCGGCCGCCTCGACGATCTGCGGCGTGGAGCGGTAGTTCTGTTCGAGGAACAGGACCTTTGCGCCGGGGTGGTCCGCCTCAAAGTGCAGCAGCATATCCGGGCAGGCGGCGCGGAAGCCATAGATGCTCTGGTCCTCGTCGCCGACGAGAAACAGGTTCCCGCCTGCACCGGCCAGCAGCGAGACGATTGCATGCTGGATGCGCGAGGTATCCTGTGCCTCGTCCACGCAGAAGTAGTGATAGCGCGCCTGAAATTCGTGCAGGATCTCCGGGACCTGCCGCAGGATGCGCAGGGCATAGACCATCTGGTCGTCATAGTCCATCTGCCTGGCATTGCGCAGCGCCTGCTGATAGGCGCGGTAAAGCGCAGGGAAGCAGTCGAGCTCCTTCCACAGCAGGTCCAGCTCCTCCTTGCCCAGCATCTGATTTTTTGCATAGGCGATGAGCGTGCGGGCCTGCTTGAGCTCGGCGTCCGTCGGGTATTCGCCCTTGCACCGGAAATACAGCACGCGCAGCAGGGCGGTCTGCTCGGCCTCGCCTGAGAGCAGAGAAAATGCGGTCCGCCCCATCCGCTGCTCATAGGCGCGGATGATGCGCGCGGAGACGCCGTTGATGGTGCGAAACTCCATCCGGCTGCCAAGCTCCTCGCCGAACAGGGAAGAGAAGCGGCTTCGCATGTCGCGGGTGGCAGCGACGGTATAGGTCATGGTGAGGATCTCCTCCGGGCGGACGTTGCAGCACTGCACGAGATAGCCCAGCCGCGTCACGAGTACGGTCGTCTTGCCGCTGCCGGGGACAGCCAGCAGCAGGACAGGCCCCTCGACTGCACCGGCGGCCGCCTGCTGCTGCGCATTGAGCTGCAGACCGTGCGCGCGGAGGAAGCCCGCCAGCACTTCAGCAGAAGGCATGGACACGAAGGCGCTCCATGGCTTCAACGAGCCTGCTGTGCGGCAGGGCCAGATTCATCCGGATGGAGTCCGGCCACGCAAACGCCGCGCCGTCCTGCCAGATGACACCGGCACGCGCTCCGCGCTCCTCCAGTTCCCGCAGCGTCATATGGTGCTCCTGCAGCCATGCGGCGCAGTCCAGAAACAGCATATAGGTTCCCTGCGGCTGCATGACCTGCACGCCGGGGAAGTGAGCGGCGATGAAATCGCAGGCATAGCGGATGTTGTCCGCCAGCACGGGGCGCAGCTCGTCGAGCCATTGCGCGCCCTCGTCCGAATAGGCTCCGAGCAGGGCGTGCAGCGAGAGCACGTTGCAGGAATTGTAATGGCTGAGGTCGCCCTGCCGCGTCACGCGGTCGCGCAGCCATGGGTCGGGGATGATGTGATACGAGCCGATGAGGCCCGCCAGCGAGAACGTCTTGCTCGGGGCATAAAATGCGGCCGTGCGGCGGCGTGCATCGTCCGAGACGGAAAGCGTGGGAATGTGCCGATAGCCCGGCAAGATGAGATCGGACCAGATCTCGTCTGAGAGGACAAAGCAGTCGTTTGCGGCATAGACCTCCATGGCCTTTTCCAGCTCCCAGCGCTCCCAGACGCGGCCCGTCGGGTTATGCGGCGAGCAGAGGATGGCAAGGCGGATGGAATGCTCCTTCAGGCGGCGGTCCACGTCCTCGTAATCCATGCGCCAGACTCCGTTTTCATCGCGGCGCAGGGGAGAAAGCTCCGCTTTGCGGCCGAGATTATCCAGAACATGGGTAAAGCCGATGTAGGCCGGGGCGTGCAGCAGCACGGCCTCTCCAGGGACGGTCAGGGCCTGCACGGCCGAGCTGACGCCGCCAAGCACGCCGTTTTCATAGCCGATGTCCGCGCGCTTCAGGCCGGTCAGGCCGTTGCGCGTCTCCTGCCAGCGGAGAATGCAGTCAAAATATTCATCCGGCATGGAAAAATAACCGAAGTTCGGAAAAGCGAGACGCTTATGCATCGCCTCGAGGATCGGCGGCGCGGTCGGGAAGCTCATGTCCGCGATCCACATGGGGATGCGCTGCGCCGGAGCAGGGCTCACGCCCCAGGGATCGATGTTTGCGGCAATGGAATCCGCGCCGGTGCGGTCGAGCACCGTGATAAAATCATATTTCATAGGTCCTCCTTCGGCAGCTCCGTTTTTCGGATATGCCGTTTGGTTTATCATACCGGAAAGGCAGAAATTTGTCAACTCCGGCAGGGGAGCGCTTTGTGACAATGACAGGAACGACCGATTTTTATGCGGCAGATTCCAGCAAAATATACAAGTTTTTTCCGAAACGGGTGTTGACAAATTGCGCGGGCGTATACTACAATAGCCGCAAAGGAGTGATCTTGTGAAGGTTCGTGTGATCGATAAACCCTGCCTTTTTGCGGAAACCGTCTATCTTTTATACTATTATATAAATGGAATAGCATATACAAGAGACTATGAGCGTGTAAACCGAAAATTCGGCCGCTACTTGCTCGAGAAGGAGGATCAGGGCCTGCAGCTGGCGCAGGAGCTAGATCGTATCTCCGCAGCCGTCACGCAGACGCTCGACCCGCATCAGGCGCGGCTGCGCTATTTTTTTGAAAAGCTGCCGGGAACGGATGAGAAGACCTGCTGCTGCCTTGCGCACACCATGCTCGTGGCCACGCCGCTCAACTGCACCGATATTGACTCGTTTGCCGCTGAGCTGCTGCGCATGTTCCGGTATATGTCGGGCATTGGCTTCAAGATCAACGACATGAACACCATGGGCCTCGTTCTGGAGCCGCTTGATCCGCAGGAGGAGCCGGAGCCGCTGCAGGTGCAGAGCTGGAACGGCTGCCATGCTCCATGGAGGCACGATGGGAGATCCTGCGCGTGCTGACGGAGTTCGAGACCTATCTGCGCGAGCTGACGGAGCTGCTCCGCCCGGTCGCCGAGCAGCTGGCGGCCGAAATGCAGGCGTTGACCGAGCGGAATCGCGCGCAGCTGGCCATCTGGGAAAAGTACTTCCAGACGCACTCCGTCGACACGTTCCAGCAGGAGATGTTCCGCGCGTCGTATCTCTTCACGCAGGAGATGCAGCCGGATGAGGTCTGGATCGCGCTGTGGAACTTCAACATGGTCGGCTTCTGGACGGAGTGGTTCGAGAGCGGCGGCAAGACCGTGCGTATTGCCTATCTCGGCGCGAACCTCAGCTTTGAATTTGCGGCGGCACATCAGGTCCGGCCGGATGCCGAGACACTGTGCGCCATGATGCGCGCCTTGACCGGCAAGGACAAGCTGGAGATCCTGCGGCGCTGTGCCGCAGAGCCGTTTTCGGCGGCGCAGCTTGCGGCCTCGATGAACCTGAACTCCGGCACGGTCTCCCGGAACGTCTACGGGCTTTACAAGCTCGGCTATCTGGAGACGCGCGGCGACGGTGAGCGCGTGAATTACATCACGCGGCCCGATGCGCTCGAACGCCTGTTCCGCTGGGTACTGGAATACGTCAGCGAACAGAAGTAAGATATGGCCCGTTCGGTACCTGACCGGTGCCGGACGGGTATTTTTTACCAAATTTTTACGACGTCAGGACTATACGACTATTTATGAGACAAATATTGAAAATAAATGCTTGCGATTTTCCTGTGTTTATGGTAACATTGGGTATGAGCTGCAAAAATTGCAGCTTGCCGCCGCAATACTGCCGACTCGGCAGGAACGGCGGGCCCGCGTACCCGGCTCGGGTGCATCAAAAAGAAGGAGGAACAGAGATTATGAGAAGTAACGTTCGCCGGCTCTTTTCGCTGCTGCTGGCAGTCGCCCTGGTGCTCGGCCTGGGTCTGACCAGCGTCGCTGCGATCGAGAGCTCTCTCCTCACGCTTCAGGTCACATCCCAGCATGTGATCCGCGGCGATGAGGTCTGCGTCGCCGTGAACACGGAGGCAGACGGCGTCGTGGCAGACGGAAAGCTGACCTTTGCCTACGACAGCAAGAGCCTGAAGTTCGTCGGCGCAGAGGCAGGCGAGGCCTGGCCCGCAGGCACGGAGCTCAGCCTGAAGGTCAACTCCGGCAAGAAGGACGCCGTCGTTGCGGCATTTGCCGGTGCGAAGGCTGCCAAGGCCGGCACCGTCCTGACCCTCAAGTTTGAGGCTCTGCAGGAATGCAGAACGCAGGTCGTCCTGCAGGGCGGCTACATCAGCGGCGCGAAGGATGCAAAGCTGCAGTCCACCGCTACGCTGCTCGTCGAGTGCCCGGCTTCCCGCTTTACGGACGTCGATCGGAACGAGTATTATCACGAGGGCATCGACTTCGTCGTCAGCCGCGGTTACATGATCGGCATGGGCGGCGCGAAGTTCCAGCCCGATACCGAGATGAGCCGCGCCATGCTCGTCACCGTGCTGTACCGCATCGCAGGGGAGCCCTCCGTCAAGGGCACTGCACCGTTCCGCGATGTCGAGAAGAACAGCTGGTACACGAACGCTGTCATCTGGGCTTATCAGAACAACGTCACCAACGGCGTGAGTGCAACGGAGTTTGCTCCGGAGGAAAATGTCACCCGTGAGCAGATGGTCGCGTTCTTTGCGCGCTATGCCAAGCTTGCCGGTGTCGACACCACGGCAAAGGGCGATCTGAAGGCCTTTGCAGATGCCTCCAGCGTCAGCGCCTATGCCGTTCCCGCGATGACGTGGGCCGTTGAGGCCGGCCTCATCAAGGGCGTGGGCGAGAATAAGCTCGATCCCACCGGTAATTCCACCCGCGGTCAGGTGGCCACCGTCATCGTGCGGTATGCCACGCTGGTGCAGCACTGAGAAAGGGAGGAGCCGCAATGAAGAAAAGGATCCTGTCTCTGCTCCTTGCGCTGGCACTTGTTCTGACGGGCGTTCCCATGGCCTTTGCCACGGAGAGCGGCTTTGCAGACGGCAACGTCCCGGAGATCTCCACGGACGGCCCGGTGCAGCTCCCGAGCAGCAATATCGCTGAAGAACCGACTGTCGAGACCGACGCGCAGCAGCCCGTTGAGGCTGGTGAGCCGAAGCTCGTGCAGAACGGCGAAGACCGCTTCTCCGCACAGCTTGCCGAGAGCGAGCCCAAGGCGGACGAGGTTGTCACGTTCATCGTCGTCATGCAGAAGAGCCCGCTGCTCGTGGCAGGCTTCACGAAGGACGACATCGCCACCCGCGCGCCGAAGGCTGTTGCCTATGAGGCCGCGCTCCGTCTCGAGCTCAATGCGCTCAAGGCAAACCTCACGCAGAAGTTCCGCAATGACGCACAGTTTGAGCTGGGTTACACCTACACCATCGCTACGACCGGCGTGGCCGTAAAGACGGAGTACGGCAATAAGGAAGCCCTCGAGGCGCTTCCCGGTGTGGATCATGTCTACGTCGCCCCGACGTTCTCCCTGCCCGAGGAGGAGTCCACCCTGACGTCTGACGGTGAGCTGCAGCCCATGACCAGCAATGCCACCACCATGATCGGCGCCGATCAGCTCAATGCAACGGGCTTCACCGGCAAGGGCATGAAGGTCGCCATTCTGGACACCGGCATCGTGGTCGATCATCCGAACTTCGGCGCTCTGTCCGAGGATAAGCTCACCGAGAGCTCCCTGACGGAGGAAGGCGTCGATGCCATCTGGAACACGCTGAATGCGGGCCAGATGACGAGCCTGCGCAATCGCTCCTATTATAATAGCAAGCTTCCGTTCATCTTCAACTACTACACGCATGATTTCGATGTATCGCACGCAACGGCAAAGCATGACCACGGCACGCATGTCGCCGGTATCACGGCTGCTAATAAGATCGAAGGCAGCAGTGTCATCGGTGTTGCGCCGGATGCCCAGATCATCGTCATGCAGGTCTTCTCCGCGGGCGGCGGCGCCGGCTGGGACACCATCATGGCCGGCCTTGAAGATTGCGTCCGTCTGGATGTCGATGCCTGCAACCTCTCCCTTGGTGCAGCCGGCGGCTTTACGACCGGCGACATGAGCAAAACGCTTGAGCTGTTCGAAAGCACCGATATCGAGGTCCTGATCGCTGCGGGCAACGAAACGAACGCTGCATATCAGAACCGCACCGGATGGAATCTCTCCCGTTCCGGCAACCCCGATGACGGCGTCGTCGGTACCCCGAGTACGCTTTCTGCCGCTCTGTCCATTGCCTCCATCGACAACGACGGCGCAGAATCCCTGTACTTCACCGTGAACGGCCGCACCATCGGCTACAACGACACCGCAACGACGAACGCCACGAAGTTCCTGAGCAACTTCAAGGGCCAGTCTGTGGAATTCGTTCCGATCGGCGGTTACGGCGAAGCGAGCGACTATGAGAATGTGGATGTCAGCGGTAAGATCGCCCTGGTTTCCCGCGGCTCCAGCTCCTTCCCCGACAAGCAGGCCGCTGCACAGGCTGCAGGTGCGATCGGCATCGTGGTCTACAACAATGCCTCCGGCATGCTCAACATGCAGATCAATGACGGCGGCGATAACATCCCCGCAGTCTTTGTCTCCAAGGCAGACGGCGAGTACATGAAGGCGCAGTTCGCCGAGGGCGTCAAGACCCTGACATGCTGCAACGGCGACCTCGTGCAGGTCAAGCGCGACCGCACCCTCAGCGACTTCTCCTCCTGGGGCGTCACCCCGGACCTGAAGCTGAAGCCGGAGATCGCCGGTGTCGGCGGCAACATCTATTCCACCCGTGATCCGAGCATCGCAGGCTCCAACTACGGCCTTATGAGCGGTACGTCCATGGCGACCCCGCAGATCGCCGGTGCGATGGCTGTTCTCATGCAGTATCTGCGCCAGAACTATCCGCAGTATCAGGAAGCAGAGCTCCGTCAGGTTGCTGCGAACCTCATGATGAGCACGGCGGATCCCATCCTCGATTCCAACGGCCTCGAGGTCTCCCCGAGAGGCCAGGGCGCCGGTCTTGCCAACCTTGTCAAGGCAACAAGCTCCCTTGCCTATCTGTCCAACGCGCAGGCTTATGAGAACCGCGCCAAGGCGGAGCTGGGCGACGACGACGCCAAAAACGGTGTCTACACGTTCCCGTTCACTATCAACAACATGTCCGGTGAGAAGGATCTGACCTATACGTTCAATGCCTCCATTCTCACCGAAACTGTCGTGACCTACACCAACGGCACGTTCATCGGCCATGCTCCCTATGCGCTGGGCGCTTCCCTGACCGTGGCCGGTGCGACCGAGTCGAACATCATGAAGTATGACTTCAATGACGACGGCGAGATCACGACGGCCGACGCCCGCGTCCTGCTGCTGCACGTCACCGATGATGCTCCCATCGCTGAGGACAATGTGCATTATGCCTATCTGGACGTCAATGGCGACGGCACCGTCAACAAGGATGATGTCGATGTCATCACGGCCTACTGCGCAGAGCTGGAGGTCAGCACCGATCTGACGGAGAATGCCGTCATTTCCGGCACGGAAGCGCTTGAGAGCGTCACCGTTCCGGCTGGCGAGTCCGTCACCCTGACTGCCACCATCACGCTGACCGCGGAAGACAAGGCCTATCTCGACGCATCCTTCGAGAACGGCATGTATGTCGAAGGCTTCCTCTATGTGAAGTCCGCCACGGATGACACGACCGACCTCGAGATGCCGTTCCTCGGCTTCTACGGCGACTGGTCTCAGGCTCCTGCGTTCGACTCTGCTGACGAAGACGAAGCCAGCCTGTATCCGCTCAGCATTTTCACGAACAATGCCGCCATCGGCACGAACCCGTACATCCGTACCGGCGCTTCCGGCGACGAGTACAATGCCTTCTCCTATGCCAACCCGCTTGCCGAGATCGACGTCGGCCTGCTCCGCAACCTGAAGAAGATCAACTTCCAGGTTAAGGATAAGGTCACGAACGAGGTCTACTTCGACCTGACCGGCGAGTATATGGCAAAGTCCTACTATAACTCCGGCTACGGCCAGATCATCCCGCTGTATGTTCTGGCAGAGGAAGGCGAGGTCTGGAACGGCCTTGACAAGAACGACAACAAGCTGCCCGACGGCACGACCGTCACCTACACTGCCAGTGCATGGCTTGATGACGGCGACGACGTGATGGACGATTCCTTCTCCTTTGATGTCACGCTGGACGACAAGGCTCCCGTTGTGGAGAATGAGGCGACCCTCCAGCAGGATCTCAAGATCGAGAACGGCAAGGTCCTTCTTCCGCTGAAGCTCAACGACAACCAGCACATCGCGGCCCTGATCTTCGTCAACAACGACGGCATCATTATGGGCAAGTACGAAGTCAAGAATGAGCCGGGCAAGACCTTTACCCAGGACTACGACATCACCGGCTTCGGCCCCGACTTCACCATCGTTGTGGCGGACTACGCCTGCAATGAGACGGAAATCGATGTCTCCCTCGACCTCGGCGCAATGGCCGACCAGAAGCCTGCCATGCAGAAGCTGAGCTCCGACCGCCTGTATGGCTGCGAGACGTTTGACCGCGCTGCCGTTGAAGGCGGCTGGTTCAGCGCCAACAAGGCAGACATGAGCGACTACCGCAACGAGACGTTCGACAGCTCGAACCGCTATTATTCTGCAGAGTACGTCAACGGCTACCTCGTGGCCCAGCGCGCAACGGACGGCGCGGTCGTGCTTGTTACCCCGTACAACACCTACTGGGGTTCTCAGACCCTCGTCACTCAGTCCGACAAGGTCGGCGACAGCGGCTTCAAGGTCCTGTACGACATGGCACTCGACTATTCTGACAAGGGCAAGAGCGATTCGGATACGGTCAGCAACCACCTCTACGCTGTCGGCTGGAACTATGAAGGCGACCGCGACGGCGACGGCAAGGATGACGGAAGCAACGCTCTCTTCCAGATCAGCTTCTACTCCAACGGCTACATCTCCCTTGAGAAGATCGCCGACATCACCGGCTCCGACGGTGAGATCCTGACCCTCGGCTGCACGACGGAAGGCCAGCTTTACGGCATTTCTACCGCCGGTAAGCTCTACAGCCTCGAGCGCGACGGCGTGTGCACCTACATCGGCACGACCGATTTCGTAAACTACGCCAACTACTCCGGCTGCAATGTCATCCAGTCCATGGGCTATGATCACAACACCGACACGATGTACTGGTATGCACACAGCCAGACGGCTGCAGGCAACACCTACATCAATGTCTGCATGACCTACAAGGTCGACCTTGCCACCGGCAAGTGCACAGAGGTCGGCACCTACGGCCCCGGCGGCCAGACGTCCCTGTTCGTTCCGACCGACAAGACGTCCGACCTGTTCACCATCGGCGTGGATCCGCAAGAGCGCTTCCAGCTCTCCCCGTATCAGCTTACCATGACGCAGGGCCAGCGCAAGCGCTTTGAGGTCGAGTGGAATCCGTGGAACGCTAAGGCAAGCGAACTGACCTGGGCCTCCGCGGACGAGACCATCGCCACCGTCACACAGCAGGGCTTCGTCACCGCCGTAGGCGAGGGCGAGACCAAGATCACCGCGACTGGCAAGGTCTGGGATCCTTGGCACTGGGATGAAGAAACCAGCTCCACCGTCCCGCAGTGGGTCGATTACACCGCGACCGCTACGGTCCGCGTCGTTGGCTCCGCAGATGCCATCTACACCTATATTGTGGCGGACTTCAAGAACGCCGCCAATGGCTTTACCTGGGTTACGTTCTCCGACAAAACGCCCACGCAGCTCACGCAGATCGCGAAGCAGAAGCTCACGGTTGTCGGCATCGACGGCGAGGAGAGCACGACCGATGCCATGTGGCAGGGTGCTGCCTACTACAACGGCTATGTCTACGCAGTCGTGAAGGAAGCCCGCGCTATGGATGACAGCACGTTCGGCGTCGGCACGTCCCTCTACCGCTTCAAGGTCAACAAGGGAGAGACCCCGGATAAGACCACGTTCGGCGATATCGAGTTCATCGGCTTCACCGCAGGCGTCGAGCTCGGCAACATGGGCTTCGATTACAACACCGGTCGTATGTATGCGGTCGATCTTACGAACCTCGGCCTCGCCATTGTCGACCTCGACACCGGCGCGATCGACCTGCTCGGCACCTACTCCGGCGAGATCGGCGGCCCGGCGATCACCCCCGCCATGACCGTCACTGCAGAAGGCTACATCATCGTCTCGGATATGTCCGGCAACCTCTACATGGTCGATGCCGACACCCTGAGCACGACGAAGCTCGGCTCCCTCGGTCAGGATACCTGGTACTATGCTTCTATGATGTATGACTACAACACTGGAAACATCTACTGGAACCCCTGCATGAATGCCGGTTCTTCTCCGCTGTGCCTCGTCCGCATCGACCCGCAGGAATGGGATCCCGACAAGCTCGAAGCGACGATCGTGAAGATCGGCAACGTCTCCACGAAGTCTGGCGTTGAGTCCACCGCAATGTTCACCATTCCGGAGAATGAGCCGGAGACGAAGCACATCCCCGTTGAGGGCATCGAGATTACGAACGGCGACAGTGTCACCGGCCTTGTCGGCGGCACGCTGCAGCTCGATACCGTCACGACCCCGGTCCGCCCGACTGTCCGTACTCGCACCTGGACCAGCAGCAACCCCGATGTCGTCACCGTTGACCGCTTTGGTGTTGCCACGTTCCACGGCGTCGGCACGGCGACCGTCACGGTCTCCATCACGAACAAGAATCCCGAGGTCGAGGGCGGCCCGTTCACGGACAGCATCGACGTCACGGTCTACGCCTCCGCAGGCACGTTCCTCTCGTTCCTGAACGACGACCAGAACGGCGGCAGCGGCTACTATGACTTCTGGCTGCAGGTCCCGGACAACAACCTGAGAACCTGCCCGGTGACGACCTCTGCCATCGGTGCTTACTCCCTGCGCACCGGCGCTTACTACGACGGCTGTGTCTACGCCTACAACTCCAAGGGCGACTTCTACCGCTTCGATGCTTCGGACATTTCGTCCTACACGAACCTCGGCAGCGTCAACCTCGACGTGGAGACCGATCAGGTCACCGGCATGGCCATGGACTACACGACCGGCACCATGTACGGCCTGACGCTCAGCGGCAAGCTTGTGACGATCGACCTCGATAACGGCGCCGTCACCGAGATCGCGGCGACCTCCGAGAAGGTCACGGCTCTTGCAATCGACAAGAGAGGCGTCCTCTACGCAGCCGGAAGCACTGCCATCGGCGTGGAGGCGAAGCTCTACACCATCGATCCGAAGACAGCTGCCTGCACCTTCGTCATGGATATCCCGGGCGCTCAGGTTGGCACCGGCAGCACCTACTACGGCAGCATGTCCTACAACGCACAGATGACCTATGACTTTGGCACGGATCGTCTGTACCTGCATGCAACGTATCACACGAAGCAGCTGGCCATGAGCAGCGGCATGTACATGTTCATGCTGGGCGAGGGCACGCCTGAGCTCGTGAACCTCGGCAAGATCTCCGTCCAGACCGCTCCCGGCCGTACGACGAAGCAGGGCGATGCCTATCTCGGCCTCCTGTGCTCCATCCCCACCGCAGAGCAGACGCCTGTCGGCAAGGTCAACGGCATCCTGCTGAACAAGACTGTCGGCCGTCTGGCCCTTGGCGAGTCCTTCCAGCTTACCGGCAAGGTCCGCCCGTCCAACGCGGCGAACCAGGCCATCACCTGGAGCTCCTCCGATGAGAACGTCGCGAAGGTCGATGCAAACGGTCTGGTCACGTCCGTTGCCGCAGGCAACGTCGTCATCACCGCTACGAGCGTTGAGACCGGCGTTACTGCCACCTGCACGCTGACTGTGGTCGACATGACCGGCAAGCCTGTTTCCACGGCTTACACGGTCTCCGCCAAGCACGATGCTCTCTACAGCTTCAACCCCGAGCTGCCGGACTCCACGGCGACTGAGGTTGCGACCTTCAGCGGCGGCACGAACATCACGGGTCTTGCCTATGACTACGAAGGCGGCCTGTACTATGTCGTCAACGAAGGCGGCCTGCCCTACATCTACTACTACGACCTCACGTCGAAGCAGACCACGCTGAAGGGCCAGGTCTACACCTTCACCGATGCCAACGATCTCGCGTATGATCCGGTAAACAAGGTGCTGTATGTTGTCGCGGGCTTCTACCTGTTCCAGTTCAATCCGTCCCGTATGGATCCCACGCAGCTGAACTACTGGACGGCCTACCGCGATATGTCTGGCATGACGAACATCCCGTCTCCGCGTACCGTTGCCTGCAAGGACGGCAATGTCTATGTCCTCGCCAGAGGCTATGGCAATACCGAGCTCATCCGCGCGGATGTGGATCTCACCACATTCACGAAGCTTGCAGAGGTCGACCTCATGGTCGAAAACCGCCTCAACGAAATGGACTACGATCCGACGACCGGCCTGTTCTATGTGACCGACTCGGCGCATCGCCTCTACTCCTTCGATGAGACCGGCGCGATCACGCTGATCGACACCGTCGGCGGCGGTCTGGACCTCAACGGTCTGACTATCGCCCCCGCTGGAAAATAAGCAAATACCGGCCGCCCTGTCCCCCGGGACAGGGCGGCAAGACTATCAGAAAAGCCGAAAGGCTTTTCTGATAAAAGATTGCAGTCCATTGCGCGCACGAATCGCCCGTCAAAGGCGGGCGATTCGCACACTTACGGACTGAGCTGTATTTTCTCCGACGTACACGCCGCCGGAGAAAATGATCCCATTTTATTCGCCGCCTGCGGGCG
>OHAU01000972.1_pt1 | contig 36381 bp, 28 predicted proteins | sample 1577181 | NCBI WGS metagenome assembly OHAU01 (sample SAMEA3541472, study PRJEB24748) | human gut metagenome | biome: human gut; feature: human-associated habitat; material: faeces | place: China | collected 2012 | reverse complement strand
TTTTATCCAGTACATTTGCTGATTTTAGGAATTATAAGAATGTGTCTTAAGATTTGAATATGAAATTTTAAAAAGGACTTTTCTTTTAAAATGAACGAAAAGTCCTCTTTTTGCGTAGATGACTGTTATTTCACAGCCCCTTTCTTTGTGTCTAAAGAAAAATAGAACAAATCAGTCTGAGAACGCACGAAAATTTATGCGTAGCTTACAGATAGCTTACACGTAGCTTACATTTTTGGGGAATTTGTGAAATATTTCTTGGAGAAATTCATAAAATAAATCAAAGCGGCAGGGGAGATACTGAGAATATTCATGGAAGCGCTTGTGAATTATATTAAACCGGAATTGCTGATCACAGCAGTTGCTTTGTATTTTATGGGGATCGCACTGAAGGAGGCTCAGGCTGTGAAGGACAAATATATTCCACTGATATTGGGGTGTGCAGGAATACTTATATGCGGAATTTATGTTTTTGCTACCTGTTCCTGTAAAAATGCACAGGATATTGCAATGGCAGTATTTACATCCACGACACAGGGAGTCCTGGTTGCGGGGCTTTCTACATATGTGAACCAGCTGATCAAACAGCTGGAAAAAGATGAATAATGGATTTAAAGGAAGGACACATCATGCATGAGCAGATGTATCCTTCCTTTTTGAACACAGATCGCGAAGCGGATTGCGAATGTCCGCTTTACTTGGTTATTTATGCATTTTTCAGTGCCTGATCCAGATCTTTGATAATATCATCCACATTTTCGATACCGATGGAAAGACGGATCATTCCAGGAGAAACTCCTGCTTCAACTAACTGCTCGTCGTTCATCTGGCGATGTGTATGGCTGGCTGGGTGAAGGACCATAGTGATGGAAGCGGCAACGTGAGTTGCGATGGTGGCAAGCTTCAGACTATCCATAAAACGGACTGCTGCATCACGGCCGCCGGTCAGTTCAAAGGAGATAACGCCGCAGGTACGACCATCCTTCATATATTTCTGAGCCAGTGCATGATATTTATCCTCCGGAAGTCCTGCGTAATTTACATGAGAAACCTTTTCGTGTGCGTTCAAGTATTCTGCAATTTTCTGGGCGTTGGAGCAATGGCGTTCAACACGCAGCGGAAGCGTTTCCAGACCGAGGTTCAGAAGGAAGCAGTTCATCGGAGACGGAATAGAACCCAGATCACGCATCAGCTGGGAAGTAGCCTTAGTGATGTAAGCTTTTTTTCCGAACTGCTTTGTATAGATGACGCCGTGATAGGATTCATCCGGCTCTGTCAGGCCGTGATATTTATGGCCGTAGGCATCCCAGTCGAAGTTACCGCTGTCGACAATGGCGCCGCCTACCTGAACGGCATGTCCGTCCATATATTTGGTGGTGGAGTGGGTAACGATATCTGCACCCCACTCGAAGGGACGGCAGTTTACCGGTGTGGCAAAGGTGTTATCCACAATAAGAGGCACGCCGTTCTGGTGTGCAACGTGTGCAAATTTCTCGATGTCCAGGACGACCAGAGCCGGATTAGCGATGGTTTCTGCAAAGAGAACCTTTGTGTTCGGTTTAAATGCGGCAGCGATCTCTTCTTCTGTTGCATCGGTATCAACAAAGGTGCAGTCAATGCCAAGTTTCTTGAAGGTGACGGCAAGAAGGTTGAAGGTTCCTCCGTAAATGGTAGAAGCGGCAACAACGTGATCGCCTGCCTCACAGATATTAAAAACTGCGTAGAAGTTGGCTGCCTGTCCGGAAGAAGTCAGGATTGCAGCAACACCGCCTTCCAGATCTGCGATCTTTGCGGCTACGGCATCGTTGGTAGGGTTCTGGAGACGGGTGTAAAAATATCCGTCTGCCTTCAGATCAAATAACTGGCCCATTTCGTCGGTGGTGTCATATTTGTAAGTGGTGCTCTGATAGACAGGAAGTGCACAGGGCTCGCCTTTGGATGGGGTATAGCCGGAGTGGATACATTTAGTCTCTAAATTATAGTCGCTCATAGGGATAAGTCCTTTCTGCTGTGTTTTTCGTATGAATCTAACCGAATCAGGGAAGTTTGCTGCTTCAGATGCGGATACCCCATTGATCTGGATTAAGGAAGCTTCCTGTATTTCCGGATACTTCATTCCTGTATTATGCGTTTCAGGGATTTCTGAGAGAAGCTTTGATCCTTATAGTTCGGCTAAATAAAGTATGAAAAGTGCATTTGTGTATTTTAAATAAAACTACATATAAGTATAACTCTTTATGTGTTGAAATACAACAATATTCTACATAAACTCTACTAGAGTATAAGGAAACTAAAATGTTGCGTTCTGGTGCACATAATAAAATGACATATGATCAACGTTTGTAATAACATAGTAAGTCATTTTATAGATGCGAAAATATGATCAAATGCCGGAAAAATACTGTAAAACAAACAAAATATGTGAATAAAGTAACAAATGGTGAAAATCGCATAAAAACAAAATGGAAATTTTGTACAAAAAAGATATTGCGTTCACGTGCACAAAATGATAATATAACATCATCAAAAAGAACACAAAAACAGAAAACAATAAAAAATAAAAAAATGAACGGAGGAATTTAAAATGTTAAGAGTAGGAGTTATCGGATGCGGCGGAATGGGAAGAGATCATATCAGAAGACTGACAGAGAAGATCCAGGGAGCAGAAGTAGTAGCTGTTTCCGATGTATTTGAGGAAAGTGCCAGGAAAGCAGCCGAGATCTGCGGAGCAAAAGTCTATGCAGACAGTAAGGAGCTCATCAATGCAGAGAACGTAGATGCAGTATTTATCGTATCTCCGGGCTTCGCACATGTAGATTCTCTTCTTCAGGCAATTGAGGCCGGTAAGAGGATTTTCTGTGAGAAACCATTATGTACAACTGCTGAGGACTGCCTGAAAGTAGTAAAGGCAGAGGAGGCAGCCGGCAAACACCTCATCCAGCTTGGATTTATGAGACGCTATGACAAGGGATACCAGCAGATCAAGGAAGCACTTGCAACAGGAGAGTACGGCGAGCCGCTAATCCTTCACTGTACACACAGAAATCCGGAGGTAGGTACCAATTACAACACACCAATGGCTGTGCACGATACCGCAATCCATGAGATCGATGTTCTTCACTGGCTTGTAGATGATGAGTATGAATCAGCACAGGTAGTAATGCCAAGAGTGACGAAATATTCCCACTCTGAGCTGAAAGATCCGCAGATCATGATGCTTCGTACTAAAAAAGGTGTGTGCATTGATGTAGAAGTATTTGTAAACTGCAAGTTCGGATATGATATCAATTGTGAAGTTGTATGCGAGGACGGTGCACTGAAAATGGCACAGCCGGCTTACCCGTCTATCCGCAAGAATGCGGCAGTGTCCACTGCTATTGACACAGACTGCTTCGTAAGATTTAAAGACGCTTATGATAAAGAGGTTCAGGATTGGGTTGATAATGCAGAGGCAGGAGTGATCACAGGACCGAATGCATGGGATGGATACCTGGCAGCGATCACTGCAGATGCTCTTGTAAAAGCGCAGGAAACCGGACAGATCGAGAAAATCGTTACAGCAGTTGAGAAGCCGGAATTTTATAAATAAATATATTTTACGAGCTCCACCTCATCAAGTGTGAGTTATCATACCAACTTATTGCTGCAGGCTTCCCCAATGAGTCTGCGGCGGCAGTTACCGGCAGGCTCCGATTCCGCTACGGCTTTGTTGAAACTGCGGCGGAAAACCTGCCGGTGAGATTAACTGGAAAAATTGGCTGAAAAGTAAAAACATATGGAGGGTATTGAAGATGAAATTAGGATTTAATGAAGCAACTGCACTGGAATGCAAAGGACAGTCTCTTATGGCAGACCTGGAGATGTGCGAGAAATATGGCTTTGATTATATTGAGATCCGTTTTGACTGCGTAAAGGATTATCTCAAAGAGCATACACTGGAAGAGCTTGCAGACTGGTTTAAGAACCATCATCTGAAGCCATGGGCATATAACACTCTGATCTTCTTTAACCAGAGAGATGAGGCAGGAGAAAAAGAAATCGACGAAGAGGTTGATTTTATCCTGCAGGTTTCCAAAGCGATCGGAATGAAAATGCTGATCACAGTTCCGAGCTTCGACGTAAAAGACAAATCTGTCAGTGAGATCAAAGAAGAAGCAGTTGCACGTCTTCGTTATCTTTCCGATAAGGTTGGCGCAGACATGAAAATTTCTCTGGAGTTCTGCGGTGCACCGAATTGCTCCATCAATCAGTTTGGAACAGCCTATGATGTGGTAAAAGCAGTAGACAGAGATAATGTAGGCGTTACTGTGGATACCTTCCATTTCCATGAGATGTGCTCCCACCTTGAGGACCTGAGAGCTGCGGATGGAAAGAAGATTTTTGCATATCATTTAAATGACTGTGAGGATCTTCCGCTTGGCTCCTGCGGAGATGACAAGAGACTGTGGCCGGGTGAGGGTGTTGTAGATCATGCAGGAATCGCAGCTGCACTGAAGGAGATTGGTTTTGATGGCGTTTGCACCATTGAAGAGTTCCGTCCGGAATACTATGCAATGAGCCATGAGGACAACGTGAAAAAGGCTGCGGAAGTTACCAGAGACTTTGTGCAGAAATATTTCGGATAATTCATTCAGAAAGGTCCGACCTTAAACCGATAGGAGGTAGATACTATGGCTGGTAAGGGAATCCCTGAATTGTTGAATTACAAGCAGAAGGGGAAAGACTTGAATGAATTCATCAAGGTTCCGTTGTCGGAAAAGCTGGCATACTGTTTTGGTGATCCGGCACTGACCTTGATGTATACCATGACTACAACTCTGCTGATTTATTTTTATACCAACGTTGTTGGAATATCAGCAGGTGCGGTAGGAATGATCATGCTTTTGTCCCGTGTTTTTGATGGATTTTCCGATGTGCTGATGGGAACTATTATCGACCGGACTCATTCCAAGTATGGAAAAGCTAGGATCTGGATCTTAAGACTTGCGGTTCCTTATGCGCTGGCAGCGGTGCTTTTGTTCACTATGCCGCCAATGGGAAATATGGGAAAGATCATCTATGCTTTTGTTACCTATAATATCATGAATACGGTTGTATACACTGCTATCAGCCAGCCATTCCATGCACTGGGATCTCTGATGAGCCGTGACCGTCGTGAACGTGATGTGATCTGTAACATCCGCATGGTATTGTCGATCACAGCAAGTATGATCATTACTGCGTTCACACTGCCGCTGATCAATATCGTAGCGAATATTACCGGCAATCAGCAGATGGCCTGGATCCTGGTAACTGCCGGCTATGCGATCATTTCTGTCGGTGTACTTGTGAATACTTATATGGTCTGTACAGAGCGTGTTTCTGCAGCAAAACAGGAAAAGGAAGATATTCCTTTTGTGGAAGCATTTAAAGCAACCGTTACCAACCGGTATTTCCTTATCGCTCTGGGGCTGATGATCTTTTATACCGCATATCAGATCATTATCGGAACGGACCTTACCTATTACTGCCAGTATGTACTCGGAAATGTAGACCTCGTCATGCCTCTTTCCGCAGCTGAGAAACTGGCAACTGTGGCAGGAATTGCCCTTCTGCCGAAGGTGCTTCCCCGCTATGGAAAAAGAAATCTCATCTGTGCCGGCTGCATCCTGGGTGTTGCAGGACAGCTGCTGTTCCTGATGAATATTACCAGTGTTTCGCTTGGTGTTGTAACCTGTATCATGAGAGGTATCGGAATCGCCCCATTCTATGGTGTGCAGTATTCTCTTCCAAGCGATGCAATTGAGTATGGCCAGTGGAAAACAGGCAAGCGTGTGGAGGGCCTGATGTTCTCATCTATGAGCATGGGCCAGAAGGCCGGTTCCGGACTGACTTCTGCTATTATGGGCGGGATTCTTTCGGCGGCATACTTTGACGGAACAAAGGCGACAGCGGCAGAGCAGTCTGCAGAGGCAATCCGCGTGATCAAGGGATTTTATCTGTATGTTCCGATAGCAATCTGGGTAGTGATGTTTGTGATCGCAGCATGCTACCAGCTGGACAAAGTTTATGACAAAATGATGCGTGAACTGATCCAGCGAGAATCGGGAGAGGAAAGCGTCTCTGTGCCGGGCGAGATTCAGTCCATGCCGTTACCGGAAGCTTCCGGAAACCGGATCAATGTGGCAATTGGAAGACTGTATGGCAGCAGTGGAAGAAAGATTGCCGAGGATGTTGCAAAAGCACTGGACTGCAAGGTTTATGATCGTCAGATCATCTGTCTTATGGCAGAAAAGTTCGGTATGGAAAAAGCAGATCTGGAAAGTGTAAGGCAGTATCTGGATTCCTACAATTATGAGGATTCTGAGCTTACATTTTCCCCGTATGGACATTCATCGGCAGGTGCGGCAGCAGATTATACAGGTGTTCAGATGTTTGAGGTGCAGAGCCGGATCATCCGTGAGCTTTCTGAGAGAAGACCAGGTGTATTCCTGGGAAGATGTGCCAACTATGTGCTTCGTGGAGAGCCGCATACATACAGCTTTTTCGTTTATGCAGATGATGCTTACCGGGAAAAAGAGGGCCAGGAATATTATAAAGGCCAGTCTCTTGGAGAACTGAAGAAACGTGATCAGATCCGAAATGAATATTATGAGAAGTTTACCGGAATCCGCAGAGACGATCCCCATTATTACGATATGGTGATCAATGTATCCAAAACAGGTGTAGCCGGAGCGGCCAGCCTGATCCTGGATTATATCCGGAATAAAGAAGAGGAAAAAGGAGGGAATGCATCATGAAGATTGCATTTGACGTAGATGTTCTTGCGAAACAGATGGATATCAACCGTATGGTCCATCAGGTGGCAGACTGGGGATATAAATATATTGAACAGTCTCCGCATCCGAGGATCAATCCGTTCTATAAGCATCCGTTGTTTTCAAAAGAATGTGAACAGGAATACAGACAGGCTCTTAAAGAGACTGGTGTTGAGATTTCGTCCTTTATCGTGGTGTATCGCTGGTCTGGTCCGACGGAGGAACAGAGACAGTTTGCAGTTGCAAACTGGAAACGGATGATCCAGATCGCCGGAGATATGGGAGTGAAGGTTATCAATACAGAACTTTCGGGTGATCCGAACCAGCAGGAAATCTGCAATGGAATGTGGTTTAAATCCATGGAGGAATTGCTTCCGCTGATCGAGCGTGAGGGCATCCGCGTGGAAATCCAGTCTCATCCTTATGATTTCTGTGAGTTGAATAATGAGACCTGTGATATGGTGAAATCGTTTCGTTCTCCAAACCTTGGTTATGTGTATTCTTCTCCTCACGGCTTCTTCTACGATGAGGGTAAAGGTGATGTGCGGTCCATGCTGAAATATGCGGGAGATGAACTGACCCATGTACTTTTTGCGGATACCTTTAACCAGACCATGGACTGCAGGTACATTTTAAATCCGCCGTGGCTGAATGGCCGTGGAAAAGCGGATGTGACGGTGCATCAGCATCTTGCAATGGGTGAGGGAGATGTGGATTTTGATGGTATTTTTGAAACATTGAGAGAAATGGATTTTGCCAGCAAGCAGCTGAAACCGGATGCACCGAAAGCCGGCGGCGATAACATTGCCTGCGTTTCCATGTTTGGTTTTCCGGAAAAGATGGATAAGCAGGCACCGGAAGCAAGAGAGAGGATTGAGAGAGAACTGCTGGGGAAATGATCGGGTGATCGCGGCAGATCAGAAAGAAAGCTGCAATAAATGAGCAGCTGACAGTACGCAGAACGGTGAAAAAGACTGATAAAATAATGAACGCGTGCAGAAACACGGTTTTCAGGATGAAAGTTTCATTGTGGAAACCGTGTTTTTGATGCCTTTCTTTACAAAAAAACTTTACATATATCAAACAACTGTCTTGTCACATGTAAAGTGTTGTGGTATTATGTGTAAGATGTTTTGAAAAAAGTTGCATGATAATTAAAAAGCAGATCAGAAGCATCTGCATAATAAAGACTAGTACAGCAAAAGCAGGAATTCAAAAAAAGAAATCCTGCAGGAAAGGTGAAAGATAATGACAGTTGCAGAAGAAATCCAGAAATTAAAAAAAGAAAAAGATGCCATCATCCTTGCACACTACTATGTGCGTCCGGAAGTGCAGGATGTAGCTGACTATATAGGAGATTCCTTTTATCTCAGCAAGATCGCTGCCAGCGCGAAAGAGAAGACGATCGTGTTCTGTGGAGTAGGATTTATGGGAGAGAGCGCGAAGATATTAAGTCCGGATAAAACTGTTCTGATGCCTGCCATGGATGCAGACTGTCCGATGGCTCATATGGCAACAGAAGAAGGCATCCGCAAGGTGCGGGAGGAATATGATGATGTGGCAGTTGTCTGTTACATTAATTCCACAGCTGCATTGAAGGAGTTTTCTGATGTATGTGTTACTTCCGCAAATGCAGTAAAGATCGTAAAAGCGCTTCCGAACAAAAACATCTTTTTTATCCCGGACAGAAACCTTGCACATTTTATTGCAGAACAGGTTCCTGAGAAGAACTTTATTTATAACGAAGGTTTCTGTATTGTCCATGAATTTATGGATCCGGAAGAAGTAAAAGCAGCAAAAGAAGCGCACCCGGATGCACTGGTTCTGGCACATCCGGAATGTCCTCAGACAGTTCTGAAACAGGCTGATTACATCGGAAGTACATCGGGGATCATCAAATATGCACAGGAAAGTGACAACAAAGAATTTATCATCTGCACAGAATGCGGTGTTCAGTACAAGCTGGAAACTACCTGCCCGGATAAAAAATTCTACTTCACAGAAACCGTACCGGTCTGCAAAAACATGAAAAAAGTACTTCTGGAAAAAGTCCTCCACGTTCTGAAAACCGGGGAGAATGAGGTCCATGTAACAGACGAGACACGTGAAAACGCGAAGAGACCGCTGGAGCGGATGCTGGAACTGGCAAAATAAAGAAAACACATTTGTATAAAGATTTGTCTGAGTTGGCTGAAAAGAGAAATCAAGACAGAGAGGCGAAAAGCAATGAGAATTAAAACAGACGTAGTGATCGTAGGAACAGGTGTTGCAGGTATGTTCAGTGCATTGAAGCTTCCGCGGGATAAAAAGATCGTGATCATCACAAAAGAGGATATGAGAAGCAGTGATTCTTTCCTGGCGCAGGGTGGAATCTGCGTGCTCCGTGATGAAAATGATTACGACAGTTATTTTGAAGATACCATGAAGGCAGGACATTACGAAAACAGAAAAGAGTCGGTAGACATTATGATCCGAGGCTCCAGGGACATCATTAATGACCTTGTTGGATATGGCGTGGATTTCAAGATGGATGGAGATGATTTTGCCTATACAAGAGAAGGTGCACATTCCAGACCGAGGATCCTTTATCATGAGGATATCACAGGAAAAGAAATTTCCGAAAAGCTTCTCCAGCAGGTGCTGAAGCTTGATAATGTAACAATTCTGGAATATACTACCATGCAGGATATTCTTGTGGAAAATGGCAAATGTACAGGCCTGAAGGCAGTTTCTTCAGAAGCGAACAGGGTACGTCTCGAAGCTATGGAAGCCGGAAAAGCAGTGAAAACCCAGGAAGAGATCCAGCCTGGCGGAGAGATCCCGGTAGAGATTTATGCACAGGATACGATCCTGGCCAGCGGCGGGATCGGAGGAAGATATGCTCATTCCACCAATTATCCGCATCTTACAGGGGATGCTCTTGATATTGCAAAAAAACACAATGTGCGTCTGGAACATCTGGATTATGTGCAGATCCATCCGACAACGCTGTATTCCAAGAGACCAGGCCGCAGATTCCTGATCTCAGAATCAGTCCGCGGAGAAGGTGCAGTGCTTTATAACAGCAAAAAAGAGCGTTTTGTCAATGAACTTCTTCCAAGAGATGTAGTAACAAATGCGATCCGGGAAGAAATGAAAAAAGAAGGAACAGACCATGTATGGCTTTCCATGGAAAATATTGATGAAGATACGATTCTGAACCATTTTCCGAATATTTATCAGAGATGCCTGGAAGAAGGCTATGATGTGACAAAAGAATGCATCCCTGTTGTTCCTGCCCAGCATTATTTCATGGGCGGTATCTGGGTGGATTCTGACAGCAAGACCAGCATGGATCAGCTTTATGCAGTGGGAGAGACCAGCTGCAACGGTGTACATGGCGCGAACAGACTGGCAAGTAATTCCCTGCTGGAAAGTCTTGTATTTGCAAAACGTGCAGCCAAAGCAATCTCAGCAGAAAAGAAAAGCGCTGCAGGTGCGGCGTGAATGCAGCCTGCAATATAAATATCCGTATTATGAAAGACGGGAGCAGCCTTGTTTCAGAGAACGGGGCTGCTATGATAATTAAGAAAGAGAAGGTATTGTAAAATGAATAAAATTACAATGACACTTCAGGTAGATCACCTGATCCTGGAGGCTTTAAAGGAAGATATTTCAAGCGAAGACGTTACCACAAACTCTGTTATGAAAGAAGCAGTTCCGGGAGAGGTAGATCTGATCTGTAAAGAGGATGGAATCATTGCGGGACTGGAAATCTTCAGCCGTGTATTTACGCTTCTGGATGCTGACACAAAAGTGGAACTGTTCTGTAAGGACGGCGATGAAGTAAAAAAAGGTCAGAAAATGGGAAAAGTTACAGGAGATATCCGCGTGCTTCTTTCCGGCGAGCGTGTGGCACTGAATTATCTTCAGAGAATGAGCGGGATCGCAACTTACACACATTCGGTTGCGTCTCTTCTTGAGGGAACAGGGATCACTTTGCTGGATACCAGAAAAACAACGCCGAATATGCGTATTTTTGAGAAATATGCAGTTCGTGTAGGTGGCGGACAGAACCACAGATATAATCTTTCAGATGGAGTCCTTCTGAAAGACAATCACATCGGAGCAGCAGGAAGCGTTGCGAATGCTGTAAAAATGGCGCAGGAGTACGCTCCTTTTGTCCGTAAGATCGAAGTTGAGGTGGAAACTCTTGCTCAGGTAAAAGAAGCTGTTGAGGCTGGAGCAGATATCATCATGCTTGACAATATGACTCCGGAAATGATGAAAGAAGCAGTAAAACTCATTGACGGAAGAGCGAAAACAGAATGTTCCGGAAATGTTACAAAAGAAAATATTGCAAAGATCAGGGATGTTGGTGTAGACTATGTATCAAGTGGTGCATTAACACATTCCGCACCGATCCTTGATATTTCGCTTAAGAATCTTCATCCGCTTTCCTGAAAATCACAGAATTTTGCAAAATACCGAGAGCTGTGACAGGAAATATCCGGAATATCAGAAAAAAAGAAGCGAGAATTGTCGGAAGCAGATGCATAACAGGTAATATCTGAGCCGGGTGGGAGATATTGAGAGAATGAAGGAGAGAGGTACAGGAACAAAAAGTACAGGCACAGCCAGGAAAGGGGAACTTAAATGACTGGTTCAGAACGCAGGACAGCGATCATGGATCAAATTAAAAATAGTGACCGGCCGGTCTCAGGAAGTGCTTTGGCCAGAACATTTCAGGTCAGCAGACAGGTGATCGTGCAGGATATTGCGTTGATACGCGCGGAGGGGAATGACGTGATCTCCACCAACAGAGGATATATTTTTACTGCTCCCCATACTGTGAGCCGGATATTCAAGGTGCATCATACAGATGCGGATCTGGAGAACGAGCTCTGCGGGATTGTGGATCTTGGCGGAAAAGTGATCAACGTAATGGTGAATCACAGAATTTACGGACATATCGAGGCAGAACTGAATATCAGTTCCAGACGCCAGGTTGAGAATTTTATGGAGGATATCCGAAGCGGCAAGTCCAGTCCTCTGAAGAATATCACATCTGATTATCATTATCATAAAGTAGAAGCAGAATCCGAGGAAATCCTGGATATGATTCAGGATATGCTGAAACGGCGAGGATTTCTGATCGAAGCAGAATAGCAGAAGTCTGAAACAAAAAGAAAAGATATACAGAATGAGAAAATTCTGTTAATATGAAAATATAGTGATCACGAAAATAGGAGAAGGAATCCTGCATGGCAGGGTTCCTTCTTGCACCCTGCAGAAATGTGCACCCTGTGGAAATGTACAGACAGGGAAAACAGGATGCAGATATTAGGGTGAGAAAAAATACGGTCGGACATGTATGGAGGGGAAAATGGATTATCAGAGTATGTTTACATTTATGCTGGAGATGGCAGGAACTATTGCGTTTGCTGCTTCCGGAGCTATGGTGGGAGCACAGAGAGGAATGGATATTTTCGGGGTCTGCGTTCTTGGCGTGGTAACTGCAGTGGGAGGCGGAGCTACCAGGGATATTATTCTGGGAATCGTGCCACCGGGAATGTTTCAGAATCCGCTGTATACCATTGTGGCAACAGTGACATCCTGTATTGTTTTTGCAGTGATGTACTGGAAACAGGAGCTTCTGGAAGGCGGGAACCGGCTGGTCTATGATAAGGTGATGCTGGTGATGGATACGGTTGGACTTGGCGTATTTACCGTTATGGGTGTTGATAAGGGGATTTCCCAGGGATATATGGGAAGAATATTTTTTCTTGTATTTCTTGGAACTGTCACAGGAGTTGGAGGCGGTCTGATCCGTGATATGATGGCAGGAGTACCGCCATATATTTTTGTGCGCCATATTTATGCCTGCGCATCCATTGTAGGGGCTATTGCATGTGTCTGGACATACAGGCTGTGGGGAGGAGTGCCTGCCATGGTGATCGGAACGATAGTAGTGATCCTGATCCGGTATCTGGCGGCACATTACCGGTGGAATCTGCCGAGACTGAGGAGAGAATAAAAAAAGAAATGTTGATATCGAAATGCAGATACCCGATCTGCATGGTCAGATGAGGCAGCCGTTTGAAATAATGAAGGGCTGCTGCCGGATAACAGGAATGGATATATGAAAAGCTCCGGATCATTTAAGGAATAATGTTCCGGAGCTTTTTATCTTATATTTGGTTTATATTGCGTAGAAAAATCTTATCTGTTTTGATCATAAGAGGATTATGCGTCTGTATCCTGCAGAGCCAGGAAACCTTCCTCGCCGGTACGGATCTTGACAACGTTTTCGATATCGTAAACGAAGACTTTACCATCGCCGATCTGACCGGTATGAAGAACTTCTTTGGCAGTATCAATAACCTTCTGAACCGGTACAAGACTTACAACGATCTCAATCTTAACCTTCGGACGGAGGTTCATGTCAACCTCAACACCACGATAGTAGGTTGGAGCACCCTTCTGAACACCACATCCCATAACGTTTGTGATAGTGATACCGGTTACGCCAATCTCGTTCATAGCCTGCATAAACTCATCCAGCTTGTTCTGACGTGTGATGATAACAACCTTTGTCAGTTTGTGTACGCCGTCTGCAGGAATCTCAGGAACAGATTCAGCAGGAGCAGAAGGAGCATGTTTTACAACAGGGGCTTTTACGGAAGTTCCCATTGGAGTCGGAGCCTTTGTCATGGTATCCTGTACAAAGAATCCATCGTATGCACTTGCGAGGCCATGCTCTTTCATATCCAGACCTGCGATCTCTTCCTCAGCGGAAACACGAAGTCCGATAGTGTGTTTGATCACCTGGAAGATGATTGTCATAGTAACAGCAACCCATGCGATCGTGATAGCCATACCAATAAACTGAACACCGAAGCCATGGAAACCACCGCCTGTGAGAAGACCTTTCCATCCGGTACCTGCACCGTCGGAGAAAAGACCTACAGCAAGAGTTCCGAAAGCACCGTTAAGACCGTGAACGCCAACAGCACCAACCGGGTCATCAATTTTGAGAACTTTATCAATAAATTCAATACCAAATACTACAATGAATCCGGAGAGGATTCCGATGATAGCTGCAGACGTAGGAGATACGGTATCGCAGCCTGCGGTGATGGCTACCAGTCCCGCAAGAGAACCGTTCAGGGACATGGAAACATCCGGTTTTTTGTAGCGGATCCATGTGATCAGCATGACTGTTACAGTAGCGACAGCAGCGGCAAGGTTTGTTGTTACGAAGATTTTTCCGGCGCTTACAATGGCGTCGCCTTCCATGCTGACAGTAGATGCACCGTTGAAACCGAACCAGCAGAACCAGAGGATGAATACACCAAGCGCACCAACAGTAAGGTTATGTCCCGGGATCGCTCTGGATTTACCGGATTTGGAATATTTTCCGATACGAGGTCCGAGGATGATGGCACCGATGAGTGCAGCAACACCACCAACCATATGAACAGCACAGGAACCTGCAAAATCATGAAATCCCATCTGGCTGATAAATCCGCCGCCCCAGATCCAGTGACCGGATACCGGATATACAACGAGACTGATCAGCAAACTGTAGATACAGTAGGAGATGAACTTGGTACGCTCTGCCATGGCACCGGATACGATGGTAGCAGAGGTAGCGCAGAATACAGTCTGGAAGATGAGAAATGCCCAGAAAGGAACTCCATCCGGAAGCATTGCGTTTCCGTAGTTTGCCTCTGAGGCGATTCCGCCGATCTTGCCGAAGAAACCGTTTCCTGCACCGAACATGATGCCAAATCCAACCAGCCAGAAGACCGGTGTACCGATACAGAAGTCCATCAGGTTTTTCATAATGATATTGCCTGCGTTTTTTGCTCTTGTGAATCCTGTTTCGACCATTGCGAATCCAGCCTGCATGAAGAAGACCAGTGCTGCGCCGACGAGGACCCAAGTTGTGTTTACTGAAGAATACATAGTAACACTCCCTTTCCCAATTTTTTTCCTTCTTATTATATATGAAAGGATTATTTATAATACCGGACAGAAAAAAGACAGAATCTATCCAGCATCAGTATAACGAAAAAGCGCAGGAGAGAGGAAATTCTCTTCCGCGCCTTTACGAAATCAAAATAGTTATATGTAAAACAGGGGATATCTGTATCGTGTGATTAATGGATGAGGAAATCGATAATGAATTATGAAGTAGAGTTCATAAGGGATATCCCCTGTATTTACCGTATGAAATTTTTATCTGATATCCGTGATCAGATGGAGAATAACAGCTCGTCGTAGGTCGGATATGGAAGTAACTCATCCGGGATCAGAGCCTCTGCTTCATCAGCAGATTTTCTTAAAACTTCCATGTCTTCCAGAACAGTTCCCTGATAATCCTTAGAGCATGCAAGCACATCGTCAGAAGAAGCAAGAGCTTTTGCTGTATCTGCCTTCAGAGTTTCCAGATCCTTTGCCATGGTGTCTGCAAGTGTACTCAGTTTGGAGATCAGAGCAGCTTCACTTGCTACAGAAATATCAGCTACTACGGATTTCTTAGCAGCTGCAGTATCTGCAAGCTTTTCAACATATGTATATACAGAAGGAATTACCTGCTTCTGGATCATCTCAGCCAGAGTGTTGGATTCGATATTGATGGTCTTGTAATAGTTCTCAAGCCAGATATCGTAACGGGAGAAGAGCTCTTCCCTTGTAAAAATGCCATGCTTTGTAAACAGCTCAATGTTCTTCTCAGCAATGAAATGCGGAAGTGCATCCGGAGTTGTTTTAAGATTGTAGAGACCACGTTTCTCAGCTTCTTCAACCCATTCGTCTGTATAGCCGTTTCCGTTAAAGATGATGCGTTTATGCTCTTCAATGGTCTTCTTAAGAAGTGCATGTACTGCGCTTTCCATTTCTTCTTCCGGAACATCCTTAAGAGCTGCGCTGAATTCTGCAAGAACCTCTGCGACAGCGGTATTCAGTACGATGTTCGGGTTTGCAACAGATGCTGCAGAACCAAGCATACGGAACTCAAATTTGTTTCCGGTAAATGCAAATGGTGAAGTACGGTTTCTGTCTGTGGTATCCTTTATGAAGTGCGGAAGTACCTTTGCTCCGATATCCATCTGTACCGCATGCTTATTGCTGAAGAAGGTATCGTTTTCAATAGATTTCAGTACGTCTGTCAGCTCATCTCCAAGGAAGATGGATACGATCGCAGGCGGTGCCTCGTTTGCTCCGAGACGATGATCGTTTCCGGCGCTTGCAACAGATACGCGTAGAAGATCGGCATAATCGTCAACGGCTTTGATGACAGCTACCAGGAATACCAGGAACTGTGTATTCTCTGCCGGTGTTTTTCCCGGATCAAGAAGGTTTACACCTGTGTCTGTACTCATGGACCAGTTGTTGTGTTTACCGCTTCCGTTGATTCCCTCAAATGGTTTCTCGTGAAGGAGGCAGACCATGTTGTGCTTGTCGGCAACCTTCTTCATGATCTCCATGGTCAGCTGGTTGTGGTCAACAGCAACATTTGTGGTATCAAATACAGGAGCCAGTTCGTGCTGTGCAGGAGCAACCTCGTTATGTTTTGTTTTTGCCGGAATGCCAAGCTTCCAGAGCTCTTCGTCAAGATCATGCATGTAAGCAGCAACGCGAGGCTTCAGGGCTCCGAAGTAATGATCTTCCATTTCCTGTCCTTTTGGTGCAGAAGCGCCCAGAAGAGTACGGCCACAGAAGATCAGGTCTTTTCTCTTCTTGTAAAGATCCTTGTCAACCAGGAAGTATTCCTGCTCAGGTCCCACGGTTGTGTCGATGTGACGGACCTCTTTGTTTCCGAGGATGTGAAGGATACGAACCGCTTCTTTGTTCAGAACATCCATGGAACGAAGAAGAGGAGTTTTCTTATCCAGTGCCTCTCCGCTGTAGGAACAGAATGCAGTAGGAATGTAAAGAGTTTTATCTTTGATGAATGCAGGTGAAGTAGGATCCCATGCTGTATATCCTCTTGCTTCAAAAGTAGCACGAAGTCCGCCTGACGGGAAACTGGATGCATCCGGCTCACCTTTTACCAGCTCTTTACCGGAGAAATCCATAATCACCTGTCCGTCACCTGTAGGAGAGATGAAGCTGTCATGCTTCTCAGCAGTTACGTTTGTCATCGGCTGGAACCAGTGTGTGTAATGTGTCGCACCATTTTCAGTAGCCCACTCTTTCATTGCAACTGCTACGGAATTTGCAACATCCAGTTCCAGATGAGTTCCGTTTTCAATTGTTTTCTTTAATGCCTTGTACATGTCCTTTGGCAGTTTACTTCGCATCACTTTGTCATTGAATACAAGGCTGCCATACATTTCAGGGATACTCTGTGCCATATAGGTACACTCCTTTCGATTTCACTCATTCATTATAATTTTTAATTATTTTATAAGGACCGCCGCCGGAAGAGCCGGGTATAAACGGACCGAAAACAAAAAAAGCGCTTCAGATACTTGTCGTATCCAAAGCGCCTTTGCTTTATGTGATGCAGTATACACCAAAATAAAATAATGTCAAGAGCTTTTTGGAAAAAATCTAAAAAATCGACCGGAGCGATGGGACTGTCGGAAAATAGGCAGGGTTGACAAATCTTGTCTTTTTATTATAATCTGATATCGTAGTTATACAGTTGAAAAGTCATTGATTTCTATAGAAAGAGCTTTTTGACCAGTAACCAAGACACACAACACGGAAAGAACAGATGGAGGAAAATATGTCAGGAGTAAAGGAAGAATGTGGCGTATTCGGGATTTATGATCTGGATGGAGGGAATATTGCACCATCTATTTATTATGGTCTTACTTCGCTGCAGCACAGGGGACAGGAGTCCTGCGGAATGGCCGTTTCAAGGACGGACGGAGAAAGAGGAAACGTACAGTTCCATAAAAATCTCGGACTGGTAAGCGAAGTTTTGCGAAAAGATGTTGTACATAATATGAATGGTGATATCGGAATCGGGCATGTTCGTTATTCCACAACCGGAGAATCTGTTGCAGAGAATGCACAGCCGCTGGTACTTTCTTATATCAAGGGAAGTCTGGCACTTGCGCACAACGGAAATCTGGTTAATACAGAAGCTTTGAAATGGGAGCTGATCCAGACAGGCGCAATTTTCCATACAACTACCGACTCAGAGGTTATCGCGTTCCATATCGCAAGGGAACGTGTGCATTCTGCCACTGTAGAGGAGGCAGTACATAAAACCGTAGAGAAGATACGCGGAGGATATGCTCTTGTGATCATGAGCCCTCGTAAGCTGATCGGTGCCCGTGATCCTTACGGACTGAAACCCCTCTGTCTTGGAAAAAGAGATAATGCCTATGTCCTTGCATCTGAAAGCTGTGCGCTGACATCTGTAGGGGCGGAATTTATCCGTGATATTGAACCGGGTGAGATCGTCACGATCACCAAGAACGGACTGAAATCCAGCAAACTGACTGAGAAGAAAAAGCATGCTCATTGTGTTTTTGAATATATTTATTTTGCAAGACTGGACAGCACCATGGATGGCGTGAAAATCTATGATGCAAGGATCCGTGGAGGAAAATCTCTTGCAAAATCCTATCCGGTAGAAGCGGATCTGGTAACAGGTGTACCGGAATCCGGACTTCCGGCAGCAAAAGGCTATTCTGAGGAATCCGGAATCCCGTTTGGCTTTGCATTCTATAAGAATAGTTACATTGGAAGAACCTTTATCAAGCCTACACAGCAGGAGCGAGAGTCCAGTGTCCATTTGAAACTGAGCGTTCTGGAATCCGTAGTTAAGGGGAAGAGAATTGTTCTGGTGGATGATTCCATTGTCCGCGGAACTACCATTGCCAATCTGATCCACATGCTGAAAGAAGCAGGAGCAAAAGAAGTCCATGTACGTATCAGCTCCCCGCCATTTTTACATCCCTGTTATTTTGGTACCGATGTGCCGTCCAATGACCAGCTGATCGCAGCACAGCACAGCACGGAAGAAATCCGTAAGATGATCGGTGCAGACTCCCTAGGTTATATGCAGATTGATTATCTGGAAGGCATGGCAGGCGGACTTCCGCTGTGCAAAGCATGTTTTGATGGCAATTATCCGATGGAAATACCGGCAGAAATCAAACAGGATTAATAAACTATGTGGAATTAATCTCACAGTAAAAAATAATGGATTGAAAAACAAAAATGTGAAAACTACACAATAAACATATAAAAACCCGGATTTTGTTATGCAAAATCCGGGTTTTTATAGATGGACTCTTAAAAACGATAAAAAACATCAACTTGACAAATCTGACAATATGAGACATAATGTGGGACGACCAGATAAGAAAAGACCGCTGGTCTGGAAAATACAGGAAAATAGCGCGGTCGAAATAAGGCCGGGTTTTTGCCGAGATAAAAGAGAGGATGATATTTATGTCTAAAAAAATTAGATTGAATGCGACAGAGGATGTTAAAGAATTTGTTAAGGCTGCAAGTAAATGTGATTTTGATGTAGATATTTCATATAACAGAATTTTAATTGATGCAAAATCTATTCTTGGAATCCTCAGCATGGATCTGACTAAGGTTCTTACAGTAACCTGTCATGGAGAGAATCATGAGTTTAACTGCTTCCTTCAGAAATATGCAGTTGCCTGACAGACAGTGCAGAGACAGATAAGATATCATAAAAATAAAAGGCAGACGTGACTGCAGAGACGGGAGATCAGATGGAAATCCCCGGCAGGCGTCTGCTTTTTTCTTTACAACCATTTCATAGGAAGAAATTCCGCAGACTATATGAAAAATCAGTTATTGACAAATAAAAAAAAATAGTTTATAGTAAACCATATTTTATATGAAAGATAACTGACAAAGGCGTCAGGAACGGATACCACAGGGGAGTTCTCACCCCTTGGAACCTGTTCCGGACGCCTTTTTGTTGTGGAACACAAAATGGAGGAGGAAATCGAAGATGGCAGTAAAGTATGTTTTTGTAACGGGTGGAGTTGTTTCCGGTCTGGGAAAAGGAATTACCGCAGCGTCTCTTGGGCGCCTTCTGAAAGCCAGAGGGTATCAGGTGACCATGCAGAAATTTGATCCCTACATTAATATTGACCCGGGAACTATGAACCCCATTCAGCATGGAGAGGTTTTTGTAACCGATGACGGTACAGAGACTGATCTTGACCTTGGACATTATGAACGTTTCATTGATGAAAGCCTTGACAAGAATTCCAATGTGACAACCGGTAAGATTTACTGGTCTGTTCTTCAGAAAGAGCGTCACGGTGATTTTGGCGGAGGTACCGTTCAGGTGATCCCGCACATTACCAATGAGATCAAGAGTCGTTTTTACAGAGCAAAATCCGCAGACGAAGACAGAATTGCCATCATCGAGGTTGGCGGTACAGTCGGTGATATTGAGAGCCAGCCGTTCCTGGAATCCATCCGTCAGTTCCAGCATGATGTGGGGCATGACAATGCAATCCTTATCCATGTAACTCTGATCCCATATCTCCGTGCTTCCGGAGAGATGAAGACCAAACCGACCCAGGCCAGTGTAAAAGAGCTTCAGGGAATGGGAATCCAGCCGGATGTCCTGGTATGCAGAAGCGAGTATCCTCTTACCGAGGATATCCGTGGAAAGATCGCCCTGTTCTGTAATGTGCCTGTAAGCAATGTGCTTCAGAATCTGGATGTGGAATATTTATATGAAGCGCCTCTTGCAATGGAGAGAGAAAAGCTTGCAGATGTGGTACTGCAGAGCTTAAGACTGGAGAATCGCAAACCAGATCTTACAGACTGGGAAAATATGGTAGAAAATCTCCGCCATCCGGATAAAACTGTGAAGATTGCCATGGTTGGTAAATATACACAGCTTCATGATGCATACCTGAGTGTTGTGGAAGCACTGAAGCATGGCGGGATCTCTTGCCGTGCAAAGGTTGATATCACCTGGGTGGACTCCGAAGAGCTCAATGAAAAAAATCTGGATCAGACTCTCCATTCTGTAGATGGAATCCTGGTTCCGGGAGGATTCGGAAACCGTGGTACAGAAGGAATGATCCTTGCGGCACAGTATGCAAGAGTTCATAAGATCCCATACCTTGGGATCTGCCTGGGAATGCAGATGGCTATTGTGGAATTTGCCCGCCATGTGCTTGGATATGAAGATGCCAACAGTATTGAGCTGGCACCGGAAACAACGCATCCGGTCATTGCTCTGATGCCGGATCAGGAGGATGTGGAAGATCTTGGAGGAACCCTTCGTCTTGGAAGCTATCCGTGTGTGCTTGCCGAAGGCTCCAGATCCTATGAGCTTTTTGGAAAGAAAGAGATCCAGGAACGTCACAGACATCGTTATGAGGTAAACAACGCATTCCGTAAGGAACTGGACGAAAAGGGAATGTCCATTGTAGGAACATCCCCGGATGCTCACATTGTTGAGATGATCGAAATTGCCGGACATCCGTTCTTTGTGGGAACACAGGGACATCCGGAATTTAAATCCAGACCAAACCATGCACATCCGCTGTTCCGTGGATTTGTGCAGGCGGCAGTTGATAAAAAGACGGCAGAAGAAGCTGCAATGAAAGGATGAGAAAAATGAGAGAAGTAGTAAATCAGCAGCAGGGCCTCTACCGCCCTGAATTTGAACATGATAACTGCGGTATCGGAGCCGTTGTTAATATAAAAGGAAAGAAAACACATGATACAGTTGCCAATGCTCTTAAGATCGTAGAGAATCTTGAGCATCGTGCTGGTAAGGATGCAGAAGGAAAAACCGGTGATGGTGTCGGTATCCTTCTTCAGATCTCTCACAAATTTTTTAAGAAGGTCTGTAAAAAAGAAGGCTTTGATATCGGCGGAGAGAGAGAATATGGTGTAGCCCAGCTCTTTTTCCCGCAGCAGGAGATCAAACGTGCCCAGGCAAAGAAGATGTTCGAGATCATCGTGGAAAAAGAAGGCCTGGAACTTCTGGGATGGCGTACAGTGCCGGTTTTCCCGGAGGTTCTCGGTCATAAAGCGAAAGAGTGCATGCCGTGCATCATGCAGGCATTTGTTAAAAAGCCGGAGGATGTGGAAAAAGGTCTTGCTTTTGACCGTATGCTTTACATTGCACGTCGTGAATTTGAACAGAGTAATGATAATACTTACGTGGTTTCCATGAACAGCCGTACCATCGTATACAAAGGTATGTTCCTGGTAGGACAGCTCCGTACCTTCTTTGGCGATCTTCAGAGCCAGGATTACGAGTCTGCCATTGCAGTAGTACATTCCCGTTTCAGTACCAACACGAATCCAAGCTGGGAGAGAGCACATCCGAACCGTTTCATCGTACATAACGGTGAGATCAACACGATCCGCGGAAATGCCGATAAGATGCTTGCGCGTGAGGAAAATATGGAGTCTCCGTATCTGAAGGATGAGCTTCACAAGGTCCTTCCTGTAGTTAACCGCAATGGTTCTGACTCCGCAATGCTTGACAATACCCTGGAATTCCTGGTTATGAGTGGAATGGATCTTCCGCTTGCAGTGATGATCACAATTCCGGAGCCGTGGGCAAACAACGATACGATCTCTCAGGAGAAGAGAGATTTTTATCAGTACTATGCGACCATGATGGAGCCATGGGACGGCCCTGCGTCCATTCTGTTCTCAGATGGTGATGTGATGGGAGCAGTTCTTGACAGAAACGGTCTTCGTCCATCCAGATACTATATCACATCTGATGGCTATATGATCCTTTCCTCCGAGGTTGGTGTTCTTCCTGTGGATGAGGAGAAGATCGTATTAAAAGAACGTCTTCATCCGGGAAAAATGCTCCTGGTTGATACCGTTCAGGGTCGTGTCATCGATGACAATGAGCTCAAAGAAAAATATGCGAAAAAACAGCCTTATGGTGAGTGGCTGGACAGCAATCTGGTACAGCTTCGTGATATCAAGATTCCGAATCAGAGAGTTGTCGAATACACTCCGGAGGAGAGAGCACGCCTTCAGAAAGCTTTCGGATATACTTATGAGCAGTACCGTACTTCAATCCGAAACATGGCATTAAACGGCTCAGAAAGCATCGGAGCCATGGGACATGATACTCCCCTTGCAGTATTTTCCAAGGAACATTATCCGCTGTTCGATTACTTCAAGCAGCTTTTTGCCCAGGTAACAAACCCGCCGATCGATGCAATCCGTGAAGAGATCGTTACTTCTACAAGTGTATATGTAGGTAAAGACGGAAATCTCCTGATCCAGAAGCCGGAGAACTGTCAGGTGCTGAAGATCAACAACCCGATCCTGACCAACACCGATATGCTAAAGATCAAGAATATGAAAAAGGACGGCTTCAAGGTTGTGACCATTTCTACCTTATATTATAAGAGCACAAAGCTCGAACGTGCCATTGACCGTCTGTTCGTAGAGGTAGACAAAGCCTTCCGTGAGGGAGCAAACATCCTGGTCCTTTCTGACCGCGGCGTGGATGAGAACCATATGCCGATCCCGTCCCTGCTGGCGGTTTCCGCAGTACATCAGCATCTTGTAAAAACAAAGAAGAGCACTTCCCTTGCCCTGATCCTGGAGTCCGGTGAGCCGAGAGAGGTACATCATTTCGCAACACTTCTTGGATATGGTGCAAGTGCAGTCAATCCGTATCTGGCACTGGATACTATCCATGAGCTGATCGATACACATATGCTGGATAAGGACTATTACGCAGCCGTTGATGATTACAATCATGCGGTGATCAGCGGTATCGTAAAGATCGCTTCCAAGATGGGTATTTCCACTATCCAGTCCTATCAGGGATCTCAGATCTTTGAGGCAATCGGAATTTCCCAGGATGTGATCGATCGTTACTTTACAGGAACCGTAAGCCGTGTAGGCGGAATCACACTGGAAGATATCGAGGATAATGTAGAAAAACTTCATTCTGAGGCATTTGATCCCCTTGGACTTGCCACAGATCTTACACTGGACAGCGTAGGTGCCCATAAGATGAGAAGCCAGGGTGAGGAGCACAAATATAACCCGCGTACCATTCATCTTCTCCAGCAGTCCACAAAACAGGGCAGCTATGAGATGTTCAAGGAATATACAAAGCTGGTAGATGACGAGGGACATGGAAACTTAAGAGGCCTTCTGGACTTTAAGTTTGCCAAGGAGCCTATTCCGATCGACCAGGTTGAGAGTGTTGAGGACATTGTAAAACGATTTAAGACAGGTGCCATGTCCTACGGTTCTATTTCCCAGGAAGCACATGAGACACTGGCTATTGCCATGAACCATCTCCATGGAAAATCCAATACCGGTGAGGGTGGTGAAAGCGACGAGCGTCTGGATTCTGCAGGAACAGACAATGACCGCTGCTCAGCGATCAAACAGGTAGCCAGCGGACGTTTCGGCGTTACCAGCCGTTATCTGGTTTCCGCAAGAGAGATCCAGATCAAGATGGCACAGGGGGCAAAGCCGGGTGAGGGCGGACATCTTCCTGCAAAGAAGGTATATCCGTGGATCGCAAAAACCCGTCATTCCACACCAGGAGTCAGTCTGATCTCTCCGCCGCCACATCATGATATATACTCTATCGAGGATCTGGCAGAGCTGATCTATGACCTGAAAAACGCCAATAAATATGCGGATATTTCCGTAAAGCTGGTTTCTGAGGCTGGCGTTGGTACGGTTGCAGCCGGTGTTGCAAAGGCTGGAGCACAGACTGTTCTGATCTCCGGATATGACGGAGGTACAGGAGCAGCGCCAAGAAGCTCTATCCATAATGCAGGACTTCCATGGGAGCTTGGACTTGCAGAAACACATCAGACGCTGATTATGAACGGACTTCGTAATCGTGTACGTATCGAGACAGACGGTAAGCTGATGAGCGGCCGTGACGTTGCCATTGCAGCACTTCTCGGTGCAGAGGAATTCGGCTTTGCAACAGCGCCGCTTGTAACGATGGGCTGTGTGATGATGAGAGTCTGCAATCTGGATACCTGCCCGGTAGGTGTGGCTACACAGAACCCGGAGCTTCGTAAGAGATTCCGCGGAAAACCGGAGTATGTGGAGAACTTCATGCGCTTTATCGCCCAGGAGCTGAGAGAGTACATGGCACGTCTTGGTATTGCCACCATTGATGAGATGGTAGGTCGTACAGACCTTCTTACAGTTTCTGACAGTGTGCAGGAGCCGCATAAGGGTAAGGTTGACTTAAGTGCCATCCTGAATAACCCATATGCAGGAAAGGGCAAAGTAACCTTTGATCCGAAGGCTGTATACAATTTCAATCTTGAGAAAACTCTGGATGAAAAAGTTCTGGTCAAGAAATGTGCACCGGCGATCCAGAAGGTTGAGAAAGTTTCTGTTGATGTAAACGTTACCAATACAGACCGTGCATTTGGTACCATCCTCGGATCTGAGATCACAAGAAATCATAAGAATGGACTTCCGGAGGATACGGTAACTGTAAACTGTACAGGTGCAGGCGGACAGAGCTTCGGTGCCTTTATCCCGAAAGGACTGACATTGAAACTGACCGGTGACAGCAACGACTACTTCGGAAAAGGTCTTTCCGGTGGAAAGCTGATCGTTAAGGTCCCGGAGAAGGCCGGATACAAGGCTGAAGAGAACATCATCGTCGGAAACGTGGCACTCTATGGTGCGACCAGCGGAACTGCATTTATCAACGGTGTTGCCGGTGAGCGTTTTGCAGTACGTAACTCCGGTGCGGTTGCAGTTGTTGAGGGTGTTGGTGAGCATGGCTGCGAGTACATGACAGGTGGCCGTGTGGTAGTTCTTGGAAAAACAGGAAAGAACTTTGCAGCAGGTATGAGCGGTGGTATCGCTTATGTCCTTGATGTGGATAACGTTCTTTACAAGAACCTCAATAAAGCAATGATCTCCATTGAAAAAGTGGATAATAAATATGATAAAAAAGAGCTTCGTGATCTTATCGAGGCTCATGTGGAAGCAACAGGCTCCGAGATCGGTAAGAAGGTGCTGGCTGATTTTGATTCCTATCTGCCTCACTTCAAAAAACTCATTCCGGATGAGTACAAGAGAATGATCACATTAAGTGCAAAGCTGGAAGAAAAAGGTCTGACCAGCCAGCAGGCACAGATGGAAGCGTTCTATGAGAGCATCGGCGTGAAACATTAAGGAGGATGAGGAAATGGGAAAGCCAACTGGATTTTTAGATTATAAAAGAGAAACGGCAAAGGTTCTGCCGCCAAAGGAACGTATACAGAATTTCAACGAATTTCGTATTCCGTTAAATAAAGAAAAACAGAAACTTCAGGGAGCACGCTGTATGGCCTGCGGCGTTCCCTTCTGTCAGGCAGGTATGATGATCGGCGGAATGGCTTCCGGCTGTCCGCTTCACAACCTGGTTCCGGAAACCAACGATCTTGTATACACAGGAAACTGGAAACAGGCATTCCTTCGTCTGAACAAGACGCACAGTTTTCCGGAGTTCACATCCAGAGTGTGTCCGGCGCTCTGTGAGGCGGCATGTACCTGCAACCTGAACGGAGATCCGGTCAGCACAAAGGAGAATGAGAAAGCGATCATCGAGACTGCCTATGCAGAAGGATGGGTAAAACCGCAGATTCCGCCTGTCCGTACAGGAAAGACGATCGCAGTTATCGGAAGCGGACCTTCCGGACTGGCAGCAGCACAGCAGCTGAACCGCCGTGGCCACAGCGTAACCGTATTTGAGAGAAACGACCGTATCGGAGGACTTCTCCGCTACGGCATTCCGAACATGAAACTGGAGAAAAAGGTCATTGACCGCAGACTGAAGCTGATGGAAGAGGAAGGCGTGAAATTTGTTACCAATATCAATGTTGGTGTTGACATCACTGCAGAACAGCTTCTGAAAGATTATGACCGTGTCCTTCTCTGCTGCGGAGCTTCTCATCCGAGAGATATCAAGGTTCCGGGAAGAGATGCCAAGGGAATTTACTTTGCAGTGGATTTCCTGAAGCAGGTAACAAAAAGTCTTCTGGATACAGATTTTGCAAAATTCCCATATGAGCTTGCAAAGGGCAAAAATGTTCTGGTCATCGGCGGTGGCGATACCGGTAATGACTGTGTGGGAACATCCATCCGTCTGGGTGCGAAATCTGTAACACAGCTTGAGATGATGCCGCAGCCTCCTGCAGCAAGAACTCCTTCCAATCCATGGCCGGAATGGCCGAAGGTCCTGAAAACCGATTACGGCCAGGAAGAGGCTATTGCAGTATTCGGCCATGATCCTCGGATCTATCAGACAACCGTTACCGAGTTTATCAAGGACAAAAAAGGAAATGTCTGCAAGGCCAAGATCGTAAAACTGAAAAGTGTAAAGGATGAAAAGACCGGAAGATTCAATATGGTACCGGTTGAAGGCAGTGAGGAAGTGATCCCTGCAGATGTGGTCCTTATTGCGGCCGGATTCCTTGGCAGTGAAAAATATGTGACAGATGCCTTCCGTGTAGCGCTTACACCAAGAACCAATGTGGAAACAAAACCGGAGCAGTATGCAACAAGCGTTGACCGTGTATTCACAGCAGGTGATATGCATCGTGGACAGTCTCTTGTAGTATGGGCGATCCATGAAGGACGTGAGGCTGCGAAAGCAGTGGATGAATCACTGATGAGCTATTCATATTTACAGTAAAATAACAGATACCAGGGGCAAAAGATCAAAAAACTGTTCGTGTTTCCGCGATAAAGCTTTTGAACTTTTGCCCCTTTTAAAAAATGGTTGACAAAGAATTGACCGATTGCTATAATTACGTCCATGAACAAGGGTGTTCTTCAGGAGCGAAAGCTCTCTGAAGTGCACCCTTTTTCTGATTTTGAGGGTAATTATTTTGTGTGATGAGGAAATAAAGGAGAGAATACTATGGGGAATTATACCAGAGAAGAGATTCTTGCAATGGCAGAGGAGGAAGACGTAGAGTTCATCCGCCTCCAGTTTACAGATATGTTTGGAACTCTGAAAAATATTGCGATCACAGCAAGAGAGCTTCCAAGAGCCCTGGATAACCAGTGCGTTGTATATGGCTCTCATATTGCGGGCATTGTGGGGGAAAAGGAGCCGGATCTGATCCTGTATCCGGATTACGATACTTTTTCAATTCTTCCATGGCGTCCTCAGCAGGGAAAGGTTGCAAGACTGATCTGCGATATGCGCCGTGCAGACGGATCAGAGCATGAGATGAGCTCCAGATACATTCTGAAAAAAACAGCGCAGGCAGCAGAAGAGGCAGGCTATACCTGCTATGTTGACCCGGAATGCGAGTTTTTCCTGTTTCATATTGATGATAACGGAATGCCTACAACGGTTTCTCACGAAAAGGCCGGATATCTGGATGTAAGTCCGGTGGACTTAGGCGAAAATGCAAGACGTGACATGGTACTGACTCTTGAGGATATGGGATTTGAAGTGGAATCCTCTCATCATGAGACAGCACCTGCACAGCATGAGATCGCCCTTCATTACGGAGAAGCACGTGAGATGGCAGACGAAGTTATGACCTTTAAGATGGCAGTAAGAACTGTAGCCAAACGTCATGGACTTCATGCGACATTTATGCCGAAGCCAAGACGGGAAGTAAACGGTTCAGCCATGCATATCCATTTTTCGCTGTTTAAAAATGGAAAAAATATTTTCGCGGATCCGGAGGATCCGTCCAGATTAAGTGAAGAGGCATACTATTTTATCGGAGGTCTTCTGGCTCACAGCCGTGAGATGACTCTGATCACCAATCCGCTTGTAAATTCCTATAAGCGTCTTGTGCCTGGATTTGATGCGCCTACAGAACTGACCTGGACGAGAAATAACCAGAATTCACTGGTAAGGATCCCGAGAGTCAATGGTGCTGATACCAGGATCGAGCTTCGAAGTCCGGATGCTGCATCCAACCCATACCTTGTTTTTGCGGTATGCCTGGCAGCGGGCCTGGATGGAATCCAGAAGAAGATCTATCCTACAAAAGCTTCTGACCGTTCTCTTTCCGAGTCGGATCAGAAGGAACAGGGTATCGAGAATTTACCGGAGAACCTGCAGGAAGCGATCGCACTGTTTGAGGACAGCAGCTGGATGAAGGAAATCCTTGGGGAGACTTTCTGCGAACAGTATGCGCAGGCCAAGAGAAAAGAGTGGCTGCGTTATTCCCAGGAGATTTCCAACTGGGAGATCGAGGAGTATCTGTATCGGATCTGATGAACGAGGCATAATGGGGCGAAAGAGAGTGGCGGCTTATGAACACGAGTATCGTGATTGCATTACCGAAAATAGAAGATGCAAAAAAGATCCGCACAGTCCTTAACCGATATGGATTCACGGTTGCGGCAGTATGCAATTCAGGTGCAAATGCCCTTGCCAGTATCTCGGAGCTTGATGGCGGCGTTCTGCTTTGCGGCTATCATCTTCAGGATATGTACTATCGTGATCTTCTGGACTATATGCCGGATTATTTTGAAATGCTGCTTATGGCCTCTCAGGGAGTGATCAGTGAGGCACCAACCACCATTTTATGCGTGGGAATGCCTCTGAAAGCCGGAGATCTGGTAAATACGGTGAGCATGATGCTTTCCCAGATCGAAAGGCGCTGGAAAAAAGATAAGAAAAAGCCGAAGCAGCGTTCATGGAAAGAACAGAATTATATTTCAAATGCAAAGATGCTTTTAATGGAAAGAAATCACCTGAGCGAGGATGACGCATACCGCTATATCCAGAAATGCAGTATGGATTCCGGGACTAATATGGTGGAGACAGCCCAGATGGTTCTGATGCTTTTATATGATTCTGTGTAAAAGAAAAATATAAAAGAAAAATACACCAGAAAAAGCAGAATTTGACAGAAAAAAGTGGCAGAGCGTGTTCGTAAGACCCGCTTATCAAAATACAGGCGCAAAGAAAAAAGGCTGAATGCTGAATATTTTTTGCACCGGAATTGGAGGATGAGGGAATGGAATTTATGGATGGAATCTGTAAGACTAGAGAATGTACCTGGGACGTGCTTCTTTCTGAGAGCATGAAAGACCAGGAAGCGACAGTGGAAGGAGCAATACACAGCATCCGTAATATGGGTGATGTGGCATTTGTGATACTTCGAAAAAAAGAGGGACTTTTTCAGACCGTATATGAGAACGATAAGACAAATGTTTCCATTCATGATCTGAAAGAGGCAATGTGTGTCCGCCTCACAGGAACTCTTCATGAGGAAGAAAGAGCTCCTCACGGAAGAGAGCTTCGCATCAGCCATGTGGAGATCCTTTCCTCACCGGCAGAACCCCTTCCTCTGGCAATCGACAAATGGAAACTGAACACTTCCCTGGAGGCAAAACTGAACTATCGTCCTATCGCCCTGCGTAACGTGCAGGAGCGTGCAAAATTCAAGATCCAGGAAGCTCTGGTGCGTGCATTCCGTGATTATCTCTACGAAAAAGGATTTACCGAGATCCACACACCGAAGATCGGAGCCAGAGGCGCAGAGGGTGGTGCAAACCTGTTCAAGCTGAGCTACTTCCACAAACCGGCCGTCCTGGCACAGAGCCCGCAGTTTTACAAACAGATGATGGTAGGTGTTTTTGACCGCGTATTTGAGACCGGCCCTGTATTCCGTGCAGAGAAACACAACACCAAACGTCATCTGAACGAATATACAAGCCTTGATTTTGAGATGGGCTATATCAACGGATTTGAGGATATCATGGAGATGGAAACCGGATTTCTCCAGTATGCAGTCGAGCTTCTGAAGAAAGATTACGCCCATGAGCTTTCCATTCTGAAAGTGGAACTTCCGAAAGTAGACAAGATCCCGGCCGTACGTTTTGACAAAGCAAAAGAGCTGGTAGCTGAGAAATATAAACGTAAGATCCGTAACCCATACGATCTGGAGCCGGAAGAAGAGGCACTGATCGGAAGATATTTCAAAGAAGAGTACGATGCGGATTTCGTTTTTGTCACACATTATCCGTCCAAGAAGCGTCCGTTCTACGCAATGGATGATCCGGCAGATGAGAAATTTACATTAAGTTTTGACCTTCTGTTCAAAGGACTTGAGGTCACCACAGGCGGACAGCGTATCCATGATTATCAGATGCTGAAAGACAAGATCGCAGCCCGTGGCATGGACGAGGAAGGTATGGAACAGTACCTGGATACGTTCAAACATGGAATGCCGCCTCACGGAGGACTTGGAATCGGACTGGAACGTCTTACCATGCAGATCCTGGGAGAGGAAAACGTTCGTGAGACCTGCCTGTTCCCACGTGATATGAACAGACTTGAGCCGTAATAAGGAGAAAAAAGATGGCAAAGATAATCGATGATGAAACAATGGAAAATGTCTGCATCCTGGCGAAGCTTTCCCTGACAGAGGATGAGAAGGAAAAAGCAAAAGAGGATATGCAGAAGATGCTGGACTATGTAGATAAGTTAGACGAGCTTGACACTTCTTCCGTAGAGCCCATGTCCCATATTTTTGAGGACGAAAACGTATTCCGTGAAGACGTTGTGACAAACGGCGACAACCATGAGGCAATGCTTGCCAATGCGCCGAAGCAGAAAGAAGATCAGTATCAGGTTCCGAAAACAATTGGATAAGACAGGAGACAGGACATGGATTTGGGAAAATTAACCGCATTACAGCTTGCGGAAAAGATCAAACAGCATCAGATAAGCGTCCTGGACGGTGTGAAATACGTATTTGATCAGATCGAGGCAAAAGAGGACAAAGTCCACGCTTATCTTGACACCTATAAAAAAGAAGCCTATGCAAGAGCAAAAGAAGTACAGAAAGGCATTGAGGACGGAACTTATACCGGACCTCTTGCCGGTGTACCCATCGCCATCAAGGATAATATCTGCATTAAGGGAAAAACAACCACCTGTGCATCAAAGATCCTTGAAAACTTCGTTCCACAGTACAATGCAGAAGTCATTGACCGTCTGGAAGAAGCAGGACTTGTAATTATCGGAAAAACAAACATGGATGAATTCGCCATGGGAAGTACCACAGAGACTTCCGCCTATGGCGTCACCAGAAACCCGTGGGATCTGGAGCACGTTCCGGGAGGATCTTCCGGCGGTTCCTGTGCGGCAGTGGCAGCAGGGGAAACTTACCTGGCACTTGGCTCCGATACTGGCGGTTCCATCCGTCAGCCAAGTTCCTACTGCGGTGTTACCGGAATCAAACCGACCTATGGTACAGTATCCCGTTACGGACTGGTTGCTTACGCATCCTCTCTAGACCAGATCGGACCGGTTGGAAAAGATGTTGCGGACTGTGCGGCACTCCTTGAGATTATTGCCGGACACGATGCAAAAGACAGCACTTCCATGAAGAGAGAGGATCTTGCTTTCTCCTCTTCCATGACAGATAAGATCGTGGGAATGAAATTCGGTGTGCCGAAGGAATATCTTTCCGAGGGTCTGAACCCGGAGGTAAAAGAGGCATTTATGAATACACTGAAAAGCCTTACCGAGATGGGTGCAGTCGTAGAATTTTTCTCCATGAAGACAACAGAATATATGATCCCTGCTTACTACATCATTGCCAGCGCAGAGGCCAGCTCCAACCTGGAGCGTTTTGACGGCGTGAAGTACGGTTTCCGTGCAAAAGAGTACGAGGGACTTCATGATATGTACAAGAAGACAAGAACCGAAGGCTTCGGCGAGGAAGTAAAGCGCCGTATCATGCTTGGCTCCTTTGTGTTAAGCTCCGGTTACTATGATGCTTACTATCTGAAAGCACTTCGTACAAAAGCCCTTATCAAAAAGGAATTTGATCAGGCCTTTTCAAAATATGACGTTCTTCTTGCTCCGGCATCACCCTTTACGGCGCCGAAGCTGGGAGAGAGCCTGAAAGATCCTCTTGCCATGTATCTTGGCGATATTTATACGGTAGCAGTAAACCTGTGCGGACTTCCCGGAATCACAGTTCCGTGTGGAAAAGACGCAGCAGGACTTCCGATCGGAATCCAGATGATTGGTGACTGCTTCAAAGAAAACAATCTGTTCCGCGCGGCACACGCATATGAGAAAAAACGCGGTGATTTCGGAACAGCAATGGAAGGGGGAGAAAAGGCATGAAACAGTATGAGACAGTCATAGGACTTGAGGTGCACGTGGAGCTTGCCACAAAAACAAAGATCTTCTGCGGATGCTCCACAGAATTCGGAGGTGCACCAAATACACATACCTGCCCGGTCTGCACCGGTATGCCGGGATCTCTTCCGGTCCTCAATAAAAAAGTGGTAGAGTTTGCCATCAAGGCAGGTCTTGCGGCAAACTGCCATATCCATCAGTACTGCAAGTTTGACCGTAAGAACTATTTTTACCCGGATAACCCCCAGAACTATCAGATCTCTCAGCTGTATCTGCCGATCTGCTATGACGGAGCTGTTGAGATCGAGACTTCCGCAGGAAAAAAGACCGTACGCATCCATGAGATGCATATGGAGGAGGATGCCGGTAAGCTGATCCATGATGAGTGGGAAGACTGCTCACTGGTGGATTACAATCGAAGCGGGGTACCGCTGATCGAGATCGTATCTGAGCCGGATATGAGAAGCTCCGAGGAGGTCATCGCATATCTGGAAAAGCTCCGCCGCACCATGCAGTATCTCGGAGTTTCTGACTGCAAGCTCCAGGAGGGCTCCATGCGTGCCGATGTCAATCTTTCCGTCCGTGAGGTGGGAAGTGAGACCTTCGGAACAAGAACGGAGATGAAGAACCTGAACTCCTTTAAGGCTATTGCGAGAGCAATCGAGGGAGAGAGAGAACGTCAGATCGAGCTTCTGGAAGAAGGCAGAGCCGTTGTTCAGGAGACACGAAGATGGGACGATAACAAAGAATCTTCCCATGCTATGCGTTCCAAGGAGGATGCCAAGGATTACCGTTACTTCCCGGATCCGGATCTTCCGCCGATCCACATTTCCGATGCATGGATCGAAGAGCTGCGTACTTCCATTCCGGAGCTTCGTGAAGCCAAGATGGAGCGTTATCAGAAGGAGTATGAGCTTCCGGCCTATGATGCAGGAATCCTGACCGAATCCAGACATCTGGCAGGACTTTTTGAGGAGACAGCAGTTCTTCTCGGAAATCCGAAAAAGGTGGCAAACTGGTTTATGGTGGAGGTTCTCCGCCTGACAAAGGACAAGGGACTTGATCCGGAAAAGGTAAGCTTTACACCGAAGCATCTGGCAGACCTTCTTTCCATGGTGGAGAAAAAAGAGGTCAGCGCACAGAATGCCAAGAAAGTATTTGAAAAAGTATTTGACGAGGATATTGATCCGGTTATATATATAGAAGAGAATGGTCTTAAGATCGTAGAAGATACAGGCCTTCTCACCGAAACTGTGAAAAAGATCGTAGACGCAAACCCCGGACCGCTGGCAGAGCTTCTGGGCGGCAAGGATAAGGTCATGGGATTTTTCGTAGGACAGCTGATGAGAGAGCTGAAAGGCAAGGCAAATCCTGACAGCGTCAGAAAAGCACTGGCAGAGGAAATTGAGAGAAGGAGATAAAAACTATGGTTACAGTAAATCAGAATTATTTAAAACTTCCGGGAAGCTATCTGTTTTCCAATATCGCAAAGAAGGTAAGCGCATATAAGGAGGCCAATCCGGAATTTAAGGATTCTGTGATCAGTCTTGGAATCGGTGATGTGACACAGCCGCTTGCACCGGCGATCATCGATGCCCTTCATAAATCCGTAGACGAGATGGCACACGCAGAAACCTTCCATGGATATGCTCCGGATCTCGGATATGAATTCTTAAGAAGTGCTATTGCAAAAAATGATTATCAGTCCAGAGGCTGCAACATCAGCGCAGACGAGATCTTTGTTTCCGATGGAGCAAAAAGTGATTCCGGAAATATCCAGGAGATCTTCGGACTGGATAACAAGGTTGCAGTCTGCGACCCGGTTTATCCTGTATATGTAGACACCAACGTTATGGCCGGACGTACTGGCCTTTATAACAAAGAGCGTGAGAACTTTGACGGTGTGATCTACATGCCCTGCAAAGAGGAGAATGGTTTCCTTCCGGAAATTCCGGCAGATGAGGTACCGGATCTGATCTATCTCTGCTTTCCGAACAATCCCACCGGTGGTGCGATCACAAAGGCAGCTCTTCAGGAGTGGGTCGACTACGCCAACAAAAACGGCTGCGTGATCATCTATGATGCAGCATATGAGGCATATATTTCTGAGGAGGATGTTCCTCACAGCATTTATGAGTGCGAGGGTGCAAGAACCTGTGCCATCGAGCTTCGAAGCTTTTCCAAAAATGCAGGCTTTACAGGCGTTCGTCTTGGCTTTACCGTTGTTCCGAAGGAACTGGTGCGTGATGGCGTAGAGCTTCACAGTCTCTGGGCAAGACGCCACGGAACCAAGTTTAACGGTGCTCCGTACATTGTACAGAGAGCGGGCGAGGCTGTTTACTCTCCGGAGGGAAAAGCACAGCTGAAGGAGCAGATCGCCTATTACATGCGTAATGCAAAGACGATCCTGGAGGGACTTTCTGCAGCAGGATTTTCTGTGTCCGGTGGAAAAAATGCTCCATACATCTGGCTGAAAACACCGGATCAGATGACCTCCTGGGAGTTCTTTGATTATCTTCTTGAGAAAGCACACATCGTAGGAACACCAGGTTCAGGCTTTGGTGCACATGGCGAGGGATATTTCCGTCTGACTGCATTCGGAAGCTATGAGAATACACTTGAGGCAATTGAGAGAATTAAAAATCTGTAATATAGGTATAAATTGCGGAGCAGGTCTTTGGAAAAGAGCTGCTTCGTTTTTTAACTGAATCAAAGAAGTGTCCTGCCTCAATTGCGAATAGAAGCTCCCGGCAGGGGTGTGAAAAGCAATAAACAGTGGGGAAAATTTGCCTGTAAGTTAATTTGTGAAAATAACAATAAGGATTGCGAAAATTTATCATATCATTTATAATTGTACAGGAAGTAGGGCGCAGGCCGCAGAAAGCCTGTGTTCATAAAATTTCACAAATTTACGCAATCACGAAAGGGGATTTTATCATGGGTATCAGAAGAGTAGAAAATATGTGCGGCGGTAAAGGCCATGTGATCATCAAAGACATTCTTGAGGGAGACGAGCTGAAGGGAAAATGCGGACTTTACGCACAGGTTACCATCGAAAAAGGATGTTCTCTGGGATACCATGAGCATCATGGCGAGACAGAAACCTACTATATCTTAAGTGGTGAAGGCGAGTACGACGATAACGGTGTGAAACGCCCGGTAAAGGCCGGCGACATCACCATCACACCGGATGGAAAAGGACATGGTCTTACAAATACAGGCGACACAGATCTTGTGTTCATGGCACTGATCATTTTTGACTGATCCATATAGAAAAAAACAGAAGTGAGACAGAAGGGCGGCCTTTTTGAAGAGGCTGCTCTTTTTACGACTGAGGCGTAACCGGTGTCGTAGTATAAATTCTGGGATGAAAAATTAGCTGTCTCAGATGGGTATTGAATGAAATGTATTAATTGTATAAACAAAAAATATTTTTGGATTTTTTTAGAAAAAACTGTTGACATACAAAAAGCACTTTGCTATACTATCACTTGTCGCGAGGGAGAGAATAAAAAATCC
>OHAU01000943.1_pt1 | contig 37044 bp, 23 predicted proteins | sample 1577181 | NCBI WGS metagenome assembly OHAU01 (sample SAMEA3541472, study PRJEB24748) | human gut metagenome | biome: human gut; feature: human-associated habitat; material: faeces | place: China | collected 2012 | reverse complement strand
CTAACTGCTAACTACGACTAAATCGTTCAGGAGAGCCTTCACGATTAAGTCTTCGTAAGCAGTGGATCTCGCCTCCGTTAAGGGCGCACCTGGAAATGCCCAGCTTAGGAATATCAGTTGCGAAAACGCTGTGTATTGGTAACGAATGGATACAATAAAAGCGACGGTGCTGATGATGATGGAATAGGGAATTTAGAACAATAATGTAATGTGGGACTATAAGAGGAGGACATAAGGATGGGCACATTGGATAAGGTAAAGGGATTGGTTGAGAATCCGCCGAAGGAGTATCGGAGTGCTCCTTTCTGGGGATGGAATGACAGGCTTCAGAAGGAGAATCTGGGAGAGCAGATAGAGGGATTTAAGAAGGCGGGGATGGGGGGATTTTTTATTCATTCCCGTGAAGGGCTGGAGACGGAGTATCTTTCCACAGAGTGGATGGAGGATGTGAAGTTTTGTGTGGATAAAGCCCGGGAAAATGATCTGGAGCTGTGGATATATGATGAGGATAAATGGCCGTCGGGGGCTGCAGGAGGTAAGGTCAGCAGGGTAAATCCAGCGGAGTTTACAGCCAGGGCACTGACGATGGAGTGCGGGAAAGCCGGGGAGCTGGCGGTACCGGCGAAGTTAAGTAACGAGGAAGAAAGGACAGTTACTGGGGACTCGGATTCGTTAATGTGCGGCGGGAATCGAAGCGTGGACGAAAATTTCATGTCTGGCAGGAACGGCGGTGAAGATTTAGCAGTGGAAGAAACTATGGAGACAGAGTTTCTTCAGGGTGTTTATGTGATTCAGACGGCGGCGGACGGCAGATTTATTAAGAGGATGAAAGAATATCTGACTTATGAGGAAGCTGCTGGAGCTTGCGGTGTTGATGAAGAGATTCTGCTTCTGCGCCAGGAGATTTCTGGTAAGAGTGAGTGGTACAACGGCTTGATGCCGCCAGATAATCTGAATCCGGAGAGCGTGAAGACATTTTTGAAGTTGACCCATGAGCATTATGAGGAAGTGTTTGGCGGAAGTTTTCCAAAAGAGGTGAAAGGATTTTTCACAGATGAACCAAACTGCTGTGATTTCTTCAGCGTTTTCCATGAAGGCAGACCGTGGATTCCGTGGAGTATTGGATTTACAGAGTATTTTATTGAAAAGAGAGGATATGATCCGCAGGAGAAGCTGCCTTACCTGTTTTTCGATGGGGAAGGGGCGGAGAAGATTCGTCATGATTATTGGAAGACAGTGGCGCAGCGTTTCGAAGAAAGTTATATGAAACAGGTTTATGAGTGGTGTGATAAACGGGGACTTCGTACTACGGGACATATTTTATATGAGAACGACCTGGGCTATCAGACTCGTGTGTGCGGTGCGGCGATGCCTCAGCTTCGTTATCTGCATAATCCTGGAATTGATCTTCTTGGCGCACAGACGGATGAGTATCTGACTGTGAAACAGTGTGCAAGCGTGGCACATCAGTATGAACGTTCCATGACCATCAGTGAGGCTTACGGCTGCACTGGTTGGGAGCTGGATTTTTCTACTCAGAAATGGCTGGGAGACTGGCAGTTCGCGCTTGGAATTACGAGACGTTGTCAGCATCTTGCCCTGTATTCTATTACAGGCTGCAGGAAGAGGGACTATCCGCCGGTTTTCAACTATCAGAATACCTGGTGGGATGACAATGATAAGATGGAGAATTATTTTGGTCGTCTGGCGCTGTGTCTTTCTCAGGGTGAGCCGGTGCGGAAGGTGCTGATGATCCATCCGATTTCCAGCATCTGGACCGAGTGCCGCAGTGACCGGGCGGAGGATTTCAATCATCTGGAAATGAATATGGGATGGCTGGATGAGCATATTACTTCTTTAAATCGAAAAGGTGAGTATTATAACCGGATCGCAAAAGCGCTGACTGCAGGGCATGTGGATTTTGATTTTGGAGATGAGATCCTGTTGGAGCAGGACGGCAAGGTTGAGGATGGAATGTTTGTGGCAGGAAAGTGCAGCTATCAGGTGGTTGTGGTTCCGGGAGTGAGCAATCTGTTTGCAAACACGGTGAAGCTGTTGAAGGAATTTCTTGCAGCTGGTGGAATGGTGATCTGGCTGAAGCCGTATCCGGTGATGATTGAAGGAGAACGGATTGGTAGTAAGCAGATCTGCGTTGCTAAGAGATGGGATAAAAAAATAGATAGTGAAGATGTAAATGAAGAGAAATCTGACCGCAGGAAAGTGTGTGGAAAATATGGTGATATCCGGGATGTTTTAGATGAGGAAGCATTTGTTCATACGGTTGAGCATGAATGGGAGCTGACGGAAGCTGTGGCGAAATGCACCGGAAAAGATTTTACTGTGCGAAATGCCAGCGGCGCAGAGGATGGTGAGATTCTTTCCATGCTGAGAAAGACAGAAGATGGACATATTCTTTTCCTGACAAATCACGATCGGAACAATGCACATCAGGTTTACATAAAACTTGACTGCGGGAACGCTGTGGAAGAGCTTGACCCGCTGACCGGAGAAGTTTGTGAGGTGGAAACTGTTGCGGATGGAGAGGGCGTTTGCTTTACCAGGACATTCGAGACGGGGATGAGCCGAATTTATTTTGTGAAGAAAATAATAGGGGCTGGACAGATTATTAAAGAGATAAATAGTGTTGAAGACAAATGTGGAATTGAGGAAGATACTACCGTTGTGGACTTGGCGGCTGTTTCTGATGGCGTAAATGCGGTGCATGAAATGACAGTGAGCAAAGCTGCCACATTCCCATACAGACATCCGCATTACACAGATCCCGTATTAGCTACATTCGGTCCGGACGCGAAATTAAGAAGAACTATGGAGAATGTGCTGACGATAGATAAATGTACTTATGAGCTGGGGGTTGCTTCAGCAAATAAAATTTGTGACGGAAATGCTATGGTGGAAGATAAAGATCTTGACGCAATTGTAGAGCAGGTATCAGAATTCAGACATGGCAGCGGACTGTCAGAAGCAGGAAGCGTCTGTGAGTCCGCAGAGATGGAAATCTGGCAGGCGCAGAAGGAAATTCGTGAGAAATTGCGCATGCAGCAGGTTTACTATAACGGTGCACCTCAGCGATATACCTGGGTGGATCAGCCACATCCGGCAGATGGAACACCATTTACCATGCATTTCCGGTTTAATGTTGCAGAAGACATTTCCAGTGAATGCAGTTTTGTAATTGAGAAGCCTTATGGTCTGGAAGTTTACTTCGATGGCGTGAAATGTGCGCAGACCGGCAAATGGTTTATTGACAAAGACATGCGTTGCTTCGGACTTCCTGCTTTGAGTAAGGGGGTGCATCGGATTACCATAAAAGGCAGTTACGACCAAAAGCGGGAACTGGAAGATGTATTCGTAATTGGAAATTTCGCCGTAGATATGTCTGGCAATATTTCCAGGGAAAAAGAAATTCTGCATACTGGTGATTGGAGCATGCAAGGTTATGTAAACTATCCTGGCGGTATGATTTACCAGTACAAGGTGCCACAGTTGATTTCCGATAAGCAGGTTCTTCTTCATTTGGGTGAGTGGAGAGGTACCCTTCTGAAAGTCAGAGTAAATGGTAAGGAAGCTGGTTTTCATTTCGAAAAGAAGAACTGTGTCACAGATGTAACTGGTCTTTTCGAAAAAGAAGAGAATACTCTGGAAATTGAAGTTTCCGGAAGTCCAAGAAACATGTTCGGCCCATTCCACCAGTCCTACACCGGCTGCAGCCGAATCAGCTGGGCTGATTTCCGCACCGAGGGAATGTTCCATACGGATGGGAAGGTGCTGAAGCCTTATGGTATGATGGGGCAGAGTTATATTTGTGAGTATGAAGAGCAGTAAAAAATAACAGGAGGATTTATCATGATTGCAGATTACGCAGACAAACTGAATACATATGAGGAATTTAAAGATTACGCTGACATGGTTCAGCAGTTTATCAAAAAACAGAAAGAGGAGAACCTTCCAGAAGGCAGATACGACCTAAAAAACGGCATTTTTGCCTTGGTTCAGAAATATACCACGAAGTCCCTGGATGGTGCACAGATGGAATCCCATAAGAAATACTGCGACCTTCAGTACATTGTAGAAGGCACTGAGAAAATTTACTGGGCATCTCTTCGCAAGCTTACCGTAGAGGATGACCGCACCCCGGAAGCCGACATTATTTTCTATAAAAGTGGTCCGGAGCAGGGATACACTCTTCTGGAGGCTGGAATGTTCGGCTTCTACGTTCCTGAAGATGGTCATATGCCCTGCATCGCCGTAATCGAACCACAGCCAGCAACGAAGATCGTGTTTAAGATTCCGGTGAAAGGCTGAAATACTGTGGATTCAGATTGACAAGCTCTTAATAAAGCGTATACTATAGCGTGTTAGAGCCTGCTTGAAAAAACATTCCCGCAAATTGTGACGCACATCTTGCAGAAAGCCTTTATCAAACACGCTCTAGTAAGACACATAGTAGGAGGAAAGAGCTATGAAAAACAACAATAGTATCAAAACCGTAGTTGCCATCGGTATCGGTGCGGCACTGTTCTTTGTGCTGGGACGCTTTGTGGCGATCCCTAGTCCGGTTCCGAACACAAACATCAGTCTTCAGTACGCAGTACTTGGACTTCTTGCAGCAATGTATGGCCCGGTTGCAGGCGGACTCATTGGTTTCATCGGACATACACTGATCGACCTGTCCTGGGGTGGAAGCCCATGGTGGAGCTGGGTTATCACATCTGCATTTGTAGGTGTTGTGATCGGTCTGTTCGCCAAGAAGCTTCAGGTTCAGGAAGGCGATTTCGGAAAAGGCAAAGTTGCCGTTTTCACAGTTGCAAACGTGATCGCACATGTTGTAGGATGGGTAGTTGTTGCACCTGTACTTGACATTGTAATCTATGCTGAGCCGGCAAACAAAGTATTCGCACAGGGCGCATTCGCTGCAGTTTCAAACACCATCACAGGTGTTGTAGTCGGCGGTCTTCTGATCCTGGCTTATACAAAAACAATTGCAAAGAAAGGCTCCCTGGATCAGGAATAAGTTGAAAGGGAAATTTGTAAAAGACCTTGCTATGGGGAAACTTGTGGCAGGGTCTTTTTTGATGCATAATTTTATTGGATCCAAAAAGTAAATTTCGCAAGATTTATGCAAAATAAGATAAACTTTGGTAAGAAATTTTATTGTGGATTTAAGAAATTCGTGTTATCCTTTTGAGATGGTGTAAGGTGTACACTTATAGAGATGCAAATTGTTAAGTGGTTCTGAAGCAGTCACATTGTTTACAAATTGACGATGGATTCGCTTCAGGATATTTGATTTTGAGGTACTATATGACAGAGAAAAAATCTCCTATTATTTCTTTCAAAAACTTTTCTTTCCAGTACCGGGCACAGAAAAAGCCTACGCTGAAGGAAATTAATCTGGACATTTATCCTGGCGAGCGGGTGTTGATCGCAGGTCCTTCCGGCTGTGGAAAAAGTACTCTGGCAGGCTGCATCAATGGCCTGAATCCTTTTTCCAATCCAGGAGAATGCAGCGGGGAACTTATTGTGGATGGTGTGGATGCGCCGAAGAGCAGCATTTTTCAGCTCTCTGCACATGTGGGCACAGTGCTGCAGGATCCGGATGGTCAGTTTATCGGGCTGACGGTTGGCGAGGATATTGCCTTTGCATTGGAAAACAGCTGCATGCCGCAGGATGAAATGCATGAGATCACCCGTCACGCGGCAGAGCTGGTCGGAATTCAGGATCATCTGGATTACGCGCCCCACGAGCTTTCCGGAGGGCAGAAGCAGCGCGTCAGCCTGGCGGGGGTAATGGTGGATCAGGTGAAAATCCTGTTGTTCGACGAGCCATTGGCCAATCTGGATCCGGCTACAGGTAAGCAGACTATTGAGCTGATCGACGAGATTCAGGAAAAAACAGATACTACGGTGGTGATCATTGAGCACCGTCTGGAGGATGTTTTGTGGCGAGATGTGGACCGTATTGTTCTTATGGGCGATGGAAAAATTCTGGCAGATCTTCACCCGGATGAGCTTTTGTCCACCAGACTTCTGGAAGAAAACGGAATCCGAGAGCCTCTTTATCTTACTGCACTGCGTTATGCAGGTGTGGAACTTGCTCCTGCGAAGAAACCGGCACATGTTGATTCTGTTGTGATAGATAAGGCAGACCGGAAGAAAATGACAGACTGGTTCTGGTCCCGCCCGGCAGCAGAGGCTGAGAAAGAACATGAGCCGCTGCTTGAAGTTAGAAATCTTACCTTTGGTTATGAGAGAGGCAGTCAGACCTTACGTGATGTTTCTCTTACAATCCACAAGGGTGAAATGGTCAGTATTGTGGGGAAAAACGGTGCTGGGAAATCTACTTTTTCCAAACTGGTCTGCGGCTTTGAGACACCAGATTCCGGTGAAATCCTTTTCCAGGGAAGGGATCTTCTGCAGGAAAATATCCGCCACAGAGCCAAACATATCGGCTATGTGATGCAGAATCCCAATCAGATGATTTCCAAGACCATGATTTTTGATGAGGTGGCACTGAGCCTTCGCAATATGGGAAAAAGCGAGGAAGAGATTCGGGAAAAAGTGGAGGAAACTTTGAAAGTCTGCGGACTTTTCCCATTTCGGAACTGGCCGGTATCGGCGCTTAGCTTCGGGCAGAAGAAGCGTGTGACCATTGCCAGTGTGCTGGTGCAGGATCCGGAACTGATCATTCTGGATGAGCCGACTGCGGGACAGGATTTTCGCCATTATACAGAGATTATGGAGTTCCTTCGTGGGCTGAATGAAAAAGGGGTAACAGTTGTGATGATTACCCATGATATGCATTTGATGCTGGAATATACGCCCCGGGCACTGGTTTTTGCAGATGGCAGGCTGATCGCGGATAGAAGCGCGGCAGCAGTTCTTTGTGATCCACAGCTGATCCGTCAGGCGGCACTGAAGGAGACAAGCCTTTTTACCCTGGCGAACCAGCTGGGAATCAGTCCGGCTGAAGAGTTTGTGCAGCGTTTTATTGAGGAGGACAGGGAGGTGCGAAGCCATGGCTGCTAAGACAGTGTTGAATTATCTGCCAAGGGAAAGTGTGATACATAAGCTGACAGGTACCACCAAACTGGCGTTTTTCCTGCTTTTTACTTTTGCAAGTATGATCACTTATAATACGTGGGTACTGCTTGGGCTGTTTGCGGTGAGCCTGGCGGCGTTTAAGCTGAGTAAGATTAAGTTCCGCGAAGTGCGGTTTATGATGATTTTTATGCTGGTATTTCTGGTGCTGAATAATCTGTTTATTTTCCTGTTTGATCCTAACCAGGGAACGACGCTGTATGGCACCAGACATGTGCTTTGCCACCTGTTCTGGTGGTATGATCTGACTGCAGAGCAGCTGTTTTATATGGTGAATATTTCTCTGAAATATTTTGTTGCGCTGCCGGTTGCGATCTTGTTTATTTCTGCAACGAACCCAAGTGAGTTTGCTGCTAGCCTGAACAGTATTGGAATTTCCTATAAAGTGGGTTATTCTGTGGCGATTGCGCTTCGATACATTCCAGACATTCAGCGTGACTACCACAGCATCAGCCAGGCTCAGCAGGCAAGGGGCGTAGAACTTGGAAAAAACGAGCACTTTTTTGCCCGGCTGAAGAATTCGGTGAATATTCTTCTGCCGCTGATCCTGACCAGCCTGAATCGGATTGATACCATTTCCAATGCCATGGAACTGCGTGGGTTCGGAAAGGATAAGAAGAGAACGTGGTATATGAAGAGACCTTTTGAGAAAAGGGACTTCGTGGCAATTGGAGTTGGGGTGGTACTGCTGGTAGTCAGCCTGACGGTGACTATACGGTGGGGGAGATTTTATAATCCGTTTGTTTGAGGGAATTGAATATATTGAGAAAGATGAGATGGCTGTGTGGGAGTCTGCATGGCCATTTCTTTTGTTATAAAAACTATTGACACAAATTATCAAATGAGTTACTATAAATTAACGCAATGCGTTTACGCCGCAAAATAGGAGGGTAGGGATGAGCAGAGGAAAAGAAGTAAAGGAATTACGAGAGAAAATGGGAATGAATCGAAGAGAATTTAGCGAGTATTATGGAATTCCTTATCGTACAGTTCAAGATTGGGAGGCTGAAAAGCGTGAATTGCCAGATTATCTTTTACGTTTGCTTAAGTATCAGGCAGAGATTGAGAGTAGAGTAAAAAAAGATAAGTCTTAGGGCTTATTTTTTTAAAAAAATACTAACGCAATGCGTGCTGATTTGAACTGGAGGATAACTTTATGAAGAAAACTATTGAAATTATGCCAGATTTAGAAGGAAGAAAAATTGTTGTAATTAATGATATCAGATTTAAAGGGAAAAGAAATGTAAATTGGGAAGGGGTTGAGAAATATTTAAAAGAATACGTTGGTCGTTGTTATGAAATTGTGGACACTTCAGATAAGGTTTTTATTGGTGCTGATTTTCCTAGTGAACTAAAAGGATCATCTGACACTAAACGTTTATTTGGTGCAAATGCAAAAGCGAAAGCAAATGCAACACAAGGAATTCCAGTATTGTTGCAATGTGCAGTTAATAAACGTTGGCAGGAAAATGTTAAAGAAAAACATAATAAAGATGCAAAGTTTGGGTGGTATAGATTTACAACAAGATTTGCGTTACCGATATATTATAATGATTCAGAGAAAGTGGAAAGATTTAATGTATATAGAATAGAAATGCTGATTAGGCACGCAGCAGATGGAAACTTGTATCTGTATGACATGGTAAATATAAAAAAAGAAACGAGCACCCCGCTTGAGCAATAGCTGTACGGTAACAAACCCGTTTCCCTTTATATATTATAACAATAAAAGAGATTTTGCAAGTGAAGAATTTAATTGTTGAAAAGAACACAAGATGTTACGTTACTGTGAACGAAGTGAACAGTAACCACAAGATGAGGATGATATACCTATAGAAGAAAAGAAACTATAGTGAGATGCGGTTAAAAAATCTGTAAGAAGTTGTATTAATATAATTAGCAACATGATAAAATAGAAAACAGTGAAGTGTTAGTTGGTAAAGAGATAAAATTATAGAAGTACAGGTAAAAATGTGGAAGAGTTGAAAATGTCAGATATAAATAAAATGTCCATTTTGTGGATTTAGAAAAAATAGAAGAGAGTTTACAAGAATTACGAAGAATGTTGGAAGTAAACGTTAGAAGTGGAAGATGTGATTGAAATGGTAGTGGAAAAAATTATACCTTCTGAATTAATTATACATCCAGGAGAGAAACTTGCGGATATTTTAAAGGAACGTGGAATTTTGTATGATGAATTAGTCGCTGAATTAGGTGTGTCGATATCATATATCAGTGATGTTATGGCGGGAAAGGAAAATATTTCTAAAGGTTTGACACTAGGTTTAGAGCGAGTATTGGGAGTACCTCAATCTTTTTGGTGCAATTTGCAAGCTAATTATTTTGCGAAAATTGACCAGTATGGGAATTGAATCTATGATACAATTTAAGGGATACATTTAGTTGAAATAATGTATCTCAAAGATTTTCCACACAGTGAGTGGAAAATTGAATGCAATTTTATTTTGACAGCAATGTCGAATTTCATAATGTAATCACAAAGGAGAAAACCATCATGAATTTATCCAATATTTTCGAATCCACCGATTTCGTCCACGCCAGTGGCACGAAGGAGGAACTGCAGGTTGCTGAATTTCTGAAAGCGCAGTGCGAGGCGCTAGGAGTGCCAGCGAGGCTGGAGGCTTTTCGGGTTGCTATGGGAGAGATTGAATCTGCGCATTTGTTTGCAGATGGGAAGGAAATCACCTGTAAGGCGTTTAACTGCTGTGGCAGCGGCAGCGTAGAGGGAGAGCTTTATTATATGCCGGGAACGGATCCTGTTTCCATAGCAGGTGCAAAAGATAAAATTGTACTGATGGACACTCAGGGAGTTGGATTTTTTGTTTACCAGGATCTGATAAAAGCAGGAGCAAAGGGAATTATTTTCCAGTACGGAAATATGTATTATCCAAATACAGATATTGACCAGCGCGATCTGCGCGAAGCCGTTGTAGGGGAAGAACGGAAAGTTCTTTGCGCCATGATCCATTCCAGCCAGGCAGTAGAACTGGTGAAAAATAAGGTGAAGAACATTCGTCTGGAGGTTTCCCAGAAAGAGTACGACGGAGAGTCCCACAATGTAATTGCAGAGCTTCCTGGCAGACGGGACGAGTTTATTGTGCTTAGTGCCCATTACGATTCCACTTCTTTATCCCACGGCGCTTATGACAACATGAGTGGCTGCGCAGGTTTGCTTGGAATTATGGAACAGCTGAAGGGAAAAGAACTGAACTATAGTCTTCGTTTCGTATTCTGCGGAAGTGAGGAGAGAGGGCTTCTGGGCTCTAAAGCATATGTGAAGGAGCATAAAGAGGAACTGGACAAAATAGTGCTGAACATTAATCTGGATATGATTGGAACTTATATGGGTAAATTTATCTCCTGTGTTTCCGCAGAGGACAAGTTGGCACATTATATATCTTATATGGCAGCAGAAATCGGTTTTCCAATTGAGGCAAAGACCGGAGTGTATTCCAGTGATTCTACACCTTTTGCAGACAGCGGAATTCCAGCACTCTCTTTTGCCAGAATTGCCAGCTCCAATGTGGCACCAATTCATTGCCGCTATGATGTGAAGGAGGTTATGTCCATGGAGCAGCTACAGGGGGATATTGATTTTCTGGTGAAGTTTACAGAACGTTTTGCAAATGCAGCAGTGTGTCCGGTTGCAAGGGAGATTCCGGAGAAAATCAAGAAAGAACTGGATGAGTATCTTGCAAGAAAAAGAAAAGAGCAGTAGGGGAGGCATCCTATGAGTTACATAACCACATACACAAGAAACCATTTCAATCCGGTTCATCCGGAGGCGGAGAAGATCGATATTCAGGATATTGCACATGCGTTGTCGCTGACCTGTAGGGGAAATGGACATGTAAGTTCTTTCTGGTCTGTTGGGGAGCATTGTATTTGCTGTGCGAAGGAGGCTCTTGGGCGAGGGTATTCCAATCGTCAGGCGCTGGCTTGTCTTTTGCATGATGCCAGCGAGTGCTATATGTCAGATGTGCCCCGTCCGCTGAAGCAGGAGATGCCCAGATACCGTGAGGTGGAAGAGCAGCTGCTTCAGGTGATTTATAAGAAATTTCTGGGAAGCAGTCTGACTGATGAAGAAGCGCAGCGTCTGAAAGAAATTGATGATGATCTTCTCTGGTATGATTTAGAGGTTCTTCTGGAAGAGAAACAACCGGGGGATGCACCGAAGCTGCACTTTGAGCTGGATTATACAGTGCGGCCGTTTGTTGAAGTAGAGCAGGAATATCTGGAAATGTTTCAAAAACTGAGCGAATCATAAAAGACAGATTTTTACCCGGAGAATGCGGCATTTATTATGCAGAAATATGAGGGATGGCAGATTCAGAAACAGACCTCAGACAGATTCTATGGGAGGAACAACACATGAACCAGGAGATAAAAATAGCGGTTTGTGATGACCTTGCGGAAGACAGGGAGAATATCACCCGGCTGCTTTCGGAATACACAGACAAAAATAACCTATATGTGAAAATAGAAGAATTTTCTTCCGGGGAGGCATTTTTATCCTCAGATACATCCGTTTATTCACTGGTTTTTATGGATATTTTTATGAGTGGGATGAACGGTATGGAGACGGCGAAGAAGCTGATTTCAAGAAACAGCCGGGTGCAGATTGTGTTTGGGAGCACCAGTACGGAGTTTGCAGCAGAGGCCTTTGATATTGAGGCGCTTCATTACATGGTGAAGCCAGTGAGAAAAGAGAAGCTGTTTCACATTCTGGATCGCTTTTTTGACAGTGTCTACTCCCTGCGGACTGTGAACGTGAAAGTGGGACGGCTGGAGGAGAGCATTTACATTTCCGATATTCTGTATGCAGAAGCAGATGGAAAACGAGCGAAAATTCACACGAAAAAGGGCGTGATAGATGCTTCCATGTCTATGGCAGATCTGGAAAAGGTTCTGCCAGCCAATGAGTTTTGCCGCCCGATCCGGTGGGCGCTGGTTTCCATGAGGGAAATCGTGGCTATGCCTACGGATATTCTGAAGCTGTCGGATAAGACAGAAATCCCCATCAGTCGTCTTAAGCGAAAGGAAATCCAGGATGCTTTTGCAAATTATAGCTGGCGAAGTACGAGACGGCGCATGCGGGGCGGAATCCTGTAAAAGAATTTACAGACTACGTTATAATTATAAAAGGAAAAAACTTTATAGCGTGTTTGAAAAAAGGTTTTCTGTAAAATATACGTTATAATCTGCAGGCGAAACTTGAAGCGAAATATTGAGAGAACGTTTCGGACATGTTATGATTTGGAAAATATGAAAAACCTTTAGAAAACATTTTTTTGAAAGCGGAGGACATCATACTATGGGAAAAATTATTAATTTATCAGCAGTACTGGAAAAAGAAGAGAAATTACAGCAGGTTGTAGATTACATGGAGGAACTGAAAGACCAGTTTTCAGATTTGATCCAGGAGTATGAGGATGATGGCGCAGATGTAAGGAAAGTCGATACACTGACTGAGGCTCTGGACGCGCTGGAAGATGCATATGAGATGGTCTGTGAAGTTGCTGAGGAAGAGGAGTGATAATTTATTAAAAATAAGGTACATTCAGCTAAAAACACGAAACAACACAACGTGTTAATTAGTACTGGGTGTACTTTTCTTGTATATTGTGGAGATTTTGTAGTGTATAGAAATCGTACAAGCGTCGCTACGCGACGGCTCTAATGTTACTGTGAACTTTGTTCACAAAAAAAACCTCGCGGAATGTTACCAGTGAACAGTAACGCTCCAATCTATTTTCTTATATAAAATCCCAAAAACCTATTGACATAGTGGGTTAATAGTGGTAATATCCATTTAACGAATAAATAACCCAGTAAATCAATACGGAATATCGACAATTATTGCCGAAGAAGCAAGCTGGCAGTTACTGGGGGCAGATACAGACATAACAGGCGGGCCGCCATACGGCGACATCACCTCGAATAAATGTAAAGCGGCCGCAGGCGCCGGGAAAGGAATGGATATGGCATACTATAAGGGAACACTTGGATTAATCGGAAACACCCCACTTGTAGAGGTTACAAATATTGAGAAGGAGCTTGGACTGGAAGCTACCGTTCTTGTGAAATTGGAATACTTTAACCCGGCAGGAAGCGTTAAGGACAGAATTGCCAAGGCTATGATCGAGGATGCAGAGCAGAAGGGAATCCTGAAGGAAGGTTCCGTAATCATTGAGCCAACTTCTGGAAATACTGGAATCGGTCTGGCATCTATCGCAGCAGCTAAGGGATACAGAATCATCCTCACCATGCCAGAGACCATGAGTGTTGAGCGTCGCAACATTCTGAAAGCATACGGCGCAGAGCTTGTTCTTACCGATGGAACCAAGGGAATGAAAGGTGCCATTGCCAAGGCTAACGAACTGGCAGAGGAGATTCCGAACAGCTTCATCCCAGGACAGTTTGTGAACCCGGCGAACCCGGCAGTGCATAAGGCTACCACAGGTCCGGAGATCTGGAGGGACACTGAGGGAAAGGTTGATATCTTCATCGCAGGTGTTGGTACAGGCGGAACCCTTACTGGAACAGGCGAATATCTGAAAGAGCAGAACCCGAATGTGAAAATTGTAGCACTTGAGCCGTCTACCTCCCCGGTATTATCTGAGGGAAAAGCAGGTCCGCATAAGATCCAGGGAATCGGTGCCGGATTTGTTCCGGATGTTCTGAATACCAAAGTTTATGATGAGATTTATAAAGCAGAGGCTGATGAGGCATTTGCCACAGCGAAGCTTCTTGCACACAAAGAAGGAATCCTGGTAGGAATCTCTTCCGGAGCTGCTTTAAAAGCCGCAATCGACTATGCAAAGAAGCCTGAGAACAAGGGCAAAGTGATCGTAGCACTTCTCCCGGATACTGGTGACAGATACTATTCTACACCACTGTTCACTGAATAAAGATACATAGTAAACATACGGTAACTGTGAAGGCATTGCGCAGTTATAGTTTACCAAATAAGAAGCCTCACTATCTGATATCGCTTATACAGAGTTGTTATCAGATCGGTGAGGCTTTTTTGCGTAATATTACGCTATTATTTTATTTGGTTAGCAATTGTACCGTCAGCATTGATAGTACAATTATCGGTCGGATTGAACTCGAGAATGTACATAAAAATTGTATGTTTATACATAAAAACGACAACTAACTTTTCCAGTGCCGTTTGTAATTGTAAGGGGAAAATAGCTATGCTAAAATGGATTTAGTCAATTATCAAAAATAAATGTAATTGTTCAGTGCCAATTTCCAAAATGCTTTGTATTTCGGCGTCTGATTCTGACCAGTTACAAATGAATTTAAGGGAGAGAAAAGAATTATGAAAAGGAAGGCAATCAGCCGGATACTTGCAATTTCGCTGAGTGTTGCAATGTGTGCACAAAGCATTCCGATTTATGCTGCAGAAGAAATTGGGACTTCAGCTGCAGCGGACTTCTTCGCAGAAGATTCTATTGAAAACCAGAGTTTGAATGAAGGCGACGCGGAAACTAACACGGAAACCAACACAGAAACCAACACAGAAACCAACACAGAAACCAACACGAAAGCCGATGCGACAACCGGCATATCGGAAGCGTATACGTTGGAAGAGAGTAATTCAGCGACCACATCGGAGGAAACGGTTACTGACGAGGATGGATTCTGGTCTGGAGAATCAGAAACAGTTGAATCTTCAGCAAATGGTTCTGGTGGATGGGAATCTGCGGAAATGGATGGAGCAGAAGCGGGAGATGAGGCGGTAAAGCGAGATGCTGCAGCTTTTGTTTCGGGCGACGTGGAAGAAAACGTAGAGGAAACTGGAGAGACAAATGAATTGGAAGAGGCTCTTTCTGAATCGGCAGAGATGACAGAAGGTGATTTTTCCTATGTAATTGTAAATAACAGTTATGCGCGTATTACCAGATATTCCGGAAGTGCCACCAGCGTTCAGGTTCCGTCTACCATAGGTGGTTATGCGGTCAGGTGATCGGAGCGAGAGCATTCCAGGGAAATACAGTGCTGGAAAGTGTGGAGCTTCCCGATGGCCTGACTACCATATATGCTTATGCATTTGCAGACTGTACAAACCTTACCCAGATCAATCTGTCAGAAGGTCTTACCACCATATACGCCTATGCATTTGAAAAATGTACCAGTATCACCAGCATACACCTGCCAGACAGCATTACCACGATGGGCTATAAAGTCTTCGGAGGCTGCAGCAATCTTGCCAGTGCCAATTATCCGGTAAACTGGGTAAACAGCCCCAGTGGAAACGGATCGAACAGCTATGAATATGGAAATGTATTTTCCGGCTGTCCGAAACTGACCGAGATAGAGATTCCGGAAGGAGTAAAGGTAATCGCGCCCCACAGCTTTGCAAACTTAACCACACTAACCAGTGTAACGTTGCCATCAAGCCTGACCGAAATTGGTGCATACGCATTCGCAGGAGCAACCGGTCTCACAGAAGTAACGCTTCCTTCCAATACCAAGACGATAAGAGATTATGCATTTGCCGACTGCGCAGGTTTAAAGGACATTTACATTCCAGATTCCACTACTGATATCAGGAAAGCTGTATTCGGAAACTGCCCACAGCTGACGATACATTGCAGTTATTATTCTATGGCAACCATATATGCCATTGAAAATAATATTCCATTTGAGCAAATAGGAACTTATACGGACAGCGCCGAAACCGTCCTGGATCGTTCAGACACCAGCTATTACGGAGACTTCGGAAGTGCCACAGCCAATGGATATGTGGCCATGACAGTACGCTATAACATAAAAGACACATGGAAATCCGCAGTAAGCGACCTGAATGTGAAGCTGGTTCTTCCTTCCAACGGAGAGCTTGACGAATCTACATTAAAGGTGGATGGGGAGTTATGCCAGAACTATAATTTAAAGGACAGGACACTGACCATTCCTGTGAGCGGTACTTCTGGAATTATCCGTTTCAGTATCAAAGCACAGAGTCAGTCGGCAGCACGCAGCTACGCTATTTTGAACTACAAAAAGAACAGAAACTCCAGCCAGGAAATCATCGGTGTACTGAATGAAAGTATTAATCTGTTCACCATAGATGCACCAGATGTTGTATCAAAGCCAACCGTAAATGTTTCCGGTATGGCAAATGCCGGTGGAACTGTTACCCTGCTTGTGAATGAGAAAGAACAGCAGACAGTCCAGGTATCAAAGGCCGGCTTATGGTCTGCCGTCCTTACACTGGAAAATCCTTCCAACTATGAGACCTATAAGATCAAAGCACTCTGCACACAGGCAGATGGTACAACAGAAACAAGAACTGCCGCAGTCACCTATAATGAAGGAGAACCCTCAATCGAGTCCTTCAAAATGTACTATAATGAGCATGACAAAATAAAATCCTACGATCTGACAAAGACAGACGGAGTAACACCTTTGGTGTATTACCTTCCGAAAAGCAAATTTGATTATGAGCTTACCTTTGAAAACCCGGAACAGATAAAGACTCTGTACGTTACAAGCACCAGAAACAACCAGACCAAATATCTGGAAGCGACTTATGATCCAGAAAAAAATGCATTTGTGACAGACGGATATTTCGATGAATCCGATCACAACTATGTTCCTGGCGTGATTAGCTATGAATATAACAAAACAGTTCCAGAAGTAAAAATGGGACAGGATTTTGACTGGGAGGCTCTGCAGAAAGGACTTCCGGAAGGTGCAGAAAAGGATATTACGGTAAGGAAAAATACAGCAACCGATTATGACGCAACCATTGATCTCAGTAAATTCGGGGAGGATCTGAAAGATGTAGGACTGGATGTCACCATCAGCGTGTTTGACGAGAGCAACAGCTCCAGTATGGGAACATGGAAGGGATTGATCGACGAAGCCAATAAAGATATGAGCTATCTGATCCCGGGGTACGATGACAGCAAGTATATCTGCAACCTGGATTATTCCGACAAAGGCACCTGGTATATGCTGGTAAAGGATGTTACCGGAAATAAATACATTGGATTTATGCTGGACACTGCTACTGAAAATGCCGGGACTCTGGATCAGTACTGGACACTTTCCCAGATTTCCTCCCACTTGTCAACAATAAATAAGGGAGCGTCCATGTTATATCAGAACTATCAGATTGAGAAAGACATGGATGAGCTGAGAAAAGACGTACTGGCTTCCGGCGGTCACTATTCTGACCAGGAATTAAAGGAGAAATTGAAAGCTGTGGATAATCTGGAGAGTGACCAGAAAATGTTTATGATCATGACAGCGATGATTCCACTGGTCGTAGCAGGAGGGGCGATGGGCGCAGGCCCGGTAATTGCGCTGACTGCCATATTGGGAACGATTACAGCAGCTTCCTCATTATTCTGGGATATCAGAAAAGCAGATATTAAAGGGGAAAAATTCAAGCTTCGTTTTGTAGTAGATCCAAGCGGCTATGTGTTTGATCTTTCCACAGGAGAGAGAATTGAGGATGTTACCGTAACAGCCTACTGGATTCCATATGATGAATCTGATGATTTCTGGAATAAAACGCCGTCCCCATCCGAGTATGGAACGAAATGGAATGCGGGGGAGTATAACCAGTACAATCCTCTTCAGACAAATGCAGATGGAAAATATGCATGGGATGTTCCAGAAGGCTGGTGGAGAGTAAAATACGAGAAAGAGGGATATGAAACTATATGGAGTGACTGGATGACCGTTCCGCCTCTTCGAACCGAAGTGAATATCGGTATGGTATCGTTGTCAAAACCGCCAGTAGAGCACAGCTGGGATAACGGAACTGTAGTCATAGCACCAACCTGTACTTCCACTGGAATTATCAGCTATGAGTGTACGGATTGCCATATTACCAGAACAGAGGTTTTGCCGGTGAATCCAGATGCCCACAGCTGGGATAACGGAAAAGTGACAAAGGAAGCTACCTGTACTGAGGAAGGCATCAGAACCTTTGCCTGTGTGAATTGTGGGCAGACCAGAACAGAGAAGTTGCCTGCGAAGGGACATGGGGAAACAGAGGTCAGAGGGAAAAAAGCTGCAACCTGTGCAAGTGAAGGTTATACAGGCGACACTTATTGTAAGACCTGCGGAACCAGATTAAGCGGCGGTGAAACAATCGCGAAGACAGAACATACCTGGGGAGAATGGGAAAAGACATCAGATGCTACCGTATTTGCAGCTCAGAAAGAGAAAAGAATCTGTAAGATCTGCCAAACCACAGAAGAAAGAGACAATGGAAATCCGCTGACTTCCAAAATGACACTTACAGCCTCCAGCCTGAAAATGAAAATAAAACAGACCACAAAAGCGCTCAAGATTTCCGGCATGGAGAGTGGAGACTATGTAGCATCTGTGGTTTCAGGCAACAGTAAACTTCTGAAGGTAAGCTCCTACACCAAAGACGGTGCAGTTACGCTGAAGGCTCAGAAGAAAACAGGAAAGACGAAACTTACAGTGACTTTGGCTGGCGGTGTAGTAAAAACTGTGAATGTTACCATCCAGAAGGGAACTGTGAAAACCACCAAAATTTCAGGTGTACCGAAGAAAATCACCTTAAAGAAAGGGAAGAAACAGACCCTGGCACCGGTTCTGGCACCGATCACAACCCAGCAAAAAGTGACCTACACCACATCTAATAAGAAGGTCTGCACTGTGACAAAAGGTGGTGTAATCACAGCGAAGAAAAAAGGTACTGCAAAAGTTACGGTACGCTCCGGCAGAAAAAAGGTGGTTATTAAAGTCAAAGTGTGGTAAGTTGCAAGAGCGCGAAGCGGGCTACGCCTACTGAAAGAAGACAAAATATACCGTAAAGCGGGGCGTGCAGATTGTAAGAATGATTAGGGGGGCAGACTTTAGAACTGCCAATATTACAGGATGTATGATGCCTCTGATAAACTGCCGTGTCTGATATGTTTAAGAAACATATTGAACACGGCAGTTTTTTTTAACAGGATAACTGTTTAGTATCTTCACACTGCCTTCTGGATAGTTGTCAAACAGGTTGTGTTGTGCATAAAAAAAGCAATCTTGTGCATAAAAACCGTAACCTTTCCCACTATTATTGTCTCAAAAATTCAATTATGATATTCTTTTTATAAGAAAAAAAGAGCAATTTTCCAGCTTTTGAAAATTTGCTGGTGCTATTCAGAGCCACGAAGCGTGTTGCTGTGAACGGAGTGAACAGTAACCCAAATGGATTTTTGAACAGTTATAATTGCCGAAAAAATAAGGGGGAATGAAAGAGTGAAAAAACAAATTTCAAAATGTGTGAAAATGCTGTTCCTTGGCATTATCATGTGCCTGGGTATGGCGCTTAGCGTGCATGCAGAAGGCTCAGGACAGTTTTTCCAGTTCGACGGCGAAAAGTGGAACAAGGAAGAATTTTCCTGGACAGACAGTCAGGGGCAGATCTGGTATGCCCATGAATATGGAACAAATGGAGAAGCTATTATCAGCGCAGTAACCGAGGCTGTTATGGAACTGCAGGTTCCGTCATATGTGTATAAGGATGGTGTGGCGAAGAAGGTAATTGGAATCGGTAAGTATTTTCCGGATTCAGAATATGATAACACATGGGACCGGTTTAGCTGTTTCTATTACGATGGAAAGTATGGCAACGGAACGCTGTATAAGTTGATACTTCCGGATACACTCTGCTATGTGATGCCCAATGCATTTTCAACAAGTGGCAGCTGGTTTGACGGACTGGCAGCCGTTCAGCTGCCGCAGAATCCACGGCTTGTAATTGGAGAAAGTGCGTTTTATGGGGATAAGAATCTTCAAATCGTGCATTTTAATGACGCAGTAGGCGGTGCACAGCCTGTAAAAATCGAGAAGCAGGCATTTGGTAACTGTCCGAAACTGGAAGAGATAACATTGCCGCCAACAGGGGCTTATAACGAGATTGATAAAGAAGCTTTTTACAGTTATGGAGAATGTAACCTGAAAAGAATTTACAATGCCCCATCCGAGCTGGAACTGGGCTGGGATCAGTATTGTGCCGATGTTGAGGAGGTTTCTTTTGCAGAAGGACTTACATATGTCGATGGAATTTCGACTATTGTAGCTTATGAATGGAATGAGGATGGAAGTCCCTCGAGTGGACGGGGAGAAAACATTAAAACACTGAAAAAAGTAACGTTGCCCTCCACACTGAAGGAAATTGGCTGGGACGCATTTAAGGATAACAAGAACCTTACTTACATCAATCTCCCGGAGGGCTTAACCACTATTGGAAGTTATGCTTTTGCAGGCTGTACAGCGCTTACAGGATTTACTTCTCTTCCGGCAAGCGTAAGCGGAGGTATCGGAGAAGGTGCATTTATGGGCTGCAAGAACCTCCATCTTGAAAATGTATATATTCATGGAACTGACAGCCTGAAATATCAGTTCACCGACAGTGGAATTGTAAGTATCCGCATTGGTGCTGATGTAAAATATACAGTTGGTGCAATGTTCAAGGGCTGCACAAGCTTAAAAGAAATCACAGTTGACGCAGGACATCCGTACCTTTCTTCCCAGGACGGTGTGCTTTACAGTAAGGTTTATAAAAGCAGCGGAGGGGAAGTGGCTGGCAGCAGTATTTTCACCTATCCTGCAGGAAAAAGCTGGGCAGGAAGCTATACACTTCCGTCAGATGTAGTATTGTTAGGCGGTTTTGCATTTGATTCCTGTAAATTTACAGAGATTCACATTCCGGCCCGTGTACTGGATCTGGATTATGACTCTATGGCTTCTATAGGAGACAGGAACACATATTATGCCTTTGATTCCATCAAGGACAGCTGTAAATTATACGTTGTAAAAAATTCTTATGTGGACAATTACTTTAATACACGTTATCATTTTTATTATGAAAATGGTGATGTGCTTCCAATTAGTTATGATCTGGCTGGCGGAACAAATGACAGCTCCAACCCATCCACTTTCACAGGTGGAAACAGTATTGAGCTGAAAGCGCCTACACGAAGCGGTTATACCTTTACCGGATGGACGACAGTAGATGCGGATGATGAAGAAGTAAACTTTTCCGGTTCTTACACACCATCAATGGGTGAACTGGTAAGTGGTGTTAAACTGACTGCAAACTGGAAAAAGAACCCAGATCCTACCAAGGCACCAGAACCGACGAAAGCTCCAACGGCAGAGCCGACAAAAGCTCCGAACGCAGAGCCGACTAAGGCACCATCTGCTCCGGAACCGACGAAGACTCCGAACGCTTCTGATAACAATCAGAACACTGTAATTCCATCCAAGCTTCCGAAGGTTACCGGAACTAAGGCCACCAATGTGCTTACCGATGGCGCCAAGATTTCCTGGAAGCGGATTGCAAGTGCAACCGGATATCAGATCACAATTTCCACTGACAAGAAATTCAAGAAGAATGTAAAGAATTATATTGTCGAGGAAAATAAAAACAATGAACTGATCTACGGTTTGAAATCTGGAAAGACCTATTATGTAAAAGTAAGAGCAATCGCACAGGGCGGTGGCAAGAAGGTTACTGGAAAGTATAGCAAGGCTGTTAAGTTTACAACCTATGTTGTGCCGAAGGTAAAGAAGATCAGTGTAAAGAATAACAAGAAGGGCACGATCACCATTACGGCATCCAAGGTAAAAGGTGCTGCCGGATATGCGTTTGTGGTTACCGCAGATTCCAATCTTTATGATATTGTGGACATCAAGGGATCCAAAAAGAATACGGTAACTGTGAAGAACCTGACGAAGGGACATACCTATTATATACGTGCGTGTGCATATAAGCTGAACAAGCAGAAACAGAAGGTGTTTGGCGTGTACACAAAGAAAGCTAAGATTACAATCAAAAAATAAGAAATCAATTGTTGTATTTAGTTACCTGTAAAAAGTGCTGCTGGTCAGGTGACCAGCAGACAGTAATAAAAAAGGAACTGTGTTTACAACCGGAGAGAACGTGACATGAAAAAAGATGAGCAGGCAAATGTGTTGCTTTCGCTGAAAAACTTATATCGGTTGTTTACCGTGAAAGATTATCCGGTCTATTCTACCGGAATTCTAGGAGAAAAAAGTAAAAAGGGTCTGACTCTGGTCAGATTCTGGGATGAATATCTTCTCTATGAGTGGAAAGGCACCAGACACGGAAAAATGATTTTTCGAAAGGATGGAAGCCAGAACCGTTATCATTCGGAATTTTGTAATCGCAAGGAAAGCTTTCCCTTGTATCATATATACATAGAGGAAGTGCTGGAAGGTCTGAATACGGAGACATTTGGCAGTCAGGTACTGATTTTTGAAAAATTCCTGAAAGAGAAAAATTATAACCATTCTGTGTTTGTACAGAAGCTGAGAAAATTTCTGGGCATGGTCATGGAGTCAGATCCATGGCTGTCCCAAGAGTGTGGGGAAAAGCTGATCTTCTGGATCGATTACATAGAGAAAAAACAGAAGGATTTTTCCCAGTCCTTTGGGGATGCCTGGCTGTTTACCCTGCTTAGTCTGCACGCGATGGCGGGGCCGGAAATATCCGGGGCAAAAATGAAACTGGTAAGAAACCGTGAAGACTTAAAGCCGGAATATATCTGGAGCTGTATTTATCAGGAATCCGGGGAAACCAGGCAGAGCTTTCTCACCCTGCGAAACTGTGAATTGTTCCGGAAATCTGTGAAAGCCAGCCATTTCTTTGGCAGAGAAGAAGAGTTATATGACTTGAAAGAGATGTTCTTCAATTCCGGAAAGTATCTGATTTCCGGAATTGGAGGAATTGGAAAAACAGAACTCATGCGTCAGCTTGTGAGCTGGATAGAGAAGGAAGAAGTAAAGTGCCGGATCGCAGCTGTTCAGTATGAGGAGAATCTGGCGGCCAGCTTTTCCAGAAGTTTTCTGAATCTTACTGGTGAGAGCGTGGAAGAAAGATTTCACGAAAGTATCTATCATCTGTCAGAAGAGCATCAGGAAAAAACAGTGCTTTTTCTGGATAATATGAACCATACGGAAGAGGAAGATCCTTACCTGTCAGAACTGAAAGATCTGCCGTGCACCATATTTGTTACTTCACGTCAGAAACATCTGGATGGGTTTACTACATTTGGCATAAAGGCACCGCAAAAGAGTGCCTTAAGTTTGATTTTTCGTGACAATTACAACAAAATACTTTCCAGAGAGGAAAAAGACCGGCTGAGTCGTTTGCTGGAAAAAGAGATTTTTCAGCATCCTCTGACATTGAAGCTTCTTGGAAAAGCGGGGACCTACTATTTTGGTAATTGGGATTATCTGGAAGAAGAGCTGCAGAATAACTGGAATGATGTTGCAGAAGAGTTCGGACTCATTGATATGTACCGTGGGCTGTACAGACTGGCTGATATTGGAGAAACCGGAAGCCAGCTGGCAAGGATGTTCGCGCTTCTGCCGTATCAGGAAATTGACCGGAATTTTACTGTGATGTTTTTCCAGGGATTTTTGAAGAAAAACGAAACTCTGGGAGAGGCGCTTGGCAGACTGGTGAAATTCGGCTGGCTGGAAGATACGGGAAATGGCTACCGTATGCATCCTGTAATTGCAGAGAGTCTGTGTACAAAGGATTTTTCAGAAGCTGAGTTTCAGCCATTCTGGGAACGGGCACAGAAGTGCTTTTTCCCGAAACAGGCATCGAAAGACGAGGATCCTCGTATGGAGGAAATTGCGTGGCTTGTCTTCCAGGGAATTTCCAGAGTACAGGGAGCGGTCAGTGACCAGCTTGTGGCACTGGCGGCAGAGGCTGCCCGATATCTGGAGCTGCCGGTTCCTATGTGCGGGAAAATCCGGAAACTGGAAAAAAGATGTGCACAGATTTCCAATGAGACGAAGTTTATGGTAGCGTGTCTGACAGAGACAAAACCTGAACAAAACGAAGAATATATAGAACTCTTCCGCGAACAGCTGAAAAAGAGAACGCTATCATCGGAATGGATGTTGTTTGCTATAAGTGATTTTTGCAATAGGCTGGAGCAAAGCAGTAATTATGAGTGTTACCGGGAGATCTGTGATTTAATTTTTCAACAGAAGGATAATATTGATTATAAAATTGGATATGCGCTTTTGCAGACGAATATGCAGATGTTGAAGCTTAATGTAAAAAAGGTTGAAATGTGGGTAGAACGTGGAATCCTCATGTGTGTACAATGGGGGCATAGCCAGAGAATACTGGATTTTCTTTATCAAAAAGCAGAATGTCATATGTTTCTTCAGGAAAAAGAAAAGCTGGCAGATTGTCTGGAAAAAATAGAGCAGATACGACAGATACAAAGAAAGCGTCAGGTTGAGAGTGAGTTTGTAATATGGCAGCTTCGTGGTCAGCTTGCAGCTATGGATCAGAATATGGAAGAAGCCGCCTATTGTATGGAACAAGCAACGGACAGGTGCAAAATGTACTGTGGTGAGAAAAATCAGATGTATTCTGCCATGTCAGAGGAACTGGCACGAATGTACAATGCCGCCGGACGAAGGGAAGAGTCGTTGGCATGTCATCTTGCGGTTCGCAATCAGCTGCTTAAGAATGGCTATCGTGAGGGTTCTATGCTTCTGATGGTGGACAACAATATGAGTGTAGTCTACCTGGACCTGGGAAGACCGGAAGAAGCGATCCCATATCTGACAGAGGCGCTGGAGCTTACGAAGGAAAATGGACTTGTAGGTTCGGCAGTTGCAGAGCCTACCTGGAATCTGGCACGCGTTTACCGTGCACTTGGAGATGAGGAAAAAGAAGATATATATCTGAAAGCCGCCGTGGAAGGCTTCCGGGAATGCTACCCACCGGAGCATCCCAAGCGGATCGCAGCTGAACAGAGACTGAAAGAACGCCAGGGGGAATGAACCTGGCGTTCTTTCTGCTTTTATGGAAAGATGTGCGGCGGTATACTTAAAGCTGACTACAACTAATCCTATTGACATACTAGGATACTTTATAGTAACATAAATCAAAATCGTCCCAGCTCTTTGCGCGAGGGATCTTTTTTGTCTGAAAGAGAAAGATGGAGCTGGGGAGAGACTAAATTTACCGCCGCAGGAGGATAATCATATGAGCGAAATCACTGCAACCAAAGAGCAGCAGAATAAATACGAAGCTTTAAAAAAATACTTACGCAGTCTGGGAAGTGTGGCTGTGGCTTTTTCAAGTGGGGTGGACTCCACGTTTCTTTTGAAAACAGCACACGATGTGCTGGGGGATAAATGTATCGCGATTACTGCCATGTCCTGTTCTTTCCCGAAGAGAGAACTGGAAGAGGCGAAGACCTTCTGTGAGAAGGAAGGAATCCGCCACATTACAGTAGAGTCTGAAGAACTGGAAATTGAGGGCTTCTGCCAGAACCCGACTAACCGTTGCTATATCTGCAAGAAAGAATTATTTGAGAAAATCTGGGACATTGCCACAAAAGAGGGGCTGAATGCAGTGGCAGAGGGGTCAAACATGGACGACAATGGTGATTACAGACCTGGTTTACAGGCTGTTGCAGAGCTGGGGGTGAAGAGCCCGCTGCGCCACAGCGAATTGTATAAAGCAGACATCCGTGCCCTGTCTAAAGATCTTGGCCTTCCCACCTGGGAGAAACAATCCTTCGCCTGTCTTTCTTCCCGTTTTGTATACGGTGAGACCATCACGAAGGAGAAGCTTGGCATGGTAGATAAAGCAGAGCAGCTGCTTCTGGATCTGGGATTTCATCAGCTGCGTGTGCGTATTCATGGTACACTGGCGCGAATTGAAGTACTGCCGGCTGAACTCCAGAAAGTCCTGGAGAATCGCGACCAGATCGTGAAAGCATTCAAAGAATACGGCTTCACATACGTGACTATGGATCTTCAGGGATACCGAATGGGAAGTATGAATGAGACATTGAAGAAATAGTTTTCGACTTATGAATTATCGTCTATACTATGCTGTTAGTTAATTGCTTTAAATGCTGTTTTGCTTTATCATTAAATCAATCGTCTGACAAATTTGGGGAGGGAGTATGCTGCGGGCTCATTTGCAGAATAGCAGGTTATCCATTTTGGGGAAGCGTTTAGTGTTATACAGCAGATATCAATGGAAAAATCTTTGCCTCTGGAGTGTGTTTGAAAGGACGAAAAAAAGAATAGCGAGGTAAAGCGTATGAGAAACAGACGACTGGCACTGGCTGCAGCATTGCTGCTGGCAATCACAAGTGCAGACGGAGCAGCACTGGCAGTAAGTGGAGCTGATTTTTCTTCTGAGGAAGTAGCGGAAGCAGTTTTTGACGAAGTGGAGAATGAGGGTCTGGACAATCAGGATGAGGTTCAGGAACAGGTTCAGACTCCGGAGATGGATCAGGTGGAGGATCAGTCATCCGAGGATTCATTCTCAGATGCGTCTGGCATGGAAGCAGCTGCAGAATGGCAGAATGAGGAAGCGGCAACAGCAGACGAAGCCCTGGTTTTTTCAGATGGAGAAGACACAGGAATTACCTACACCTTGTCAGATGATGGGAAACTGGTAATTTCCGGAACTGGAAGCATCGCAGATGATGCATTTGCTGGCAACACTAAAATAACAAGCGTGGTTATCTCTGAAGGAGTGACCGGCATTGGTTCCGGTGCATTTACCGGCTGCACCAATCTGACAAGTGTGACAATTCCAGAAGGCGTAACAACCATAGATGGTATGACATTTGGCAATTGTACCAGTCTGACAAGTGTAACCATTCCGGGAACGGTAACCTCAATAGAAGTTCAGGCATTCTGGAACTGCAGCAGTTTGACAAGCATAACTATTCCTGCAAGCGTAACGAGCATCGGAAGCGGTGTATTCCAGGGCTGTACCAGCTTGACAAGTGTAAAGCTTTCAGAGGGTCTGACCAGAATTGGAGATCAGACTTTTGGCAGATGTAATGCGTTAGAAACCATAGAAATCCCGGCAAGTTTGACATCTATAGGAAATGATGCGTTTAAAAACTGTGCCAAGCTGAGAAGTATCCGCTGCTATGCAAATAGCAGCACGTGGCAGCCCAGATACATTTGTGATTCAAATACAACCGTATATTACAGCTACAATCCGAACCATACTCATTCCTATAAGTCACATGTGATAAAAATGAGTGGCTGTACCTATTCAGGATCTGAAGAAGAAATCTGTGAATTTTGCGGTGATTACTATACGAAAGAAACACCGGCACTTGGTCATGACTGGAACCGTGGGGAAACAACAGAAGATGCTTCCTGTGAAAGTGACGGAGAAAAAACTTATACCTGCAGAAGATGTGGTGACAAAAAGAAAGAGACAATTCCAGCAACCGGACATAGCTGGGTAAGGTCATGGCATGAAGATGCAACCTGTACAGATGACGGAGTCGATGAATACACCTGCAGATATTGCGATACGGAAAAGAGAACTACAATAAAAGCAACCGGACATAAATTTTCTGCATGGGCAGTAACACAGGAAGCAACTGTGGATGAGGAAGAAGTCCAGACACGTACCTGCAGTGCATGCGGTGAGCAGGAAACAAAAATTACCCGGGACAGACTGCAGCCAACAATGAAATTGAATCAGTCCAGTATTGTGCTGAAGACCGGACAGAAGACGAAGTGTCTGAAAGTAACCGGGCTTGCAAAGGGAGATTTCATTTCCACCTGGAGTACGGATAACTGGAGTATTGCAGATGTATCTGTTAGTTCAGATGGAACCTGTAACATTACCGCCGGTAAAACTACAGGCAAAACCCGTATTCACATATACCTGAACAGCGGATATGAAAAGTCTGTTACCGTAAAAGTCCAGAAAACCGCTGTAAAAACCACAAAGATCAAAGGTGTGCCGAAAACACTGAAATTAAAGAAAAATCAGAAATATTCCCTGAAACCGGTTTTAAAACCAGTAACAAGCAAAGAAAAAATCACCTACAAATCCAGCTCCTCCAAGGTGGTAAAGGTAGATTCCAAGGGCAGAATTACTGCAAAGAAAAAAGGAACAGCCGTAATTACGGTGAAAGCAGGGAAGAAAACAGTTAAGTGTAAGGTGACTGTGAAATAACGTATATTTTGAAAGGACAGGAATGAAATATTTTCTGTCCTTTTTCATGAATATTTATTGATTCTTTTTCTCACATTTCCTATAATAAGTCTATGTGTTATGAATTTACCCATGTGACATGTAAAAACGCCGGAAAGGATATTGTATCCCATAGAAGTCAGCGATGCATTTTACCTGTTGCAGGGGCTTTTTGTTTTGAAGATTTGGGATTTCAAACACGCTCTGGTCTGCCATGGCAGCAGGTCTTTGGACAGTGTTGCAGACAGAAGTATATATTGAGTTAAGCTGCGGTATCAGGTGCCGTGAGGGAGTAAAAGAGTATGAAGAAAAAATGTGTGGCAATGATGTTAATCGCAATAATGACCGCATCTTTAGCTGGTTGTGGAAGCAGCAAGGACGGAAGCGGTAAATCTGTAAAGCTGGATTCGGATCACCCGGTGTCCCTGACGATCTGGCATTATTACAACGGTGCCCAACAGGCAATGTTTGACACCCTTGTAAAGGAATTTAACGCCTCCGTTGGAAAAGAGGAGGGTATCTACGTGGAGAGCTACAGTCAGGGTTCCGTATCCGACCTTGAGGAAGCAGTCAACAGCTCTTTGAACGGAGAAGTAGGAGCAGAAGAACTGCCGGATATTTTTTCTTCCTATTCTGATACTGCTTACGCAGTACAGCAGCAGGATAAGCTGGCAGACCTTTCCGTGTATTTTACAGAAGATGAGCTGTCCAGGTATGTAGATTCCTACATCCAGGAGGGCTATTTTAACCAGGATGGCGCTTTATATCTTTTCCCAGTTGCCAAATTCACAGAGATCACCATGATCAATAAGACTGACTGGGAGCCTTTTGCAGAAGCCACTGGAACTACAGTGGAGGAACTTGCCACTACAGAAGGTATTACAGAGGTTGCACAGCGCTACTATGAGTGGACGGATGAGCAGACCCCGGATGTGCCGGACGATGGAAAAGCATTCTACGGCAGAGACTCCATGTCCAACTATTTTATCATTGGCATGAAGCAGATGGGAAAGGAAATTTTCCAGGTGAAAGATGGAAAAATGACCTTAAACACAGACGAAGATCTGATCCGCCGCCTTTGGGATAATTACTATGTACCATATATGAAGGGCTATTTCGCATCTCTTGGAAAATTCCGTTCCGATGATGTGAAGACAGGAGATATTCTTGCATACACGGGCTCCACATCTTCTGCCGTATACTTCCCGGATACCGTGGAAATAGGGAATAAAAGCTATCCGATTGATTACATCGTATGTGATTCTCCGGTTATGGAGGGCGGCGAGAACATAAAAGTTCAGCAAGGTGCCGGAATGGCAGTGACCAAGTCTGATGAGGAACATGAGTATGCTGCAAGTGTATTCCTGAAATGGTTCACACAGAAGAACCAGAACCTGCGCTTTGTATGCGAATCCTCCTATATGCCGGTTCTGAAAGAAGCCAACAGCGTAGACGCACTGGATTCCGTTATTAAAGAGAATAATATAGAAGTCAACCAGAAGGTTTACGATTGTTTTACAACGGAAATGGAAGACTTTGATAAAACAAGTTTCTATACAATTGGAGCCTTTGACAATAGCTACAGTGCCCGTAAGATCCTGGATTATTCTCTGGCTGACAAGGCAAAGGCTGATAAAGATGCCATGGACGCTGCAATCGTAGACGGAGAGAGCCGGGAAGAGGCTCTTGCACAGTATCTGACAGATGAGAATTTCCAGAGCTGGTATACAGAATTCTGCCATAGCCTGGAGTGTATTTGAAAAAACATTCAAAGTGTTTTTTTAGACAGATTCTGGACATAAGGAGGTGAGGAAGGCTGTGAAGAAAAAGAAATCTCTTTGGAATATATTTCTGATTCCTATACTGATCATTGTGTTTGTACAGGGTGCAGTCCCATTCCTGACATTGATTTTCAGCGGAATCCGCTCAAACATGGAGAATGCGGTTATCGGTCTGGACAGTCATACGGTGGAGAACCGTAAGGTGGTTCTGGAGAACGATATGATCGAGCAGTGGAGCAGCGTGTACAAGGAAAGTGACAGTCTGTCCTCTGCGCTGACAAAGGTATTGAGCAATCATCAGATGGATATGCAGGGCTTCATGGGCTCAGGGAAAGTTCAGGAGGAATATCTGGAAACGGTTTTTTATGATATGGTGGAGGTTTTGCAGTACAATTCCACTTCTGGAATTTTTCTGGTTCTGGGAAATGACGGTGATACAGATTCGGAAGGGGAATACAAAGGCTTCTGGGTGAGAGACTCAGATCCCCAGACCAAAACGGCTTCCCGCACGGACCTGCTGATGGAGCGTGGAAGTAAGGTACTGTCGCAGAATATGTCCATTTCACTGGATACTTCCTGGCATACAGATTTCCACTTCCAGGGCAATGGGAAAAGAGATGCCGATGACTTTTTTTACCAGCCATATATAACAGCAGAAAATTACGTTGATTCCCGCACCAGTATGAAAAATCTGGGCTATTGGTCGAAGCCGTTTATTCTGGAAGATTTCTATAAGGATAACCATAAGATGATCACATATTCGGCACCTCTTGTTTATGATAAAACCGTTTACGGTGTGCTTGGAATTGAAGTGGGAGTGAATGATCTGACCAAATTTTTTCAGGTAAAAGATCTGGATTCCGATCTGAATGCAGGATTTGCCCTTGTGGTAGACCATGGAAATGGAAATTATGAGGGAATTGCCGGTGAGGGTGCGCTGTATGATGCAGTTTCCCGGGACGGAAGTGACTTTGTTCTGGAGAAGCCGGTGCAGGAGAATTTGCGGCTGGTACAGGGGGCTGCCATTGGGAAACAGCAGATTTACGGACTTGTGAGCAATCTGGAGCTGTACAGCAGAAATGTGCCGTATGAAGATACGCAGTGGGCATTGTGCGGTTTTGTTACAGAGGATTCTGTGTATGGATTGATTTCCGATGTTTATGAGAGAATTCTGGGAGCGATTCTGGGAAGTGCCCTGATGGCGGTTATTCTGGTTTATTTTCTTGTCCAGTATGCGACGGAACCGGTTTACCATCTGGTGGAGAGTGTACGAGGCGGAGTGAAGGGAATTCACGGTTTTCAGGAGTCAGGTATTCAGGAGCTTGATGAGCTCCATAAAGTGATAGAGAATCTGACGGATACCCAGATGCAGACAGAGAATCAGCTTCTGGAGGAAAAGGAGCGCTATCGGATTGCGGTAGAAAGTTCCCAGGATGCCTTTTTTACCTACAAATGTAAGGAAAAACTGCTGGAAATAGTTAACAGTAAAGGCAATGACGGTGTATGGGACTGCGGAAAGCATCCGGAATTTCTTGATAATGACAGTATCCATCCGGCAGATAAGGCAAAGCTGGTGAACGCAGTAAAAAGCTCAGACGGCGTTCTGGATGTTGACTTTCGTCTGCAGCATGCCAATGGAGAATTTCAGTGGGTAAATCTATCCGGAAGCATTACTTTTGATGAGAATAAAGAGCGCAGCAGGGTCGTTGGCTGTATTCACAATGTGCATCAGCACAAGCTTCTGGAGCAGGCGCAGAAAAGAAAGCAGATTTATGACTCCATTACCTCTTTTTACCGCCTTGGAAGCGGACTGGAAGTTGTGGAAACACTGTGTCGGGATGACCCGGAAGGGGTACTAGTACTTCTGGAAATCCAGCAGTTTTCCAAAATCGATGAGCGCTATGGCCTGATCTTCGGAGATATTATTCTGGAGCAGTTTGCCGGTCTGCTGGCGAAGCGCTTCCAGGAGGACGGTTTAAACGGTGGTATTTATATCAGGGCTGGTGCAGACCAGATGCTGGTATGGCTGCCGGTATGTACGACCGGACCGATCGTGAGAAGTGTGCAGGGACTGGAAAAGGAGTTTGGGGCGCTTACAGATGAGAAGCATCTGTCCCTTTCCCTGAAATGTGGAATCGCAGTTACAGGCAGCAGAAATTCGCTGTCTGAGGCACTTGAACAGACGAAGACTGCTCTTACAGCTGCACGTCATGGAAAGCAGGAAATCATGTTCTATGAGGAGCTTTCAACGGTGGAAAAAGCCTGTGCGGTTGATGTGGCATTTGCGGAGGTGGCTTCTCTGGAACGTCTGAAGGAAATGACACTTTCCTCTATAGCTCTGAACCTGTTTGACAGAGATGGTGATACTTCTGTGGTTCTGGATATTCTGGCGTTGAAGCTGCAGGAGAAATACCATCTGACAGACATTGTGATCACCCATTTCAACGGGGAATATATGGTAAATAACCTGCTGTACTGCTGGAAAACCTGGGAGAAAAAGGATGGCTGGGACGGTATGGTCCACTGTTCTGAGAAGCAATACCAGCACTTTGTGGAGACACAGGAAATGCAGCAGCTTCTGACTTCCGGGGAAAGCATATGGAAAGAGCCGCTGATTCAGCCTTTTGCTTCAGGCAGAAACGATATTGTATTCCATATGACAGATAACGGACAGTATTCCGGAAGTATTGTATTCCGGGACATTGACCAGGATGTTCTGGAGAAAAAAGAAGAGTGTAAGTGTCTGGAAGAAATCAGCGCAATTATTCAAAACCGGTTGAATCTGGAGCGTCACGATCTTTCTGCCAAGGCGAAATCGGATTTCCTGGCCCGTATGTCTCATGAGATCCGTACTCCTATGAACGGTATTATAGGTATGACGGAGATTGCATTGAAAGATGGACAGACTGAGGAGCGGCGAATCGACTGTCTGAGAAAAATCGAGTACTCCTCGGAATATCTGCTTGGACTTATCAACGATATTCTGGATATGTCCAAGATTGAGAGCGGAAAGATGAGGCTGATCGAAGAAAAATGCAATCTCATGGAGATGATACAGGGACTTCGTCCTTTGCTGGAAGCGAAGCTGAACGAAAATAACATTCAGTATATAGCAGATATCCAGCTGAAAAACCATTGGTTTATGGCAGATTCTCTGCGGCTGAACCAGGTTCTGGTAAATCTTCTGGGAAATGCGCTGAAGTATTCCAGACCAGATGGACATGTGTGGCTGACCGTTCGCGAGACAGAAGAAGAGAAAGGCTTTTCCAATCTGTATTTTCAGGTCAGGGATGATGGAATTGGAATTGCACCTGAGAAACAGCAGCTTATTTTCCGGCAGTTTGAGCAGGCGGATAATTCTGAAAATGCAAGAAAACAGGGCACTGGTCTTGGTCTTGCCATCAGCAGAAGAATTGTGCGGATGATGGATTCCGATATTAAGTTGGAAAGTGAGCCTGGTAAGGGAAGCAGCTTCAGCTTTAACGTGAAGCTTCAGCCGGTAAGCGGAGAGAAGACTACGGTCACCAGCCAGCCGGAGGAGATCAGCTTCCCGGGAAAAAGAATCCTGGTGGTTGAGGATAATGAGCTGAATATGGAAATTATCTGTACGATTCTTGAAAATTACGGAATTAAAACCGAGCAGGCAGTTAACGGAAAAGAAGCTGTGCGGCGCATGGAAGAATCCGTTCCCGGATATTACGATATGATCTTTATGGATATTATGATGCCGGAAATGGACGGACTGGAAGCAACCCGGACCATCCGGAATCTGGATCGTGAGGATTGCAAAAAGATTCCGATTTACGCAATGAGCGCCAACGCTTTCGACGAGGATGTGAAACGTTCCCTGGCAAGCGGTATGAACGGACATCTTTCCAAGCCTGTGAATCTGCAGGTGCTGGAGAAAACGCTGCAGAAAGTGCTGGGATAAAAATAAATGGTTTTTTAATGCATCTTGTGCAATATATTGACAGTTTGTGATAACCCCGTCTTTTACAGACGGGGTTATGTTATATTTATGGCAATATAGAAGGGAGCGATCACAAGCATGAAATATCAGAATATCATAGATAACATGACCCTGAAGGAAAAAGCCGCATTCCTCAGCGGAAAAAGCGAGTGGCAGACAAGAGATTTCCCGCGTCTGGATATCCCGGCGATTTTCTGTTCAGACGGACCGAATGGTGTGCGTAAACAGGCTGGAGCAGGAGATCATCTGGGAATCAATCCAGCAGTACCGGCAACCTGTTTTCCTACAGCGGCAGCTATGGCAAACAGCTGGGATGAAGAGCTGGAGCAGAGGGTAGGCGTTGCCCTTGGTGAAGAATCCATGGAAGAAGACGTAAACGTTCTTCTTGGACCTGGACTGAACATTAAGAGAAATCCTCTCTGTGGACGTAACTTCGAGTATTTTTCCGAGGATCCCTATCTTTCCGGAAAAATGGCAGCTGCTTTTATCCGCGGTGTGCAGAGCACAGGAGCAGCAGCCTGCGCAAAACATTTCGCTGTAAACAGCCAGGAGCTTCGCCGTATGGCAATGAACGCAGTGGTAGATGAGAGAACTCTCCGTGAGATCTACCTCACCGGTTTTGAGATTGCCATCAAAGAGGGTGGCGCGAAAACGGTTATGAGCAGCTACAACGAGGTAAACGGTGTTTACGCCAACGAAAACGAGCATCTGCTGAAAGACATTCTCCGTGACGAGTGGGGCTTCGAAGGCTCTGTTATCACTGACTGGGGTGCTTCTAACGACCATTCTCTCGGTGTAAAGAACGGTTCTACCCTGGAAATGCCGACTCCGGGACTTGATGCAGCGAGAGAGCTTCTTGCCAGCGTAGAAAGCGGCAAGATCAGCGAGAAGGACATTGACGAGCGCGTAGACGAGCTTCTTGATCTGGTACTTACCACCACCGAGAATGCAAAGCATTATAAAAAAGTGGCAGACAAGAAAGCCCTTCATGAGGAGCACCACAAGCTGGCACGTCTTGCCTGCGAGAACAGTGCAGTTCTTCTGAAAAATGAGGACGGAATCCTTCCGGTTGGAGCGAAGGTTCAGGCAGCCATAATCGGTGACTTCGCTTTTGACCCAAGATACCAGGGCGCAGGTTCTTCCATGGTAAATTCCACAAAAGTAGATTCCATCAAGGACATGCTGGAGACCAGCGGAATCTCTGTGACTGGAATTGTACGCGGTTATCAGCGCGATGGCAAGGAAGACGAAGCTATGAAAAAAGAGGCCGTAGATCTTGCCCGCCGTTCTGATGTGGTTCTGTTTTTCTTCGGATTGAACGAGAAAAGCGAGACAGAAGGTCTTGACCGCAAGCATCTCCGCATTCCGCAGAACCAGATCAACCTGATCCAGGAGCTGGCAAAAGCCAACGCAAACATGATTGGTATCATCAGTGCAGGTTCTGTTATTGAAATGCCATGGCACCATCATTTCAAAGCCCTGCTTCACACCGCTCTCATGGGTCAGGCAGGTGCAGGTGCAGTGCTTGATATTCTTTCCGGTAAAGTCAACCCATCCGGAAAGCTTGCTGAAACTTACATTAAGAAATATGAGGATACTCCTTCTTACAATTACTATCCGTCACAGGAGCGGAACTCTGAGTACAGAGAGGGAATTTACGTAGGATACCGCTACTTCGACACCGCAGGTGTGCCGGTAAACTATCCATTTGGATATGGTCTTTCCTACACTACATTTGAATATGACAATCTTCAGGTGAAGCCGGATGGGGCGACGTTTACCCTTCGCAACACCGGAAAGTATGATGGTGCAGAGATTGCCCAGCTTTATGTAGGACTTCCGGGAGCAAAAGTTTTCCGCCCGGTCAAGGAGCTGAAAGGTTTTTCCAAGGTGTTCTTAAAGGCAGGCGAGGAGAAAACCGTTACCATTAAGTTCGACGACAAGACATTCCGTTACTGGAATATGAAGACAAATAAATGGGAAGTAGAAGGCGGCGTTTACAGCATTATGATCGGTGCAAGCTGTGCGGATATCCGTCTTCAGGATTCTCTTGCCATTATCGGAACCACTGAGGTAATGCCATACTATACTAACCGCGTTTCTTCTTACGTGGAGGGAAAAATCCAGCAGATCGGAAATGAGGAGTACGAGACGATCCTGGGACATTCCATTCCGGACGGAAGCTGGAGCGGCGAGCTTGGCATGAACGATGCCCTTTGCCAGATGTATTACGCGAAGAACGGAATTGCCCGCTTCATCTGTAAGAAGCTGGGTGAAAAGCTGAAAAAGAGCGAGGCAGCGGGAATTCCGGATCTGAACACCCTGTTCCAGTACAACATGCCATTCCGTGCAATCGCCAAGATGACAGGCGGTATGGTTTCCATGGAAATGGTAGAGGGACTTCTAAAGGTTGTAAACGGTCATTTCAGCGGACTTGGAAAAGTAATCAGCGGATTTTTCAGAAACCAGAAGCTGAACAAGCAGTATGAGAAAGATCTGGAAGAGCAGAAATAGGAGGAGTATCATTATGGGAAAAATCAAACAGTTAATCGAAGATCACCCGAATATCTGGGAATTTATTAAATTTAACGTATTATCCAACTGTGCAACTATTACAAACTTCATTATCATGTGGCTGTGTACCGGTTTTATTTTCAAAAGCTTTGCAAATACACCATTTAAGTTTCTGGTGTTCAATTACGCAGATAATATCGAGTCCAATCTTGGTTTATGTGGATTTTTAAGCTTTTTGGTTGCAACTGCAGCAGCTCAGACCGTAAACTTCTTTGTACAGAAGAATCTGGTTTTCAAATCCAATGCAGCGTTTGAGAAGGCTGTACCGAAATACATTGTACTTGCAGTTGTGCTGGTGCTTGTATCCGCAGCACTTCCGGCTTACAGCCAGAGCTTTTTCGTAAACATCGGTATTTCCGAAGCACTTGCACCTACACTCGCAAATGTTCTGAACATTCTGGTTCAGGTAGTTCTCAGCTACCCGACCATGAAATTCTGGATCATGCCGAACAAATAAAGATGATTGTCCTTTACCCGGATTGCCTTGCAGTCCGGGTTTTTTAATGCTAGAGCGTGTTTGAAAAAGGCTTTCTGCAAGATGTGCGTCACAATTTGTGGGA
>OHAU01000942.1_pt1 | contig 37057 bp, 29 predicted proteins | sample 1577181 | NCBI WGS metagenome assembly OHAU01 (sample SAMEA3541472, study PRJEB24748) | human gut metagenome | biome: human gut; feature: human-associated habitat; material: faeces | place: China | collected 2012 | reverse complement strand
AGATAGATATTTATATCATCAAAAGCATACTCGTTGAAGTAGGAATGAAACATGGAAGTTTATAACTTTTTATAAGTTTTCAGTAACGGGGAAGGAATGAACAAACGGAAAAAAGTGATTACAGCTTTGTGTATCATGCTGGCTGCCAGCTCTCCGTTTGGAATCTACCGGTTGATCCAATGGGACAATGAAACCCGGCAGAAAGAAGAAGAGGCGAAAGTGCGGGAAGCACAGGAAGCAAAAGAAGCCGATGAAGAAGCTTATAAGCAGGCGAAAGAGTATATGAGAGACTACCGGATCGAGATGCAGGAACAGATGCAGGCGGCCGGAATCGATGATATCAAGGTTGGGTACAAAAGGTATGAGTGTTATGGGCTGAATTATAAATTCGAAGGAAAAGAATCGGGCTATCAGTATTTCTATTATGAACTGAAGTATTATTCGGAATCGATCGATACCATTTTTGAAGCGTGCGCAGAGACTGGGGAGTATGATTCTTTTGTGGAACTGATGGAAAAAGAGTGCGAGGCAAAGGAACATCGTCCGCAGGTTTCCGGATTTCACAAGATCCATATCGGAGACAGGAACTATGGTGTACGAGTGGAAGACAAGGAGGATGAGGAAAATCTGACCATCTACCGGGATATCCACCTGTATTATACGTTGGAGCAGAAAGAAGATGGTGTTGATCTGTATGAAAATACTGATCTGGTTTATTCCACAAGACCGGGGGTCGAAGTGCCGGAGAAAGAGGAGCCGGATGTCAGTGGCAGTGGAAGCACAAAGCACAATGGTGGAAGTAGTTCTGGCGGAAGCGGCTATGGCTCTTTCCATGGATCTGCCGGCGGAAGCGGTTCCGGGTCATTCAGCGGCTCTTACGGTGGTTCCTATTCCGGAAAAAAGACAGATCCTTATGATGTATATGACTACGACGATCCGGATGATTTTGCAGAAGAGTGGGCAGAGGACTTTGGAGACGGAGATTATGATGACGGATATGAAGATGCCTATGACTACTGGGAAGATGAATATGATGATTAAAATTTTTACTCTGTTGCCACTGTGGGGATTCGTGAGAGAATTGCGGGAAGAAAGAGCATAAAAAGAAAGGGCGCCCGGCGAATATAAAAATCCAGAAGTACTTACTGCATAGAGAAAGTCAGCTATACAGTAAGAAACTTCTGGATTTTTGCAGTATCCGATAAAGTCCGGAAGCATATTTGCAAAAGACTCAGGAGTCTTTTGCGGTCTGGATGCGTAAGCAACAAATATCCTTGTGGAACAGGTATTGATGTGGTTGTGCTATTTTATTTTACAAGTTCCATAACCCATCTTCCGTTGGTGAAGTCGGGGATGTTGACGACTGCTCCGCCGCGGGCAACGGACATTTCGGAGAGGGTGGTGATGGCCATCCAGGAGGCGGCGTCGTAGACGTCTACAGGCATCGGGCTGTCTTCCCGCAGGCACTGGAAGAACTGTTCGAATTCGAGCCAGTCCATGCCGCCGTGGCTGCCCTGTACGCCTTCTTCAAGAAATTTTTTCCAGATCGGGTGGTCGTAAGTTTCAGCGTAGGTGTCAGCATTGCCGCTGCACTCTTTTCGCCAGTCAAAATCGTGGTCACGGTCTTCTTTGCGGTCGATGAAGACAGAATCGGTAGCTTCTTCGTACATGCCTTTGGTTCCACGGACGGTAAAATTACGGCTGTAGTATCTCGGCAGTGTGGTGTCGAGGGTCAGCTGGATGGTTTCTCCGTTTGCACAGCGAATCATCGTGGTGATGATATCACCCTGCGCAAAATGTGCCTGTTTCAGTTTCTCGTCATCGCTCTTATTCTGCAGAATGAACTCGTGGAGTCCTGCAGATTTGGAAGCGAAGGAAGACAGTGTCAGCATCCGGTTTCCGTGGTTGATGTTCAGAATCTTGGCAATCGGACCAAGATCGTGAGTTGGATAATTTTCGCAGTTTCTGGACAGATAGTTTCTCAGGCGGTAATGTCTGTTTTCTTTTCCGTAAGCGATCTCATCCCGCAGATCATGCTGATATCCCCCGGCGCAGTGAACGATTTCTCCGAGCACGCCCTGTTCTACCATGTTTAACACCATCAGTTCTCTGCGGCCGAAGCAGCAGTTTTCCAGAAACATGAACGGGGTTTTGGTTTTTTCGTAAGCATCGACCAGCTTGTAGCAGTCTTCCAGAGAATAAGCACCGCCGACTTCCATGGCTACGGCTTTACCGGCATACATGGCTGCCAGAGCGATCTCTACATGAGATTCCCAGGCAGTTGCGATGATGATCGTATTGACCTCTTCGTTTGCAATAATTTCTTTATAATCGGTAGAAACAAATGGAGTTGGCTGTCCGGCAGCCTCCACTACTTTAGCGCCTTCCTGTGCACGGTCTTCGTAGACATCACAGACAGCAGTTACCTGTTCTTTCTGTGCGAGGACGATATTTTCCAGCAGGTCTTTTCCACGGCATCCAAGACCGATATATCCGATTTTAATGTTATTCATTAGAGTCTCTCCTTTATGTGTCTTTTTATAACCATTTAGTAGGCAGAGTTCTGCGAGGTTTTTTACTCTCGTAACGGCGAATATGCCGAATGATTATATTCTGAGGTTTATTATACACAGATACCGGGATTTGACAAGGAAAGTAAAATCTAAATATTATGAAAAATCGTAACTATTCAGTAGCCACTGTCCCGCGAGGTGTTTTGACATGAATATGTCAAAATCCCGAGACATACAAGCCAAAATGCCATCACCGAAGGTGATTTACGCGAGCAACGAGTCAAAGTCCGTGCTTGCACGGAACCTTGAGGAGTGCCGCGATAACGATAAAAACTCGCAAAGCGTGTTTTTATCGTTTAAATGCATTTTGGCTCGTAACTGTGAAGGTACTGAACAGTTACGAAAAATCAAAAAAAGTGAGTGAGAATCTTGTGTTTCATATGGGAAATTTCTATAATAAAAGAAGAATCGTTTGAAAAAATGAGAAGATTTCTGAGGGCTACAAACATAATGTAAAGGAGACAGGAAATTATGAAATTTACTAATGGTTACTGGCTGCTTCGGGATGAGATGAAAGCTGCCTATGCAGTAGAGTACGGAAGTCACCGGGTATACGGGCAGGAACTGACGATGTATCTGCCGTGTTCCCATATCGTGGATCGAGGAAGCTGTCTGAATATCCCGCTTCTGACGGTGACACTGTCCAGTCCGATGGACGGTGTGATCAAAGTGTCTGCGGTGCATCATGACGGAGCCGTATATAACGGACCTTTTGCAAAGATTTATACCGGCGATGCGCATGTGCGGATCGAGGAGAATGAGGAGCAGCTGATCTATCAGACGGGCTCTCTGAAAGCGGTGATCGATAAAGCACCGAATGGATACAAGATGGCATTTTATGAGGGAGATACTTTCCTCACAGAGTCGAGTTTCCGGAATCTTGCCTATATGCAGAACACAAAAACCGGGAAAAACTATATGCTGGAGCAGATGTTCCTCGATGTGGATGAATATGTCTACGGACTCGGGGAACGTTTCACGCCGTTCGTAAAAAACGGACAGGTAGTGGAGATGTGGAACGAAGATGGCGGAACTGCCAGTGAGATTGCCTATAAAAATATCCCGTTCTATGTGACAAATAAAGGCTACGGTATCCTGGTGGACAACGAGGGCGATGTGGCGTATGAGATCGCCAGTGAGAAGGTAGAACGGGTCCAGTTTTCCGTGGAGGGGGAACGTCTGGGTTATTATGTGATCAGTGGAAAAACGCCGATGGGAACCGTAGAAAAATACACAGAACTGACCGGAAAACCAGCATTGCCGCCGGCATGGTCGTTCGGATTGTGGTTGACGACTTCTTTTACTACGAATTATGATGAGGCGACCACTTCCGGTTTTATCCAGGGAATGGCAGACCGGGAGATTCCGCTGCATGTGTTCCATTTTGACTGCTACTGGATGGATGCCTATGAGTGGTGTAACTTTGAATGGGATCCCGCGACATTCCCGGATCCGAAAGGCATGCTGAAACGGTATCATGATCGCGGGCTTCACATCTGTGTATGGATCAATCCGTATATCGGACAGAAATCCTGTCTGTTCAAAGAGGGAAAAGAGCACGGTTATCTGGTTAAGAAAACAGACGGGAGCGTATGGCAGACGGATCTGTGGCAGCCGGGTATGGCACTGGTTGATTTTACAAATCCGGATGCTGTGGCATGGTATCAGGGAAAGTTAAAGACGCTGCTGGATATGGGCGTGGATTGCTTTAAAACTGATTTTGGTGAGAGAATTCCGGTGAAAGAAATCGAGTATTTTGACCATTCCGATCCGGTGAAAATGCATAATTACTATACTTATCTGTATAATCAGGCAGTTTTCGAATTACTGGAGCGTGAGAGAGGAACCGGCGAAGCTGTACTGTTCGCGCGTTCTGCCACCGTCGGTGGTCAGCAGTTCCCGGCACACTGGGGCGGTGACTGTTCTGCAAGCTATGTTTCCATGGCAGAGACTCTTCGCGGAGGACTTTCACTGTCTCTGGGCGGATTTGGTTTCTGGAGTCATGATATCAGTGGATTCGAGAGCACCGCACCGGCGGACATCTACAAACGGTGGTGTCAGTTTGGCCTGTTAAGCTCCCACAGCCGGCTGCACGGTTCGTCTTCTTACCGTGTGCCGTGGATGTTTGATGAAGAGGCATGTGATATTCTGCGGGAGTTTGTCAATCTGAAATGTCGTCTGATGCCATACCTATACGGGCAGGCTGTGCGCTCACACAAAGAAGGCCGTCCGGTACTGCGCCCGATGTTCATGGATTTCCCGGAGGATCGTGCATGTGATACCCTGGATCGGCAGTATATGTTCGGCGATTCTCTGCTGGTGGCTCCGATCTTTAAAGAGAACGGTGAAGTGCAGTATTATCTGCCGGAGGGAACCTGGTATAATCTGATCACCGGGGCAGATGTGAGCGGAGGAAAATGGCAGAAAGAGACGCATGATTATCACAGTCTGCCACTGATGATCCGTCCAAATACAGTGCTTGCTTTGGGCAATAATGACCAGAAACCGGATTATGATTATGAGGATGGTATTAGCCTTCTGGTATCCGCGTTTGATGAGGGAGCCGAAGCGAAAACTGAGATACCGGATCTGAAAGGAGAGACGGTGATGACGGTGACTGCGAAACGTGTGGGAGATGAGATTCACCTGCATGTGGAAGGTGGAAACGGAAATTATACGGTGAAGAGCCTTTCGGGTTGCAAGGTAGTTGTGGAAGCGTAAGAATCTGCGGGGACAGAGAAGAAATACCGAAGCGTATCCGTAGAAATGTCAGAAAAGCCATAATGCGAAAATAAAATTATAAAATTATATCACCACAAAGAAAAAGCATGCATACAGAAGCGAAAAATCCTGTATGCATGCTTTTTTGATGCATTGCATATTAAAAATTGATCTGGTGAATCAATTTGCTTACATAAGATGCGTAGAACACTGCTGGATGTATCTGGATTCTGTGTCGGTCGTGGGAGATTGCAGTTGAAAAAGTCCTGTGTGCGGATCAGTTGCCGGCAGCCGTACCGCGCTCCGCCCAGCGAAACCATTTTTGGGGAAATTCAAAGACAAACAGGATGCCAAGCACGATCGCCACCGCGATCTTCAAAGTCTGGAATCCACGGTCGGAAGCTTTGGCCAGCTGATCCGTCACGACATAATAGGCGGTCCAGTAGATCCCTGCCCCCGGAACCAGCGGGAAGATGCCTGCAACGAGAAAGATCGTCACCGGGCAGTGGCGCCGGACCGCACTGAGCCTGGAGAGAAAAACGACAAGAACCGTAGCAAAAAAGGTGGAACCGAAGAGCCCGCAGCCAGCCAGCAGTAACTTGTAGCAGACCCAGCCACAGCCTCCGGCCAGACCACAGTTTACATAATATTCCTTTGGCACCTGAAAGAGCAGGGCGAAGGCGATCGTACCGACAAAGGCGGTAAGAAATTCGAAAATCAGATGTACAGACATAAAAAGATACCCCCCCTGAGAGAAAGATGAATGTATTGGATTTACGCGAGCAACGAGTCAAGGTCCGTGCCTGTACAAGAGCCTGATGACTGCCGCGATAACGAGTAAGCTTCGAGAAGTGTATGTTATCTCTTTTTATAAAATCCATCGGGATGACAAAAACTGCATGGAGTCATAGACATAGAAAGTTACGAATTATGGAAGAATCGCACCGCCCACAAAATGATGATACCCGATCATTACAAGACCGACGCCCATTGCGATACTGAACGTGACAAGCAGTGCGTCTAGCATGCGGACCGCACCGGCAATATAGTCCTGGTCGGCGATATCGCGGATGCCATTCGTAAACGCCACACCGGGAACCAGTGGGATGATGGAACCGATGATGATCTCACTCAGATGATGTCCAAGTCCCAACTGATAGATCAGGACGGCGATGAAAGTCACAAACATGCCACCGGATATATTCGTTGCGATCTTGGAAAGCTGTCCTTTCACTATGCACAGCAGATAGACATACAGCAGCAGTCCGGCGATAAAAGCCACGATACAGTCTACCGGATCGCCGCCGAAGAGATAACAGAAACATCCGCTGCCCACGCCGGAAGCAAGGATCTGGCAGAGATTCCGCTTGGCGGGCATCTGCTGGATATCCTGAAGCTTCTGATAGGCTTCCTCCGGTGTATAGAATCCGTGTTCAATCTCACGGGAGAGCTGGTTGACCGCAGTGACACGGTCGAGCCGGGTAGCACTCAACGGGATGTGGCGTACCCAGGCAAAGTTTTGATCCGAGTTGCTGTCAGCGGTGAGAAAGAATCCACTGCTTAAGACAAACGGATCACACGAGTCGATGCCGTAGGCATGGGCGATCCGGTTGATGGTTTCCTCTACACGGAAAATCTCCGCGCCGCTCGCCAGCAGGATATCCCCGGCAAGTGCCGCCACATTTAACGCCATACGGTTATGTTCTTTTTCTACAGTTTCCAAAATAAAATCCCCCATTGTACACAAAAGATGCGGATACAGAAATAGAAAGATTTCGGAATGTATTCGCGTATGGTATGACTCTAACACATTTTCGAAAGAAAACAAAGAAAAACCGATACATTTTCAGCAGAAAATCAGGGGCATGCTATCATGTGGATGCGGAAAAACAGCCGGAATCGATGGAAACGGTGGGATTTTTTACTTGTTTGGAAATAGGTCTTGACGGGGGCAAGGAATATCTGTAATATATTCAAGAAGTGCGTCCACCCGGCTGGGAAAGCTGGCGGGTGGGAATGAGAAATGGTAATGTTGACGATACCGGATCTTCCCGGAAGGGGAGAGATAAGAAAGAGAAAAGAGGTAACCGGCGGACCTGGGGTTGACTTGAGGGATGACGGTTATAAAAAGAGGACAAGTATATGAAAAATTGGGAGAACGTGACACTGGTGCCGGAGTTTGACGAGCAGGGTGTTGCCTGCTATCGGCTGGATGGCGGGGATTATCTGAATGAGTATTATGTAGTTTCGGAGGCGGAGACGAGAAAGCTTCTGAACACACCGGAGATTGTTGGGTATGAGGTTTATAACTGCCTGATTCCGTCGACTTCTCAGATGTTATATTATCTGAAAGAACAGAAGAAAGTGACAACAGCGAATATCTTATCGATTCTTCGCGGTGCGCTGAATTATCCGCTGGAGGAGAGCTGCTACCGGGAGCACATTCGTGTGCATGATATCAGTTTCTTATCCAGTGAGCGTGTATTTCAGGAGGAAGAGATTGCGGGACTGGAGATCAAATACAGTAAGCTGACGATGGTACCGGACAGCACGTTGATGATCGGAGATATCATTGCCAGTGGAGAGACGTTGATCCACTGTCTGCGTTATGTGACCGATTTTTACCGGAATCACGGAGCAAAACTTCGGAATATTATCATCTTTACGATTGGTGGAACGAAGGGTATCGAGATCCTGGAGGATCTGACCCGGGATATTCGGGAGTTCTGGCCGGAATTTGAAGGATTCATCACGGTATATTATGAAGGAATCTTCGGTATGTATGAAGATAAGGGTGTATCCGGCATCAACCTTCCAAATGTGGACTTTTACTGGAAGGGTGGTATCGTGGCTCCGGAATTCCGTCGGGAGACACTTTCCATGTGCAGCCCTCTGTTTGAAAAATGTATTATCTATGATGGCGGTGCGAGACGTTACGAGATTCATGAGCATGTAGAAGAAGTGCTGGAGTTCTGGAACGGGATCAAAGAACGCGCCGGTCAGATTGATTTTGGAACTTTACTGGAAGAAAAACTCGGTTATGAACTTCCGATCAGTTACGAAGACTGGATCCATGCAAACCATTATGAAAAGATCCGTCCTGCAGATACAAAATGGCTGTATCGCCAGGAACAGGGATATGTGGAGAGCATGAAGAACATTACATTAGAAGAACTGGCGCAGCAGCGGATCGATGAATTTACCGGTGCACTGCGTAAATATATTCTGTAATGGAATCAGATGAAAGACAAATAAGGTTATGGAAACAAACTGAGACGGGAGAAAACAAATGAAAAAAGAGACAAAACAGAAAGTAGACATTGATTATGCGGATCGCGTCGTACCGGAGGAAGGAAAGAAGGGATTTGTGACCATGTTTATGATCATGCTGGGATTTACCTTCTTCTCCGCGAGTATGTGGGCAGGTCAGCAGCTGGCAGCAGGACTGGATTTTGGTGGATTCTTAAAATCTCTGCTGTTTGGTGGAGCGATCCTTGGTCTGTACACCGGACTTCTTGGTTATGTCGGAGCGAAGACAGGTATGAGCATGGATCTGCTGGCGCAGAAAGCCTTCGGAGAGAAAGGTTCCTATCTTTCCTCTGCAATGATCAGTTTTACACAGATCGGCTGGTTCGGTGTTGGTATCGCCATGTTTGCGATTCCGGTAGCAGGAGAATTATTCGGTGACAGTAAAGCCGCCATGTGGGCGCTTGTTATCGGAGCCGGTGTGTGTATGACAGCTTCCGCTTACTTTGGCATAGATTCTCTGACTGTGATCAGCTATATTGCAGTGCCGCTGGTAGCAGTACTCGGTACGGTAGCTATGGTTATGGCGATCCGTCAGGGCAACGGAACGATCGTGGATCAGTTCGCCGTATCCAGCGGTTCCCTCACCGTTGTCGGCGGTGCAGGTCTGGTTGTGGGATCTTTCGTATCCGGTGGAACTGCAACCCCGAACTTTACCCGATTTGCCAAAGACGCGAAGACAGGAACGATCGCAACGGTCGTGGCATTCTTTATCGGAAACTCCCTGATGTTCTTCTTCGGAGCAATCGCCTATATTTTCGTAGGTGGAAATGATATCTTCGAGGTTATGATCCGTCTGAATCTGTTCTACATGGCAGTTCTGGTACTTGGTCTGAACATCTGGACAACCAACGACAATGCTCTGTATACTGCAGGTCTTGGTCTGGCAAATATCTTTCATCAGAAGAAAAAACCGATGGTTCTGGTATCCGGTATCATCGGAACTGTGCTTTCTGTATGGCTGTATTATAACTTCACAAAATGGTTGAACATTCTGAACTGTACGCTGCCGCCGGTAGGTATCATCCTGGTACTTTCATACTTTATGAATAAGAAAGAGTATGAAGATCCGACCGCGAAGCCTGCAGTAGTCAACTGGTTCGCTGTAGGCGGTGTGATCCTGGGAGCTGTTGTGGCAAATGTTGTAAACCTGGGAATTGCATCCATTAATGGTATGGTAGTAGCAGCTGTATGCTATCTGATTGGTCAGGGAATTACCAAAAATAAATAAAAAATATAAAGAAAAATACAAAAAACCGTTATGTTGTACGAAAAACCGTAGGCATAACGGTTTTTTTGGTATACAATAGAGCGTAGAGTCTGCGAGAAGATAATATGGAGGGGTGTATAATATGGAACAGGAAAAAATCAATCGATTGCAATGGATCCTTGATGATGCAGTGGCAAGGGGAGAGATCCCGGGTGCGATTCTGATGGTCAGAAAAGAAGGAAAGGAAACCGTGTATCTGGAAAGTGGTTATGCGGATATCGAGGCAAAAAAGCTGGTGGCGAGAGACAGTATTTACCGTCTCTATTCTATGTCCAAACCGATCACCGCAACTGCAGTGATGATTCTGGTGGAGCGGGGACTGATCGATCTGGCAGATCCGGTATGTAGATATCTTCCTGGATTTTGTGGACAAATGGTGGCAGCAGCAGACGAGCATGTGGAAAAACCATGGCGAGATGTTAATATTCAGGATCTGGTCAATATGACTTCCGGTCTGGTCTACGAGGGCAATCATCTGACCGGACGGCAGACGGAAGCACTGTTTGAAGAAGTGATCAAAGGTCTGGATGAGGGAGAAGGAGGAAAATACGGTACGGTGGAGATCGCCAACCGTCTCGGACAGATCCCGCTCGCTTTCCAGCCGGCGCGTTCCTGGTGCTACGGAACTTCCGCCGATGTGGCAGGTGCCCTTGTGGAAGTGGTTTCCGGTATGCGGTTCGGAGATTTTCTGGAAAAAGAGATCTTCACTCCACTGGAAATGGTGGATACAGGCTTCTGGGTACCGGAAGAGAAGCAGAGCCGGCTGGTGAAAACGTATGAGTGTAACGAAGGAAAGCCGTCGGTACTCTATACCGGTAATCATCTGGGCATCCGGAATGCGATGGATCGCCGCCCGGCATTCGAATCCGGTGGTGCAGGCCTGGTGTCTACGATTGATGATTATTCGCATTTTGCACAGATGTTGTTAAATGGCGGAAGTTATAAGGGAAAACAGATCCTCAGTCCGGCGATGGTACGCTTTATGACCGGTCATGTGCTGAGCGCAGAGCAGCAGGAAGTCTTTGAACGGGAAGGTATGGCATGGCTGGAAGGATTTTCTTATGGTAATTTTATGCGTGTGCTGGTGAACCCGGGCAGATCTACAACGCTGGGAAGCAAGGGAGAGTACGGCTGGGACGGATGGCTCGGCTGCTATTTTGCCAATGCACCGCAAGATCAGATGACGATCCTTATGATGACACAGAAAAAAGATTCAGGAACTTTCCGGATGACGCGACTGTTGAGAAATACAATTTATAATCAGTAAGCAGCCATTTCTCGAAGAAAAATGAGCGGATTACGAATGTTTTGGAGGATTGCGAAAGTACGCAGTACGGAACAATCCGGTATTAGAGCGTGTCTGAAAAATCATTTCCGCAATCTGCAAGCCCCACTTTGCAGTATATTTTACCCTCATTCGGTTGCCGTAGCCCGCTACGCCGCCCTTATTCGGATAAAATCTCCCACAAACCGGGACTCGCAGCTCACGAAAAGCCTTTTTCAGACACGCTCTAGAACAAATATAAGAAAATGGAGAAGATGTGATGAAAAAAAGAGAATCATTTAACACCCGGTGGGGATTTATCCTGGCGTGCATCGGTTCGGCGGTAGGTATGGGAAATATCTGGATGTTTCCTACCAGAGTATCGTTATATGGAGGCGGAGCATTTCTGATTCCGTACTTTATCTTTGTGGCGCTGATCGGATTTACCGGGGTGATCGGAGAGATGACATTCGGACGTGCAACGAGATCCGGTCCGATTGATGCGTTCGGAATTGCCTGTGAGAGAAAAGGAAAAAGAAAACCGGGAGAAGCACTGGGGCTGATCCCGGTGGTCGGCTCGCTGGCGATGGCGATCGGCTATACGGTCGTTATGGGATGGATCTTAAAATATACGGTCGGCGCATTCACCGGGGCGACACTGGCACCGGCTGATGTGGACGAATTCAGTGCTGTGTTCGGTTCGATGGCATCTGCGTTTGGCAATACAGGCTGGCAGGTTGTGATCCTGCTGGCAGCTATGGGGATCCTGATGTTCGGTGTCGGTGGCGGGATCGAGAAAGTCAATAAAGTGCTGATGCCGGTATTTTTCCTGTTGTTTGTGGGACTTGGCATCTATGTGGCATTTCAGCCGGGGGCTGTGGACGGATATCACTATATCTTCCGTGTGGACGGCAAGGCGCTTGGCGATCCGAAAACGTGGATTTTTGCCCTGGGACAGGCATTTTTCTCCCTCTCGGTGGCGGGAAACGGAACGCTGATCTATGGATCCTATCTGTCGGATGAAGAAAATATTCCGGCTGCTGCGGGAAGAGTGGCATTCTTTGATACACTGGCTGCACTGCTTGCATCCCTGGTCATCATCCCGGCGATGGCAACCACCGGAGCCCAGCTCGATCAGGGCGGTCCCGGATTGTTATTTATTTTCCTGCCAAATCTAATCAAAAATATGCCGGGAGGAAAGATCATTGTGATCATTTTCTTTGTTGCTGTGTTATTCGCGGGGCTGACCTCCCTGATCAATCTGTACGAAGCACCGATCGCAACGGTGCAGGAGAAATTCCACCTGGAGAGAAAACCGGCGTGTGCGGTGATCGCAGTGATCGGCGTGATTGTTTCCATCCTGATCCAGGGTATCGTATCCGGCTGGATGGATGTACTTTCTATTTATATCTGCCCGCTGGGAGCCGGACTGGCTGGTATCATGCTTTTCTGGGTGTGCGGAAAAGAGTATGTGGAAAAACAGGTAAACAAAGGACGAAGCAGTCACCTTACCGCCTGGTTTTACCCGATCTGTAAATATGTTTATGTGCCGGTGTGTATCTTGGTGCTGGTTCTTGGAATCGCGCTGGGCGGTATCGGATGAGAAAATGGGGAACGCCCGGTTTCTGCAAAGAAAAAGCAGAAATTGGGCGTTTTTTGTATGATTCTGGCAGCTGTCGTGAAATGGGTTGCCGGGCGCAGAGTGGACAACTATAATTTGCAGGCGGCGTATCCGATTAGTTATGCGGTGGGGTATGAGGTGAGCTATAAGAATCATTATTATCTGATCCCGGATCTTATGAAGATCGTCGACAGTAAAATGTATCAGGACAAAGCGTATAAAAAGAAAAACCAGAAACGGCGGGGAATGTCCGCAGATATATCTGTCTCTGAATGTGTCCCCGGCACATTTCCGGGATGTGGCGGGATTTACCAGACAACTGCTGGAACTGATCGGAAAATATCAGATCGATTCCCGCTATCTGATATTTGAGATCACGGAGAGTGCCTACATTCACAATATTGATGCGGTCAACCGGATGATCGCGACGCTTCACGGAGAACAGATCCGGATCTCAATGGATGATTTTGGGTCGGGATATTCTTCTCTGAATACTCTGAAAGATATCACATTCGACGAAGTGAAAATCGATAAACGTTTCCTCGGTGACAGCCTTACTGAGAACGGCAGGATCGTGCTGCAGGAGATCTTCCACCTGCTGAAGAGGACCAGAAAAACGATCGTCTGCGAGGGCGTGGAAACCAGAGGGGTGGCGGATTTTCTGATTCGGGAAGGATGCGATGAACTGCAGGGCTACTATTATTATCGACCGATGGATCAGGAAAGTTTTGAAACCGTGATGAAAGAGCAGGACAGAAAAGATAGAAATATTGTGAGTTGAGAGGTATAATACATGCAGGAAAAGAGAAAGGGATATTTCTATATGAAAAAAATACTTCTGATAGCAACTGGTGGAACGATCGCCTCAAAATACACGGTGCAGGGACTTTCACCGCAGATTTCGGCGGAGGATCTGTTAAGTTATGTTCCGGCGGCAAGAGAATTCTGTACGATTGATACCGAAGCGCCATTTTCATTAGACAGTACAAATGTGTGCGCAAAACATTGGGTGGCGCTGGCGGAACTGATCGAGAAAAAGTATGAATATTATGATGGCTTTGTGATCTGTCACGGAACAGATACGATGGCGTATACAGCGGCGGCATTATCCTATCTGATTCAAAATAACCGAAAACCGGTTGTCGTGACCGGTGCACAGAAACCGATCGATCTTGCCATCACGGATGCACGCTCTAATCTTCTGGACAGCCTGCGTTTTGCTTCTCATCCGCGGGCACATGGAACCGTTATTGTTTTCGGCGGTAAGGTTATCGTGGGAACCCGTGCCAAAAAAGAATTTTCAAAAAGCTACAATGCATTTTCGAGCATTAATTACCCGGATATCGCAGTGATCCATGATGATCGGATCGTGTTTTATATTGATGATAAAGAGCAGTCCACAAAACGGTTACGGTTCTATCATGCGATGGATGACCGGATCTTTCTTCTGAAACTGATCCCGAGTATCGATCCGCTGATACTGGAAAATTTGGCGGATTCTTATGATGGGCTGATTCTGGAATCGTTTGGCGTGGGAGGGCTGCCAGATTATGGCAATCATGATTTTGCTGCAATGATCGAAAAATGGACATCCGCAGGGAAACTGGTCACGATGTCCACGCAGGTAACCCATGAGGGAAGCGATATGGGGATCTATAAGGTCGGGAAGGCGATCAAAGAGAACTTTGAGATCCTTGAATCGTATGATATGACATTGGAAGCTACGGTGACAAAGATGATGTGGATCCTGGCGCAGACGAGAGATTTTGAGGAATGCAAGAAATTGTTTTATACGACAGTCAACAAAGATATTTTATTTTAAAGAAAAGCTGCAGGAACCTGTGCATCCGTTACTGTTCACTCCGTGCTCAGCAACACGCTGCGCGATGCACAGAATTTATGCTGATCGCATAAATTCGCGCGATATGTCTCGGGTTTTCTGTGACCTTCGCTCACAAATAACGCCTCGCGGGATATTACCAGTGGACAGTAACGTTCATCCTGCAGCTTTTTGTTTTATTATGCTTGTTCTGCAAGCGGAAACATGATATCATATAACTATCTGAAAAATGCAGATTCAAAAAATAAAAATTACTGATAAAAGCGATAAAAGCGATGAAAGCGATGAAAGCGATGAATGCACATCGCATTTTTGTCACACGCAGTAAGATATTTTACAATTCATCCGTCTCATCTGAAAAAATGTAATCATTTAATTCTTCAAAATCCAAAAATTCAGCCAATGGCATATGAAAAGCGTTAGAGATTTTATGAAGCGTGAATGCCCGTGGATCTTTAGTGACGCCACGGACGATATTATCCAGCGTGGATTGTTTTACACCGCTCATTGTTGCCAGCTTATTTACTGATATATGGCGCTGATTGCACAAAAAACGTATTCGTTGTCTGAACAATTCTGAATATTCCATATGTTCCCCCCCTGTATTTTTAAATTAACACGAACAACAACTTGAACTTTTAAAGCGTGTGTTCACGTTTTATAGCACGTATTTTGTGGCTGTAAAGGTATTGGAAAAATTACTCGGATTCCTTTAATGGCTTAATAGTATCAAGACGGAGAGAATAATTTACCCATATACGGGTTATGAAAGGAGAGAAATCAGATATACTTGCATATACATGAAAAAAATACAAATAAATATCGCATAAAAAGTCGATGGCAGGCATATGGAAATTTGTTTGTGAATGCAGGGTGGATTCCGGCAGAATCAGGGATTCGCTCCAAGAGATTCATCCGCATTCCGCAGTGCGGATGCCGGATCCCCACCAACAGGTATTCTGAATGACGGAAGCAGTGCTACCACAGTTCTTGGAAACGCAGGAATGCCAACGGCAACTCTGATCAGAAAGAAAACAGGTGAGAAGATCACAATTAATAAAGCGGAATTCCGTATCGGTAAAGAGTGAAACAAAGTAGATTATTGTATTACCGGAAACAGCAACATCAGCCGTACACATGCAACCATCGTATACCGCAACGGAGCATTTGCAATCGTGGATAACAATGCTACAAACGGAACCAATGTAAACGGTGTGGCAGTATCGGCAGGAAAAGAACGCGCACTGACAGGAAATGAAACCATTCGTCTGGCAGATGAAGAATTTCTGTTTCGTGCATAAAACTGAATAATAAATGAGAGGTATGAGGATGATTTATAAAATAGCAGCTCACAGCGATGTGGGTATTGTGAAGAAAACAAATCAGGACTCAGTACTCGTGAAAATCGCACAGACAAACCATGATAAGGTTTGTCTGTGTGTCGTGTGTGACGGAATGGGCGGTCTGGCTGATGGTGAGTTGGCCAGTGCGACAGTGATCCGGGAGTTCGATCAGTGGTTTATCAACAAGCTTCCCGGACTGCTGGAAACACCGGAATTTCCAATGGATGAACTTCGTGTACAGTGGGACGACCTGGTAATGCGGCAGAACAAGAAACTGGCAAAGTATGCATCCGGAATAGGAACACGCATGGGTACAACAGTCGTAGCTTTTCTGGTTGTGGATGACAAATATTACATTATGAACATCGGCGACTCGAGAGCTTATATGGTTTCCGATGCCATCTATCAGCTGACGAAGGATCAGACCTATGTGCAGTACGAGATGGATCTGGGACATCTGACCTGGGAACAGGCACAGACCCATCCCCAGAGAAATGTACTGCTCCAGTGTGTAGGAGCATCGGATGAGATCCACCCGGATTATTTTGTGGGAGATGCCAATCCGGACACCACCTTTATTCTCTGCTCCGATGGATTCCGCCATGTGATCTCGCCGGATGAGATCTATGAGAAGTTTCGTCCGGAACTTCTGGAGAACGAAGATATCATGCTTCAGAATATCGTCTCACTGGTGGACCTGAACAAATCCAGAAAAGAAGTGGATAACATATCGGCAGCTGTTATCCGGACATGTCGGGAGGGATAAGCATGCTACAGATAGGTTCTTATGTAGACGGAAAATACAAAGTATTAAATAAGATCGGCCAGGGTGGTATGAGTGTCGTTTACCTGGCATTGAATGAAAAAGCAAATAAAACATGGGCCATCAAAGAGGTCCGAAAAGATGGACAGCAGGATTTTACCACTGTCAAGCAGGGATTGATCGCTGAGACCAACATCCTGAAAGAACTGAATCACAAGTACCTGCCAAGTATCATCGATGTAATCGATGACGGGGATTCCTTCCTGATCGTTATGGATTATATCCAGGGAAAATCACTGGATAAGATCCTGAAAGGAAGTATGGAAAAAGAAGGGCTTCCCATCGCACTGGACGATGTGATCGCCTGGGGAAAACAGCTGTGTGAAGTGTTCTACTACCTTCATACCAGACCGAATCCCATTATTTATCGAGATATGAAACCGGGCAACGTCATGCTGAAGCCGGACGGAGAGATCTCCCTGATCGACTTTGGTACCGCCCGTACCTTTAAACAGGGGAACAGAGAGGATACCACATGTCTGGGAACACCCGGATATGCGTCACCGGAACAGTACGGAGGAAACGGACAGTCCACACCCCGAAGTGATATTTACTGTCTGGGAGCTACCCTCCATCATCTGATCACCGGAAGAAATCCTTCCCCTACACCATTTAACTTCCCGAAGATCACACAGTGCCGGCCAAGTCTGGTAGATGAGATTCCGAGAGAGGATATGAACAAGCTGCTGGGTCTGGAGATGATCATTGATCGTTGTACACAGTACGAACCGGAGAATCGATATGAATCTTGTCTGGAGATGCTGTATGACCTGGAACATATTGAGGAACTCAGTCTTCCGTATCGAAAGAAATTAAGAAATAAGCTGCTTGGCTTTGGTGTCAGCGCAGCAGTAGCTGTCTTATGCGGCGGTATTTCCCTTGGATGTATGATGATGGGAAATAAAACAGAGCAAAGCGGCTATGATTACTATGTAGACCAGGCGGAGAAGAGTGACGGAACAGCCAAAGTCAATTATGCGAAGAAAGCAGTTGCCATCGACCCGGGCAAGGAAGAAGCCTATCTGGTTTATCTGGATGCCCTGCGAAACGATGAAGACGGTTTCTCCGGTCAGGACAGTCAGGATTTTAAGGCCCTGCTGCAGCAGATGGCAGGAAGACAGACCTACGAAGAAGTACTGGAAGATAATCTGGACGGTTACACCGAGCTGGCTTATGAGCTGGGAATGGCTTACTACTTCCCGGGCGGCGCCGGAAAACCGGCAGGAGATAAAGAACTTGCAAAAAAATGGTTCGGTATCGTAACTCAGGCTGTATTATCCGATGAGCAGCTGAAAGCATTCAGTCTGGATTCCACAGAAAAATTATCTGCAGATAAGATTCAGGAATACGACATCGATACCAATCTGGTGGAAACCTTCTTAAGTATCTGTAGTTACTACGGAAAAGTAGGCCAGGAAGATACCGTAACCGGTGAGATCAAATATTCCTATTCGGATTTCTGGGTGGAATTAAACGGTCTGGTAGGCGGACTTCCGGAAACCATCAGTACAGAAAGCCGGGAACGTCTGACACAGCTTCGACTGTTGAACGATGTGTCCTATCAGTTGTATGAGAATGCAAAACAGTTCGTATCAGATGCCGGTGTGGACAAGGCGACCTTCCAGGGTGCCCTGGCAGCCATCGAGACAAGAGTCTCCGGTGCTGATACCGGTTCCAACCAGACGGCACAGCGGATCCGTGATAATACGATGACAACCGTGGATAACACAAAGAAACTGGTAGAATCTCTGTATGCACAGAATTCTGATGCCGTGAAGAGCGGAGGTGATCAGTAATGGGGCAGACACAAAATATTGAACAGCAGATCCGGCTTCTGAGCAATCTGCAGCTGGGATTTGGGATTGCTGCATTGCTGTTCCTTGCACTGGCGATATTCCTTTTCTTCTATCTGCACATCCCACAGGTGTTTAACGAATACCGGGGAAAGAGTGCTCAGAAATCCATGGAAGAGATGGCAGCCAACAGCAGCGACTCCGGACGTATCGTTTCTATGGATAAAAAGTCCAAAAACAAGAAAAAAGGAACCGGACAGCTGGTACAGAGACGTCACTATACAGACAATCTTACCGATGATCTCAGCGGCCGGATGAGCCAGGAATTTGGCGAACCAACCGGTCAGATGAATCTGAATATGGCAAATAGTTCCGGAGCAAATGGCATGATGCAGGAAACAGCAGCCAACGGCTCGGAAGCCACAGATGTGCTGGACCCGTCCATGATGGCAGGATCCGAGGCCACAGACGTATTAGATCCGTCTATGATGGCAGGCTCGGAAGCTACCGATGTACTGGATCCATCCATGATGACTGGATCCGAGGCTACGGATGTATTAGACCCGTCTATGATGGCAGGTTCGGAAGCCACCGGTGCATTAGATCCGTCTATGAGAGCGGATGCACAGGCTACTGACATTTTGACAGAAGACATGCTTCAGGAAGGCGGTATGGCAGCCACGGATATCCTGGATCCGTCCATGATCGCCAACCCGGTACAGGAAAGACAGCATGCATCTACACCGGAACAGGAAGGAACCATGGTTCTGGATCCAAACATGCTGCAGCATTCCAACAGTACCTTTGAGATAGAAAGAAGTATCATCCTGATACATACGGAGAAGGTGATCTGATGAAAAAGAGAAAAGCAGCAAGGATGTTGAATGATCTGTCGATGGTTTTCTTCCTTATATCATCTACAGTGGTCGCATTTCTCCCGATAGCTGACAGAGAAAAACACCCGGCAATAGCAGTACTTGCCGGGGGGATCTTCTGGGTGGGACTGTTATGGGGGATTTTCCTCTACATCCTTAGTTGTCAGAAGATAAAAAATCTGAAAAGCTATCAAAATTACCGCTCGGTGGAGCGTATCGGTGTACTTGCACCCGGATCCACCAAAGAAGGATTGATTGCAGATCTTGCATTCATCCCGGGATTCCTGGTGATCATACTCGGAACCTACGTGTTCAATATACCGGATCCCGTCATGTTAGTTTGTATGTGGATAAGCATGGTATCCTTCTACGGACACTTCGTCCTGAACGGAAGGGTATACAAGTTTTTACATAAAAGAAAAGTTATAAGATACCGAAAGGTAAAAGAGGAATCAACCGAGAAAAATACTCAGCTGAAGGAAGGAGTCTGAGGACATGAAACAAAAAACAAAGAGAATCCTGGCGTTCGCCATGGCCGTTGTTTTCGCATTGTCAACCTGTGTAACTTCCAGTCCATACACCGTTATGGCCACGGAAGCAGGAGAAACGATCGCACCTCTTGCAGAAGAGGGAAGCGGCAGTGGAGCAGTAACTCCGGGTACAACAGAAACAGGAACACCTGGGGAAAGCGGGGAAGGAAGCACGGAGGTAATACCATCCGGCGAACCGGAAGGACCGACTACACCATCTGCACCGGAAGTACCAAAACCAACACCTAAGACATATTTAAAAGTTGTTTGTGATGCTGGTCTTATCGAAAGTGTACGAGTAGGACAGATTTCATTAAAATTCGCAGGACAGGAAGATGTCATGCAGGTTAATTTAAATGAAAACAATATCATTAAGGATGGATTAACAGTCGAAAGCTGTACATCTGATAATTACAATGTTACATATAGCGAAAAAACAGAGACAAAAGATGCAGATACCTATCGAGAGATTCACATTACCGAGTTAACACCGAAAACTGAAATTACCGGTGCTGATTCCATAACAACTCTCACAACAGTACCATATGGACTGACCGGTGTCTGGGCAAATGTATCAACCAATTGGACAATTACAGCAGGCACAACTGCATCTGTAGACAAAAACGGTCAAGTGTATGTGGAGAATGGAGCCCAGAGCATAACATTACAGGCATCCATAGCTGGAAAGCCAGTAGCATCAAAATCAATTCCAGTTACAAAGGTAAAACCGGAACTTGCAATTAACTGTTCTTCAAATGCACCATGGGATAAGAGTGTAGAGATTTCCGGTAAACTGACTGTGAATGGAAAAGGACTTGCTAAGGAAACCATTCACTGCTGGGTTGGAGATACAAAGGTAGATGTTCAGACAGATGAAAATGGTGATTATAAAGGAACTATAGAATTAAAGAAATTCTTTAATAAATTAATGACAGTAAAAGCTGAGTTTGATGAAACGGCAAGATGTCAGGGAACTGATGTTACATTTAGTAAAGGGTATCAGCCCAGAAAAGTAGACGGAAAGATTTTCCTGACAGAAGATCACGATGAGAAAAATCCGTTAAAGATCACTTACGGAACGCAGTCGGTTGTAGAAAAGATTACAAAGCTTACAACAAATAAAGATAAAGACTTGGGAAATGAAGATCAGGAGATCAAATTACTTTCCGCAAGATCAGATGACGAAACGGTTGTTGCAGTAAGTGTGAATAAGGATACCCGTGAGATTACGATCACACCGGTAAATGCATCTGACAAAAGTGTAAAAATAACAATAACTGCAGAGACAGCAAACTACAAATTCGAAAAAGAATTATTTGTAAAAGTAAATCCATATAAATTGAAATTGGAAGAGTCTGTTTCTGTAGCAGGTACAGATAAGACAGAGTACAACAATAAAAAAATATATGATGCAACGGATCGCGTTGACGTACAGGCTACTCTGACAGGTGATGATACTCTGACAGATGCTGCCAAGACAATCGTAGAAGAAAAGTTCAAAAATATTGTTTTCAAAGGTTATCAAAGTGGAATGGTTAACGTAGACGGCAATGAAAAAGAGCAGAAATTTACTTTTGCGCCGAAAGATTTTTCTTTGACACAATACGCAAATAGCAGAGACATAACCGATAATTTTGTTATCGAGGATCAGAAAACGGAAGCCAAAGTAACCATCCTGAAAAGAACCCTGAACCTTACCGTAGCAGATTCCACACGTCCATACAGAAGTCTGGGATACACAACAGCTCTGGATCAGCTGGTATCTGTAAATGGTCCGGATGGCGACACCGGATTTGCCGGAACGGATGCAGTCGATAAACTGGAAGGATTCACCTATCCTACAGTAGTAGATGCCACTGCTACAGGTCTCACACCGGAAAATGCAAAGAAGAATGATATTGCAACCTGTTCTGTACACACCAGTGCACTGGAACTGGATCCGAATTCAGGAAATCCGACAAACAATTACAAATTTGATTTTAATTCTTATAAACATGGTAATCTGAAAGTAACAGAAGAAAATATTACAGATGCTACAGATTATGTGACAATCAACAACAACGCAAGCACACATGCTTATGAAAATGAAAACCATGACCGTTATTACGGAAAAGATGCAGTAATCAAATTCGCATTAGAAGGCGGATACAACAAGATTTATCTCAAAAATGGGAAAGATCTTACAACGGAAGGTTTAAAAGAAGCAGAAGCGTACGTAGCAGGAACTGATGTAGAAAAATATATCTATCTTGCTAAGGAAGATAACGACGGAAAAGTATTAAACAGAACAAATGAATTTAAGATTACTTTCAAATACGATCCGGATGCTCCACAGTGCAGTGAAATCAAATTCGGCGAAGAGAACAAGGTAGTAACCAATCTGGCAACGACTATCACTTTTGGTATTTACAAAAATAAAAATATCGAAGCAACAGTTAAGTTTTCAGACAAGTTATCAGGAATTAAAGGCTGGTCTTATTTTGTGGCTAACACAGACAAGGATAGTTCCTTTGAAGGATTACTTACAGAGGATGACTACGCTGAAGAATTGACAAATGCACATTTTACAGCAGGAACTGACACGTATACAGTACCCGTTGGAAAATTAAAAGACGGTGAGACACTGGGATCTAACAATTATATTGTTTTCGTAAAAGTGAAGGATAACGTAGGAAATACAAAAATCTACGGATCCAATGGTATTGTTCTGGAAAACTTCCATGACATTACGGTTGAATACAATGAAAAACCAGCATCGACAACCACTCAGCAGGGAACAGTAGACAGCAGAACCTATTATTCAGGTGATGCAGAATTGAATCTGACAGCAAAAGAAAACGCAAGTGAAAGCAAATTCTACTCCGGACTGGAAAAAATGCAGTATACCATTTCCAGACACTGGGGAGATGGTAAAAAAGTTACAGAAGAAGTCACAGAAACAAATGAATATGGCTTCCCGAAAGACGTAACTCTGGAAGAACTTCAAAAATATTGTACCATCGAAAAACTTCTGGAACTGAAGAACAACCCGGAAAAATCTCAGGTGATCACAGTTTCCGCGACAGCCAATGACAACGCAGGCAATGCAATGGAAACCCGTGCAGACTACACATTGGTTCTGGACTCTATCGCGCCGACAGTAGATTCTTCTTATGCACAGGCAAACAACAATGGCGATTTCTTAAATGCCAAATATGCAAACAGTGATGTTACCTATTCTGTTAGTGTAACCGAGCGTTTCTTAAACGTTCTGAAAGTAACACTAAACGGAACCGAGTATACTCTGGAAGAGCTGAATTCTCAGAAAGATGCTCTGGGTATCAAAGAAATCACCATGGATAAGGTGAATAATTTTGCAGATACCACAGACAGTACCGTATACAAATTCACGATCGTATTCCACAAAGATGGTGAATACACGGTACAGACTAAGGTAGCTGATGCAGCCGGAAATACAGGAGAAAACAAGGAATTCTCCTTCGTGATCGACACAGTAAGACCTGAGATGCAGGTTACTTACACTGCATATCGTCCGAACGGAACAAGCTTTGTTCTGGATCCGTCCCAGGGACGTGCTTATGCAAATGAAGAAGTAGCTTTTGTAGCTGTAACTGCAGTGATCACAGAGAGAAACTTCGATGCAAAAGATGCAAAAGTTGCTTACACAGCAGTAAACAGCAAAGGAAAAGCAGTGAAAGTTGCAGATTATGACGCAGCGATCCGCGAAGGATGGACCAACAAAGGAAATGTCAGCACAGAAGACAACCGTTTTGTGTACGAACTGTCTCTGCCGACGATCAGTGTAGATGCCAACTATGATTTCGCTTATGATTACACCGATCTGGCTGGTAATCCGATTAATGAAACCATCAAACAGGCAGTTACCCTGGACCGCGCAAAACCGGAAGGTACTGTAACAGTAGAAGATCTGGTGAACGGATCTGCTTCTGAAACATGGAACAAGTTCCTGAGTGCAATTACATTTGGACATTTTGGTAAGAACAGTGTAAGAGCTTCTATGACAAGTGATGATGAGACTGCAGGTGTGGCAGCTACTCAGTATCTGACCTCTGCAAAAGCACTGACAAGAAGCGAACTGGAAGCAAGAACCGGATGGACCGGTTACAGCAGCAAGATCAGCCTGGCAGCAAGCCAGAACCTGGTTGTATATGAAAAGATTACAGATAAAGCAGGAAATATCCAGTATATCAGTACGGATGGAATCATCGTTGATAATGTGGCACCGGTACCGGTAGTGAAGATCACTCCTACCAATCCTGGATGGGGCAAAGGTGTATACAGCGTTTTTGATAATCCTGGATTTGACATCAGCGTTACCGATCCTGTTGTAAACGATGCATATGCAGGACTGAAGACAATTTCCTACACGATCACAAACGGAACCACCGGTTATGTAGAATCCGGAACACTGGCAAACCTGGAGAGAACATCTCACCTGCAGAGCTGGACCGGACATGTAACCATCAACCCGGATAACTTCTACTCCAACGATGTTCGTGTAAAAGTTACCACAGATGACTGGTCCACCAACGATGCAGCATCCGAAGAAATCAGTATCAAAGTGGATAACAAAGCTCCAATCGTTACATTCTCTTTCGATCAGAGCGATGTACACAACGGAAAATACTACAACAATGACAAAACTCTGACAATCACAGTAGACGAGCGTAACTTTGATGAAAGCTACCAGCCACAGGTTACATCTACAGCAGGCGGCGGATACAGCATCAGCGGATGGTCTCACAACGGAGAGATCCATATAGCTACTGTAACCTTCAGCGGCGACAGTGATTACACTGTAACTTATGACTGCTTCGACCTGGCAGGCAACAAGTCCAATACTGAGAAACTGGATGAGTTCACAGTTGATAAGACAAAACCTGTGATCCAGGTTTCTTATGACAACAACAGTGCATTAAATAACAACTATTACAAAGAAGCAAGAACAGCAACCATCACCATCACTGAGCATAACTTCAATCCTGGTGAAGTGACAGTTACAACAACAGCACAGCTGGATGGTGCAGCAGCTTCCGCACCGGGCATAAGCGGATGGTCAGGATCCGGGGATACACATGTGGCAACCGTTTCTTACTCTGCAGATGCAGATTATACATTTACCATCAGTGCAACAGACCTGGCAAGCAATGTATCCGATCCATATGCAACAGAAAGCTTTACCGTAGACCAGACAAAACCGACAGTAGAGATCACCAATATCGAAGATCATTCCGCAAATAACGGAGAAGTAGCTCCTGTTATCACACTGAATGATATCAACTTCGACAGCGGCAAGACAGTTGTGCACCTGACCGGAGCCAACAAGGGAGAGGTAGATACCACAGGCATGTACACTTCCGTAGCAAGCAACAAAGGTCAGACACTTACTTTCTACAACTTCAAAGAAAATATGGATGATATCTATACTCTGACTGCTGAGACAACCGACAAAGCAGGAAATCAGTACAGCACATCCAAGATCTTCTCTGTAAACCGTGACGGTTCTACATATCTGTATGATGATTATACAGAAGAACTGATCAAGAATGGTTACACCAACGATCCGAAGAATCTGGTAGTATCCGAGATCAACGTAGATACCCTGACTTTCCAGGAACTGACGGTATCCGAGAACGGAACACAGAAGACTCTGGAACAGAACAAAGACTTTGAAGTAAGTGAGTCCGGAAGCGATGTAAGCTGGAAAGAATACAAATACACCATCAACGCATCCAACTTCGAGAATGAAGGAGACTACAACGTTTCCATCTACTCCGAAGACCGTGCAACCAACGTAACAACCAACACAGCTAAGTCCAAAGACATTCTCTTTGCAGTGGATAAGACTTCACCGGTTATCTCCCTGGCCAATATCGAAGACGGCGGAAGATATAAAGTAGAAAGCCAGAAATTCACAGCGAACGTAGATGATAACATGGCTCTGGATAAAGTTGAGTATTACGTAGACGATGAGCTGAAACAGACCTTCGATGCAGACGAAGTATCTGCAAACGGCGGTTCTCTGGAACTGAGTGTGGATTCTTCCAACACATTCCGGAATGTATCTGTAAAAGCTTATGACAAAGCAAACAACGAAGCAACAACCGCAAGCGTAGACGTCCTGGTATCTGCAAATACATGGGTACAGTTCTATAACAACAAACCGGCATTCTACGGTACGATTGGAGGCGGTGTGGCAGCAGTGGCAGCTGCAGTAGCCGCAGGCATACACTTCAGTGGCGCAGCTGCAGCAGGAAAAACAGCTGCAGGCGCAGGTATCTTCCTTGCAGGTAAGAAAAGAAAAAAAGATGAAGAGTAAATAAGATAAAATGAAACAGATCCGGAAAGAGTATCCGGAGAAGAACGATGCATACAAAGAACTGTTCAGTATCTTCCCGGTCACAGGCCAAAATGCATTTGCACATAAAAAATATTGTTTTTATAATTGACATTTCCATAGAAAAGAGTTATCTTTGAAAAAGATAATAAAACTATTTTATTAAGTTTTGAAAACTCATATATGGAGGGCATTTCACATGGAAGGTAAGATGAAAGTAGCAGTGATGAACGGTATCGGCAAGATGGGATTTACGGAGCGTGACATTCCGACGCCGAAGGATGATGAAGTTCTGGTAAAGCTGGATTATGTAGGAATCTGTGGATCGGATCTGCATTATTACGAGAGCGGAGCCATCGGCGATTATGTGGTAGAACCGCCGTTTGTTCTCGGTCATGAGCCGGGTGGTGTTGTCGTGGAAGTGGGAAAAGATGTCAAACATCTGAAAGTCGGCGATAAAGTAGCTCTGGAGCCGGGAAAGACCTGCGGACACTGCGAATTCTGTAAACAGGGCAAATACAATCTCTGTCCGGATGTCGTATTTTTCGCAACTCCACCGGTAGATGGTGTATTTCAGGAGTATGTTGCGCATGAGGCAGATCTCTGTTTCAAACTCCCGGAGAATGTAAGCACACTGGAGGGTGCGCTGATCGAACCTCTGGCTGTCGGTTTCCATGCAGCGATCCAGGGAGATGCTCATCTGGGACAGAAAGCAGTGGTGATGGGTGCCGGATGTATCGGTCTGGTTTCCATGATGGCACTGAAAGCCCGTGGAGTATCTGAGGTTTATGTGGTAGATATCATGGAAAAACGTCTGGAAAAAGCCCTGGAACTGGGCGCAACCGGAGTGATCAACGGCGCAAAAGAGGATGTGATCGCCAAAGCACAGGAACTGACCGGCGGGGCCGGTATGGATCTGATCATCGAGACCGCCGGTACAGAGATCACCACCAGACAGGCGATCCATATCGCGAAGAAGGGTTCCACGATCGTTCTGGTCGGCTACAGTAAGAGCGGTGAGATGACCCTGCCGATGAGTCTGGTTCTCGACAAAGAACTGACTTTCAAAACGGTCTTCCGTTACCGCCATATCTATCCGATCGCAATCGATGCAGTAGCTTCCGGAAAAGTAAACGTAAAAGGAATCGTTACTAATATTTACGATCTTGACGATGTACAGAGAGCGATGGATGAGAGTGTGCATAATAAGGCAGACATTGTAAAAGGTGTGATTAAGATTCATCCGTAAGAGTTGAAAGGCTCGTAAAAAGAAAAAAGTATACAGGTGTCAGGCATTTCTTCGAAAGAATTTTGTAAGAGTGCCTGACACTTTTAAATTAAAAAGTCGGAAATGACCTATAAATCAGCCGAAATTCTATCTGGAAAATCTCTTGTTTTTTGAGTAAAATAAAAGTAGTGGGCGGCGATTGCGCCGTAGGAAAATAGTTACTGGTCACAGAGTGAACAGTAACGAAAATAACAGGCATGGCGGTCCGCCGGAGAGTGCGGCGGGACGGCCGGAAAAGAGGTTTGTGATGAAAAAATGGACAAGAGTCATGTATCAGCCAAATCTTCCCCTGGAAGCAGGCAGATATGTAACAGCAAGCAAAGAACATATTGCATTATCCCTGGAGGCAGCGACAGAGGGTATGGTGCTTTTGAAAAATGAGAACAATATCCTGCCGTTAAAGAACGGTTCCAGGATCACACTGTTCGGACGCGGAAGTTTTGACTATGTCAAAGGTGGCGGCGGAAGCGGCGATGTAACCGTATCTTATGTACATAATCTGTATGATGGTTTCAAAACCCTGGAAGATAAAGTAAAGGTATACGAACCGGTAGCAAATTTTTATAAGAAAAATGTAGAAGAACAGTATGCAATCGGAAGAGCACCGGGTATGACCGAAGAACCGGAACTTCCACAGGAACTTCTGGATGGCGCAAGAGCATTCGGGGATACTGCGCTTGTTGTACTGAGTCGTTTTTCCGGAGAAGGATGGGATCGTTCCAGTGTGGAATACAATGGCGAGTTCAACCCGTGGCCGGATGAGACCAGCATGCCGAAACTGTCTGCGCAATTGTATCCGGATGGGGATTTTTACCTGACTGCAGGCGAGAAAAAACTGCTGGCTCAGGTAGAAGAAGTATATGATAAGATTGTAGTTGTTCTGAACATCGGTGGTGTGATCGATCTGTCCTGGATCAAGAGAGATGATAAGATCGGTGCTGCTTTATACGGTGGTCAGGGCGGTATGGAAGGCGGAACCGCAATGGCACAGGTACTGTGCGGTCTGGTCAATCCATCCGGTAAACTGGCAGATACCTTTGCCGCAAGACTGGAAGATTATCCGTCCACGGAAAACTTCCATGAGTCCGTAGAATATGTGGATTATACGGAAGATATTTACGTTGGATATCGTTATTTTGAGACGATTCCGGGCGCAGCTGAAAAAGTGGTTTATCCGTTCGGTTACGGTCTGTCCTACACAACCTTCGAGGTGGAGACACAGAAAGCATGGGAAGAGGCAGACTCTATTAACGTACAGGTGAAAGTAACCAATACCGGAGATATGGCCGGTAAAGAGGTCGTACAGCTGTATTACAGTGCACCACAGGGACTGTTAAAGAAACCGGCGAAAGAATTAGGTGCATTTAAGAAAACCCGCCTTCTGCAGCCCGGTGAGAGTCATACGATGGTACTGACCGTCACAAAAGAAGCAATGGCATCCTACGACGATCTTGGAAAAGTGGCAAAGTCTGCGTATGTTCTGGAAAAAGGCGCATATGCTTTTTATATTGGAACCTCCGTAAGAAATAACGAAAAAACAGCTTATGAATATCTGGTAGCAGAAGATACCGTGGTAAAACAGCTGGAAGCAAAGCTGACACCGTCAGGTCTGTCTAAGAGAATGCTTTCCGACGGAACCTACGAGGAACTGCCCCAGACTGAGGGAAATGATCCCAATGCCTGTGCATTTGAAAAAATGGTTCCGGGAACCGATGAAGGCATCCTGCCGGAAGTACGCTTCCGCGAGCAGCGTCTTGTACTCTACGTAGTAAAAAAAGGCGTAAAACCGTTTATCGAAGTAGCAGAAGGAAAGATCACTCTGGACGAGTTCATGAGCCAGCTTTCCGACGATGATCTGATCGAACTGCTTGGAGGTCAGCCAAATACCGGCGTGGCCAATACCTTTGGTTTCGGTAACCTGCCGGATTACGGTGTACCGAACATTATGACAGCCGACGGACCTGCAGGTCTTCGTATCGCACCGGAATGTGGCGTGTGTACAACTGCATGGCCATGCGCAACTCTTCTTGCCTACACCTGGAACCCGAATCTGGTAGAAAAGGTAGGAGCAGCCGGAGCAGAAGAAGTGAAAGAAAATAATATCGCCGTATGGCTGACACCCGCTGTCAACATTCACAGAAATCCTTTGTGCGGAAGAAACTTCGAGTATTATTCCGAAGATCCGCTGCTTGCAGGTAAGATGGCAGCAGGTATGGTACGTGGTATCCAGTCTCAGCATATCGGCGCTTCCGTAAAACATTTTGCCGCCAATAACAAAGAGACAAACAGAAAGCACAGCGATTCCCGTGTATCCGAACGTGCCCTTCGTGAGATTTATCTGAAACAGTTTGAAATTATCGTAAAAGAATCCGATCCGTGGACGATCATGAGCTCCTACAACGTGATCAACGGTCACAGAGCTTCGGAAAATAAAGAACTTCTGGAAGATATCCTTCGCGGAGAATGGGGATTCCAGGGCATGGTTACCACAGACTGGTGGACCCGTGGTGAGCATTACAAAGAGATCAAAGCCGGCAATGATGTCAAGATGGCAACCGGGTATCCGGAACGTGTGAAGAAGGCTATGGAACTTGGTGAACTTACCCGTGCTGATCTGGAACACTGTGCAAGACGTGTACTGGAACTGATCCTGAAAATCGATTAAATATAACTAACAGTTACGATTAAACAAAAAAATATGCATAAAAAGTGAGAAAAAAAGCAAACAGAAAAAGAATCTACTTTCTGTTTGCTTTTTTTTGCAAAAATATAAAAGGCCGTACTGGATTACTGGAAAAAAACAGGGTATAGTAATAAGAAAACAGAGCGTGTAAGAGGGGTAACAAACGATGAAAAGAAAGATAGAAAATCCTTTCCTCTATGTAGAAGTCAGTGACCGCGGAGCAGAACTGATGCGGATTATGAGAAAGGATACCGGTGCGGAAGTTCTCTGGAATGGGGATCCTGCTTTCTGGAGCTACCGGTCTCCGATTCTTTTTCCGAATGTGGGAAGTACCTGGCAGAAAAAAATGAAGATCAACGGAAAAGAATATCAGACCCGCCAGCATGGATTTGCCAGAGAAAAAGAATTCACCTGTGTGGAAGAAAGTACTGAAAAACTTCGCTACCGGTTAATGTCTGACGAAGAGACAAGAAAGTACTATCCATTTGATTTTGTATTATGGATCACCTATGAACTGAGAGAAAAAGAGATTCTCGTCAGCTGGGAAGTGGAAAACCGATCCGGGGAAGTCATGAGTTTTACGATTGGCGGACATCCGGGCTTCCGTTTTGAAAAAGAAGGAGAACAGAAAGAAGATTATGAACTATATTTTCCGGAAAATACAGAGTTTACCGCTACCGCAGTCGATCTGGTCAACGGTACCGGAAAACCGGATCAGAAATACCGGGTGAAACTGACAGATCATACGCTGGTGTTAAGTGACCAGCTGTTTGATGTGGACACGCTGGTAGTTGACGATGCACAGATCCGGGAAGTATGGCTCAGAAGAAAAGCCACCGGGCAGCTTTATGCGGGAGTCCGTTGTATCGATGAATTTTGCAGTTTTGGAATCTGGTCCCTTCCGAAAGGACCGTATGTCTGTCTGGAACCCTGGGCGGGAAGATGTGATGATGAAGGGTTTTGTGAAGATATTTCCCAAAAGCCGGGAATCAACCGGGCGAAGCCGGGAGAATGCTGGAAAAAACAGTATGCGATTCTGATCGGATAGAACAGAGTATCTTAAGAGGTGTATTTACAACAGGGAAAAAGAGTGTCAGATGTAAGAATCCGGCACTTTTCTGTTATCTGTAGAAGAAAAACAGCAGAGGATAAATTTTATAATTATAGAAATTACAGGGAGGTTTTTGTATGGGAAGAGTAATTTATGTGAGCAGTGTAAACGGAGATGATGCAAACAGCGGGTATGCACCGGAGAAAGCATTCCGCAGTCTGAGAAAGGTAAACCAGATGGAGATCCAGCCGGGCGATCAGATCCTTCTGGAGCGGGGATCAGTATTTATCGGAGAGTACCTGCACCTGTATGCAGGTGGAACAAAGGAGGCTCCGGTTGTTGTAGATGCGTACGGGGAGGGTGGTCTTCCACGGATCGAGACGGACGGAAACGGGATCTGGTATCAGAACTATGGCGGACATCTGGACAATGTAGCACATACCTGGAAAGGCTATCTGTCCTCAGCGGTTCTTTTATACGATGCAGAATACATTTCCGTCCGGAATCTGGAAATTACAAACAACCCATGCGTCAAAAATGAACGCCTGAACCAGGCAGACCGTATGAACCGCACCGGCGTATCCGTGATTGCAAAGAATCACGGGACGCTTCATGAGATCGAACTCGATCATCTGTATATCCATGATGTAGAGGGAAATATCTACGACAAACATCTGAACAATGGCGGCATCTACATGTCAGTCTCCCGTCCGGATGACGAAGAAAAGACCGGAATTGCCCGTTATGACGGTATCCATATCCACCACTGTAAAGTTGAGAACTGCCGCAGATGGGGAATTGCCGCAGGCTACACGTACCAGCATGACAAATTTACCACACTGGAACTGCCCGATGAAGTGATGAAAACCTACGGCTCCACCAATGTTGTGATCGAACACAACTTTGTCAAAGATATCGGCGGAGACGGCATCACACCGATGTACTGCTTTGAACCACTGATCCAGTACAATGTGTCCGAAAATATCGCTGTGGACATCCACCCGGATCTGTACAACGAAGAAGGAAACCGTGGCGGTATGACCGCAGCCGCCATCTGGCCATGGAAATGCAAAACAGCGTTGTTCCAGTACAACGAAGTCTACAACACTGTCTATAATCAGGATGGTCAGGCGTGGGATGCCGACTCCGGTGACGGAACGATCTACCAGTACAACTACAGCTGCAACAATGGCGGTGGCTGTGTGATGTTTTGTGAGGGCGAGAGCGTCAACAACATCTTCCGCTACAACATCAGTCAGAATGACGGAACGGGCATCTTGACCCCGGTACGAAACGTGGACGCGAAAGTCTATGGCAACATCTTCTATATAAAAGAAGGCGTGGACTTTATCCGTCATCGGATCTGGGGCGATACAATGATCGAAGGCGGCGGAATCGAAGTCACCGACAACATTATCATCTACGCCGGAAACGCCCCAAAAGAAGAGTCCTGGACCTACAACAGCCCCAAGGCATATTATCAGAGTAATACATATGTAAACTATCAGAATACCCCGGAAGGTGATCCGGCTCCAATCTGCCTCTCCGCCGCCACCGATATCCTGACAGCTCCGGGCATCGCCCCGGAAACCACCAACGGCAGCAGCCGCATGTACAAAGGCAGTCAGGACTTTGCCGGCTACCGCCAGAAAAAAGACGGCACAGACCTTCTGAAACTGTAAACTTCAGGAACAAAAGAACAGGAACAAAAGAACAAGAAGAAAAGACACAAAATTTTCACAAAAAAAATTAGCACTCCCACTTGACGAGTGCTAATACAGGTGTTATAGTACAGATAGAACAAAGGAAGAGAAATAAAGAAGTTCAACTACCGGATGTTCTACACGAATAATCAATTAAGCAATCACTCCGCCACCGGGCGGAACAAATAGAAGGGAGAAATGACTTATGTTAATGCCTAGTATTTTTGGTGAGAATTTTATGGATGATTTCTTTGGAGTTCCGGAGAGAACTTATACACAGAGTGCACAGAACGCCCTGATGAAAACCGATGTAGTAGAAAACAAAGACGGATTTGACGTATCCATTGACCTGCCGGGATTCAAAAAAGAAGATGTGAAGGGAGAAGTCAAAGACGGCTACCTGATCATCACCGCATCGACCAAACAGAACAAAGAAGAGAAAAACAAAGACGGCAAGTACATCCGCAAAGAAAGATACAGTGGAACCTGTCAGAGAAGCTTTTATGTAGGAGAAGATATCACCCAGGAAGACATCAAAGCAAAATTTGAAGATGGTGTCCTGAAACTGGAGATTCCGAAAAAAGAAGCAAAACCGGAAGTAAAAGAAGCAAAATACATCTCTATTGCATAAAAGAGCAGGGAGATGAAAATTGAGACAAAACACGTATTACGAGTTTTATCCATTCATGCGGCAGGCGCGGACCGGGCGCCTGCCGGATAAATAAACTGTGCGCTCATTACTGTGAAATCGAGTGAACAGAAAAAGGAAAATAACAGGGTTTTAAAACCCGTTCACTATAGAGATTACCACAGAGGGACAGGACAAACTTTATATCCGGAGTCTCTCTTTTTTATATATACAGGCAGCAAGCCAAATGTACAGGATGTAACAAGTTCCCAAAGGAGGTGGAACAAGTGGAAAATAAAAGAGATTACTATGGAGTGCTTGGCGTAAGCAAAGAGGCAGACAGTTCGGCAATTAAAAAAGCCTACCGGAAACTGGCGAAAAAATATCATCCGGACACCAACGCCGGTAATGCAGAGGCAGAAAAACGATTCAAAGAAATCTCGGAAGCCTATGCAGTACTGGGAGATGAGGAAAAGAAAAAATTATACGATGAATTCGGACATATCGCCTTCGAGCCTGGATTCAATGCGGATGCCGCGAGAGCACAGAAACAATATGGATATGAAAACTTCGGCAGTGATAACAGCCAGAATGGTTATCGGGAGTACCATTTTAACGGATCAAGTGGAGATGACATCTTCGGAGATCTGTTTGGAAATATGTTTCGCCGGGGAGCAAAAGGCGGGAATTTCCACAGCGAAGGATTTCATAACGACAGCGGCTTCTATCAGCAGTTCCATCAGAGAGAAAATGATGGGTTCTATGGTAACCATGGATTTCACGAAACTTATTCCGGAAAAGGGGAGAATCTGGAAGCAGAGATTTCGCTTACCTTTGATGAGGCTGTATTTGGCTGCGACAAGATGATCACATTGCAGGAAGCAGGAGGCAACCGCACTTTGAAAGTGCATATTCCTGCGGGAATCGATACCGGACAGAGCGTTCGGCTGCGTGGAAAAGGTCATCCGGGAATCGGAGGCGGTGAACCTGGCGATCTGCTCCTGAAAGCAAAGGTCGGAAGAAAACCGGGATACGAACGGAAAGGCGCCGATGTCTACACCACGGTCAGTATCCCATACACAACCGCCGCTCTCGGCGGAGAAGCCAGAGTATCTACATTATACGGGGATGTTAGTTGTAAGATAAAAGAAGGGACTCAGTCGGGCAGCAAGATCCGGCTGCGTGGAAAAGGAATTGTATCCATGAAAAATCCGAACGTCCACGGCGACCAGTACGTCACCGTTCAGATCCAGGTACCCCGTCACCTGAATCAGCAGGCACGCCGGAAACTGATGGAATACAAACAGGCTTGCGGATAAAAAAAGCAGACAGGAATAACTTTAAACAGTTGTTACTGTCTGCTTTTTGTGTACAATGCATACAAAAACGGATCTAATGAAGCAATATTGAATTGCGTGAACAATACGTCAAAAACCATAAGATCTGGTTTACAAAACTTTGCTTCTGAGCTATCCTATAGAAAGAAAAGTAAGATTCCGAGAGTACATTAAGATGATCAGGAGGAAACAAAATGGTAGGTCCGGAAGGAACAAAACGAATATCCAAAATAGATACGTACCTGAATGTAGCCGAAGCATTTGCCTATCGAAGCACCTGCATCAAACGAAAATACGGTGCGGTGATCGTAAAAGATGATGTGGTAATCTCCACCGGCTATAATGGATCCCCGCGCGGCTACGACAATTGCTGCGATATCGGCGAGTGTCCGAGAATCAAACTGGGTATGCATCAGGGAGAGGGGTACGGTCTTTGCCGCGCCATCCACGCCGAACAAAACGCACTGTTAAACTGCTCCCGCGAGCAGACCATCGGTGCCGACCTCTACCTTGCCGGCATCAACCCCGGTGATAATTCTGTTCACCGCGCAAAACCCTGCCCCATCTGCTCCCGCCTTATCATCCAGGCTGGAATCAAAAACGTCTACCTCCGCGTAGGTGCCAAAGCCGGTGAGTACGAAGTGGTTCCGGCCAAAGATCTGGTGTGGCATCTGTAGAATAATAGTATTTTAAATTGAAAACATAATCTGTTTTCATATACTTCAGCTTAACATAATGTCAGGGCGTAAAGGACAGTAGCAGCCGACAAAGTCCAATGTCCCGGAAGCCCGCGATCCCTCCTCGGTGCGCGCGAACTTGTCGAGTACGAGTTTGAGACTACAGGCTCAAACCGAACGCAGACCTGAGCGCACACCGAGGAGGGATCGCGGGCTTCCGGGGCTCACAACATCCCCAACAAACCTTACTGCGGAATCCTTGCCTTATAATAAAGTGGCGACAACCCAAAATACTTCTTAAACAACTTACTGAAATGATAAGCATCCTCATATCCCACAGCAATCGCCACAGCCTGAATCGACTGCTCCGGGTTCTCATCCAGCAGTTCCCGGGCCTTTTGCATCCGCAGGCTGATCAGATAATTGATCGGCGTATCCCCTGTCTCACTTTTGAAAATCTTCGAGATATAAAAAGAACTCAGATACATATTTGCCGCAATCTGATCGAGCGAAATCTTCTCTTTATAATGTGTCTCCATATAATGCATAATCTGCTGAACTACATACTTCTTATTTACCGACTTGAACTCATACCGCGGTGCATACTGACGTTTTACATCTTCCTCAAGTTCCTGCTTCTGATATCTGCAAAGCAGACAGATCACCTGAATCAGATAGGATTTCAGCATAAAATACCGCCCCGGCTGGCAGGTCTTCGACTCCTGTTCCATCAGGTTACACAGCCGAAACAACGGTTCTTTATAACTGTCCGGCAATGTTGCCAGCAGCTGATAATTTTTAAAAAGAGGAAAATGCCCTCTGGTACATCCGGCAAATTCCACATTTGAAAAAGCCAGATAAACTTCCCGGGCAGAAGTTCCGGCTGCAGGAAGGCTCTGGTGATATGTTCCGGGATTCAGCAAAATCACGGACCCTTCTTCCACATCATATAGCTTCTCATCTATACGAAATGTTGTTTTTCCTTTCAGTATAAGCACAAATTCAATAAAATCATGACAATGATAATTCATCTCAGGCTCTGTTCGAAGCAGATTACAGCAGAACAGAAAGCGGGGATTGAGATCATTGTAAGTAAGATCATACACCGATGGTTCCATAAAAATCCCCCTGTCATAAATATAATTTCAACGTAACTGTTCAGTACCTTCACAGTTACGAGCCAAAATGTCTCGCGGGACAGTGGCTACTGAATAGTTACATTTCAACACGTATTTGATAAGTTAAGTATACAACATAAACCATCCGATGCACAAGAAAGTACATTCCACTTTTTCGACTGTTCTTTATAATAAAACTATCGTAACTGTTCAGTACCTTCACAGTTACGAGCCAAAATGCATTTAAACGATAAA
>OHAU01000937.1_pt1 | contig 37171 bp, 29 predicted proteins | sample 1577181 | NCBI WGS metagenome assembly OHAU01 (sample SAMEA3541472, study PRJEB24748) | human gut metagenome | biome: human gut; feature: human-associated habitat; material: faeces | place: China | collected 2012 | reverse complement strand
AAATATACCAGAAAGCTGGGGTAGAAGAATATTGGATCGTGTCACCTAGAGAAAGGGCGGTTGAAATCTACTACCTGGAAGATGGAAACTATAAGTTGAATTATAGTTATATTCTTCAGGATGATCCGGAGGAAGCGCATTATAATGCAGATACCGTAATTACATTAAAAGAATTCCCGAATATCAGTATGACGCTGGTAGAAATTTTTGCGGATATTGATTGAGGATTTACCATCTGGGTTTGGCGAATCCGTACAATAAGGTATGTGTTCTGCAATCAACTTCAAACCACCATATAAAATTATCCGATATACCATATCGACAGAAAAATTAAAGATGTCGGCGAAAGATTCCAGGATGAAGCACATATCATATATGTGAATTCCAGAAAACAGGACGATACAGAACTAGGAAGGCTTATGCATGATCTGCACTGTAAAAAGGCAGATGAAATGCACAGTCAGGTTCTTGCAAAAAGGGTACATGAATTAAAAGAGACACAGAAAGGGGTAGAGCTTATGTGCCATGAAATGGAGAAAATTTACAGCGAGGGAATGGAAAGCGGCGAAAAGCGCGGTGAATTAAAGGCTAAAAAGGAAACAGTTCTCTCTATGGCAGAAGAGGGAATGAATGTTAAAACAATTGCTCGTCTGGTTAAGGTAAGTGAAAAAGACGTCCAGAAATGGATTGATGAAACTTTGTGTGTAACAAAATAACTGAAATCATTATAAATGGGGCTGTCAGGACAGTCCCATTGTCAATATTAACAAAGAATAAGATTAAAAGTGTAATGTCTGGAGGCGGTTTTGTGACACACGATCAATTTAAGAAAGCAGCAGATTATTGGAAGAATAAAAAACAGAATGCTATGCCGGATGAAAGGCTGAAAAAAACAGTATTGGAATATATTAGTTCCAACAATACTTGTGCACTTGCGACTGGAACCGGGGATTATGTAAGATGTACTCCAATTGAGTACAGCTATCATGATGAGAAGTTCTGGATGTTTTCAGAAGGCGGTGAAAAGTTTATTGGTCTTGAGAAAAATGAAAATGTATGCCTTGCGATTTACGACAAGTATGAAGGCATCGGTAATCTGAAGAGCATACAGATAATGGGAAAAGCAGAAATTGTGGAACCTTTTTCTGATACATACAATACACATGCACAGATCAAAAAAATCCCAATAGAAGCGTTAAAGAAACTGCCTTCGCCAATGAACCTTATCTGCGTAACACCAGTTAAAATGGAAGTGCTTTTTTCGGAATTTAAGAAAAGTGGATACAGCAGCAGGCAGACAATAGAATTTTAATACATTATAATTTATGGAGGTATTGTATGAAAGCACATAAATATTGGTCTATCGGAGCATTTATTACCATGATCGGAACTTTTTATACCGGTTACAAAGGGTTAAAATCAAGCCACAAATATTTCGCATTAAGCTCTCTGCTTTGTATGATAATGTCTATCTATACAGGACATAAAATGATTTCTGACAGTAAAAAAACGAGAAAGAAAGCGGAAGCTACAGAAACGGAGGATTAAAAAATGTTGGAAACAGGAACAAAAGCCCCTGATTTTGAGCTGCCGGATCAGAACGGAAACATGCATAAATTAAGTGACTATGCTGGAAAAAAAGTGATTTTATATTTTTATCCGAAGGATAATACAGCTGGATGCACGAAACAGGCCTGTGGATTTTCAGAAAGGTATCCTTTGTTTACAGAAAAAGGAGCTGTTATCCTTGGTGTTAGTAAGGATTCTGTAGCTTCCCATAAGAGATTTGAAGAAAAATACGGACTGGCATTTCCCTTATTGGCAGATCCAGAGCGCAAAGTGATTGAGGCATATGATGTCTGGAAAGAAAAGAAGAATTATGGAAAAGTCTCTATGGGAGTGGTAAGGACGACATATCTGATTGATGAGCAGGGAATCATCATAAAAGCAAATGATAAAGTGAAAGCAGCGGATGATCCTGAAAATATGTTGAAGGAATTGGCAGAATGAAGATCATATTATCACCAGCCAAAAAGATGATTACAGACACGGACAGTATCGCACCTGTAGGCATGCCGGATTTTCTGGATCAGACAACAAAGATCCTGGACTGGATGAGGGGCAGGGAAAAAGATGAACTGAAGGCAATCTGGAAATGCAATGATAAAATTGCCAGGCAGAACTTTGAGCGGTTAGAAACTATGGATCTTTATCACATGCTTACTCCTGCTATTTTGTCCTATGAGGGAATTGCATTTCAGTATATGGCTCCGGCAGTTTTTGAAAATGGACAGTTTGCATATATCCAGAAACATTTGAGAATCTTGTCCGCATTTTATGGATGCTTAAAGCCACTGGACGGTGTGAAACCATATCGTCTGGAGATGCAGGCAAAGGTTACAATAGGGGATACCAAAAATCTGTATGACTATTGGAAAGACCGGCTCTATCAGGCGGTAATAGATGACAGCAGGGTTATTATAAATCTGGCATCAAAAGAATACTCAAAATGTATCGAAAAATATCTATCGCCTGACGATCAATATATAACGGTTACCTTTTGTGAATTATCCAAAGGAAAGCTTGTAACCAAGGGTACCTATGCAAAAATGGCCCGTGGTGAAATGGTCCGGTATATGGCAGAAAACAGTATTGAAGATCCAGCAGGGATACAAAAATTTAACAGGCTGGGCTATCGGTTTAGAGAAGACCTATCGTCTGAGACGGAATATATTTTTGAACGGAAGGTAGACTGATAGGGAAAATTAAAAGAAGATAATAAGGTTATTTAGAATCATAAGAGGATGCCAGTCTCTTCTACTGGTTTTCCTGGATACCGTTACCCGGCATAGTAACAATATGCACTCTGCAACACAAAATACAGAAAATGAATTGTTGACGCATACTATATCTTGTGTTATTATGATTTTGAGATTTGTATTTGTGCCTGTAAAACAGGTAAGAAATTTTGGTTTCGGAGAAGCCCGGAAGAAAAAAATATGAGGAACATGGTTCCTGCCTTTTGTGAGAAATTAGGTCATTTAGAATGAAACGTTCTAAGTGGCTTTTTTTTATTGCAAAAAAACAAATACGAATCAACATCTTGAAAGGAGGAAAAAAATCCAAAAGAAAGGAGATCGGAAGAACTGGTAAAAGAAGGAAAATGATAACGGACATTTGGGATTCATTCTGAATGTTTTTTGTTATCGAATCAAAAACAACAAGGAGTGTGCACATGAATAAGTCTATATTTATCGGACGGATGGCAACGGATCCAAAGGTGATGTCTTCAGCGGGAAAAAAGACAGTCGCGTATTTTCGGATTGCGGTTGAGCGAAATTTCAAGCAGGAAGGAGCTCCGAATGCTGATTACTTTAGCTGTGTCACATTTGGGGAAAGAGCTGAGTTTGTAGCAAAGTATTTTTATAAGGGCAAAAAAATCGCTTTAGAGGGCGAGATGCATAATGATAACTATACAGGTAATAGTGGCGAAAAAGTATATGGTATGAGACTGCTTGTAAACGACATTGAGTTTGTAGACAGTAAGGACGAAAGTGAAAATGTGAGCCAGAACGGACGTACCAATCGGAATTCCTCACAGCCCTCACGAAATAGTGAATCAAATTCCAATGGACGATCCAGCCAGAATCCAGGAAATTCCTATCAAAATTCGCCATACTACAAAAACACGAACCAGGGGAAAACAAACCGTACAGGAAGTAAACCACAAGGAGCCCAGTCTTCACGCCAGACTTCACAAAACCGCTACAACGTAGATGAGGAATTTATGAATATGGGAAATGAAGAAATGGGAGATTTTTGCTGATAACAAAGGAGAAAAAAATGGAACGAGTAAAAAAATGGTGCCAGGCACACCAAAAAGCCTGCCTGATAACTGGAATTATAGGAATGCTTTTGTCACCCTTTTTATGGCCGCTGTTTTTAGCAGTGATTGTACAGAGTCTGACACTGGGCCTTCCAATTGCAGCAGGTATCTATTGCTACAAATATCTGAATGAAAAAAAGGAGAATCCGAATGAGAATGATGAACAAAAACGCAGCCACCCTGAAACCAAGAAACCAGCTCCCGGTAAAGTACGCGGTCATGCTGAAGCGCCCGGTGGCGTTCAAAAGAGTCCGGATGAAACGCGGTCAGAATCGGTAAAACAGAGGAGAAAGCAAGGAAGAAAACAGGGAAGAAAAAGAGGTGTTTCCGGAGGTGATGGACCAAAATGAAATGTAAAGCAGTCCGGTGTATCTATTACAATGCAGGAAATGGATACACCGTTGCCTCCTATGTAACGGAAGAAAACCTTCCCAAGGAAGTAAGCAGCCAGAAAAATGGCAGATATGGCATGTTTATGGCAATTGGAAATGAGCTTCCGACTGAGGATGGCCTTGAAGTAGAACTGAACGGAACCTGGAAAGACGGAAAATTTGGAATGCAGTATAAGGTTTCTTCTTTTGAGATTGCATTACCCACAAACACCGAAGGAATCAAGGCATACCTGGCCTCTGACCTAATTAAGGGAATCGGGCCAGTACTTGCCGAGCGGATTGTAGACCGTTACCAGGAAAAAACGTTTGAGGTTCTGGAAAAAGATCCGGAGAAGTTACTGGAAATTAGAGGCATTACCAAGAACAAACTTCAAGAAATCCTGGAAGGATATCAAAGCAGTGAGACTATGCGGCAGTTAATGGTGACCTTATCCCCCTTTGGGGTAACGCCAAGGAAGGTGGCGCAGATCCAGGAACACTTTGGAAATGCAGCCCCACTTATTATTCAGAACACGCCATTTCGTTTGTGCGAGATTCCTGGGTTTGGATTTCTAACGGTGGATCCAATTGCAATGAAAGCAAAGAATTTTAAGCCGGATGAGCCTATGCGGATCAAAGCGGCAATTTTTCACATTATGTCAGAAGCAGAGGGCGAAGGGCATTTGTATCTGACCTGTGAGGAAATCTTAAAGCGGACAAACCTGCTTTTAAATCATAAAAAGGAAACCGGACTTGTGCCAGAAAGAGCCATCCGGGATGCCGGAAATGAAATGATCCGTAAGGATGGCACCCTGGTGTGTAAGGATGGCGGATTTTATTTAAAGAAAAGCTTTCGTGCAGAGCTTGACGCGGCCGCTTCCTTAGTCAAATTGATCCTGCAAGGTGGGACGCAAAGCTATAATGTAGAATCCATTATGAATAGTATTCAAAAAAAGGAGCGGATCCTATTAAATGCCAGGCAACGGGAGGGAATTTTAAAAGCATTTCAATATCCTGTCACCATCATTACCGGAGGACCTGGACGTGGAAAGACAACAGATATCAGCTTTATCATTGAGGTAGAGAAAATTCTTCATAAGAATGCGGAGATACTGTTATGTGCTCCAACTGGGCGTGCCAGACGAAGGATGAGCGACTGTACTGCTTACCCTGCCTTGACGATCCATAAAGCAATTGGGTTAAAAGGAGAAGCGGGTGAGGAAGAATGGGACGAAGAGAGTATGTTGGAGGCATCTCTTATCATTGTGGATGAGTGTAGTATGATTGACATGCTGCTTATGGATAAGTTTTTGTCTCGGGTTCCATTTGGAACCCGCCTGGTATTCTTAGGCGATCAAGACCAGCTGGAATCAGTGGGACCGGGAAATGTATTTAAAGAAATGATTGAATCCGGTGTGATCCCGGTTACGATACTAACAGAGAGCTTCCGTCAGGAAGGAAAATCCACGATTATTCAGAATGCGGATAAGATCAATGAAAAGAAAACCAACCTGGTTTTTGATGATACGTTCCAGTTTTATCCGGTAAAAGATGATGAAGAAGCAGCTGAGATTATCCAGAGGCTCTATCGGGAAGAACTTCAAAAAAATGAAAACCGGGCGGAAGGGGTTCAGGTACTCTCCCCACTTCGAAAGGATACGAAGGTAGGTGCAGATGCACTAAATCCTGTCCTTCGGGATATCGTGAATCCGAAGCGGTACGGTTATCCGGAAATTAAGAATGGATTGACTACATACCGGGAGAGAGATCTCGTTATGCAGCTGAAAAATGAGGAGGATGTAGCAAACGGTGATGTCGGGGAAGTCCTAAATATCTATAAAGCAGATGGGAAGAGCATGATGCGTGTAGATTTTGGGGATGGAAAAATCATGGAATATACCGAAGGGGATATATGGCCTTTAAATCTGGCTTACTGTATCACAGTCCATAAGGCACAGGGTTCGGAATATCCAGTGGTGATCCTGCCGATGCTCACCTGTTTTTACCGGATGCTTCGGAAAAACCTGTTTTATACAGCGATTACAAGATCAAAGCGGAAGGTGATTATAGTAGGAAGTAAAAAAGCCATGGCAATCGCTATTCGAAATGATACGGTAAGTAAACGAAACACCAAGTTTGGCTACCGGATCCGGAAAATTTACGAAGCCTACCTGGAACAGCAAAAGAAATCAGCATAACAAACAAAGAGCAGCAGGATATGAGACGTGAAATACTCATACCCTGCTTTCCAAATGGGAGGAATGAAAATGCCAGAAATCTGTTTTTATGAACCATGGACCTATCAATTGGCATTGCCGGAAAAAATTGAGGCATATTTAAAGTTTGCAAAGAAAAAAAGAATCAGCTATGAAGCGGAGGACTGCTCCAGATATAATACGCGGACAAATGGAAAATCTGCCAAGCTTCATCCGCCTACATTGGCTGCTATTTTTAAGCTTTTGGGAATGAAAGAAAAAGAAGAAGGTGCTGCTGGAATTCAGCTGGCAGAAAAGTCTGTTCGTTATTTTTGCCTGGAATACCCGGTGGATCAGGAACTTTGTGTCATGACGTACAATTATCAAAACGGAAGATTCTGTGGAATTAGAAAGAAAAAGGATCCCGCAGGAGAAACAACAAAGATGCCTGGTGTTTTAAAGGGAAAATCTACCGGGGAAGAGTATCTTGCAATGCTTGTCTATGCAAGTATAGTTCCCGAAAGCCAGTATTACGACGATGAGTTTCATACCTGCTTTGATGAACTGAAACGTGCTGTAAAAACGGGACTGGCGGGACAGGTACTTAAAATGTCCTTTCGCTGCTGCGATAACCTGTATCTGCGGATGACTGCCACAACGGAGGATGCCATTTCTTTTGACCGGAACCAGTTTGCGGAAGGAAAACTGAAGGATAGTTTTCACCCCTTTGACCTGAACTCCGGAATTTATGCGCCAAATGCCTGTATAATTGGTACTTTTAAGGTGTTGGGAGTAAAAGGAAGAAAGAAAGGTGCTGCTATTTCGGAGTTAAAGATGGAGTATGCAGGACATTTTAATTGCCGGCATGGTGAAAAAGAGAGGATTCCCACGCTTCCAGAGGATTACATTGTGAGCCAGGAAGTGGAAGAAATCCTAAAAATGGTCGTTCATACCCCGGCAAGGCTTTTTATGATGACGGGGGAAGCTGGAACTGGAAAAACCACAGATGCCAGGATGATCGCACAGATATTAGGTCTTCCCTATTATGTATTTACCTGTGGACCTGGTACAGATGAGCTGGAGCTTCTTGCAAGTACGGTACCAAACATGGGAACGAAAAACAAAACGCTTCCAGTGCTTCCAGTCTTTTACGACCTTCAGATGGATCCAGCTTCCGCACTTTGTGTACTTAGCGGAAACTATGAAGAGGGCATTTCAGAAGAAGCTGCATTTGAAAAACTTTTGCGCCTTGCGTATGAAAAAGGATATGAAAGTGCAAGGGCAGAGAAGGATTTTTTGTTGCGGGAATCAGAGATCATAAAAGCGTGCCGCCTTCCTTCCGTTTTGGAAATTCAGGAGCCGTCCATGATTGAAAAAACAGGAACGCTTACAAGACTGAACTCCCTTTTTGATGACGGAGCAGTGACGGATCTGATTAATGGGGAAAAAATACGGCGAAATCCGGATACCATTATCATTATGACTACAAACCTGGATTATGTGGGCTGCGGAAATTTTAACCAGTCGGTATTATCCAGAATGAGCCTGATCCAGCCCAAGCAAAATCTCACAGAAGAGGAAATGAAGCGACGGGTTATTGCACGTACCGGATATGCGGATGAGAAAGGCTTAAACTTTATGGTTTCGGCTGTTCAAAAAATCCATGCTTATCTGAAGGAAGAAAATCTTCAGGATGGTGTGTGCGGCTATCGGGAACTGGAAAACTGGGTGCGTACCTTTCAGGCAATTAAAGATGTCAGGCGCGCGGCACAGGTTGCCGTTATCAGTAAAGCCACAATGGATCCGGAGGAACAGGAACATATCATGAAGACATATGTGGAACCCTATTGTTAAGGACAGGAGAAGAATGAAGGATATCTATAGAGAACGAATCAAAAAGGAACAAAAAAAGTTAAGCCCCAGGCAGGTCTTTTTTTCAGAAGGCTACCGGAAGCTTTTTCGGGACCTTGCAAATGAAGTGGCAGGGGAAAAGCTAGAGCAGCTGCTTTTGTACCAGAGTACAGAAGACGGGCTGGCAGGCTGGAATGATGGGAAACGAATTGGCATTAACATTGACAATCTCATCACAGGCAGCTTTTTAGAACTGGAACAAAAAAGTGACAGCCTGATCGGGATATTAGGACATGAATGCGGCCATGCCAGATTTACGGATTCTGTACTTCGGAAAGTCTATGTGCAGAACATGCTGGCGGGCGTCTGGTATCCGGATGCACCAGAGCCGGAAAACGAGGACGAAGAAAAAGCCCTGGATGAGATGGATACCTGTCTGGCCGGGAAAAATCCAGTGGTGGTTCCCCTTCTGACAGAATGTGCGGCTTATATCAGCAACCTTTTAAACGATGTGTACATAGAAGAAAAGATGTGCAGCCTGTTTCCTGGGAGCATCAAAAAAGGAATTCTGATCAACCGGAGACGAAACGTGGAGTGGATTCCACCGTTAAAAGAACTGCTAGAGGGAAATTCAGATCCAGTTTCTGTTTTTTTAAAGGTACTTGTACAGTATGCCCTTAGGGGATATGCCAATTCCTGGAATATGGAAAGCTGCGAGATGCTGGATACCTTAAATGAAGTGAAGCAGTTTGTGAATCTGTCAGTGACAGCGGACAGTGACCTTATACGTTACCAGGCCACCAACCAGATCCTGCTTAAGATGTGGAAGTATTTTCGGAATCTTTTGGAAGAACTGAAGCAGGAATGCAAGGAACCAGAAGAAAACGAGGAAGAGCCGCCGCAGGAAGAAGAACCGCCGGAAGCAGAAATGTCTCAGGAAGAACCGTCAGAACAAGAGCCGCCAGAAGTGGACGAATCACAGGAGGAACCGTCGCAGAAAGAGCCGCCGCAGGAAGAACCGGCAGAAGAAAAATCAGCAGAAGAAAAATCAGCAGGGGAAGAAAATTCTACAGAGGAAGATAGAAAAGAAGCATCCCATGGAGAAGGGAAATCCGTGGGAGAAGATGAAGAGGAAGAAGAATCCCCCACAGAAGAAACAGAATCCAAAGGGGAAGCGGAACCCGTAAAAGAAAGGAATACTTCTGGGGATAACAATCGGGAAGCTTCTAAGCAGACCGGGGATGAGGAGTCTCCAAATTCTTCAGAGGAGGAAAATAAATCAGAAACGGTATCTGAGAAAGCTTCTTCAGAAGAGAAATCTAAGGAAGCTGTAGGCGGTAAAGAAGATCCAAAAGATTTTTCTTCGGATTCCTCTGATGAGGATCTGCCGACAGATACATCCGGAGATGGTGGGGATGAGGCGAAAACTGGGAAACAAACAGAAGAGCTGACGGAAGAACAACTAAAAAAGCTGGAAGCAGCCATGGGGGAGTATCTAAAAGAACTGACCGAAGATCTTCCCAAATTTATTCAGGAATCGGAAGTGGATGAGACTGCCTTACCGGAACTTGAAAATGCCACTGTGGTCCAGGTTTCGAAAGAGGATAAGGAAGAACGGGAAGGCGCAGATGAAAAATCCGACCTGATACTGCAAAAAATCCTTTTAGATTTAGTATCAGAAACCGTGGATCAGGACATGGGAGTAGAAGCCCAAACCCGTCTGCAGGAGGAACTGGATGGGATGGAATTTGAAGCAGCCCATAACATGGTAAAAAAAGAGGTTCTGTATAAGAACACCTTCACAGAAACAGAAAAAAGCTGGCTGTCTGCATATGAAGCTTCGGCAAGAAAGGTAGAAAAAAGGCTTCGAACCAGGCTTCTTCCAATCCTGGAAAACCAGAAAGAACGGACGGAACGTCGGATGTATCTTGGAAAAAAGCTGGATATGCGTGCCATTGCTGATCCAGGCGGTGCCGTATATAAGCGGACATTTCCTGGAAAGAAAACAGATGCGGTGGTCTGCGTGTTGGTGGACAATTCTGGCTCCATGATAGGCCATCGTATAGAAGCAGCCAAGGTAGCAGCCCTTACCTTATACGATTTTTGCAGGAAAGCCGGAATCCCCATTCTGGTTTACGGGCACCATACGGATGGTTACGATCATCGTGATCCAAGTGAGGAAACCGTTTATTTTCACAGTTATGCAGAGTTCGAGGAAGACAGAAACGACCGTTTGCGAATTATCACTATGGAAAACGATGGCAGTAACCGGGACGGGGCAGCCCTTCTATTTATGGCAAATAAGCTTTTAAAACGTCCGGAAAAACAAAAGCTGTTGTTCCTTATCAGCGACGGACTGCCAAATGCGACCCGTTATTTTGGAAGCTATGCCACAGCAGACTTAAAAAAGATTAAGGAAAAACTTGGAAAGAAAGGAATTTTGTTTCAGGCAGCAGCGATTGGATGGGATAAAGAAGCTATCCGGAAGATTTATGGAAATGCCTATCTTGATATATCAAGCTTAGAGCAGCTTCCCATCCGACTGACAAAGCAGCTGGCAAAATTACTTCGAAGAGTAAACTAAAAAAGGAGGAGCATGATGCAGCATAAAAAAAGAAAAAAGATTTATTCCGAAGAGTTGTTACAGATCCATGAGGATTCAAAAAAGATACATCCAGGAAAGGAAATCTACGCAACCGGGTATGTGATCGAGCTGAAAAAAGACTGTTATTTTGCAGGCTTTCAGGATGGAAAAATTTTGTGCCGCTCATTTGAGTATGCCCGTTATTTTTCTAACACCCACAGTGCGGAACAGTTTGTAAAAAAATATCTTGGGTATGCAGGATTAAGATGCAATCTCTGCAAGGTGGCCTGGGGGCTTGCCGTTCACGGATTGGAGTCCGGATGGAAGGAAAACCTGAAGCCATATAAAAATAAGGGGCAGATCCTTTATTTCTCGTCTTACCACGATGGCGTAAACTATCAAAAAGAAAACCATCTGGAACAGACGACCTATGTTCTGCCTCTTGTGGACAGGGAAAAAGAACTTTATATTGCAGCGTAACTTTTTGGGGGACAAGTCGTCCCCCTCCTTATTTAATAGGAAGAAATAATTATAAATGGAGGCGATAACATGACCGTAAGGGAAGCTGGAAAAGGAATCGTAAGAAGCGGAGGTGGAACTTACCGGATTGGATATACAGACCTGTATGAAATGGAACAGGAAACGGAACTAAGTGCATTCGGGATGAAGGATCTGGAAGAACTGTGGAGTTCCTTGTGTCCGGAATTTGAATGCCGAAAAAACAGTATCTGCTATATAGAAAGAGCGTGAAAAGAATAAGGCAGGGCTTGGTGCCGACGGAAATGGAGTGAAAAATATGGGAATGTATCATAAAAACCACCTGGTAGGACCTGGATTTAAAAGAATGGCAAAACGCCAGACTTCAAAAGGCATGAGAAGGGCAGCGAAAAAAAGCTGTCAGGAACATTTTGAGGACAGTATTACACTGACCAGAAAAAGCCATAACCTGCATGGGATTGATGCATTTAAGTTTAGTTGAAAAAGGAGAGGCAAAGAATGGAATGGAACATCTATAAAGACTGGCTGGATCCCGTCTTGTACCGGCAGATGGTATCCATGATCTATCAGCTGTCCTCAAATGCGGACAAAGAAGCATTTTTAAAACAGGAGAGAGAAAACAGCCTGTTTTATGGAATCTGTGAGCACAGCATGGAGGAAGAATATAATCTTCACTATCCCGGAGAAGTATTAGAGCGTATGAAAGAGCGGAGAACCATGACAAAACCGGTTTACCGGGCTCTTGGGCTTGCGCTTGCAGGGACATCCTGCATTCAGGAGACCTGTATGTTTAATGGTACCCAAAAAAGCGGCTTCTGGAAACAGTTTGGCAAGGTACTTGGAGAAAAGGATTTGTGTTACCTTGCAGTCCGGTGTCTGCTTGCAACAAAAGATCGCAAGCTCTGGGTGGATGCCCTGCACCAGTATCCATATGAAAAAGTGGAGGAAATGATCTTTATCCTTTCCGTTTTTCCAGAGTCGGATACGTTATGGCAGAAATTAAAGGGAAAGATCGCGGCCTGCTTTGGAAGGGAACGCAGGCTGTCTGTTTACGAAGACTGGCATTTTTATGCCTGGATTGCCATGAAATATGAGAAACGGCTGAAAAATGACCGGACCAAAGAAACTGCGGTGTTAAAACAGGTGATAAAACTTTCCCAGACAAATGCGGCGAATGCAAACGGGGCGTTAGAGGAGCAGCTTATAAAAAATGGATATAACAAAGAAGAGGTGATTTTTTTAAATGGCATATTGACAGCGGCGCGAGGATACCTGGATCCGAACTCATTGACTGCGGAGAAGATTGCAGTAAGGGTATTGAAAACCTTTCTGCCAGGAGAAAAGATGTATCCGGATGTGGTGTATGAGTTATGTGAAACTCTTTTAAGAAAATACGACTGTTTTCCAGTGCGTCTTGGTGGACAGGAAAAAATCCAAAATTGTTTGTATGGAATGAAGGTGGAAAATGTCAGAACCTTCTTAACGCTGTTCCCTTTTCGGAAAAATGGGATGAAAGAGTGGCATTATATTAATTTAAACCAGGAAAAATGGCACTGCCTGGCTGCACAGCTTAAGGAGGAAGAGTTTGAAAAGTGCGTAAATGATACCCTGCGAAATGGGACATTTGAAAAACCAGAGCTGGAATCCTATCTTGCAGCCTATCAAAAGCTGACCGGACGGGAGTATGTGGAAATCTTCTGGAAGAAAATGGATTACGATCTTCGTCATGTCTTTCATCTGTTAAGCGAAAATGGGATCCTGGATGCCGTCGGTCTTATGAAACAATTTTTAAAGGGATACCGGGAAATGAGAAACAAAGAACCAGATCCAGATGCTTTTGAAACGGTTCCCTTTATGGGAGAGCCTGATACCAGGGAGGATCCAATCGGGGAGGCAGAAAAAGTATTTGGGGAGAAATGGGATAGCATGCTGTATTACCTGAAAGCAGATATGGAAGATATAAATACCATGACCAGTTTTTCCATGTTAAAGCTCGTCATTACCCAAATTGGAATAGAGGGAATCCCGGGAATTCTGGAACCATGGAGCATGATCCAGAGAACCTTTTCGTTGTATCCGTATGGAATTAGTCGTGGAGAATGCGAGATCTGCCGCCCGCTGTTGGAAAGAGGTGTACATCAGGAATTATTTATGTGGATCGAGGAACATCTGTTTTTAACAGATGTTGGAAACTACATCAGCTTTTTGAGGAGCATCCTGTTAAAAGACAGTACAGGACTTTGGATGGAACCAAAGGAAGCTATGCAGATGGCAAAAGAAATCCTTCCCTATCTGGAGGACAGTAGTGGGAAAGAAACGCTGCGAAGAAAATACATGTCAGAGGAAGAGCTGCGAAGCCTTGAAAGGGAAAAGGAGTGGAAACAGGTGCAGGAAACAAGGATGAGAAAGCTGGAAGAGGAAAAGAAAATCAAAAAGGAATTTAATCTTCTGCTTCGGAAAAATAAGGGGACAAATCAGCTTTTCGAACAGATCTATAACTTTTATTACTATGGAAGATATACGGAAAATTCCTTACGTGCCAGGATCATTCTTTCCTATATGCGGGATTATCTGGACAGAAGAGGAAAAATTGTAACCAGCAAAGAGGAAATAAAATATCTGTTGTTGCTGTTTCAGAACCTGTATAAAAATGAACAGATAGCGTTAGAGGGCATCAGGCAGATGATAGATTTGATGGAGGTTGCATAATGATAGAAGTGATAAAAAGACATTTAGCGGAACGAAATATGCTAAAAACGGCGGGCCTGTCTCTTTGTTACCTGGCAAAAAAGGGAGAAGAAAAATGTGTACGGGCAGCAGAAGCCATCATTCAAAATGAGGTTATGGATGTGATCCCGTCCTTGTGGGAACAGGTATGTTTGTACATGATGGAAGATCCGGAAACGATTACCTATCTTGGAAACCTGAAAAAAGAGGGATGTGAGCTGAATGCATACCGGTTCCAGCGGATCCTATTGGATGCAGGGATAGATAAAGTTTCAGATTTTTCCTATGAACAGGTAAAAGCCGTGTATTTTGATCCGCTGGTAACCGATGGAACCGCTTATTCTTATATGAAATATTATGGAGAGCAGAATGTAAGCAAAGAAGAAAAAGAACAGCTGGTAAAAAGTATTGCCATGTGTATGGATGTGCTGGACTTTGAGAAGGCAGGGGAAAAAGACCGTATGCTGCTTGTGAATCCGGTATTTTCTTCAGAGCTGCTGCTTGATCTATTGGAAAATGTAAACAACCTTAAAATTCTTCAAGATCAAGATCTGATGGAGCTTGTTAACACGCTTGCCGGGTATGAAGCTGAGATCCGGTCTCTAAATCAGAATCAGTTCGATCAGATGAAGGAAAGACCTGTTGAGATACTGGAAAAGTTAAGGATTGTGACCAGGTACATTGAAAAAGAGAATCTGACAGATGGATTAAACTTATGGCTGTGGAATGAAGCTCTGTATGAGGATTTGTGTAAACTGGAACGGGCATTTACAGATGGCGCGGATCCAGCCGAGGTATTTTCCAGCAAAGTGTCCTATGTGAATACCCTGTACCAGAATCCCGTATCAAAAATTTCCCTGTCCAGTCTAAGTGAAGAAAAGTCCGAGATTCTATTATATGCCATCACACAGAAAAAGAAGGCATTCTTAAATCTGATCAATGAGGAAGCGGAACTTTTTTATGATCTTCCAAATGCTTCCATGCTGTTAAAGAAAGAGGTGTACCAGGAGTATATAAACTTAAATACCCTTAATCGGAAGAATTTAAAAGATAGTGCGGATCTGATTTTATTGCGTGACAGATTTGAACTTTTGGCAAAACGGGAGCATACATTTGAAGAGTTAAAGCTTCTTTGTACTGCAAAAGAGGCGGTGATCCGTTTGTATGAACAGCTGACCTGCAAATGTGATGAAAGACTCCTGGTTCTTCGGGAACTGATAAAACGGGAGTGTGTGCCGTATTCCTTTTGGAAAGGACAGATAGAACCACTTGCAGCTGCGTTATCCCAAAAGCCGTTATCCAGATGGATCCGGGAGGACTTTTGGAACATTCCGGATTTAAGCTACGGAACGGCACTGTGGCTTCTTGTTTACCGGGAGCAGCTAAAAGGCATGGAAAAAGAGATCACCATGGAACAACAGGCCCTCTATCTGTTAAAAGATCTGGCACTGGTAAAAGAGTGTGATTCGTTAAGTGAATTAAAAGAAAAGCTGATCTTAGGGGATGTTTCCTGGGGGCTGCTAAAAGAAAAACTGTCGTTTTCAGAAGAATTTGTACAAAATAATGCTGCTCGGATTGGCAACTTTCTATTTGTAGGCGGGGCTGAGATCATGGAAACTTTTCTGGAACGGCAGCCCTCCAAAATCGAAGAGATCCGGAGGCTGGTGACAGCAGAGCTTCTTGGAAAATTTGACGAACTGAAATATCCATCCGGGGATCTCATGCGTGAGATTGATTTTGAGGTATCCGAAGAAGCGGAAAAAGAATGGAAAAAAGACAGGACTTTTACTAGAGGAAACCTGGTATTAAAAGAGGAAACCGGTCTTCTTCCAGTCATGCAGATTGGAGAGATTCCAAGCTATTCCTGCCTCTCCTACCGCTCAGGGTTAAACAGCGATTGCCTGTTATCCTGCTTTGATTCGAATAAAAAGTTTTTCTTTATCCGAAAAAATGGACAGGTGGTATTTCGGGCGATGATAAGGCTGACCAAGGGATCCTACGTGGGTGACAGAATGCGAAAAAAGATCCAGTTTGCAGATCTGTCAGGAGCTGGGAAACCAAAAGAAGAGGAAGGGGAAGAACTGGTATTGTTCTTGGAGCGTTATTACGAGAAAAACCTGGCGTATGAGGAACAGGATCAGGCAGTATACCTTGCATTTGTGGCTGCAAAAGAAAAAGCCAAAAAGCTGGGAGCCAGGTTGGTTCTTAGCTGTTACTACCAGGATGATGTGAAAACAAAGGAATATATAAAGAGTAACTACTATTTATATATTTCCAAATCCAAAAACGGCAGCCAATACCTGGATAGCCTATACGGGGAAGCGTCAGTATCGGATTCCGGAGACTATAGCAGCAATATCTTTTTGCTGGAAAATAAAGAACAGGAGGTGGCTGCGTGAGCATTCAGGAACTAAGAAAAGAACAGGCAAGAAATTTAAGGTACAAGAAGCCCATTGCAAAAGGTCTGAACTGGCAGGATATTTGGGATGACCTGTATGAAATGTACGAAGGGTGTACCCTTGTGATCTGGTTCATGGATGATGATAAGGAAACTCTTTTAGAGTCTTTAAATGATGATGAATCCGAAGTTGAGGAATATAAAATTGCATTTTCTACCTTAGAAGCAGACTGTGACCAGCTGATGGCAGCTCTTCAGGAAGAGTGGATTCCCGAGTGCTTCAACCTGTTTTTTGTGGCTGCACAAGCCGGGGATTATCTTGGTTATGATATTTTTGAGCGTGATTATTTCGGAATCAACGGAGAAGAGGCCTGGGCGGAGGATGTGGCAAAAGAAAAGCTCATGCGTCTTACCAAAGAGGAACTGATCGCATCAGTACGCCAGTGCTTTAATGTTTATCGCTCCTACGTCGGGCTTCGGTACCGGTATGACAATCTGACTGCAGCCATGAATTTTATAAAGGGAGAGCACACAGACTATCTGGGAATCGTAAAGCGAATTGAAGATTTATATGAAGGAGCTTGTAAGGAAAAGGGAGCTTATGCGAAGGATACAAAAGCCTGGCGTGACTTTGACAGCTTTGCAAAAAAAGTTCCAAATGAAGTGTGGATCGTATAAAAGGAAAAGTGGGGAAGTGTGTATGGCAAAGGCATTATATGATTTATGTAGAAAGGACGGAACGGTGATGGTTTATTCCATCACCGGACCGGAAGTGGCAGCAGCAATCGGCTGTAAGCTGCAGGATGTTTATAATTCTGCGTGTTATGGACAATTGATCCAGCATACCTATTATGCGGAAGTGATTGACCGTCCGCTTAGCAGGCGAAAGGATATTACCCTCTTAACGGAATATGATCGTGTCCGCAAGGAATTTCTAAAGAGACACAAAAACAGAAGAAAATTGTTTGTTGAATAGGAGAAAGTAAGGGGCTGGAAACAGTCCCTTACAAAAATACTGAGAATTGTGACGTGAAGTGTGTTGTTGGGAATGGCAACTCTTTTGGAAAATCGATCGGGTATTTTATGCATTGGTTTTGACAAAAAATATATTTTACAGTACTGTGATAGAAAAAGGAGTATTGGAAATGAAGCTACAGGATAGATTGGAACAATATTTAGAATATTGCATTTACAGAAAAGAACTGGACTCAAAAACGGTAAAAGCGTACCGGATCGACTTGAATCAGTTCTTTTCTTTTGTATGCTGTGATGCGCCAGAAAAAGAAACGATTGAGTGGTATATTACGGAGCTGCATAAAAAATATAAGCAGAAAACGGTGAAAAGAAAAATTGCATCGGTAAAAGCCTTTTATAGTTACCTGGAAGAAGAGGAACTGTTAGAACAGAATCCGTTTCGAAAAATAAAAGTTAAATTTAAAGAAACAGTAGTTCTGCCTCGGATTATCCCAAGAGATGAGATAGAGAAGCTCTTAAATTATATGTATACTTACCTGAATGGTCTTTCTGGCATGGGATATAAATATGGTTTGCGTGATGTAGCAGTTGTAGAGCTGTTTTTTGCCACTGGAGCCAGAGTATATGAAATATCAAATATTCGAAATGAGAGTATGGATTTGAATTCTGGGCGTATACGAATTATGGGAAAGGGAGGAAAAGAACGGTATATCCAAATCAGCAATAAAACAGTTTTAGAAATTCTGCGGAAATACTATGTAGAAAATGAGAGGGAAATAAAGAAGTGTGGATATTTTTTTGTGAATAATAGAGGAAACAGATACACAGAACAATCTATTCGTTTTATGTTAAAGAAATACACGAAGAATGCTGGGATTGAAACAAAAATTACACCCCACATGTTCCGACATTCCTTTGCTACATATTTGATTGAGGAAGGCGTAGACGTGAGCTGTGTGCAGCAGATTTTGGGGCATTCCTCAATAAAAACAACTCAGATCTATATTCACGTAGCAGCCAAAAAGCAAGCGGATATTTTGCGAGAACGACATCCGAGAAATAATATGAAAATTATGGATGCTGCGTGATATTAATATTTAGAATATTGGAGCAGTAGGCCAGCTGAAAGCAGGTGGCCTTTTTCATGTGCATAAATGTGAAATGCTGGAAATCATGTAATAGCATTTTTCAAAAAATAATTATATAGTATTAAAATATGGAAAATTTGTATGAAATTTGATATAATCTTTATAGATAATTCTTAATTATCTTAATAAATAAGACATTAGGAGGCAGTGAAATGATTTCACAAGAAAATTCGACAGGTAGACCATTGGCAGATGCAAAATGGTTAGAAAATCACCATCGTGCAAAACTACCTGAAAGAACTGCTTTTGCTAAGAAATTAGCAAAATTGAATCCGAAAAATATTGTTGACTTAGGCTGTGCAACTGGTTTATGGCTTGAGCTTTTGAATGATATACTCCCGTCCGATTGTGAATTTATCGGCATAGATAGTGATAAAGAATCTCTAAAATTAGCAACTGAACGAAGCAAATTATGGGACAGAAAAGTTAAATTTCTTCATTTAGATTTGGAAAAGGAAGTTGACAAAATACCTCCCAGTGATATAACTTTAGCCTTTAATATTTTTCCATATATTGACGATCTGGATTCCTTTATAAAGGCGTTATGGAATAGATCTCCACATGGAGTTCTTGCAGTACGGCAGTACGATGGTGCTTCAATTCGTTTTGGTCCAATGGATACAGCTATAAGACAAAAGATGGAGTTGGATTTAAGAATAGCAACTGAAAATAGTCAAAAATTTCACCATTATGATATGGACAGGACATTTTCAGCTTTGCATAAATCCAACTATAATAATTTTGAATATAGTTTCGAATTATTTGAACGAGTGAGTCCGTTTGATGAAAACTTTATTCCCTATTATCAAGGCACGCTCATCTGGACCATTCAGCATTTATCTGAAGTATCTGCAAATAATCTAAAAAAATGGATGGAAGCTGACGCGCTTATGAAAAATCGCTATTTTTATGAAGTTGATTTAGTTGCTCTACTGTCATAATCTTCGACCGCAACACGCCACAGACCTTTGTATTGCGCAGCAAACATATTAAGTATTTCAGTATCTCTAGATAGCAATACAACTGGGTCTTGTGGTATATCTCTAAAATCCCAGTTAAATAAAACTTCTTTAGTACCATCTTTATATGTCAGAATAACAAAACCGATTTGGGGTTCTGATTGTGCAATCAGTTTATATTGGTAATTGCCTTTATGCTTTTCAGATACTTGACTGTCTATTTTTTTGAATCGTTCAAGTGCGGATTTATCTCCAATATCTTTCCAAGTTAGACCTTGATTTACATTTTTGGCAATTTTAGCAAATGATTGTTGATAAGAAGTACCATCATATAAGCGTTCATTCGTTTGAATCTCTTCATCTTCGAAATTAAAAGAAGTATTTTGTACATAATCTAAAACAGGCAATCTATTAATAATATATTCCCAAGCGTATTTTGGGGTTCCCATTTTTGTTACATGTAAATAGTTTTTTACGGTTTCACAAATAAGTTCAGAATCCTCAGATACTTTTTGCACTTCATTGTGAGTAGTTATATTTTGCCCAATAATCAACACAATTATAGAAAGTAAAAATGCTGGCACAGCTGCTAATGATGATTGCGAAGTGTATTTTAATGGATCGATATAATAAGTTATTACAAAAGTTGCAATAGTCAAAACCGAATTAAATATCAACAGAATCAATTGTTTTGTTGATGAATTCATTTTTTTCATATGAGTCCTCTCTCGTATAATTATAGCAGATAATTAAGAATTATCCTGTATTCAGTTCCAAAATATAAAGTATTATGAATTTTGAGGAGAAGTAGACGAAAAACGATCAAAAAAGTCAGAAGGTGAATTATAAAAAAACAGCACAAATTTTCATTTCTCCATATAAACTACATAATATTGTCAGGGAAATCCTGGAGCAGCATAATGCCTGGTATGAAATGACGAATACAAAGGAGGGCGTTTTGTTCCAGTTTAAAATAGAAAACGGAACCTGCACTTTATAAAAAGCAGAATTTGATAAATTGTTTTATATTATCAGAAGAATACGGAAATTATAGGATAATCGGTTTGATAAAATGGTGGATAAGCCCCCGATAGTATGGATCTATATAACTATGCTGTCGGGGCTTTTGTAGTTGCGGATGTATATAAGACATTAAGATACAGATTATAAAATATTTTATCAGATATGCAAATGGTTATTTAGAATTACAGGATCTAAGTAGATTACGAAAAAATGAATCAATAGGTTAATCAAACAAGAAAGTGATTTTCATTTATATGTAAAAATTACTGAAAAGTAAATTAGAGATGTTATAAATATAATAAATTTTTAAAAAATCTTTTAGAATGATTGACAAAATTATAGATAAATGTTATGATTTTAACAACAAGAGAATAATTATGTGGTCGGCTCCTAAAGAGCCTGTTTAAGACAATCCAGTGGAATTCTGGAACTAGACCTTTGTGTTTACCTGTGTATAGCATTTTGTATCATGAGTGCTTAAGTCAGACCATACTACACGTAGCGAAGACTCCTATATCTATTTATAAGGGGACTTCGCTTTTGTTATCTAAATGTGATTTTTCACGGTCAAGATCTGAGTTATAGGCAGACCTTGATTTGGAGAATAAAGAAACAGGAAGGAGGGCCACAGGTCGGATTAGCAACAAAATGATAACTAAAAATTACAAAAAGAAAAATGGTTTTAAATTGAAAGGAGACAACAACATGAAAAAGAATTTTAAACGAGTATCCGCTATTATCTTAGCAGCAGCAATGTCAATGAGCTCAAGCGTAATCGCTTCCGCAGCAAAGATGAATATCTATGTTAGAGATTACGATCAGAAAGTAACAAATATTTATCAGGAAACTTCAACTACCCCAACAATTGTACTTGATACGAATCCTGGTGAGTCTATCTATGAAGCTATTGCAAAAGGAAAAGTAGCAAGCGATTCTAATAATGCGTTAACAGCAAGCATTAGTTCTGATTGGAATAAAGTAACCAATAAAGATGGCTCAATTGACTGGTATTTGATTTCTATGGGAATTAATAATCGTGCTAAGACATCGTTTGCTACAAAAACAAATGACAATAACTATTCAGATTTGGAATACGATGATGAAGGCAATATCATTCATGGCGTATGGAGCGGACATTCTTGGATGTGGCTGGAAGGTGGTATGGAAAGTATTAACAGTACAGCGTATCCGGAATATACAATGAGTGATGCTGTGTGCCCGGCAAGTGATTTTTCAATCATCTTAAGCTATGATCATTCTGAATTAAAATGGTAAGTAGGTGACAGTGAGAGATGAAACGTAAACAATTTTTTTTCATTCTTTCTACTTGCTTAGCCTTATCTGCATATAGTCCAGTAAGTGCAGCAGAAGCTACATTTAGTAGTTTTGAAGAAGATGAGACATTTGTATCAGAAGATGAGGACTCTTTTTGGGATGAAAATTATGATATTATAGATGATGAAAATGATGACTATAATTTCGTTGATTCTGAAGAATGTGGAGAGACTGAACAGGCTGAAATATTTGCTGATGAAGCTGATACAGGATATACAATAGTAAAAAATGGGGTACCAATCGAGTTTAAATATGATGGGACAACATTATATTTTAGGCTAACGGAGGGTGCAACAGAAGGAAAATTACCAGATTGGGGATCTGTTGCTGGAGCAATGTGGTGTCGTGGCAAGCTACAGACAAGTGCACAGAACGTAACGAAAATCGTTATCGGTGAAGGAATAACAGCTATTGGCAAGAATAATTTTTGCAAAGGCGGAAATAAGTTATTTGAAAACTTAACAGAGGTTGATGTGCCGTCAACACTTTCTGAAATCGGTTTCGGAGCATTTCAGAATGACACTAAATTAGTGAAGTTTGATTTTAATAATATAAAATCAATTGGTGATGTTGCGTTTGCTGGCACTGGATTTACTGACGTTACAATTCCTTTAGATGGTGTTATTCTTGGAAGCAATGCTTTTTATAATTGCAAGAATTTATCATCAGTTTCCATTGGTGATTCTGAATTATCAGATGGAATATTTTCAGATTGTAATTCTTTAGCTGATATTCATTATGCGAGTAAATTAGTGAATATTCCAGCAAATGCATTTCAAAGAACTGCACTATCCTCTTTTAATTTTGATGGAGTTGAATCTATCGGTAAAACAGCATTTCAAGGAACAAAATTAGAAACAATTAGTCTGCCAAATGTAAAAGATATTAGTTCTTATGCATTCTTAGGATCATCGGTGAAAAAGATTTCATTCGGCAATGCAGAAATAAATGTTGCTGAAGATGCATTCTCTAATTGTAATGATTTGACAGCAATTTGTTATGTTGGAAGCAGAGAACAGTGGAAAAATCTAGCAATCAGCGCATCAGTTTCTGAGAATGTTCAAATTCATTGCAAGGCAGATAGTGTAGAACCTAAAGTTGCTACTTGTACCGAAACAGGATTGAAAGAGGTTGGTGTTTGCGAAGTATGCGGTGATCATTATTCATATGCAGACGATGAAAACGTACTTCCTGTAGACACTGTGAATGGACACAACTGGTCAGAGGATTATGTGGTGGATCAGGAAGCAACCTGCACAGAGCCTGGCTCCAAGAGTAAACATTGTACAAGAGAAGGCTGCGATGCGAAAAATGATACCCAGGAAATTAAAGCTCTCGGACATGATTATGTTTCCAAAGTAACAAAAGAAGCAACCTGCACAGAGAAAGGAATTCTTACTAAGACTTGTAGCAGATGCAACGACGTTGTAACAGAGGAAATTCAGGCACTTGGTCATGATTTTGCGAAAGACTATACCGTAGATGTGAAAGCTACTTGCACAACTGACGGTAAGCAGAGCAAGCATTGCTCCAGATGTGATGCGAAAACAGATGAGCAGAAAATTCCAACACTTGGACATGATTTTACATCTAAAGTTACCAAGGAAGCTACTTGTACAGCTGATGGCGTGATTACCAAAACCTGCAGCAGATGTGATGCAACTGAAACAGAAGCAATCAAAGCAACTGGACATAAGTTTGGTGACTGGAAAGTAGCTGCTGACGCAACTGTTTTCGTACCAGAGCAGCAGGAGAGAATCTGCGAGACTTGTGGAGAAAAGGAGACAAAGACAGTAGGAACTGCTTTAAAAGCGACAGCCACTGTAAATGCTTCTACATTAAAACTGAAAATAAAGCAGTCCACATCGGGTCTTAAAGTTACTGGTCTTGCAAAGGGGGATTCCGTAAAGACATGGAAATCCACCAATACTAAGATCTTTACTGTAAAGGGAAGTGCAAACGGTACCTGCAAGCTTACAGCAAAGAAGGCTGGTACTGCAAAACTTCAGATCACTCTTGCAAGCGGCCTGAAAAAGACTGTAACTGTGAAAGTGCAGAAAGCTGCTGTAAAGACTACAAAGGTTACTGTAGCAAATACAAAAGTAACAGTTAAGAAGGGCAAAAAAGTTACCCTGAAACCAGTGGTAACTCCATTTACCTCCAAACAGAAGGTTACTTACACAAGTTCCAATAAGAAAGTGGCAACGGTTTCCACTAAGGGCGTTGTAACTGGAAAGAAAAAAGGAACAGCAAAGATCACAATTAAATCTGGTTCCAAATCAGTAAAAGTTACTGTTCGGGTAAAATAAGTATTAGGATCAAGGCTCTTCTTCCGTGAGGAAGGGGAGCCTTTTTTAGAAGGAGTGGCTGAAAAAAATGAAAAAAATAGGACTATGGAAAAAAATAGCCAGCTGGCTGCTTGTTTTTTTATTGGTACTGCAAATTCCAACCGACGTATTCGCAGAAGGTTGGATCAGTGAGAATGATATTTCTATATCTGTAGATTCTGTAGAGAATGAAGACGCTGATTATAATGAAGAGGAAGAAAACACTGATTTTTATAGTGATGAAAATATAGAAGAATCAGAAGGTGATAGTTTTACTGATTCAGAAGAGTTGTCAGAGGCAGATATTGCTTCCTTTAGTGATGAAACCAGTCTGTCTGAAGATACAGAGACACAGGAAATTCAGGTTACTGTGAGTGTAAGCAAAGACGGTAAATTTTTAAATGACAAAGACGGTAAGCCTATGGCTGGCCGTACCGTATTGCTTAGTGGCAAGGCGTCTTACACTATGGATGATGCCCTAAAACTAGCGCACGACTTATATTATCCAGGTGGTTCTGAAGCGGGATATGATTATCATGCAGATGATAGTGGTTTATATTATGGGCTTATTTACAAATTATGGGGAATTAATCGCGATGCTGTTCCGTTTATAAAATCGGTATTAAACAATGATAGCGCAAATTATCAAACTTCTTTAAATAGATTGATTCATGACGGTGATGATCTTTGTTTCTTTATTCAAAAACGAAAAAGTGTGGATTCTTATGCATATTTTACAAGGAAAACACAAACGGTTTTTGCAGGGCAGGATATAACGTTACAGCTGAAAGAAACAAGTGATGCACATATTTATAGTAATTGCCAAAGCGCATCTATTTATATTGACGGAGAAAAGGCAGAAGGTTTAATTACAGATGAACAGGGTAAAGTAACTATATCAGGATTGGAATCACGGGAGAAACCATATTTTATTACGGCAGAGAAAATGGAAGAAACTGCTGATGGTGATAGAGCTACTTTAATATCAGCAGCTTATTCCTATATAACAGTTATTCCAAATGAAAGTGTTAAACAATCTTGCATAGATACAGTAACACTTCATTTTGAGACGGAAGAAAAAGAAAAAGATATTGCTCTTAGTGTATTAGATGGAAGCCAGGCATTTATTGTTCCAGCGGAAATGACATATGTAAATACGCATACTAACAAAACCGATATGTATGTTAATGTAGGCATGAAAGATGTAGTGAGTGATGACTGTCATGTTTATGCTGTTTATACAAGTCCGCGAGATCAAGCGGAACATAGAGTAAGCTTAATCCAAAATAAATATGTATATTTAAGCCAGGCAATTTCTAAAGATGCTATATTGGATCAAGGAAAAGGATATAATTTGGCTATTCGATCAATACGGATAGAAGTAAGTAAGAATGGCAATGTTATTGATTCTTGCGATCTTGAAATTCGTTATCGTAATCATTTAAAAGAAATAAAAGTTATTGACCCAAAAAATCACGAAATCCCGTCCAATCTAGAAGATTCATTGGATAACCAAGAACTTATTGTCAATATGCCAGAGAATATTGAACATATTAATCTTGAACTAGAAGCATACGGATATAACTCTTCTCTTAAAGTAATGTTGGAGAAAGAGGAAATTAAACCGGATTATTTAGGCAAATACTGTATTGTACCAAATTGGGATAATAAAGAAGAGTATATAGCGACAATAGAAATTATTGAGGGTAGCGACGTATATTGTCAGGAAACAGCCAAATACTCTTTGATTATAAAAAAGAGTGGAATTGACTATACTCCAGATGTTACATTTAAAGAACCATTTACTAATATAAAAACATTACATTTGGGAGATACACCTTTAACGATAAGTGTGCAAGCGTCAGTGCCAGGCAATGGAGAGGGAAAATTTACTTATCAATGGTATTATTTACAGAGTACAGAGCGGTATTTTAGAGCATGGAATTATCCAAAAACAGCTTGTAAAATCATAGAAGGGGCTACAGAACCTACTTATACTGTAGATACAAATGAAGCTAGTTCAGAAAAATGTTATTGCTGTGAAGTTACTTATGAACTGAATGGAAAAAAATATAGTGAATGGAGTTCGTTTGGTCAGTATGAAGTACTTCCGGAAACTGTTTCTTCCCCTGTAATAACAAAGCAACCTGAAAGTATTATATATGTAAAAGGTAAGCCGATAACTTATCAGCTCAAAATAGAGACGGAAAAATCGCAATGGTTTACAGAAGACACTTTATATCAATGGTATAAAAACACTGAAAATAATTCCGAAAATGGAACTTTGATTCCAGGTGCTACAAAAGATTCTTATATACCACCAATTCCAGACGATGGCACGATGTACTATTACTGTAAAGTAAAAACAAAAAGACTGGAAAATTGGTTTGACTCGTTTTATAGTGAGGAAATCTGCTCTGATGTTGCAGCTATGACTGCAGTGGATGAACCACTTCCGTGGGAAGGAAATGGCACTGAGGAGTCTCCTTATCTAATTCAAAATCTGTCTGATCTGGAAGCTTTGCAAAAGAAAGTCAATGTAGATGGATTTGATTTTTATGGAAGCTATTTTTCTTTAAAAGAAGATATCAATCTTCCGTCAGACTGGAAACCAATTGGTACAATCCAACCTGGAAATACCAGCACAGGGAATGGAAAATATATTTGGCCATTTTCTGGCATCTTAAATGGCGAAGGTCACACGGTCACAGTCGCGACTAATGGAAAGCCGCTGTTCAATTATGTCCGTGATGCAGTGATTGAAAATCTCAATCTTTTGGGAGAACAGATTAATGGATATGGTCTGGTTGACCGTTATACGGTTGACTATGGTCCTGATGGTGTCTATAATACAGGATGTCCGGATGCAGTTACGATTCGGAATGTTACGTTAAAATCTGGCATGAGTACCAAAAAGGCAGGACTGATTGGAGGATATGCTTCCGGAGCCAACTCAATTGTAATTGAAAACTGCAAAGCAGAGAGTGGTGTCCTGATCGGATATACAGGTCAGGAATCCAGTATTGGAACTTTTGCTGGTACAATTAATGGAATTATTCGTAACTGTAGCAGTTCAGCAACTGTAAGAGGATTAAACAAAGCCGGAGGGTTAGCAGGTGCTAAAGGCCAATCTATGGGTTCCTGTACCATTGAAAACAGCAGCTTTACTGGAAGGGTAAACGCTACTGGCAAATGGGTAGGAGGAATCCTTGGAAGCGGCTATGAGGCAGATTCTGCTCCGAATACTCCGGTTGCTTCCGTGAAAAACTGTTATGTAGCAGGAACCATCAGTGGTGTATCAAACGTTGGCGGAATCTTTGGTGGGGAGCCAAGCTGCATGCAGTGCTGGGGAAATGGAAGCGGATCCGTTTCTAACAACTTCTTCTACGGGACTGTTTCTGGAAAATCAAATGTAGGGGCTATTGTCGGATATTTAAAGAGCTTCGATAAATTCCAGGGGATTTCAAACAACTATTATTTGGATTCCTGTGGGGCATCTCAGGGAATCGGTGAAGTAGAAAACATCCTGACCGTAGAAAATGATTCCAAATATGGAATCGACTACGAGTTTAACCAGAGCGATTACTGCTTTGCAAAAACCGCCGGGGAATTCGCCGATGGCACCGTAAAGGATGGATTAAACAGCGGCAATTACCATAACTGGGAGCAGGGAGAGCGTTATCCGGTTTATGGAGCTGGCGCTTACCCGACAGGACTTACCCTTACCGGAGATTACAAAACAGAGTATTACATCGGAGAAGAATTGGATCTTTCCGGCGGTATCTTTACCGTTACCTGGAGTGATGGAAGCAAGACCAATCCATCTTTTGAAGAGATTACAGTGATCGGTTATGATCCCCAGACCAGGGGTAGCCAGATGCTTCAGTTAAAGTATGGGGCTGTTGAAACAACTATTACGGTGAAGGTTTTGGTAAAAGCAGAGAAGATCACCGTTTCCTTTAAGCTCCTTGGAGATAAGGCCCATGACAGTGATTCGGACGGTGAGGTGCATACCTTAAAGGCAGGAAACCTGGAGACCTGGATCCAGGAGACCAGTGTAGATACTGACAGCAACGCAACGGTACTGGATGTACTGGAAAAAGTGCTTGCAGACAATCAGCTTGAATACAGCAATCCCAAAGGCAACTATATTGATTTTATCACCAAAGATGGGGAAAAGCTTGGAGAGTTCACCAATGGAAAGAATTCCGGCTGGATGTACACCTTAAACGGAATCCATTCCGATCTTGGTGTCAGTGAGCAGTTTTTAACAGATGGAGATGAAATTGTCTTCCATTATACCGATGATTACAAACAGGAGCACGACCATAAGTGGGTGGAAGGCTGGACTTCCGACGCAGAAGGCCATTGGCATGAATGCAAATCTGATTATGGAACCTGTGATATTACCGATAATACGAAAAAGGGCGGTTATCAGAATCATACCTACGGAGATGGAAAGGTAGTAACCGCAGCCACCTGTAAGTCAGAAGGCCAGATGGAATATACCTGTCTGGTGTGTGGCTATACAAAGACAGAAGTTATTCCAAAAACCAGTCAGCATTCTTATGATACTGGAACCATCACTAAAAAGGCCACCTACACCGCTGCCGGGGAGAAGGTTTATACCTGTACTGTATGCGGGGCAACCAAGACGGAAGTGATCCCGATGCTTACTCACGCCCATAACTTCACCTGGACGGTCATTTCCAAAGCGACTGTTTTTTCACCAGAGAAACAGGAGGGAATCTGCTCCATCTGCGGTGCGAAACAGAGCCGTGATAACGGAAGCAAGCTCGTCGCAACCATGAAGTTAAATGTAACCTCCATCAAGCTTCAGAAGAAGCAGACTACAACGAAAGTAAAGGTTACTGGTCTTGCAAATGGCGATTCCGTGAAGTCCTGGACTTCCAGCAACAAGAAGATTGTGACCGTGGATAAAAACGGCAAGATCAAGGCTGGTAAGAAAACTGGAAGCGCGAAGATTACCATCACCTTAAAGAGTGGCAAAAAAGCAACCCTGAAGGTGAAAGTACAAAGCGCGAAAGTAAAAACGACTAAGATTACCGGATTAAAGACGAAGCTCACCCTGAAAAAGGGCAAAAGCCTTACCTTAAAGCCTGTGGTTGCGCCAATCACCTCCCAGGAGAAGGTGACCTACACCACTTCAAATAAGAAAGTGGCAACCGTTACGAAAAAGGGTGTGATAAAAGCCAAGAAAAAAGGTACCGCAACGGTCACAGTGAAATCTGGAAAGGTTACAAAGAAAATAAAAGTAACAGTGAAATAGCAATCGGAACATCCACCAATGCCGGACAGAGATTATCTGGTGTTGGTGGATCTTTTTATAGGAAAACACAGAGTTCATCCTCACATTGGAATTGCCGCAAAGAAAAAAATGTCTTAAAATATGGGAAAATGTAAAGTTTTGTTATTGCATGAATATAATAGAAATGCAAACACATTATCACTTTTTTATACTGCTAGGTTATGAATTTAATTTGTGCGGAGGGAAAAGAAGCCGCTCATATATTTTGGGTAGAGAAAGAGAGGAAATTTACATGGAACCAGAAAAGATGGTTTGGGATTTTAAAACTAAAATCATAAATGAAGCCAGTGAGAGTAAATGTCCGGAAAAACTGCTTAGTAGGCGTTCTCTAATAACTGCTTTTTGGCGATTTGCAAGAACGTGGGGAAAAGAAGAAACCGAATACTATTTAAGACAATACGAAGAAAAAAGCAAACATGATAGAACATTAAAAAGGAGTGATTATACATATTACTTTGTTTTACATTTTGAACATAATAGTGATGTGGCAAAAGAATATCTGAAGCTGAAAGCGGCTAAGGAAATGAATGAAAGAACGTTACAGGATAATCAAAGAAAATTCGAGGAAAAATTACAACAAATAGGTGGAAATAGAGAGCAGAAGAAAGATAATAAAACTGTATATTTAAAGAACAGAAATAAAGACAAATTAAAAGCTCTGAAGGAAAAAGATAACAGATTTTTAATAAAAGCAGCATGGGAAAATTGTGATGTTTTATGTTGGCCCTCATTTTTTAAATTTCTGTTTCCGATATATATGGCTTGGGAGGAAAATTCACTTATGGACGAAGTGGACAAGATTCTTTTATCGGAACTGCCGGGAAGGGAATTTGAAAACAGGCTGTTGTTGAAAGAAGAACATGCAGATGAATATGCAAGAGCTTTAATGAACGATGTTATGAATTTACATATTGCAGAAAATGTTTTGAAAATTGTTAGGGAAAATATATATGTAAACGATAGATGGAAAATTATATCTACAGCAATTGAATTATTCAAAAAAGGTGAATATTTTCTTTTTGTGTATTTGATTACCCCACAAATTGAAGGACTTTTTAAAGTTTTATTGAGATCTGTACTAAAAGATAATTCAAAGAAAACTGATTTAAACAATATAGTAAAAGAGATAAATAAGAAAAAGGAACTGTGGGAATATGCTTATTTCGCATATGATTTTCCACAGATTAGAAATCATATTGCACATGGAGACATAATCGAAGTGGATACAAAGCTCGCCTGTGAGATCCTGATGGACCTTAACTGGGTTTTGAAAGTAATTGATTCAGAGGAACAGGACTACAAGAAATTTATGGCGTTTTTAAATGATGTCAGTACAGCTGAGTTGGAAACTCTGGCAAGTAGATTAAATTATTACTTCAGTTTCCTAAATAATGAAGAATATTGTGGCTTGCTTGAACGATATTTAAAAGGTGAGTTTGATGATGTTATTCAATGGTACCAGCTTTCTGACAAAGATTGTGAATTTAAGAAAATCATTCAATCGGATGAATTTTATCAATCCATATGGAACGAGGATCCTCTGTTTACTACGACTGTTGAGAAAGTACAGGTACTGGACGGATCTGTAAAAGATATAACGGTAAATCATTATTCGGAGTCTTTACAGTATGAAGGAATGGTACAGTTATTATATAGGCTTTTGAATGAGAGGGGTAAAAGCCATAAATATAAGCCCGTTCCGTTGAACTGGTATGAAAAATACAGTGCGTTTGTTAAGCAGGCGAATGAGGCAAAACACGATACTTTGAAAAAAGTCGGAATTGATCCGGATGCAATAGAAGCAGAAGTTGACAAATTAATGGAGCAGAAGCCAAAAGATTAAATCTACTTAGTGTCTGTGTAAGCGTGTGTGTTTGTAGGGAAACAGGATTAAGGCATAAAATTAACTTCCGTTGGTGGCTGATCGTTCCTTTGATTCCAGATGACAGTCCCCAAAAACAATGCTACAATACCTGTAGAGAAAGAATAAAAAGAAAGGAAAGCGTATGAATCCAAAACGAAAAAAGTGGTTGACCTTGTTATTAAGTCTGTTACTGCTTCTATGTGGCAGCGTGTTTACTGGCTGTGGGGGAGAGTCCTCTTCCGGGGAGACTGCGACCTGTACGATCGAGATCTCCTGTGAGACGATCCTGGATCACATGGAGGAGTTAAAGGAAACCAAAAAAGAGTTTGTCCCGAAGGATGGACAGATCCTAAAAAAGACAACGGTCTCATTTACCACAGGGGAGAGTGTCTTTGATATTTTAAAAACTATCTGTGGGGAAAAGGGGATTCAGATTTCTTCGAAATACACCCCATTATATAACAGCTACTATGTGGAAGGAATCAACCAGCTCTATGAGCTGGACTGCGGAAAAAATTCTGGCTGGATGTATAGTGTCAATGGGACATTTCCAAATTATGGGGCATCTGCGTACAAGCCAAAAGACGGGGATGTGATCTTGTGGGTGTACACCTGCGACCTTGGAAACGATGTGGGAAATCCCTATCAGGGAGACGAAAAATAGCCGGGTAAGCCCAACCGGTTCTAAACCACTGATCCTGCAAAAAGATTCATAGATTGCCAAAATTTGACAGATGCCATTTCAAATGCTATAATACTAATATTTGATATAGGTAGAAATATCAGAGAACGAAAAATCAAATAACCAGACATGGTTCAGCCAGATAAGGCTGATTTAGGAAAATTCGGTGCGATTCCGGAACCATAATCACTGTATGAAATCAGCGGTACATAACAGCGCATTTTAAGTCAGCATATTCCACTTGTCGTAAAGGACGGAGGCTCATCGAAGTAATGGGGCTCTGTTTTTGTTACCCTAAAAAGCGGAGGAAAGAAAAGAATGCGTGTTTATAAAGATGAAGAAATGCGCTGGAGTATGTTGCGGTATGACAGCCGGACATTTACAGCACAGCAGGCAAAAATGTTAAAGGGGGATGTTACAAGGAAGGAGATCCCGGAAAAATATATCTACATTGACGATGGCTGTTTTCGGGCAGATGGACGGATGCGGGAAGTCATTCTCCCGCCAAATTGTAAGATCATTGGACGGGAAGCCTTTTTCCAGTGCCAGATCCGAAAGGAAGTTGTTCTTCCTAAGACAATGAAGGAAATTAAACGGCGGGCGTTTTCAGAAAATCACAGCCTGCGTGCAGTCCATTTTCCAGCGTCTTTAAAAACCTTAGGACCAAAAGCTTACCGTGATTGTACCAATCTATTAAGAGCCGTGTTTGCAAAAGACTCAGAGTGCCGGGAAATTCAGGAGGGAGCATTTGATTCCTGTTCCAAGCTAAAAAGACTGGTGCTGCCAGACCACGTTGAAGTGATTGGAAGTAAAGCGTTCTTTCGGTGCAAGGAGTTAAAAAAGGTAATTTTCCCAGATACCTTGAAGGTAATCGAGGCAGAGGCGTTTCGGTTTACAGGCCTTGAGGAATTAAACCTTCCGGAAGGTTTAGTAGAACTTGGCGATAGTGCCTTTTTCAAATGCAACAACTTAAAACATGTTGTGATCCCGGAGAGTGTGGATGTGATCGAACGCTGGGTATTCCATGGCTGCAACCGGCTGGAAAGTGTGGAAATCCGTCACGATCCGGAGTATGTCGGTCCGTGGATCGTTAATAAGAGCTGTACCATTCGCTGTTATAAAGGCAGCAAGATGGATGCCTATTGTGATGAGTATGAACTGAAGAGGGAGTATATCGGTGCCGAAAGCGTTGTCAATGAATAAAGAAAAAAACAACAGAACGTGTGCAAACCTTACGGTAATGGATACCTTTTCTGCCTGTCATCCTTTTTTGAATTTTTTCTATTTTACAGTGGTACTTTTTTTTACCATGTTCAATCAACACCCGGTGTTCATCGGGATCTCTTATATTGGAGCATTTTCCTATTCGTTTTTATTAAACGGATGGGAAAAGACTCTGAAACAAAGCTTTCTTCTTACTCTGCCAGGTCTTCTCATTGTGGCACTATTAAATCCCATGTTTAATCATTACGGGGTTACCATGCTGTATTATGTAAAAAGCAGCGGCAACTGGATCACCCTGGAAGCACTTGTGTACGGTGTGGTGCTTGGCGCTGTGATGTTCGTAGTCATCCAGTGGTTTTCTTGTTACAATAAAGTGATGACAACGGATAAATTTATCTATCTGTTTGGGCGGATCATTCCGGCGCTTTCCCTGATCTTATCCATGGCGCTTCGGTTTGTGCCAAGGTTTACTGCACAGTTAAAAGTAATCCGAAGCGGGCAGAAAGCCATGGGACGGGATGTATCAGAAGGAAGCCTTTTTGCGCGTATCCGCCATGGGCTTAACATGCTCTCCATCCTGGTTACCTGGGCGCTGGAAAACGCCATTGAGACCTCTGATTCCATGCGAAGCAGGGGATATGGTCTGAAGGGAAGGACTGCGTTTTCCATTTACCATTTTACAAGAAAAGATAAGTATGTCCTGGGAATGATGATCGGACTGTCTGCTATATTTACAGGGGGCTGTATCAAAGGGGCTGCCTATGCAAGTTATGATCCAAGGATCCTGTTAGCTGGCTTTACCATCCAGGGATACGCGGCACCAGTGGCGGTTTCTCCGTTACTTGCGATGCTTACCTATCTTTGTTTTGCAGCTTTTTGTTTCCTTCCGGTGCTGTTGGATGTGACGGAAACCATCCGCTTTTCTTATAGCCGGAGAAAAGAAACGGCAGACCTTGAAATGACGTATCAAAAAATTTACCAGACTCTGGAACAGGAAGGAACAGACAGATGAATCTTGTAGAAATAAAGGATTTCGGGTTTTCCTATCCGGAAAGTTCCAGAAAAGTTCTGGAACATGTAAACCTGAATATAAAAGAAGGAACCTTAAATGTTATCATGGGAAGGAGCGGTTGTGGAAAAAGCACCCTGCTTCGCCAGTTAAAAAGCGTGCTTGCACCAGCTGGAGAAAAAGAGGGGGAGATCCTCTACCGGAATATTCCGCTTAGGGATACCGACCACCGCACCCAGAGCCAGGAAATCGGGTTTGTGATGCAAAATCCGGACAACCAGATCGTGACCGATAAGTTGTGGCATGAGCTGGCGTTTGGACTGGAAAGCCTTGGGTATGACAATGCCACCATCCGCCTTCGGGTGGCAGAGATGGCAAGTTATTTTGGCATTCAGAAGTGGTTTTATAAAAATGTATCGGAATTGTCAGGCGGACAAAAACAGCTTTTGAACCTGGCTTCCGTGATGGCCATGCACCCATCCTTACTGATCCTGGACGAGCCAACCTCCCAGCTGGATCCCATTGCAGCCTCCGATTTTTTGGAGACCGTGAAGAAGATTAATCGTGATATTGGGACTACTGTACTGCTCACCGAACACCGCCTGCAGGATATCATTCCGTATGCCGACCAGGTGTTTGTCATGGATGAGGGTACCCTGTTTATGGAAGGGACACCCCGGGAGATTGGAACCAAATTAAAGGAACAGCACCACGGCATGTTTTTATCCATGCCAGTTCCCATGCAGATCTATGCAGGGACAGACAGCGCCCTTACCTGTCCCCTTACCGTAAGTGAGGGCAGGCAGTGGATCCGGGAATATATAAAAGAAAAAGGAATAAAAAAAGAGAAAATCCAGCAGGCAAACCAAAGGCTGGAAAAACAAGGGGAGAAAAACGAAAACGAAACGGCAGGTTTTTTCGGGCATATAAAGCGCCAGAAAGAAAATACGCCCCCAGCCATCCAGATGAAGGATGTCTGGTTCCGATATGAAAAGGACAGCCCCGATGTCATTCAGGATCTGTCCCTGGAAGTAAAAAAAGGAGAATTCTATGCCCTGGTAGGGGGAAACGGAACCGGAAAGAGTACCACCTTATCCTTACTTGGACGAGTACACCAGCCGTATAGCGGCAGAATCTACCTGGATGGAAAAGATCTTCGTTCTTTTTCCGACCAGGAGTTATACTGTGGGTATCTAGGCGTTATGCCGCAGAATCCCCAGAGCATCTTTTTAAAAAAGACCGTACTAGAAGACCTCTATAGCGTGATCGGCGGAAGAAAAGAGAAGCCGTCTAACGAGTACCCCATTTCCATGAAAAAGGAAAAAGCCATTGAGGGGATTGTAAGCCTTACCCATTTGGAGGGACTGCTTGAACGCCATCCCTATGATTTAAGCGGCGGGGAACAGCAGCGGCTTGCCCTTGCAAAAGTGCTTCTTCTTCGCCCGAAGATCCTTCTTATGGATGAACCGACCAAGGGAATGGATGCGGAATATAAAGAAGAGCTTGGGAGCATCTTAAAGAAGCTGCAATCCCATGGAATGACGATTTTTATGATTTCCCATGACGTGGAATTTGTAGCCGAGTATGCGGACACGACTGGCCTGTTTTTTGAGGGAAATGTGGTGACAAGTAAAAAGACAAGAGATTTTTTCGCTGGAAATAACTTTTATACCACTGCTGCAAACCGTATGGCAAGAGGGCTGTTTCCAGAGGCAGTTACCGGAAAGGATGTGGTGTCATGCTTGACGAATCCCAGTTAGATAAATTTCTGGATGAATTCTTTGGGGAAGAAGAATCAGCTTCGGGTGCTGCATGTTTAAAGAACTCTGAAAAACAAAATCCTTTCCATCGAAAAGAAGTTCCTTCTGAAGAACTGGAAGAATACACCCTTCCGTCCGACGGAATAATTATCCGCCAGATGGAACGCCAGGGAAAGGTAAGCCGCCGCACCTGGTTTGCATTTGCGGTCATGCTGATCGTGGTACCGATCCTTCTATTCTTCTCTGTGAAGATATGGGGAGGGCGAAAATACCTGCTCTGCAGCCTGATCGTGGTAGTGGCTGCCATGCTTCCCTTTTTTATGATGTTTGAGGGCAGGAAGCCAAAGGCAAGGGAGATCATGGTGATTTCGGTATTAGCTGCCATTGGCGTAGCAGGACGCGCCGCCTTTTTCATGGTGCCAAGCTTCAAGCCTGTGGCTGCTATCGTGATCTTAACCGGGATTTCCTTTGGCGGGGAGGCTGGATTTTTAGTTGGCAGTCTTACCATGCTGATCTCCAACATGTTTATGGGGCAGGGCCCCTGGACACCCTGGCAGATGTTTGCCTTTGGTATGATCGGATTTCTGGCAGGAATCCTGTACCAGAAGGGGATTTTAAAAGCCAGGAAGTTCGATCTTTGTATCTATGGATTTTTGAGCGTGTTTTTAATTTATGGCGGTATTATGAATCCTGCCAGCATCCTGATGTCCTACGGGTACATTACAAAAAGCAGCCTGATCGCTTATTACATTTCAGGTGCGCCTGTGGATCTGGTACATGCAGCCTCCACCGTGATCTTCCTGTGGTTGCTTAGCCGCCCGCTTCTGGAAAAGCTGGAGCGGATCAAGGTGAAATATGGGCTGATACAGGAATCAGAGAACCGGTAATAGAAAATAGATGTAAGTGGAATTTGATTTTTAAAAGAAGGAGAAACGAAAAATGTTAAATCCCAAAATGAAAAGGAAGGAAAATGACTTACCTTTTCCTTCCTTTTAAAATTTTCTCCAACTCTGTCACAAGTATCTA
>OHAU01000921.1_pt1 | contig 37467 bp, 38 predicted proteins | sample 1577181 | NCBI WGS metagenome assembly OHAU01 (sample SAMEA3541472, study PRJEB24748) | human gut metagenome | biome: human gut; feature: human-associated habitat; material: faeces | place: China | collected 2012 | reverse complement strand
GTAATCTCTCCATCCGGTTTCCGGACTGCCACGGCGTACTTTTCCTTATTTTTCATCATTACGCCTTCTAAAACTGCCTGTCCACCGATTCCCGAATATTTCATGTGTGACCTCTCTTCCTGTTTCTAAAAAAAGGTTGAGATTAGAAACCTCAACCTTATCTTTCAGTCACATTGTGCAATTTCTATTTCATGCCGTATTTCTTATTGAACTGCTCAATACGTCCACGAGCCTGGTTAGCTTTCTGCTGTCCAGTATAGAATGGATGGCATTTGGAACAAATTTCAACGTGAATATCCTCTTTGGTTGAACCAGTTACGAATGTGTTACCACAGTTACATGTAACTGTTGCCTGATAATAATCTGGATGGATTCCTTCTCTCATGTCTCTCACCTCTCATATATGAATTGCTTCGCAATTACGACATTTGTCTAATTTAAGTGCGATACTGTTTAGTTTCCGAATAAACAGCTTATTCATTGTAGCATAGGAAAAGCTGTTATGCAAGTGTTTTTAAACAAATTTTGTCTTTTTTACAGTCTGAATATATTCCCGGTTGTTTTTCGTCCGGACAAACATATTCAAGATGCTCTCAACCGCTTCATCGGTACGCATGCCATTGATTGCCTTACGCATAATAAATACAGCCTCCTGCTCTTCCTGTGTCAGTAAGAGGTCTTCTCTTCTTGTACCGGATTTTACAATGTCAATTGCAGGGAATACACGTTTCTCAGATAACTTACGGTCAAGCACCAGTTCCATATTACCGGTTCCCTTAAATTCCTCGTAAACAACATCATCCATCTTGCTTCCGGTATCTACCAGTGCTGTTGCAAGAATCGTAAGGCTTCCGCCCTCACGCATATTACGTGCTGCACCAAAGAAACGCTTCGGCATATGGAGGGCTGCCGGGTCAAGACCACCGGATAAAGTTCTTCCACTTGGCGGAACTGTAAGGTTATATGCTCTTGCAAGTCTTGTAATACTGTCTAAGAGAATCATAACATCCTTCTTATGTTCTACCAGACGTTTTGCTCTCTCAATTACCATCTCGGATACTCTCTTATGATGCTCCGGCAATTCGTCAAAGGTAGAATAAATAACTTCTACATTTGGTCCTTCAATTGCTTCCTTAATATCGGTAACTTCCTCCGGCCGCTCATCAATTAATAAGATAATCAGATGCATCTCCGGATTATTCTGTTTTACTGCCTGCGCCACACCTTTTAATAATGTAGTCTTACCTGCTTTTGGCGGGGAAACAATCATTCCACGCTGTCCCTTACCAATCGGAGATACTAAATCTACAATTCGCATTGCCATTGCACTGTGGCTTGTCTCAAGCCGGATTCTCTCATCCGGGAAAATCGGAGTTAAATCTTCAAAATTCTTCCGCTTTACAGCCTCCGACGGATGCAGGTCATTAATGGAAGTAATGTATAATAATGCAGAGAATTTCTCAGCCTGTGTCTTAATTCTGGTATTTCCGGTCACAATATCTCCGGTTTTCAGATTGAACTTACGAATCTGGGACGGAGAAACATAGACATCATGCTCCCCCGGCAGATAATTTTCACAACGGATAAATCCGAATCCATCCGGCATAACTTCAAGAATTCCATGTGCCTTCACACCACTGTCTAAGTCCTTGTTTTCTTCTGCCACACGCTCCGTTTCATCTTTTTCCGAAATATGCTCATCCGGTGTATGTCTTACTGTGCTTCGACGCATCTCGCCCTCATGTCCCCTCGCTGCATTTTCCCGGTGCGGACGTTCTGCGCGATAGGTTCTGGTTTCTGCTACCTGCTCCGTAGTTTCTGTTGTGCCTTCCGCTTCTTTCTTTGCTTCCTGCACCTTTGCTTCCTTTTCATCTTCCGCCAGCATAGCTTCTACTAATTCAGCTTTCTTTAAGGTAGAAATTCCTTTCATTCCCCTTGCTTTCGCCAGTTCACGCAGCACTGCTGCAGAAAGACTTTCATACTTCTCTCTCATTCTATTCTCCTTACCTCTTGCTTATTTAATTATCTGCTAAATAATTGGGATTTCTTTTTGAAATAAAAATAATTGGAACGTAAGATTCGTCTTTTCGTATTATACAACAGTTTCTTTCAAATAGGAAGTCCTTTTTCTTGCTTTAAAAATTTTTTAATGATATGATACTAGACGGAAGTAATCAATGGCTAAGAAAAGGAGACGAACTATGGATACCAACGAAAAAGCAATTGAAATGCATAAAAAATGGAATGGAAAATTAGAAACCATCTCCAAGACACCGGTAAAGACCCGGGAAGATTTATCTATCGCATACACACCTGGTGTTGCGGCACCTTGCCGTATCATCGCAGAAAATAAAGAAGAAGCTTATACTTATACCATGAAAGCCAACACCGTTGCCGTTGTATCAGACGGAAGTGCTGTTCTTGGTCTTGGAAACATCGGACCGTACGCAGCCATGCCGGTTATGGAAGGAAAATGTGTACTGTTTAAAGAATTCGGAAATGTCAACGCTGTTCCAATCTGCCTTGACACACAGGATACCGAAGAAATTATAAAAACTGTTAAAAATATTGCTCCGGGATTCGGCGGCATCAACTTAGAGGATATTTCCGCTCCACGTTGTTTTGAAATTGAAGAACGTTTAAAGGAAATGCTTGATATTCCAGTCTTCCATGACGACCAGCATGGTACTGCTATTGTTGTTCTTGCCGGAATCATCAACGCTTTAAAAGTAACCGGAAAAGAAAAAGAAAACTGCCGCGTTGTTGTAAACGGTGCCGGTTCTGCCGGTGTTGCCATCACCAAACTGTTACTGACTTACGGCTTTAAAAATGTTATTATGTGTGACCGCATGGGAATCATCGGCAAAGATTATCCTGACTTAAACTGGATGCAGAAGAAAATGACCGAAGTTACCAACCTTTCCAATGAATCGGGTACCCTTGCCGATGCATTAAAGGGTGCTGATATCTTCGTTGGTGTTTCCGCACCAAATATCGTGACTCAGGAAATGGTTGCATCCATGAATAAAGATGCCATTCTTTTTGCCATGGCAAATCCTACTCCGGAAATCATGCCAGACCTTGCCAAAGCTGCAGGTGCTAAAGTGGTCGGAACCGGAAGAAGTGATTTCCCGAATCAGGTAAACAACGTTGTTGCTTTCCCGGGAATCTTCAAAGGTGCTTTAGAAGGACACGCTTCCCAGATTACAGAAGAAATGAAGCTTGCTGCTGCAAAAGCAATTGCAGGGTTAGTATCTGATGAAGAATTAAATGAAGACTTTATTATGCCGGAAGCATTTGACCCGCGTGTTGCCGAAGTGGTAAGCCAGGCAGTCAAATCACACATCCGCTAATGAAAAACGGCACGATTACACTGTGGGGGGAGAAGCGCTACCACTCTCTGGACTACTATTTAAAAAATACATATCACGAAAAGGTATACCGGATTGCATTAAATGCCGGACTCAGTTGTCCCAACCGTGACGGACGCTTAGATACCAGAGGCTGTATTTTCTGCTCTGCCGGTGGTTCCGGAGATTTCGCCGCCTCTCCCACACTTTCTATCACAGAGCAGTTAGAAACTGAAAAAAGGATTCTGAGAGCAAAAAGAAACTGTAACAAATTCATTGCATATTTTCAGGCATTCACGAATACTTATGGTTCTGTGGAACACCTGCGGGATCTTTATATGCAGGCAGTAAATGACCCGGATGTGGTTATTATTTCCATTGCCACAAGACCTGACTGTCTGCAGCCTGAGATTCTTTCACTGCTTGCCGAAATCAATGAAAAGAAAACCGTCTGGGTGGAACTTGGTTTACAGACAATCCATGATGACACCAGAGTGTTTACACGAAGCGGCTTTACTTATGAGACTTTTCAAAAGAGTCTCTTCGCCCTTCACGCCCTTTCTATCAAGGTGATTGTTCATCTGATTTTAGGACTGCCCCACGAAACCAGAGAAATGATGTCTGCTTCCGTTCAGGCAATTGCAAATCTCCCGGTCTGGGGAATCAAACTACAGCTGCTTCATGTATTATCCGGCACCGATTTAGCCGCTTATTATGAAAAGACGCATTTTCCGGTATTTTCCATGGATGAATACTGTGAAATGATTATTGACTGTCTGGAGCTTCTGCCACCGGAAATGGTGATTCACCGGATTACCGGCGATGGTCCGAAGGATTTACTGATTGCGCCGATGTGGAGCACCGGAAAACGGACTGTTTTAAATCAGATTCACCGCCGCTTAAAAGAACGGAATACTTACCAGGGACGCTTAGCAACTAAGAGGTGATTTTATGGCTGAACCAGCTACTTTATATAAATTAATTATTCTGCACATGCTTGAACATATTGATTTTCCATTGTCCAATGCGCAGATTTCAGATTTCTTTTTAGACAGGGAATATACCGACTACTTTACGATTCAGCAGGTCATTCATGACCTGATGGATTCCGGGCTTGTCCGTACGGAAAACACCCACAACAGTACACGATATATCATTACTCCTGCTGGAAAAGAAACGCTGCATTTTTTTCATGACAAAATATCCCCTTCTATTGAAGAAGATATTGCTGCTTATTTTCAGGCAAATAAGCTTGCCATTAAAACAGAAAATGCATATCTATCCGATTATTACAAAACACCGGAACAGGAATACGGTGTGCGATGCCAGCTCCGGGAAAAAGGCCGTACCCGCCTTGATTTTACTTTAACTGTCCAGACAAAGGAACAGGCGGAAGCCATCTGCACCAACTGGCAGAATCAGGCAGATGATGTATTTGCCTGTCTGATGGATTTACTTTTAAAATAAATATCTAAAACAAATGTTATTCAAAGGTTCAAAAAGCGGAACAACGAGAAGATTTTTCTCTCTGTTCCGCTTTCTATAATTTCTTATATTTTCAGTTATTTTGTTCTTTTTATCTTATTCTTTTCTATTTTGTCTTTTCTTATTTTGTTTCTTTCCTATTTTGCTTTTTTCTTTCTGCCATTCTTTGAAGGCTTCTGCTTCTTTACGCTGTAACCAAAGCTTCCAAGCTTCTTACCCAGCAGAAAATATTCTCCATGGGAATAAGTCACCAGCCCGCTCTGATTCAGTTCGAATTTACCTTTTTCATTCATATAGGAATCATCAACGGTAACGCCTACTACATCTGCCAGAAACATATTATGGCTTCCAAGATGTAATATCTGGCTTACCTTGCAGGCAATGTTTACCGGACTTTCTGCAATTCCCGGTGCCGATACCTGCGGAAGGTTCAGTGGTGTCAGATGCATGGCATCAAACTTGTCAACGTCACGGCCGGATTTTACGCCACAATAATCCGTGGCACAGACCAGATCCTTCGTCACAAGATTTACAACAAATTCGCCGGTTTCCGCGATTATTCCATGGGAATATCGTTCCGGGCGGACAGATATGGAAAGCATTGGCGGATTCGTACATACCGTCCCTGCCCACGCTACCGTAATAATATTCGGTTTTTCTGTCGGTCTCTGGCAGCTTACCATCACTGCTGGAACCGGATATAACATATTACCCGGCTTCCATGTTTCTTTCGCCATTTCAATTCTCCTGTATAAGTTGTTATCTTATTTCTGTCTCTGATATGGGCATTTAAACCTGCTGTCATCCTGCCGTAAGCATTTACGCTTGCTGCAATCCTGCCATTAATGTCGGAATCATCTGTTTCTTACGGGATACTACTCCCTTTAAGTAAAAGCTGCCTGATTCATCCGGCTCTCCAAAGCACTCCTTTAAAAGGCTGCCTGCCTGTGCTCCGGCATAGATTACTTCCGAATTCTCATCCAGAATGTCCGTCAGCATCACAAATACAGCATCCAGTTTCTGCTCTCCCAATGCAATTTCCAGATATGGCTGCAGCTTCTTCTTCGCCATGCCAAGCTGCACGTCACTCATGGCACTAAGCTGTGCTACACCAAAATCAAATTCATCGGTATGGAAGGTTTTAAAATCCTGATAAAACAGTTCTTCTGTTGTTTTTTTCTTAAAATCACTGCCGGCTTCAAACATCTTCTTGGCCAGCTCTTCAATATCTACTTCTGCAATCTTCGCCAGTGCTTCTGCTGCTGCCCGGTCCATCTGTGTACAGGTCGGTGAACGGAACATCAAGGTATCTGAAATAATTGCTGCCAAAAGAATTCCGGCTGTCTTTTTATCAATGATTACTCCCTTTTCCTGATACATCTGATAAATAATCGTTGAAGTACAGCCCAGTGGCTGGTTCCGGAAAAATACCGGAGCAATCGTCTCAAGGCTGCCCAGTCGGTGATGGTCAATAATTTCTAAGATTTCTGCATCTTCGATTCCATCTACTGCCTGGGATTTTTCATTATGGTCAACAAGGATCACCTGTTTTTTCTGTAAATTTAAAAGATTTCGTCTGGAAAACATACCGACATATTTTCCATTCTCATCCAGTACCGGAAAATCACGATGACGCACTTTAGACATAGTCTCTTTCACATCATCCACATAATCCTCTAATTCAAATGTAATCAGATGCTCCTTTTTCATAATATATTTAATCGGCATACTCTGATTAATCAAACGTGCCACGGTAAATGTGTCATATGGTGTGCTGATAAGCATACAGTCTTTCTCTTCTGCAAGCTGCACAATGGTCTTTGTAATCTTCGCTCCGGAACAGACAATTACACAGCTTGCATTCATTTCCAATGCACAGAACTGTGATTCATAACGGTCTCCTAAGATAACCATATCGTCATCTTCTATATACTGCTCCATCATATCCGGTGTGGTAGCCGCAACAACAACCTTACCTTTTATGAAGTAACCATGCTCATTTCCTGTTACAAGAGTTCCATTTAAAGTTTCAACAATATTCTTATACTGCGTCCGGGCAGTTGCAAGAATCCGGTTGTCCAATACATCCATATAGGATTTTGCAATATCACTGGTAACAACCATTCCCTGCAGATTGTTCTCATTGTCAGTAATCGGCAATGACACGACATCTAAATTCTTCATCAGCTCCCATGCCCGTTTAATGGAAATGTGACTGCTGACACCCTCCGTTCTTCGATATTCAATATCCTTAATCTGTGCACCGACATCTGTTACCAGTTCCGGTTCCGGTACATCAAAAAATTTTAGGACATACTTCGTCTCTTCGTTCATATGTCCTGCTCTTTTCGGTATAAAAATACCGTCCTCTGTTTGATTTTTTAAATCTGCATAGGCAATCGCCGCACAAATAGAATCTGTGTCCGGATTCTTATGTCCAATTACCCATGTCTTTCTCTTTCCCTGTGTCATATAATTCCTCGTTTTAACTGCTGCTTAAAAATTAAATACTCCAAGAGAATATAGAATAAATGCCACCAATACTACAAAATTGATAACAGAAAACCAGGTTAAGCATTTTGCATAACCTTTTACGGTATTCAAGCTTTTCTCTAAAGTATCATTTTCCTCTAACTTAACGGTAAGCTCTTTAATTAAGTCCTGCATATTGCGGTAGCACTTTACATCTTCGGTATGTATTTTCTCAGCCAGTTCCAGTTTCATGCTGTCTAACTGCTGGGAAATTTCCTGTAAAGATGCCTGCATCTGTGCAGTTTGTTCTGCGGTTCTTCCGGTGGAATCACTTACGTCTGCTGCAATCTTTTCAGACAGTGCATTCAATTTTTCTTCTACACGGTTAATCATTTCTTCCATCTGACCGTGTACTCCGGTAAGAAGAACATCTGCTTCTGATTTACGTGCATTTAAAACATGCTGCAGTTCTTTTGCTTTTTCTTCTCTTTCATCTACGATATTCTGTAATTCCTGCACTTTGTCTTCTTTTGTAACAAGCAAAGCCTGAAGCTGTTTTGCTTTCTCACGGAATTCATCAATCTGCTTTAATAAGAAATCTTCCTTATCCATTCCTTTATCCACCTTACTGTTTGTCCTCTCTGACCTGTTATGCTGTTCGTTTTCTTTTAACGAAGGGGCTGCCTTTCTGGTCTCCGTATTTCTTATCTGTACCTTCTGTTGTGTCACCGGCTCTTTTCTGCTCCGGTCCGGCGTCCCATAACTCTTCGCATTTTTACGGTAAAACATCGTTTTCAGCACATCAAAAAAGCTTTTCACTACCGTCTTCCTCCTGCGGAATCTCTTCCATTCCTATTACTGCTAGACACATTCTAGCATTTACCCTGTGATTTGTCCAGCAAATGCTCAACCATTGCTTTCTCCTTTGCTGTCAAATCTGCATCTGCCAGCAAATCCGGTCTTCGTTCCATGGTTCTTTTAATGGATTGTTCTCTCCTCCATGCTTCTACTTTTGCATGGTCTCCGGAAAGTAAAATAGCTGGAACTTTCTTTCCCATCCAGTCTTCCGGTCTGCTATACTGCGGATATTCCAACAAATTTCCTTCAAAAGATTCTGTGGTTCCGGATTCATCATTTGCCAGTACGCCAGGCACCATACGGGATATCGCATCCACCATGACCATTGCCGGAAGTTCTCCTCCTGTCAGCACATAATCTCCAATCGACACATAATCCGTCACAATTTCTTCTAACACACGTTCATCGATGCCCTCATAATGCCCACAAAGCAGTACCAGGTCTTCTTCCTTCGCATAATCCTTTGCCATTTCCTGCTGAAACGTATTGCCCTGAGGTGTAAGATATACTGTTCTTGGCTTTCTTCCAATCTTCTGCGCCACTGCCTGCCACGCATCATAAATCGGCTGTGCCTGCATTACCATCCCGGCTCCGCCACCATACGGATAATCATCTACTTTTTTATGACGGTCTAACGTATAATCCCGGATGTTAATTGTTTCTATATTTAAAAGTCCTTTGCCAACTGCTCTTCCGATGATACTGGTATTCAGTCCCTGTTCTACCATATCCGGAAATAATGTTAATATATGAAAATTCATTTTGCTACCTACTTCTTATTAATATCACGAAGCCCATTTAAAAGGTGTACCATAATGGTGCCTTCCTCTATATTGACATTTTTTACACAATCCTTAATTGCCGGAAGTAAAATATCATCTTCCCCATCTTTATGTAATACATAAATGTCATTTGCACCGGTCTGAAGTACATCCTTTACTTCACCTAAATCTTCTCCGTCATCTCCGACTGCCTTTAAGCCAATCAAATCAGCCACGAAATATTCATTCGGAGCCAGCTTTACAGCATTTTCCCTTGTTACATAAAGCCCTCTGCTCTTATACTTCTCTACATCATTTATATTATCAAATTCTTTGAATTTTAATATTACCAGATTTTTAAAGAAGCGCGCCTGTGTAACCTGAAGCTCCATCGGTTCTTTTCCAGTATCCAAAAATACCTGCTTCAGCTTTTTAAAACGCATGACATCATCTGTTGTCGGATATACCTTCACTTCGCCACGCACACCATGTGTATTGGTAAGTACACCTACCTGCAGCATTTCTTCCTTCCAGTCTTCCTGCACTTTCTTCATATCCTATCCTCTTTCTCTTATACTTCCGTTCTTCAGGCAAGCCTGAATTTAATTATACAAAAGAAGCATAACTGCCGCAAGTAAAAAAGGTAAGATTCTTAAGAATTCTTAGGAATCTTACCTTCTAACGGTCTCTTACTTTTTTATAATCAAAATTGCTCTTATAAATTAAAGTTTTCTACATTTCGCACTTTTGCAGTATCCGTTGCAGTAATCTGCCGGATTCCACTCTGTTCAATGTTCTCTCCCACAAAGAACTGATACTGCTGCAGTACCTGATCTTTGTGCATATCGGATAATGCCTTTTCAACATCCAGGCTATGTATATCACTTTCAGAACCTTTCATCTCGTAGGTACGATCCGGCTGGTACTGTGCTGCGTAATCTGCTGTCCCAAAATCCTGTTCTCTTCGTACCGGAGTCTCTAAGGCATCCTTCTGCTGCTGTTCAGATGCACCGGCATCTGCTGCCGTCTTAACAACCGGTGTATCTTCTACTGCATTCCGGATATTCTGTATGCTGTTGTAATCGTAAAATCCCGCATTGGGACGAATTCCTGAAATATTCATAACGATCACGTTCCTCACATCATAATTATCTGCTACTAATTTTATCGGATAAATTCAACCAAAATTAACCCTTTTCTCCATAAAGATTTTCTTTTATTTATCCAGCATTTTCTTTAACTCATTCATAAAGGTATTTACATCCTTAAATTCACGATATACAGATGCAAAACGAACATACGCCACTGCATCTAAATCTTTAATCTTATCCATCAGAATCTCACCAATTACAGTACTTGGGATTTCCTTTTCTTCCCGATTAAAAATCTCTGTCTCCACTTCATCAACCAGTCTGGTTATCTGCTCCACGGATACCGGTCTCTTATGGCAGGCACGAAGTACACCTGCTTCAATCTTGGAACGGTCATACTGCTCTCTGCAGTTATCCTTTTTTATTACAATCAATGGAATTGTCTCAACTTTTTCATAAGTTGTGAAACGTTTTCCACAATCGTCACATAATCTTCTCCGGCGAATGGAGTTATTGTCATCTGCCGGTCTCGAATCAATTACTCTGGTATTTTCACTGCTGCAAAATGGGCACTTCATCTTTTTTCTCCTATTCTAAAAGCTACGCAAAACACGCTTTGTGAATTTTGCGTAAATAATACCGTTTTTCCATCACCAAACGTTCATAAAGAACTGCTGATATCAGCTTTTACAAATATTGGTCGTACTATTTTTAGTATAACTTTCTCGTATTCTTATGTCAACTAACTTTTCACATCTTCTACACAGACATCTACCAGAATAATATCCGGTCCAATCCGCACAACACGTTTCCATGGAATAATATATTCGCATGCCGGACAAAAAATACAGAAAAATTTTCCCGGCGCAGCTACAACCAGTGCACAGATTCTTCCATTACACTCATCCAGTTCCAAATCCACCACATTTCCCAGGCAGCAACAGTCTGCAATATTAATCACCTGCTTTTCACACAATTCACAATAGCGTATCATGTGCCTGCCCCACTGTGCCTTTTCTTCTATTTATACTATGCCGGATTTTTCAAAAGGTTCCTTATACGTTGAAACGGAATAAAATAATATCACCATCCTGAACGACATATTCTTTTCCTTCCAGTCTTACCAGTCCCTTTTCTTTTGCTGCTGTCATGCTTCCACACTCAATCAGATGGTCATAGGATACCACCTCTGCACGTATAAATCCACGCTCAAAGTCGGTATGAATCTTTCCTGCCGCCTGCGGTGCCTTGGTTCCTTTGGTAATAGTCCATGCTCTTGTCTCATCTTCTCCCGATGTAAGGTAGCTGATAAGTCCTAACAATTTATAGCTTGCTGCAATCAGTTTCTCAAGACCGGATTCTTTTAATCCAAGGTCCTCTAAGAACATTGCTTTTTCATCATCATCTAATTCTGCAATTTCCTGTTCGATCTGTGCGCAGATAACAAATACTTCACTGTTTTCTGCGGCTGCCTGTTCTCTTACTCTTGCAACATGTGGATTGTTTGCGCCATCATCTGCAAGGTCATCCTCACTTACATTTGCTGCATAGATAACCGGTTTTGCAGTTAACAAATTATAAGATGCAAACCATGCCTGTTCGTCCTCATCATCACTCAACGGATAAGTCTTTGCCATCTTTCCCTCTTCCAGATGTGCCTTTAAGGATTTCAATAGTGCCTCTTCTTTCGCAAGTGTCTTGTCCATTCTTGCCTGTTTGGTAACTTTTGCAATTCTTCTTTCCAGGATTTCAATATCAGAAAAGATAAGCTCCAAATTAATAGTCTCAATATCACGAACCGGGTCAATGCTTCCGTCTACATGGACTACGTTGGTATCTTCAAAACAACGTACAACATGAACGATGGCATCTACTTCACGAATGTTTGCAAGGAACTGGTTTCCAAGTCCCTCTCCTTTGCTGGCTCCTTTTACAAGTCCTGCAATATCTACAAATTCAATGACTGCCGGTGTTACTTTCTTGGAATGATACATCTCGCCTAACACCTTCAGACGGTTATCCGGTACGGTTACGATTCCCACATTCGGGTCAATGGTACAAAACGGATAATTGGCTGATTCTGCGCCTGCTTTGGTCAGTGAATTAAATAATGTACTTTTTCCTACGTTTGGTAAACCTACGATTCCTAATTTCATGATTTATATTTCTCCTTTGAAAAGTATTGTTTTTGCTGTATTAGAAACTTTCATACAATAACATATAGTGTACCACACGAAAGAAAAAATGTACATTTCTAATTTCTTATACCAGTTTGCCACCAGGTAGCATGATTAAAAACAGCACCTGTCATATTTCAATGGATGTTTCCATAACTAGAGCAATCATAACAGCATCTTTACACCGACAATAATTAAAATTATAACTGACACTATAATCAGGATTCCTCTCTCTGTCCAAAAACTGTCTGTTTTTCTAGTACTTTCAAATATCACATTTTCTCTTCTATTTACGGGCATATGAGAATTTATCTGTTGTTGCAATAATTGATGTTTCACGGATAGCGGATCTTTTGCATCCATAATCTGTTGGTAAAACCATCTAAGCCACACTATATCTGCATCATCATATTCCACATTTCCTTCATGAACCAACTGATTTCTTTTCCATCTAAGTTCCTTGAGTTTTTTATATGTGCTTGTCCATAGATGAATTTTCGCCTGAATCACCCTGTTTGTTTGTTCCATATCCTCGATATACCTTGATATACCATGATTTGTTGCATAAATCTCATTGCATAATTTTTCCAAATGAATATACTCATCTAAAAATTGATTATCCACTTCGTCTCTCTCCTATTCCCTGATTGCCTGCACCACTTTCTGCCATTCTTCCATGGTCTTTGAATAAAATACTTCTATCTTCTGCATATCTCTTTCTTTTCCTGCACATTCCAACTGATAGAAATAATCCCCCAGCTGTTTTGCACCGATTCCCCAGGCCTCTCCCTTTAATCCATGGGATATGGTAACAAAGGATTTCCATAATTCCGCAGTTTCTGTGGTATCTTCTGTTCCAGGATCAGATGCAGTTTCCGTTTTCTGAAGGGATTCTGCTGTTTCATTGAGAAGCTGCAGCTTCTTTTCTTTTTCGTCTGCAAAGATGCCTAACAATGTCCTATAGAACTGTTCGTCTCCATCTGCATAAGACAGTCCTTCCTCTACTGAAATGCCGCATTTTTCCAGCTGGTGGAATAAAATATCCGTCTGAAGAGAAGCTGTCTTTTCTTCTCCGCTTAAGTAAAGATTCTGTTCCGGGATATTGTCTTTTAAATATTTTTGTAAGATGCTTTCTAAAGTTTTGGATTTTACCGGCTTGGTAATATACTCTGCAAATCCTTCGTTTTTGTATAGTTCTTTTGCACCAGCTGTTGCATTAGCGGTAAATGCCACTGCCTGCGTATAATGATTTCGTCCTTTCTCATCTGCACGGATGAGGTGCAGCGTCTCTATGCCATCCGGCTTTGGCATCATATGGTCTAAAAGAAGTAAATCATATGTTTTCTCTTCACATTTTTGAACGGCAATATTTCCATCCATCACGGTTTCCATTTTAACCTTTGTCTTATGTAAAAGATGTTCTAATACCATCAGATTCTGCTCATTATCATCTACCGCAAGAATGGTAAAGCTGCTGTAATCCGCATTCATACTTTTCGCACTCTGTTTTGTAAAATGATGTTTTTCCGACACTTCTACCCACGGAATCCGAACCGTAAAGGTACTTCCCTTTGTCACTTCACTACTCAGGCTGAGACTTCCACCCATAGCCTCTGCCAGTTGTCTTGCAATATCCAGTCCGAGCCCGATTCCGTCTTTCCTGCTGTTTCTGGCATTATTGCCCCGTTCAAAGCTTTCAAAGATTTTATCCTGATCTTCTTTTCCTATTCCGATTCCACTGTCAGTCACAGTTATCTTTAAAAAGGTATCTCCATTTTCCGCCGCTTTTTCTGCGCCCAGCTCCACAAAGCCATCATCTGTGTATTTCAACGCATTTTCCAGAAGATTAATGATAATCTGACGGATATGTGCCTTGTCTCCATAGAAATGTTTTCCCGGTTTTAATAATGGTTCCTCCATCCGCAGCCGGAAGCTTAAAGATTTCTTCTCTGCCTGTGGTCTCATCTGGGCTGCTGCGTCATGGATAACCTCTTCTAAAGCAAATGCATCCTTCTTTATCTGAAGCGTACCACTTTCTAACCGTGAAGCATCTAACACTTCTTCTATCAGTGCAATCATACTGTCACCGGCAGATGCAATTTCTCTGGTATATCTACGGATTTTCTCTTCTGATGTTTCTTCGGAAATCACTTCATTCATACCAAGTATCGTATGCATCGGAGTCCGCAGCTCATGGCTCACTTTCATTAAAAATCTGGTCTTGGCTTCATCCGCACTACGAAGTCTCTGCATCATTTCCAAGTTTTCTGTCTGATCGATAAACCAGAGCATGCAGCCATCTTTTTCACCATTTTCCACAATATCTTCCATACGAAGTTCATAGATGCGGTCATTTTTATGCAACAGCCTTTCCCGGTTTGTCAGTGCCTGCAGGATTTCTTTTTGCCTGCTTGCGGCACTTCCTACCTTTATTTCCGGGAAAAGTTCCTTCATACGCTGATTGACGGAGATAATTTTATTTTCTGCATCCAGGATAATCAGGCCTTCTTTTCCATGATTAAATGCATTATCCACCGCAGCCTGCAGAGAACCAAAATATCCATAACGAATCATTGCCATCATCATGCAGAACATCATAATTGTCATGGCAATGACTACCGGATTATAACTGCCAAATACACCCAGGCCCTTTAAGATTAATTCCAGTGCAAAAGTTCCCACACCTGCTATCATATAAATAATCCGCTTTTTATGAATCGGTGAACTCTCCCCGTAACGCATGATACACAAAATAAATACCGCAAGTATTACCGTTCCCAGATGTATATAATGCAGTTTCCATATGATTCCGGGTATAACTTCAATCCGGTGATATATGCCATCTTTCAATATCCGCATTGTTTTATAAAAATATGGATGATATTCTGCCGTAAATACTCCTGTCAAAACAATTATATTAATTACTGCCTGAATAAAATAAATAAACTTTGGAATTTTTAATCTGCCAAATTCGGATGCAAACCATAAAAATGCCATCAGAAAGCCTGCCTGTCCCACATACTGGATGCACAGCCCGGCAAGTGCCTCACCAACGGTATCCGAATGCACCAGTTCCAGATGAACTCCCACCACAAACAGCATGGTAAAAATATCATAAATAATAAATGCAAGCTGTGCTTTGGAGAGCTTTTTACGAAGGCAGACTGCCAACATAAAAAGCATCAGGATAAGCGCTATAATATTTACCGACACAAGAAAATAGAACATACTTCTTTTCCTTTCGTAAAAGTCTTTTTGACTCTTTTACCATATTATAGCGGAATGCCTGATGCTTTTCCACTGATTTTATTTTGCAAACAAAGGAGTAGATAAATAACGGTCTCCGGAATCCGGAAGCAATACCACAATGTTCTTTCCTTTATTTTCTTTTCTTTTTGCCAGTTCAACAGCTGCCTTTAATGCAGCTCCTGCACTGATTCCCACAAGAATTCCCTCGCTACGGGCAAATGCCCGTCCTTCTTCAAAGGCATCATCATTTTTGATAGGAATAATCTCGTCATAAACAGAAGTATCCAGTGTGTCCGGAATAAATCCGGCACCGATTCCCTGAATTTTATGTGGTCCGACTTTTCCCTGGGAAAGTACCGGGCTGGTTGCAGGTTCTACTGCAACAATGTGTACGGACTTCTTCTGTTTTTTCAGATATTTTCCAACTCCGGTTATGGTTCCACCAGTTCCGGCTCCTGCCACAAAAATATCAACGCTGCCTTCTGTCTGTTCCCAGATCTCCGGTCCTGTGGTTTCTTCATGGGCTTTTGGATTTGCCGGATTTTCAAACTGTCCTAAAATAATTGAACCCGGAATCTCTTTATGAAGTTCTTCTGCTTTTTCGATTGCACCCTTCATTCCCTTATACCCGGAGGTCAGCACAATCTGCGCTCCATACGCCTGCAGAAGATTCCGACGTTCTACCGTCATGGTTTCCGGCAATGTTAAAATTGCATGATACCCTTTTGCAGCCGCCACAGAAGCAAGTCCGATTCCCGTATTACCGGAAGTTGGCTCGATAATCGTAGCTCCCGGCTTTAATCTGCCCTTTCTCTCTGCATCTTCAATCATGGCAAGTGCCACTCGGTCTTTTACCGAACCTGCCGGATTAAAATATTCCAGCTTGGCAATGATTGCCGCATCCTCTACACCTGCCTCTTTCATATAATTATGAAGATAGAGCATCGGCGTCTTTCCAATCAGTTCCGAAGCACTGTCCACTATTCCTTTCACACACGTTTCCTTCTTTCTATTCCATTCCTTTGATATATCCGGTTGCAGACTGAATTGCCACTGCACCATCTGCAACTGCTGTGACTACCTGACGCAGGCTTTTCGTCCGCACATCTCCTGCCACGAACAGTCCCGCAAGACTGCTGCTGCAGTCTTCTCCTGCAATCACATAGCCTTTCTCATCGAGAACGTCAAGGTTCTTTAATAATTCCGTATTTGGAATCATTCCAACCGCTTCAAAAACGCCATCTACAGCTATTGTCCCACCGTTATCTAAAATAATACCATTTACTTTATCTTCCCCGGTGATTTCCTGTACTCTTGTATTGGTAAGTATCGTTACATTGGAAAGCTCTTCTAATTTCTTTTTTGTCTTCTCTGCTCCACGGAATTCTGCTCTCCGGTGAATGAGATATACCTGTTCGCAGATATCGGATAAATACAATGCATCATCCAATGCGGTATCTCCACCACCGATGACTGCGGCTTTCTTTCCCTTATAAAAGGCACCGTCACAGACTGCACAAAAAGAAACTCCTTTTGCCAGCAGCTTTTCTTCTCCCGGCACCCCTAATCTGCGGTTCTGGCAGCCTGCCGCATAGACTACAGTTTTTGCTTCTATGGTCTTTCCATCCTCACAGGAAATGACAAAGCTTTGCTCTTTTTTGGTAATGGCTGTAACCTCTGCCTCTTCAATGGTTACTCCAAGTCCTTCGGCATGCTCTAAGAATGCCTCTCCTAAAGAATAACCATCTTTGCCCGGCAGTCCCGGGTAATTATCTACCCGGCTGCTGTATGCAATCTGTCCGGTTCCAAGATATTCTTTTTCCAGTACAACCGCATCGAGGTTTGCCCGCTTAGCATAGATTGCCGCACTTAAACCTGCCGGCCCACTTCCAATGATAACTACATCTAACATATTACCAGATCTTCCTTCGTTGATTCGTCGCCTTCAATATGAAATGAATTGAGTACCGGCTGTTCCGGTTCCATCAGAGAGAGAATCATATAGCTTGCTTTACTGTCATATGCAAGACGCTTATCTTCTTCGGATGGTCTTGAAGGAGATTCCGGATGGGAGTGCCAGTTGCCTAAAGGCATGAGACCATTGGCACGCATATCCTTTACGGCTGCTAACTGCTCTTTCGGATCCAGTGTGAAATGCTCATTGGAATGGTCGATATTGGTCAACAGATATACCTTTTCTACCACCTTATCCTCTCCGTCTTTGGTTCCTGCAATCAGTCCGCAAGCCTCTTCTGGTACACAGTTTTTGGCATGTGCCAGTATTTTTTCATAATCTGCTTTTTTTAATGAAATCATGCTATCCTCTTTCTATGTTTCATGGGTTATGTATCTGATAACATTTATTTACTGATACATTTATTTATCTGTACATTCTGCCTGTTCATAATCAATCAGCTCTGTTATGGTCGGATGTTCTCCACAAACGGCACATCCCTTGCCATTCCAAGGAAGCTTAATCTTGTGGAATTCCTGCTTAATTGCATCATAGGTCAATAACTGACCGGTCAGCAGATCTCCTACTCCAAGGATGTATTTGATTGCTTCCATTGCCTGAAGGCTTCCGATGACACCACCCATTGCGCCGATAACACCAGCCTGCTTACAGGTCGGTACGGCATCCTTTGGTGGTGGATTCTTAAATACACAACGGTAACATGGTCCCTCTCCCGGAACATAGGTCATTAACTGACCTTTGAAACGGATGATTCCTGCATGGGAAAATGGTTTCTTTGCCATAACACAGGCATCGTTAATTAAGAATTTTGCCGGGAAGTTATCGGTTCCGTCAATGATAAAATCATAATCTGCAATGATGTCCATGATATTTTCACTGGTAATGAATTCACGATATGTACGGACTTCTACATCCGGGTTCATTGCATTAATGGTCTCTTTTGCAGACTGCACTTTTGCTTTGCCAACATCTGCTGTCTGATGAATAATCTGTCTCTGAAGGTTACTTAAATCTACTTCATCTGCATCTGCAATTCCGATGGTACCTACACCTGCTGCTCCAAGATACATTGCTGCCGGTGCTCCAAGTCCGCCTGCTCCGATGATTAAAACTTTTGCATTTAAAAGTTTTTTCTGACCCTTAGCGCCAACTTCTTTTAAAATGATATGTCTGGAATAACGTTCAATCTGCTCATCCGTTAATGCCATAGCTTCCACCTCCCATGAAGTAAAGGAATTCTACATTATCACCATCCTTAAGAACGGTTGTTGCCTTTGCTTCTGTTTCTATAAATTCATCGTTAATGGATACGGTTACATATTCCGGTGTCTCTACATTTTCCTGCTCAATTAATTCCGGAAGTGTTAATCCGTCTTTTACTTCTTTCTTTTCGCCTGCTACTGTAATCTGCATAATTTCCTTCCTCTCACTTTTCTTTATTTTTATTTGTCAAGGGACTGGGTAATCCACTCCTCAAGTACCGCTTTTTTCTCTGCACCACTCTTACGGGCAATTTCTTCGCCATCCTTGAAGAGTACAATGGTCGGTACAGACATTACACTGTATTTCTCTGCCAGTTCTGAATCAAAGTTGGTATTTACTTTATAGACATTTAATTTTTCTGTCTGTTCGTCTGCGATAGCACCAATGACCGGTGACATTTTCTTGCACGGAACACAACTGTCTGAGTAAAAATCAATCAGCACCGGAAGGCTGCTCTTCAATACTTTTTCTTCAAAAGTGTCTTTTGTTACGCGTTCTGCCATTTCTTTCTCCCTTCCAGATGTTTAGTCCTCAACCTTCTTTACAATGAGGTTATAGGTTCCATCTTCGTTATTAACCAGTTTTAAAATCTGATGTCCTTCTTCTTTAATACTGCGTGGTACATTCTGTACCGGCTCGCCGTCATTCATACGGATTGCAATGACTTCGCCATCCTCTAACTCATCAATTGCAACCTTTGCCTTTACAAAAGTAAGCGGGCACACTTTATCGGTAATATCTACTGTGTCATCAATTCTGATTCCTTCGATTTCCATCTTATTTCTCCTCGTATAATAATTTCTATTTTGAATTTCCATTCCGATTTTTTCTTTTTCTGCTGCTTCCGGCAACTTTATTTTTCTTCAAATGCATTGCGGATTACTTTGCGGAATTCATCTTCTCCTACACGCTGTAAAAGTAAACGGAAACGCTCACCCGGATTTGCATGCTCTTCAAAGAATCCAATGGCTGCATCAGTCACACGGAATAATGTCTCTTCATCGGTAATCAGCGGAAGTAACTGTTCTCCTTTGTAAATATGATTTCCAAATAATCCACCAAAGGATACGATATATCCGCTCTTTCCTTCCCATGCATCTGTCGGGCAGGATTTTACACAACGGCCACAGTTGGTACACTTATCATAATCAATGGTAACTTCTGTTCCGGTACATTTGATAGCATCTTCACGGCATGCCTTTTCGCAGACACCACAATTGATACATTTATCTGCTATCCAGCTTACTTCCATACCACCTTTTACACCGATATCATTTTCTTCTGCCTTAAGACAGTTGTTCTGACATCCGGTAACACCAAATTTAAATTTGTGCGGAAGCTCTCTTCCGAAGTAATGCTCATCTAATTTCTTTGCCAGGCTGTAGGTATCGATACATCCGCTTGGGCAGATTTCAGAACCCTGACATGCGGTAACGGTACGGACTCTCGGTCCACATACACCAGGTTTTACACCACCGTCTGCTAACTTTGCACGAACCTCTTCTATATCTTCAAAGTTAATAAATGGAATCTCAATGCCCTGTCTGGAAGTCATATGAACATAGCCTTTTCCATATTTTTCTGCCACATCTGCTACTGCTTTAATATTTTCTGCTGTCAGGTTTCCTCCAACTACCTGAATTCTTAAAGAAAAGAATCCTTTCTGTTTCTGGCGCATAAATCCGCCCTTTTTCAATGCCGCATAATCAATTTTTGCCATTGTCTGCTTCCTCCATTTACTCTTTGCTTTTCTCTGGTCTGCTCTGATCCATTGCCTGTCTGAAGTCTTCGATTAAATCTTCGACATCTTCAATTCCGACACTGATGCGGATCAAGTCATCAAATACTCCGGCGTCTCTTTTTTCTTCCGGGGTACTGTGTACATTTAATGTAGATTCCGGATGAATCACTAATGTTTTCGTATCTCCGATATTGGAAATAATCAGCGGAAGCTTTAATGCATTGATAATATCAAATGCCCGTTTCTTGCTTCCGGTCCGTATGGTTAAAATCCCGCCAAAACAATCCTTAAACTGTTTCTTTGCGATTTCATGCCATGGACTGCTTTCCAATCCCGGATAATTGACTGTGACATCCGGATATTCTCTTACAAAAAACCTTGCCAGTTCTGCTGCATTGTCACAGATACGCTCCATCCGGATTCCCAGTGTCTCTAACCCGATGCAGTTATAAAATGCATTCTGCGGAGACAGACAGGCTCCTGTGTTGCGGAACAGACCATTCCGAAGCTTGGCAGTATAGGCAAATGGTCCAAACTTCTTAAAGTCTGCCATGCCCGGATATTTTTCCACATCCCACTTAAATCTGCCGCTGTCCGTAATAATTCCGCTGATGGAATTGCTGTGACCATTGATGTATTTAGAGGAAGAATTCATTACAATATCCGCTCCTAGGGAAAGCGGCTTCACTAAGAATGCAGTAGCAACCGTATTATCTATAATGAGCGGTACCTGATGCTCATGTGCCAGATTTGCAAGTGCCGTAATATCTGTCACATCAAGTCTTGGATTACCAATGGTCTCTGCAAAGTAAAGACGGGTATGTTCATTGGTCTCTGCTTCAAATGCAGCCAGGTCATTGTTTTCCACATAATGTGTTGTGATACCAAATGCCTCTAAGTCACGGAATAAATCAATGCTGCCGCCATAGAGACTGGCACTGGATACGATTTCATCGCCGGAACGAAGGATATTACAAAATGCATTGTAGAGTGCTGCCATTCCTGATGCACAGGCAACGCTTGCTACGCCACCCTCTAACGCCGTTACTCTTTTTTCAAATGCATCTACCGTAGGATTACTGATTCTCGTATAGGAATATCCCGGTGCCTGATTATGAAAAATCTTTTCTAACTTCTCTGCCGACTCATGCGCGAATGCACTGGATTGATAAACCGGAGTTGTTGTTGCACCTGTATTTGGTTCTCCCTGAAAATCTCCATGTAATAATGCGGTATTAAACTTCATCTTACGCTCCAATTCCTGCACGTCTTATTGTGCACTAAATACTTTGAACTGCCTTAGGAAATCTAATTACGATTATTCCTATTGGTTTTGTATGAATTATATTTTACTATATTTTTCTAATTTGTCAATACTAATTTATCAGAGCATTGTTATTTCTCTCCGAATATGTTATTTTATTCACGCAAGCGACCGCCGCAGGCGCGAGAATGTGCCAAGGCTCATTCTTTGTTCCAACAATACTTTTCAGGAAACACAATACATATTTCTGGAATAACGGAAAGGATTTCCTATGTACACGAGAAAAAAAATTATTTTATCTTTTGCCGGAATGTTTTTCCTGCTGCTTCTTATGATGTCAGCAAGTCTTTTTTTCGGCAGCGTTTTATTAAATCCGAAAGAGATTTTATCCTGTCTGATTCAAAATGACCGGACTTCTGTCACAGGTCTGTTACTTTTTCATATCAGAATTCCACGGATGTTTGGTGCCATTGCTGCCGGCATGGGTTTATCCTGCGCCGGAGTTATCTTACAGACTGTTATGAATAATTCCCTTGCCAGTCCGAATACCATCGGTGTCAATTCCGGAGCCGGATTTGCCGTTATGATTGGGCTTGCCATCTTCCAGGGCCGTGCAACCCATAATGCCATCTTTGCATTTGCAGGTGCCTTTCTGACAACACTTCTTATTTTTGCACTGGCGTATATGGCAGACAGCAAACGTACTACTATTATTCTTGCCGGAATTACCGTTTCTTCTTTTTTAAGTGCCGGAATCAATACGGTAAAATTATTAAGTGATGATATCACTTTAAACCTCACTACCTTTATGATTGGTTCTCTTTCTGATGTCACCACAAAAACGCTTTTTGCTCCCGGCATTGCTATTGTCATTGCGGTTATCATCTCCTGCTTTTTCGGAAGCCACATGAATGTTCTGAGTCTTGGAGAAGATGTTGCCCGCTCCCTTGGCATTCCGGTATCGCTGCTCCGTTTTCTGCTGTTGATGCTTTCTAGTATACTGGCAGGCTGTGTGGTAAGCTATGCAGGACTTTTAAGCTTCGTCGGGCTGATTGTTCCTCATATTGCAAGACGGCTCTTCGGCAATGATCTGCGGCTTTTAGTTCCCCTTTGTGCTCTCTTAGGTGCAAGTTTCGTCCTCTTCTGTGACACCGTTGGACGTGTTATTGCCGCACCATATGAACTTCCTGCCGGCATTATTCTTTCTTTTGTTGGCGGACCGTTTTTCTTATATCTTTTATTAGGAAAGAAAGGAGGCCGCAGAGTCCATGCTTAAATTTAATTCCGTTTCCATTGGCTACCACAAGGTGCCTCTGATTAAAAATCTGTCCGTTGAAATTCCTACCGGCAGCATCACAACCATCGTAGGACCAAATGGCTGTGGCAAAACAACGCTGATTTCCGTATTAAATAAATCCAGCCAGCTTTTTAACGGCTCTATCACATTAGATGGCGAAGATATTTATCATATGAATGGACACCTTCGTGCCAGGAAAATTGCACTCCTTCCACAGATTCGCGAAGTAATTCCTGCTCTTCCGGTTCATACCTTAGTGGAGCATGGACGTTTCCCTTATCTTGGTTTTTCGAGACGCCTCACCGAAGAAGACCGCGGACTGGTGGAAGATGCCATGGAATTTACCCATATTACGGATTACCGCAACGTTGCAACTGACACTCTTTCCGGCGGAATAAGACAGCGTGTCTTCTTTGCCATGACTTTAGCCCAGAACTGCGATACGATTATTTTGGATGAACCGACTACCTTCTTAGACTTGGAAAGCCAGAATAATTTCTACCGGATGCTTCCAATCTTAAAGGCACAGGGAAAAACAATTCTTCTGGTGCTGCACGACCTTGCCAAAGCACTTACTATTTCAGACAAACTTATCGTCATGGAATCCGGTGCCATCTGCTTTCAGGGCACTCCGGATGAATGCGTACAAAAAAACGTCTTAAATAAAGTATTTCATACTTCACTTAAGACGTTCTCTGATGCAGAAGGAACTTACTACTTCTTTGAGTAAGTTCCTTACTTTTCCAATGTTTCATTCATACTTCCCATTCGGTAACCGCAAAGATCTAAGGTTACATAGGTAAATCCATATTCCCGGAAAGCTTTTATAATTCTTTCCCTGTTTTCCACTTCCATCAGTTTTGAAAACTCTTCCGGTTCAATCTCTATCCTTGACATCATTCCATGAATTCTTACCCTCACCTGATGAAATCCCATATCCAGCAATAACTGTTCTGCTTTATCTACCATTGCAAGTTTCTCTTCGGATATGGTCTCTCCATAGACAAACCGGGATGACAGACAGGCAAAGGACTGCTTTTCCCAGTTTGGAAGATTCAATGCCTTCGAAAGAACACGGATATCCTGCTTGGTAAAACCACAGTCTCTGAGCGGACTTTTTATGCCTAATTCCGCTACTGCTTTTAATCCCGGACGATAATCTCCGTTATCATCAAGGTTAGAGCCTTCCGCCACATAGACAATTTTCTGCTCTTCTGCAATCTTTAATATCTTTTCAAATAATTCATGCTTGCAAAGATAACAGCGGTTCTTAGGATTCTGTGCAAATCCTTCGATTTCAAGTTCTTCCGATTCTGTAATAAAATGTCTTATATTTTCTTTCCGGCAAAATGCTTCTGCTTCTCCTAACTCTCTCTTTGGAAATGAACAGGAGGACGCAGTTACTGCTATTGCCCGCTCTCCCAATACATCATGCGCCACTTTCAAAAGATAGGTGGAATCCACACCACTTGAGAATGCAACTGCCACGCTGCCTAATTTTTCAAAATATTGTTTTAACGCTTCCTGCTTTTTTAACTGTTCCGGAGTTGGTGCTGCTATTTTATCCATTTCTTATGCCTCTACTTCACTTCTTCTCTGAGTTCTTTTACCGTAGCAAGCTCCAGTCCGACCTTTTCTGCAATTACTTCATCTGTCAGAAGGTCTAAAAGGTTTCTTGCAACACTGATTTTTTCTCTGGCAATTCCACGGGCTTCACCAATTTTAATTCCTTTTGCTTCGCCAATCTTAATGCCCTGCGCTTCACCAATCTTGATGCCCTGCGCTTCACCAATCTCTATTCCCTTGTTGGTCATCTCTTCTGCAAACGTACACATTGTAATCACCTCTCCTGCCTTCACACGTTCTGCTACTGTTTTCTCTATTTTGACATAGGTTTTATCATTTGTAAACACCCGAAGTAGATTCAAAACCGCTTCTACATGGCAGATTGCCTCCGGATGTTCCTTGGGATTATATCTTCCAAGACGTTTTTCTGCAAAAAAATCTGCTACAATTTTAAAATCGCTCTTAAACTCTTTTCGGACTTTCTCCGGCAAAAATGCAATATTAAAAACAAATATTTTATAATCATTTACATACGGTCTTAGTTCCGGAGAAACATCTAAAATGTCAAATAGCGCATTCGGACTTTTCCATTCTGTATCACTGAAATTTAAAACAATCGTAATTGCCGGATATTTTCGTTCTTCCCCACGGTCAATCTGCGCCCGATACACAGCATAATCATACCCCATAATCCGGATGGGCATATTTTTGTCTATCCGACTTTCATTTTCAATCCCAAAAGATGCCACTTTGTATAACCCATTCTTATATAATTTCACAGTATCCCGAAACTGATTCCGAAGATTGTTTTCTTCCACCTTATAGATGCTTTCTGTTGGTCCCTCTTCCAATCCTTCTTCCAAAAGAATCTCCTTTCGAAAAAGTAATACATTATATATGTCAGCAAAAACATCCGAAAATGATTCCAGATATTTTTCTGCCAAATCCTTATCTGCCAAGTATTTTCCCCCTGTTAAATAAATATTTTGGATAAAAAGATTCTGAAAATATGAATATAAGATTATCACGAATACAGGCAGTTCAACACGCCTGCATAATAGATGAATATCGAATATTATTATGAACTGATTTTACTTAAGTATAATAGCAAAAATATTCCGAAGAGCACAAGTACTCTGCGGAATATTTTAATCCAATTTAATAGAATTTATATAATCTTTACAAAGATAAAACATTTTTTCTGTTTTTGTAACTATTTTCTTCTCATTTTTGTCATTTTCCATGTAAACGTTTGCGCACATGTACTTTAACTGCATCACTTTAGATGTAGTACTCCAGACGATTGGTATTTTCCACCGAAGTACAGCTTTCTTATTTTTATAACCAGATTTCATCCTTGAAAATAATCTTACGATAAGTCTCAAAATGTAACCACTTATTGAAGAAGTCGCTGGATGGTTTTTCACCTGCTGCTGCCAGCTCGTCTAAGAATGCCTGTGCATCCTGTGCAGATGTAATGGCAACGGCAAAGCCTCTTCCGTTGATAACCGGAACATTGCTGTACTGGTATTCTGCCAGCGGTGCAATCTTTTCTACCTTGCGTCCACGAACCTGTACAAAGATTCTTTCTCTTAAGATGACAATATCGAAGTCATCCGGATACTGATAGCTTTCTCCGCTTACCGGGATTTCATCTCCAATGGTATAGGTCTTCTGAACCGGACGTACCTTGGCAATCGTCATGCTCTCAAGGTTATAATAGAACTCTTCGAAAATGTCTCCATTTCCCTTAAGACTTCCATATACGAAAGCTGCTTTTAAATCCTTGCTCTCATCTACGGCAGCATCTTCTACTACACCGCAGGCAGAAGTCATATTGGAAATACGGTCAATCAGAATCAGCTCTCCTAAAGTCTTATGCTTTTTGAATTCATCAATGACAACCGGCTCCTGCAAATCAAGGTCACAGACTGCAATCTCATTTTTCTTAAGCTGTCCTGCCGGAATAAATTCACCGGTATTTACATCAATCTTGTACTGGATGTTCTTTAAGATACCAGGAATCTGCTTTGTTCCAAGTTTTACCAGATAATCGGTTCCCGGTGTCAGCTCCTCATCATCCATCCAGAGAATGGTTGCTGTAAAAGATTTGCTGATTGGCAGGTTATTGCCGGATGCAATGACACAGCCTCTGGATACGTCTACTTCTTTATCAAGCTGCAGGGTAACCGGCTGTCCCATAAAGGCACTCTGGCTGTCTTTATCTCCTACTAAAATGCTCTTGATATGCGCACGCTCATTGCTTGGCAGGGTAACGATTTCGTCTCCGACTTTTACTTCACCGGATTCAATCTGTCCCTGGAATCCACGGAAAGTATGGTCCGGACGGCACACTCTCTGTACCGGCATATAGAAGCCCTCTTCCTGCTTCTTCTCTGTTACATCTACTTTTTCAAGGTATGGAAGCAATGCCTCTCCCTTGTACCAGCTAATTTTATCGGATTTGGTTGTTACATTATCACCTTCTGTTGCAGAAACCGGAATAATGTAAATGCTCTCTAACTTCAGTTCGTCTGCTAATTCTTTAATCTGTGCTTCGATTTCTTTGAAACGCTCTTCGCTGTAGTCTACCAGATCCATTTTGTTTACTGCAAATACAAAGAACTTGATTCCCATTAATGCACAGATTCTGGCATGTCTTCTGGTCTGTACCAGTACCCCCTGTTTTGCATCAATTAAGATAACTGCAAGGTCTGCAAAGGATGCACCAACCGCCATGTTTCTGGTGTACTCTTCATGACCCGGTGTATCTGCTACGATAAAGCTTCTGTTGTCTGTTGTAAAATAACGGTATGCTACGTCAATGGTAATACCCTGCTCACGCTCTGCCATCAGTCCGTCCAACAGAAGAGAATAGTCAATTGCTCCACCGCGGCTTCCTACTTTGGAATCTAATTCCAGTGCTTTTTCCTGGTCTGTATACAAAAGCTTTGCATCATAAAGAATGTGTCCAATCAAAGTGGACTTTCCGTCATCCACACTACCGCATGTAATAAATTTTAATAATCCACTCATCTTAGAAATACCCCTCTCTCTTTCTTCTTTCCATACTGCCTGCTGCTTCGTTATCAATGACACGGGTGGTTCTCTCGGAAGATACTGCACTTAAAGTCTCATCGATAATTTCATCCAATGTAGTTGCTGTTGACTCTGTTCCTCCGGTCAAAGGATAGCATCCTAAGGTACGGAAACGTACACTCTTGTACTGGATTTCTTCTCCCGGAAGCAGACGCATACGGTCATCATCCACCATGATAATATTTCCATCACGATATACTACCGGACGTACTGCTGCAAAATATAATGGTACAATGTCAATTTTCTCACGTTTGATATACTGCCAGATATCAGTCTCTGTCCAGTTGGAAATCGGGAATACCCGAATGCTTTCGCCTTTATTGATTTTAGCGTTGTAAAGCTTCCACATTTCCGGTCTCTGGTTCTTCGGGTCCCAGGCATGATTTTCATTACGGAATGAGAAAATTCTTTCCTTTGCACGGGATTTTTCCTCGTCTCGTCTGCCGCCACCAAATGCTGCGGTAAATCCATATTTATTTAATGCCTGTTTCAATGCCTGTGTTTTCATGATGTCGGTATATGCAGAGCCATGGTCGAATGGGTTAATGCCCTTCTTTACACCATCTTCATTGATATACTCTAACATTTCAATGCCAAGCTTCTTTGCTGTCTCATCACGGAATTGAATCATTTCCTTGAATTTCCATGTGGTATTTACATGCAGGAATGGAAATGGCGGCTTCTCCGGATAAAATGCTTTCATGGCAAGATGCAGCATTACGGAGCTGTCTTTTCCAATGGAGTAAAGCATAACCGGCTTCTCGCACTCTGCGGCTACCTCTCTTATGATGTAAATTGCTTCTGCTTCCAGTTCATCCAAATGTGATAATTCACCCATACTTACCTCTTTCTGCCACCATGTGGCGATTTATTAATATTGATTCGATTGCTTTCTGTCAATAACGATGGTTTCTACGCTGCCATCCCGTTTCTCTATCTTCCAGTCCAGATATTGTTCCCGGCTTGCTACACTCATCTTACTTCCCATGCCGCCCATATCTGCACCCAAGTAAAGTGCTATGGCATCTACCTTACATTCCTTAATACAGGAGCAACAGCCCCAGCAGTCCTTCGGATACAGCATACATGCCTTTCCGTCAGAGTCCATTCCAATCAGTGTTCCCGGACAGACCTGACTGCATCTGCCACATCCCACACATTTGCTTTGATTAATAGCTATGCTCATAGGTCTCACCTCGCTTTACTAATTCCCGGAAGAGCACATGGATTTTACCATTTTCTTTTCTGGTATTCACATATTTTAACCACTCATCACTCTTATCCGGATAATCTAAGTTTTCTGCAAAACTGTGCCATCGGGTTTCCTTTCTGGCTCTCAGATGATAAATCAGTGTCTCACAGACCGTCAGCCGGTTCTTAAGCTCATAGACAAACATCAGCTCATGCATATTGGAAGCTCCAAGCTCCTTCGAAAGTTCCTTTAACTTTTCGATTTTCTCTTCTGCCAGATTCAGCTGGTTTTCATTAAACTGATAATGATTGCTGATTCCACCTGCATAGGTATCCATTACCTTCTGCATGGCTTCTTCTAACTGTTCCGTATCATATAAACCGGACTGATTTGTTAAAATCTTATCATACTCCTTCATCTTTTCTTCAAATCTGTTGTCACAGAATGCTTTTTCTTCTTCCGTCATTTCATAGCTTGCAGCCTTTTCTTTTGCAAGGTCTTCTACCATTGCCTTTGCTGCAATCTCGCCCTCGACCATGGCTCCTGTTACATATTTCTGTGGACAGCCTCCTGCCACATCTCCGGCTGCATACAGTCCGTGAATCGTAGATTCTCTTCTGGTGTCAACCCAGTAACCACTGGCGGTATGTCCACCTACCACATACGGCTCGGTTCCTTCGATTTCCACATTCTGCTCACTTGGGTTCTTTCCCTGTTCGATCCATTTTAAGGTCTGGCTTGGTGCCATGTTAAGATAAGCTTTCTTTAAGGAATCGTCCTGCTCGGCACTGATTCCTTCTGTCCGAAGATAACATGGACCGTGTCCTAATAAATTCTCTTTTACGGTTCCATACACACGCTGTGAAGTGGTAAGTCCGTATTTTGTCTCATACACTTCGCCAAGGGCATTTACCTGCTTTGCCCCCACACCCTGTGCAATGGTTCCGGTCGGTGCGATGGTATCTTTACAACGCAATGCAATAAAACGCATTTCAAAGGTGGTCATCTCTGCTCCCGACTCAATTCCCATGGCATAACCGGCTCCGGTATTAAATGGTGGATACCACATCTTATGTCTGGAGAATCCCGGATTGTTCGGCCGGTAAAGACCGGATGCTCCACCGGTTGCACAAAGCACTTTCTTCGCCCGGATTTCTACTGCTGTCTCATCTTCAATGGAAAATCCCACTGCGCCATAAATCCTGTTCTCCTTTACCAGATAATCGGTAATTGCCACCCGGTTTAATATGGTAACATTTGGCAGTACCTCTACTGCAGAAGCAAGTAACGGCTTGATATTCTCACCGTTGATTTTGATATTCCGGTTTCCTCTTGCCACATATCTGCCATTTTCATCTTTTAAAATGACAAGACCAAGCTTCTCCATTTTCTCTGTTACACGGTTTAAGCCCTCCGACATGGTAAGAAGTAAATCTTCTCTTACGATGCCGTCCGCATCCTTTTTGGCATAATCCACATAATCTTCCGGCTTTCTGCCCTCTACGATATATGCATTAATGGCATTTACTCCGGCTGCAAGACAGCCGCTTCTTTTGATGTTGGCTTTCTCTGCAATGATAACTTTCGCATCGGACTGTTCTGCAATGGTCAGTGCTGCATAACAGCCTGCGGTTCCACCGCCAATAATTAAAATGTCTGTATCCAATATTTTTCTGTTCTTAATTTCCATAGCAACTTAGATGTAGAATACATCATCCTCCTGCATTTCTTTATTTTCACAGAGATACGTCCGCTCTTTATCCAGCACATATAACCGGTAAATCAAAAGGCTTACCTTCTCTCCGATTTCAAGACTTTCTTTTTCCAATGGCCACTCACAGATTATCTCAATGCCGCCTACGTCTACCGTAACATCCAGACGGTTTCCACGGAATACGATATCCTTTACAATGCCATTCTGGGATGCACTCATATAGCGGTCAATTTTGCCAAATTTATGTATCTTTACAAATTCCGGTCGGATGACTGCTTTGGCTGCACCCTCGATTTTATCAAATCCATGCAGTTCTTCGTAATGTTCCACCAGAGAAGAACGTCCGATAAACTGTGCTACAAACGGAGTATCCGGTGTATTATAAATCTCTGCCGGTGTTCCAATCTGTTCGATGGTTCCGTGATTAGTAATGATAATCTCATCTGCCACCTCAACGGCTTCATCCTGGTCATGGGTTACGAAAATGCTGGTGATTCCAAGCTTTGTAACCACACTGCGAAGCCAGAGTCTTAATTCCGAACGAACTTTGGCATCAATTGCTGCAAACGGTTCATCCAGAAGCAGTACCTGTGGTCTTGGTGCCAATGCCCTTGCAAAAGCAACTCTCTGCCGCTGTCCGCCGGACAACTGGTTCGGATACCGCTTCTCCACACCGGAAAGTCCGGTAATCTCCAAAAGCTCCATTACCCGCTTCTTAATCTCTTTCTTTGGCACCTTCTGAAGCTCCAGTCCAAATGCCACATTGTCATATACGGTCATATAGCGGAACAATGCGTAATTCTGAAAAACAAATCCAATGCCTCGTTTGGAAGCCGGTACATCATTGACCCGCTTTCCATCGATGTAAATATCTCCGGAATTTGGAATTTCCAGTCCTGCAATCATACGAAGCAGTGTTGTCTTTCCACTGCCGGATGGTCCAAGCAGTGCCACCAGTTTTCCTTTTTCAATGCCAAAGCTGACATGATCAGAAGCTTTAAAACTGCCATATTGTTTGCATATATCTTTCATTTCAACATACATATCAGCGGCTCTCCCTTCTTGTTTTTGCCCGATATTCCAGAATATTTCGAAGGAATAATATAATAACTGCCAGAATAACCAAAAGCGAGGATACTGCAAATGCTGCAGTAACGGACTGCTCTGTACCCGACATATATAATGCATCGATTTCCAGTGGAAGTGTAAAGGTCTCTCCTCTTGTCTTTGACAGAGCATTGACCGCACCGAACTCTCCCAACGCTCTCGAGGTACAAAGGATGACTCCATAGAGCAATGCCCATTTCATCTGTGGAAATGTAATCTTAAAAAAGATTTTCAGTCCGCCGGCTCCCATCAGGGCTGCTGCTTCCTCTTCGTCCTTGCCCTGGGCATTTAAAACCGGAATCACTTCCCTTGATACATAAGGGAATGTTACAAATACCGTTGCTAAAATAACGCCCGGAATTGCAAAAGCGATTCTGATATTTGTTCCAAAGAACTGGTTGATTGCCCGGATAAATGGATATGTCCAGCCCAGTCTTCCAAATGTCATCAAAAATGCCAGTCCCACGATAACCGGTGAAATGGAAAACGGAATATCAATCAAGGTTGCCAGAACCTGTTTTCCTCGGAAGGAAAACTTGGTTAGAAGCCAGGAAACACATAATCCAAAGAATGTGTTAATCACCACCGCTGCCACTGTCGCAATCAGAGTTACCTTTAAAGCACTCTTTACATAATCTGTCCGGATGGACTGTATGTAAAAGGCAAATCCTTCTTTTAAGGAACTTGCAATGATGCAGAGCAGTGGAAGAACCAGCATCAGGAACAGGAACAGTACACTGACTGTAATCAGAATATGACGCGTACGTTTTTTTCTTTTTTCCAGTTTTTCAAGCTCATTCATACTTTTCTCCTTCTATAACTGATTCGTGCGTTGCGCCTGCTTCATCTGAATGATATTTACTGCAAATAAAATAAGGAATGATATGATTAACATAACCAGTGCAATTGCTGTTGCAGAGGCATAATCGATATAATTTAATTTCTGCATAATAACATAGGAAATTACCTGTGTATGCTCCTTGGCACTGTTGCCGGATATGTAGATAACGCTTCCATACTCTCCTACTCCTCTGGCAAATGCCAGACCAAATCCGGTTAAAATTGCCGGTTTCATCTCTGATAAGATTACCTTGAAAAATGTTTTCGACGGTGTCGCTCCAAGGATATAAGCTGCCTCTTCATACTGTCCATCCAATTTTTCCAATATTGGCTGAACGGAACGCACGACAAATGGAATTCCCACAAATACCAGTGCAATGACCAGTCCCACATGGGTATATGCTGCTTTTATTCCAAGGACTGCTAACGGCTTTCCAATGATTCCGGTGTCGGAATACATCTTTGATAAAGTAATACCTGCAACTGCAGTAGGCAGTGCAAATGGAAGTTCAATAAATCCATCTAAAATCCGTTTTCCCGGAAAATCATACCGGGTCAGCGTCCAGGCTAATATCACACCAAACACCACATTGATACATGCTGCTAAGAAAGAACATCCGATGCTGGTGGCAAATGCATATAATACATTTGACTTGGTCAGAAGTCCGAAAAATTCTGACGGAGATAACTTTAAAGAATATACCATTACGGATGCCAGTGGAATCAGCACAATCAGTGAAAGCATTGTAACTGTAATTCCAAGCGTTAAATGAAATCCCGGTATGACTCTGATTTTTTTATTTTTACGGAATCGTCTTTTCATACTTGCCTCTTCTTCTAGTAGTTATATATCTCATCGAACCAGGCATCATCAGCAAAATAATCTTTATATGCCTGATCCCAGCCACCAAAATCATCAATGCTCCAAAGTGTCATCGTCAGATCAAAGGTATCTTCATATTCCTTTAAAATTTCCTGATTGGATGGACGGTAACCATTCTCTGCGGCGAGCCGCTGTGCATCATCTTCATATAAATAAGATAAATATGCTTCTGCCACATCTCTTGTTCCATTGAAATCTACATTATCATCTACCACTGCCACACTGGGCTGTGCTAAGATACTGACCGTCGGAGAAATCAGTTCATATTCTCCCGGATAATTCTTAAGTACTGTCATGGCTTCATTTTCCCATGCAATCAGAACATCGCCTTTTCCATTTTCCACAAAGGTGGTTGTGGAACCTCTTGCTCCGGAATCCATCACGGAAACGTTGGCATAAAGTTCTTTTAAAAATTTCTTTTGTTCTGCTTCACTGTAACCCTTTTCCTTTGCATAGCTTAATGCTGCCAGAAAGTTCCAGCATGCACCGCCGCTGCTCTTCGGGTCCGGTGTGATTACTTCAATGCCGGGCTGGATTAAATCATCCCAGTCTTTGATATTTCTCTCATTTCCCTTTCGTACCAGAAAGACAATGGTTGAAGTATATGGTGCGGATTCATCCGGGAACTGATCCATCCAGCCCTCATTAATCAATCCGGTATCCTCTATCAACGAAATGTCATGTGCCAGTGCCAGTGTCACCACATCCGCATTACAACCTTCCACTACGGAACGTGCCTGCATGCCGGAGCCTCCATGAGACTGGATGACTTCCACTTTTTTTCCGGTTTCTGCTTCATAATGCTGTACGAACATTTTATTATATGCTTCATAAAACTCTCTGGTAGGGTCATAGGAAACATTGGTTATGGTAATGACATCACTCTTTTGTCTGCCACATCCACTGAACAGCAACATCATGACTGCAAGTAAAAGTGCAGTCATGCGGTAACGATATGTAATTTTCTTTCCCTGCTGTTTTCTGCTCTTTTGCATGTCACCCAACATTTCCTTTCTATCTCTTTTCATTGATTTTATAATTCGAATAAAGAGGTGGATAAATACCGCTCTCCGCTGTCCGGCATTAAGATAACAATATTTTTATCTTTATTCTCCGGTCTGCCTGCCAGTTCTTCTGCTGCATGTAAGACTGCACCGGACGAGATTCCAATCAGGAGTCCATCCGTCTTTGCCACTTCTCTTGTGGTATCAAATGCCACATCATTATCTACCGGAATAATCTCATCAACCAGTGACAAATCCATAACCTTTGGAATAAATCCTGCGCCAATTCCCTGTATCTTATGTGGTCCCGGTTCTTTTCCGGAAAGAACGGCGGAAGTTGCAGGTTCTACTGCCACAATCTTAATGTCTGCTTTCTTTGCCTTTAAGCCTCTTGCTGTTCCGGTCAGTGTTCCACCGGTTCCTACAGAAGCTACAAAGATGTCTATCCTGCCATCCGTATCCCGCCAGATTTCCTCTGCGGTAGTAAGCTCATGGATTTTTGGATTGACCGGATTTTCAAACTGTTGCGGAATAAATGCATTTCCATATTCTTCTTTTAACTGGGCTGCCTTCTCAATTGCGCCCCGCATGCCAAGCCGTCCCTGGGTCAGTACCACTTCTGCTCCCAGTGCTGTTACAATCTTTCTTCGCTCAACACTCATGGTATCCGGCATGGTTAAAATCAGATGTAGCTTCTTTGCCGCACATACAAATGCCAGCCCGATTCCGGTATTGCCACTGGTCGGCTCTATAATAACGGTCTTGTCATTAATCAGCCCATCTTTTATTCCCTGTTCTATCATTGCTTCTGCCACACGGTCTTTTACGCTGCCCAATGGATTAAAATACTCAAGCTTTGCTAAAAGGTGTGCCGGAAGATGCTTTGCTTCTTCGTAATTTTTCAGTTCCAGTATTGGTGTATTACCAACTAATTCTGTCAGAGATTGTGCTATTTTCGCCATTTCCTTTTTTCTCCTTTCCTGTAACTATTTACCATAATACCCTATAATTCATATATGGTCAATAGGAAATGTAAGAAATTTTTTTTTCAGGACCTCGTTTTTCCGAAAAGTCCTGAATTTTTTTCTTTTTCTTACTCCGGTAAACGGACGGTATCTCCTACCACAATCACTGCCGGCATTGGAATCTGTTTCTCCTGCACTTCTTTTTCGATGGTAAGAAGTGTTCCATATGCTGCCCGGCTGCTTCCATCAGAAGTTCCATGAATTACTGCTACCGGTGTCTCTACCGCTGCACCGCCGTTTTGTAATTCTCTTACAATCTCCGCAAGTCTTGTGTATCCCATCAGAAAGACACAGGTTCCATCCATGGCAGCCATTTTGTGAATCTCATCTTTTAATGATTCCTCATCTCCGGCAAAATGCCCGGTCATTACATGAAAGCTCCGGCTGACCTTCCGCTCCGTCACCGGAATTCCGGCAAGCTCCGGCACTGCAATGCAGGAGGAAATGCCGGGAATTACTTCTGTTTCAATGCCAGCCTCCGTCAGTGCGTCTACTTCTTCATTTCCTCTGCCAAAGACAAATGGGTCACCGCCTTTTAACCTTACAACATGCGCACCTTCTTTTGCCTTCTCTATCAGCAGCATATTAATCTCTTCCTGCTTCATGCTGTGTCTGCCACTGCGTTTTCCTACACAGATTTTTTCACAGTTTTCAATGGTAAAATCAAGAAGCCTTGTATCAATTAACGCATCATAAATCAGCACCTGTGCTTTTCTGATTTCCTGCATGCCGCGCAGTGTTATGTATTCATAGGACAGACAACCGGCTCCCACCAGAACCACCTTTCCTGGGGATACTTTCCTGACCGGACAAGCTTCTTTTCCGGATTGTGCCTCCTTACCCGAAAGTGCTTCTTTATCTGCAAATGCTTCTTTTAGGGTTTTGCTTTGATAATTTTCCAGTAAAATTTCACATTCAGTTTCTGTCAGGGGACGTCCTTTTTCCATACACACATCCGCTAAATCCATCAGAAAAGCAGCTCTCTTTTTGTCATCTTCGATTGCCATTTTTGCAAAAGGACGAATCTTTTCAAGATAATCCAGGATTTCTTCCATCCGCTCCGGGATGTCTGCGCTTAACCGGGCACGGAACGTGGTTGCTACTCTTGGACTTGCTCCTTCGGTAGAAATGCCGATACTGAGTTTTCCTTCCCGAATCAGCGACGGGAACAGGAATCCACATTTTTCCTTATCATCTACAACATTTACCAGAATATTCCTCTCTTCACAAAGCTTTGCTATCCTTACATTCAATGCTTCATCCGAGGTTGCCGCAATAACAAAATCCATTTTTTCCAGATCTGTAGTTTCAAAATCCCGCTCGGATAAAATAAGTTCCGACGTATCTTCGTTCCTTTTTCTTTTCTCTTTTATTTCTTCGGAAAGTTTCCAGATTTCATCATCAATCTTTGGTGCAACAACCAGAAGTTCCGGTTCATAAGGCAGCAGCTTTCTTACCTTGCGTTCTGCTACAATACCGCCACCGACAATCAGTCCTCTTTTTCCTTTTAGTTCCACAAAAAATGGAAAATATCCCATCCCGCTTCTCCTTTATTGCCTATACTCTGTCACTTAAGTTTCTGCGTCTTAGTTTTCCTGATATAAAATGTCTGCCAGTTCTTTATACGCTTCTCCCCAGCGGGCATTTGGTTTCAGGTTGTAAAGCCGTTTATCCAGTACATAATAGTGATTCTCTTTCACTGCAGTAAGACTGCTCCATACCGGACTGTTAATTAATGTTTCCTGCACATTTTCCAGTGCCGCATCTGTATCGGTTCCCTGTGTAGTCACGAAAATATAATCCGGATCTGCGGTTACGATTGCTTCAAGGCTCAGATTATCCAATAATCCGCTGTCGCTGTCTGCAATATTCACACATCCCAAATCCTTTAACAGCTCACCACCTACGCTGCCTTCACTTCCTTTGGCTTTTACACCACTTGCTGCTGCACGTAAAAATAATACGCTTGGATGGGAATCATCTACCCTTGCCTTGATTTCTTCAATCTGTTTCTGAACCTCAAGTCCGTTTTTCTCATATAAATCTTTTCTTCC